>Ga0187893_10005547_pt1 | contig 22543 bp, 17 predicted proteins | sample MA1701074metaG_FD_139574 | JGI IMG/M metagenome (GOLD analysis project Ga0187893, IMG submission 139574) | White microbial mat communities from a basaltic lava cave in the Kipuka Kanohina Cave System on the Island of Hawaii, USA - MA170107-4 metaG ...
ACACTGGAAACTATGTTTTTAAACTTTTCTGCGATTTGAGATTTCTAATTTGAGATCGCAGAAAAGCTGCTTCAACCGTGTTGGCTTATTGAATAAAAGTCGAATTTTTTAGTTTCCAATGTACTTAATCAAACCTCTTGAAGTTCTTCGTGTGGGGCTAAAAGTCTTGGCTTCGCTTCCGTCTGAACGACCCGCGAGCCGGGAGGCACCGATTCCGTTAGCCATACGTTTCCGCCGATGATGCTTCCTTCGCCTATGGTGGTGTCTCCTCCGAGTATGGTCGCTCCTGCGTAGATCACAACATTGTCTTCGATCGTGGGATGTCGTTTCTGGCCGCGTATGAGGCGACCTTTTTCATCCTTAGGAAAAGAAAGCGCGCCGAGCGTGACTCCCTGATAGAGTTTCACGTTGTTGCCGATGACGGTAGTTTCGCCGATGACGACTCCCGTGCCGTGATCGATGAAGAAACTTTCGGCTATCCGCGCGCCGGGATGAATATCTATTCCGGTGCGGGAATGAGCAAGCTCCGTGAGCATTCGCGGCAGCAGTGGCACGTCGAGCCGGTGCATCTCGTGCGCAACTCGATAAGCAGTTATGGCGGAAACCGCCGGGTAAGAAAGAATGATTTCGTCTATGCAGTGCGCAGCCGGGTCGCCGTCGTAAGCGGCCTGAATATCTTTGGCCAGAAGGCGGCGCACTTCAGGAAGTTTTTCGAGAAAAGTATAAGCGCAGTCTTCAGCCGTCTGATCGGGCGCGTGGCACGATTCACCATCGAGATGTTTCATGTGGTGCAGCCCCTTCGTTATCTGATCGCAGAGATGTTCGAAGAGCCAGCCTACGCGCTCCTGCACGCGATATATGATGGCGTGATGAGTCACACCGCCCGCGCTGTAATAGCCGGGATAAATCACTTCTTCGAGAGCTTTCATGATCGCGGCTGCGTCCTCGCGCGAAGGAAGCGGCATGCGGTCGAGGTGATGAATTTTCGGCGAGGCTTCATCATAGGAAGCGACCATGCGTTCCATGATTTGCGCCAGGCGATTCTGCTGCGCAGCTATGCTCGTTTTGCTCATAAGCGACTCCACGGATGACAAGCATGTTGTTCGCGAACAAGAGTCAAAGTCAACGCAGCCTTGCAAAAAAACTCGCGATGCGCAAGCTTTCACGTGATGAGACGACGATTCACTCTCACGCTCCGCAGCGGAAAACAAATCCTCCTCGGCGACACGACTGCGATTGTCGGCGTGCTCAACGTTGCTACCATCTATATTTTGAGGAATTCTCTTATCATTTGTGACAAAACATCAGGATTTCTTGTCCAGCATTCCCAAACGGTGAGAACCTTCCAGCCTGAGCTTTCCAGAGCGACAATATTTCTTTTGTCCCGTTCGACATTGCCTGCTCTTTTGTTTTGCCAGAATTCAGCATTGGTTCTTGGGACAACCTTTCCATAAGCGCAGTCGTGCATATGCCAGAAACAACCATGAACAAAAATTATTTTGTGGCGTGAAGGGAAGACCATATCTGGTTTGCCGGGCAGGTCTCTTCGATGAAGGCGATAGCGGAAGCCCATTGCATGAACCATTGAACGGACGACCATTTCTGGTTTCGTATCCCGCCCTTGTATACGGGACATGTTAAAGCTTCGCTGCTCAGGTGTAAGAACATCTGTCATTGCTTTGCAAGACGGGAGCGAATCTCTGCAATAAATTCCTCAAGACTGAGCATCGCAATAGCTCGCTGTTTGGGATATTCCTTGTGCAGGTTTTTAGGAACAACAAGAGTTACTTTTGCATCATTCATTTCATCAAGCTGCCTGCTTGAAATGCCAGGTTGCAGAGTGAGAATGTGTTTTTCCGGTACGCGCTTGCCTTCGTTTAACACCTGTCTCCATCTGTCTTTGCAGGTTCTTTTGACGCCGATGATGAAAAGATTCTTCACAGGGTATGCAGGATCGCGATAAGCAGCCCGGTTCGGAATAACCACATCAGGTCTGCCATCAATATCAGGGCGCATTTCGTGGGGGATATTTGCGTCTTTCAAAACCTGCTCGACATGGTTTTCCAGCGATCTGCCCGCCCTCGACTTTCGCCGCTGAAGAATCCTTGTGGCAGTCTGAAGAAAATCATCCACATCCTTGAACGGACGAACGATGTCAGGCTGGCACAATTGGCGTTCAGCGAGTTGGAAGAGTTGATACTCTGCATCCATGCTTTTTACCAACGAGTCGTCAGCCGAGAGAGTATCAAATTTCTTCACGCATACCTTCAGAGCCTCCCGCGCTTTCTCCGAAAATACATACCCCGGAGGGAACTTGCTTAATGTTGCTACGAACAGTCGGAATATGCGTTCAATGCATTCATCCTGTGTTTCTGTCTTGGGAATCCCAGCCTGATAAACACCCCATGTCCTGACAACTTCAACTCCGAGGGATGTCTGAATCTCTTCGATGTCCTCATCATCATAAAGAACATATGCGATAAATTCTGTATATGATTTTGGTATGAGTACGAGCAAATCACCAACATTGTCGAAAGTACGAAATGGAAAATCCTTTCCAAATCGGGTCAGCCTGTACTCGCTTCGCGTATCTTTTCCATACCACTTAACGCGGGATTTTGTGACTCTGCCATCCTGCCAAAGGATGGATACTTCAGTTTCGTAATTTGTTCCTTTGTCGGGAGGAGTTTTTGTGTAGACAGTCCAGACAGGCTTCGGGAGGAGAAATCCGCACTGATGCCCTCCTGTCAAATCCACATCGTTTGGCGAGATGAATTTCAGGATTGCGCTGCCATAGCGCATTGCATCCTCAATGGCTTGCTCACAATATGGGGATGCCATACTTTACCCCCGATTCTCGTCACAGACGCCTTAACGCTGGCAAGGAATTCCCTTTGAGCAGGCAGCCATTGTTGGCGCGAATGAGTTGCCAGAACATTACTTTCATGACCTGTCGAACGACGGCCTCTGCAACTTTTGGAACTATAGCATTGCCGAACTGTCGATAAGCCTGAGTATCAGAAACAACGATGGGCAGTTTGTCAGGGAATCCCATCAGACGAGCGCATTCACGCGGAGTCAAGCGTCTTGGATTTTTCCCTCGCCCTTGTCGTATCAGAATCTCTGAACCATCCTTGTAGTACCTTGCGCTTAGCGTGCGGGTAATGCCATCAATATCAGCTAAACCATAGCCAAATCCGTTTCCCTTTGCACGGTGATGTTCGGCGTATTTCTGAAGATAGTTCCACAAATGATCTGTCAATGTATACTTCGGGTCAGGATTCGGCTCAAGAATGTCTCTTAGTGATGGTCGCTCTCCAAAAGGGAGAGATGGGAATTCAAAAGGCGGATAAGGGTCAAAAATTTTTTTATCAAAGCAGACGATATATACCCTCTCGCGGTGTTGCGGAACCCAAGCAGAGGCGTCAATAACCTTGTGAAAAACTTTGTACTCAAGTGATTCGAGTGTTTCTCTGATGACCTTCCAGGTACGTCCCTTTTCGTGGGATAGAAGATTCTTTACGTTTTCAAGAAGCACGATGGGAGGGCGCTTTATCTGAATTATCGAAGCGACGTTGAAAAAAAGCGTTCCCTGAGTTTGGCATAAAAAACCATGCGGGTGGCCCAAGCTTTTTTTCTTGGAAACCCCTGCTATCGAGAATGGCTGACAGGGGAACCCAGCCGCGAGTATATCGTGGTTGGGTATGTCAGAAGGATTGATTTTAGTAATATCCCCATGGGGCATCTCGCCAAACCATGCTTTGTAGGTTTTCTGTGAATACTTATCTATCTCGGATGAAAAGACGCATTTTCCACCGGCCTCTTCAAGTGCAATGCGGTATCCGCCAATGCCAGCAAACAAATCGATGAATCTGAAAGGAATTCTTTCAAAAGGAGTAGATTGTATTGATTCAGCTTCAAAGGGGAGGTAAGGCTGCTGTCCCTTTTCGCACACCATGCGAAGTACTGAAATGACGAACTCTTTTTGAGACATGCCGTATTGGCTCCGCTCTTCTTCAATCCACGAGCAAATCCGTTCTGGCACATCTCTGATTGAAATTTGCCTGCCCATGTCGTTCCGCTTCTATTGTTCAATCTCTGGGAAAATTTGCTAGCGCAGATGATAGCAAATTTTCCCAGAATGTCGATGAGCCTGAAGCTTGCTTTGCTGTATTGTTTGACCTGCCTTGCAAAAAAACTCGCGATGCGCAAGCTTTCACGTGATGAGACGACGGTTCACTCTCACGCTCGGCAGCGGAAAACAAATCCTTCTCGGACAGCGAACGGCGATTATCGGCGTGTTGAACGTGACGCCTGATTCTTTCTCCGACGGCGGACGGAATTTCGATGCCCGACGAGCCATCGAACGCGCTATGGAAATGGAGAGCGAAGGCGCGGACATCATCGAAGTCGGAGGCGAATCGACACGTCCCGGATCAGACCGCATCTTGGCCGAAGAAGAACTCTCGCGCATCGAACCTGTGCTTACGGGACTCAAAGGAAATCTGCGCATTCCCCTTTCGGTCGATACATACAAAAGCGCGGTGGCCGAGCGAGCCATAGAACTTGGCGCAGAGATAATCAACGACATAAGCGCGCTTCGCTTCGATCCTCTTATCGCGGATGTCGCGGCGCGCAGCGGAGCGATTCTCGTGCTTATGCACATGCGCGGAGAGCCTTCGACCATGCAACAGACGGAGCCGAGCCGCGATATCTTTGCCGACATCGAACAGGATTTCAAAACCGCAATCGAGAAGGCAGAAAAACGCGGCGTCGGGCGTGAGCGGATCATACTCGATCCCGGAATAGGATTCGGCAAAACGCTTGAGCAAAATCTCGCCCTGCTCAATCAGCTTGATCGATTCAGCCGCTTCGACGCGCCTCTGATGATCGGCACATCGCGCAAGAGTTTCATTGGACGAATAACGGGGCGGAAGGCTGATGATCGACTGTTCGGAACGGCGGCTTCCGTGTCGGCAGCGATATTGCGAGGCGCGCACCTGATTCGAGTTCACGACGTGAAAGAGATGCGAGAAGTCGCTCTGATCACTGACGCGATAATCAACGAATCCGTATCCACGAAGGCGCACGAAGGTACACGAAAAGATAGCGAAAGAATATAGGATAAGTCTGTCTTCGTGTGCCTTCGTGGATAAAAATGACGGCCGATCACTTGCGCGACCGGCCCCGTCTCAACCTGATGAGGAGGCTATCTGCGAAGCTTGCTCGACTGTTGCGGCGGCGGACTGGCAGAGCAAATCGTGCTATCGTTTCTTGTGTCTCGATCTTCGATCTGACAGACGAAATTCGGAGGCTGCAGCCGGTTGGCCGAAGCGCTGCCCCGGAAGGTCGCCTTCGATACTTTGATCAGCACCCTGCGGTCGGGGCGATTGTCCTCAAGCTGAATCTCCATTCCTTTTTTGGTTATCTTCGTAGCCTTGCCCATAAGAGTCAGCCCGTCGCAGCAATACTGATAATCCCCTGTGACGGAGTTGAACACGACCACACGCGAGGGGCGAGTGTCGTCCTGCAAGCGACAGTCGAAGACCTGAACGCTCACTCCCGTGCCGCTGCCCGGACAACTCACCGCAGTGCTCGAAGAGTTTCCGACGGCATCGGTCGCCACGCAGTTGATCGTAGTGACGCCGAGCGGGAAGCAGGAGCCTGAAGGCGGCGTGCAGACGACGGTCACTCCCGGACAGTTGTCTGTCGCTGAGGGATTCGGATAAGTCACCGTCGTGCAACTGCCCGACGTGATAAGCCCCGTGCCGACTATCGGCGCGCAGGAAATCTGCGGCGCTTCTGTGTCGTTGACCGTCACGGTAAACGAGCAGCCGGGGCCTGCTGCCGTCGTGCAATTTACAGTCGTCGTGCCGACGGGGAAGAACGACCCTGAAGCGGGCGAGCAACTCACGGTCGAACACAATCCATTGTCAGTCGGAGAGAATGAAACACTGGCTCCGCACTGCCCCGGATCGTTGCTCTGAGTTATGTTCGAGGGACAGGTGATCGAACAGCACGTCGCGGTCGTTATGTCGAGCGACCATGCCTCAAGCAAGCCGACGGAGAGATTGCACGAATCATCGACGACCTTGAGCGTCCACACGCCGTTGGGGTCTTCGCCGTTGAATGCGGCCATCGCTTCTTCAGGCGCGAGATTACTAGCCGTGCCGTTGGTTGCATAAACCCTGTCTGTGGCAAGACTCTGATTGCAGGGGAATATGATCAGGCAGTTCGGGTAGGGAACCTGCCCGCCGAGGTTGGCCCTGTCAAACCAGTTCGTGCCATCGAAGGCATCGATGGCCAGCAGAGGAATCCCGTTGTCGGTCGTTATCGTCACGACTTTGCCAGAAGGGGATGTCAAAGTGATATCGAGATCATCTGTGCTGAAATGGTTGATTTCGGTTCTGAGCAGAATCCTGCCGATATGATTTCCCATGCCTGCAACATTGACCGTAGAGGTTACTGGCCCGCCTACTTCTCCTGCGCAGCCGTTGGCAAGCACGGCAGGCAGGTTTGCGTCAGTCGAGGGGAAGACCGATTGAGTGGTGAATGTGCTGGCTCCGAGCGTGGTGATGTTGAGCGACCAGCTTGCCAGATTGCCGATGTCTCCGAATGCGTCGTCTGTGATTTTGAGCGTCCACGTTCCATTCGGGTCTTCGCCAATGAAGGCGCCCATCGCTTCTTCAGGCACGAGCGGGGAAGCGAGAGTGTTATTCGAGTAAGCATGATCGGATGCCACGCCGTCATTCGACGAGTAAGGAACCTGCCCTGCCGGGTTGGCCTGATCATCCCAGAGCGTGCCGTTGAATACATCGTTAAGGGTCCCGGCATTGTCAGTCGTAAGAGTGACGACCGTGCCAGCCGGAGATGTGATCGTGATGTCGAGGTCGGCGCAGGCCGTGTGCGTGAGGTTTGTAATGGCGTCGACATCCCAGATGCTCGTGCCTATGCCCGATACTGCTATGGTAAAGGTTCGGCTTCCGCTCGTGCCGCTCGCAGGGATTCTGGCATTGGGCGAGGCTGAAAACATCGTCGTCGTCGTCGGACATCCCACGGGAGATGAGGCTGCGACCTGAGGCGCGAGTTGCAACTGGAAGGCCTGCTCTTCTTCCTGCTGCGCTTCGGCCACCGGGCGGTCGCCGCCAAGCTGGGAAGAGACGGAGTCGAATTCCTGTTGCGCCGAATCTATCTGGTCGCGCGTTTCGTCGCTCTTGCTCTGGCTGTACTGCTTCCAGAAGTTTTCGATATTGGTTTGCAGTTCCTTCATTCGGGCATGCATCGCTTCCTTGTCAAGCTCTTCTTCTTCGACCGAAACAGCATAGCTCCTTGACGAAGTTGTGAGTGAGGGAAGTGCGATCAATAGGGCGATAACCAATAGAGAAACTGCGCTGAAGGTGAGGGATGAGATTCTTTTCATGGTGACTTCCTTATACTCCTGTTTTGGGGTGACGGGGGTTAAGCGAACACGGGCGGTATGGGTGCCGCGAGCAAAGCGCGACACCGCGAACAAAAATCCTCAATCGCGAAAACTGAAATATTCACAACAGCCTTGACCTGTGCCTCAGGCGCATTCCTGCGAAGGCGGAACACATGATCGATAGTACCCTGGGGAAGGGCCGAATCAGCGTCGAAGATACTATAAAAGCCTGACTGATGGTGTCAAGATGTGAAAAGTTGTAAATATCTTATTATAACTTTTGCGCCCCGGCGCGTTAATAACCTAAAATGATTTGGCAAGGTTTTCATAAACCATTCAGCGACCCAGTGGAGATGGGGAGTCAGCTTTGGAACAGGTAGTAAGTTTCCTCTTCAAGTATCGTCCGTCTCTTTTTGAAAAGAGCCAGTTCGGATTCGGTGCGCCGGTCTCCGCCCTGTGGATCATCCTTATCATCCTGCTCGTCGCCGCGCTCATCTACTTCCTTTATGTTCGCGTCAACATCCGACTCCCTCTACCTTGGCGTGTGGCGCTTCTATCGATTCGCGCCCTTCTGATCGCGCTCATCCTACTCGTCCTGATGCGCCCCGTGATAGTCGCTCCTTCCGTAGTTCCCGGTTCGAGCTACGTCGCCGTGCTGATGGATGATTCGGCCAGCATGAAACTCACGGACGAAGGCGACACCACGAGACTCGAAGCCCTGCGACAAGCGATGTCGCCTGCGAGCCGCTTTTACGCGGAGCTTGCCGACAAATTCAAAATCCGCGCCTATAAGTTTTCATCCAGTGCAGAGCGCATAAGCGATGCTCAGGAACTCACGGGCGAAGGCCAGCGCACCGATCTTGCCTCGGCTCTCGAACACGCTGCGCGCGATATGGCAGGGCTTCCCGTCTCCGGCATCGTCGTGATGAGCGATGGCGCGAGCAACACTGAAGACGCGGCGAAACTCGAAAGCGTGATCGCCTCTCTGCGCGGGCGCGGGCTTCCGGTGTTCGCCATCGGATTGGGACGCGAGCGGGTAGAAGGCGACATAGAAATCCTTCGCGCCACCGCCCCTCGCCGCGCGCTTGCAGGCTCGCCCATAAGCGCCGAAGCTTTGATTCGCGCAAGCGGCTTTGATCGAAAAACCATTCGCATAGACATAGCGGAAGATGATCGCCCGCTTCGCTCGCAGGACGTGCCAGCGCCCGCGGATTCAACCTCAGTCGCTCGCGTCACATTTACGCCTTCCACTCCCGGCATTCACCGCTACCGATTAACCGCCGCTCATTCGGACGATCCGGTTGCCGAGAATAATACTCAGGAAGTCGTCATCGAAGTCGAAGATGCGCATCCGAAAATTCTTTACATAGAAGGCGAGCCGCGATGGGAATACGGCAAGATGCGCGAAGCCGTCGCGGAAGAAAAAAACGTCATACTCGTTTCCCTCCTTCGCTCGGCTGACGGCAAGTATTATCGACAAGGGATAGAAAACGCCGAAGACCTCGCCGCGGGCTTTCCCAAATCCGAAGAAGAACTCTTCAAATACGATGCGCTCATCATAGGCTCGGTCGAAGCGACTTTCTTTTCATTCGATCAACTGCGCGCCATCGAACAGTTCGTACTCCGCAGAGGCGGCGCGCTGATAGCTCTGGGCGGGACGAAATCCTTCACCGCAGGCGGATATCAAAACACTCCCTTCGCCGATCTGCTTCCCATTTATCTCGGCTCTCAGCCCCCGCCCCCGGCTGAGACTCAGACCTTCAAGGCGTATCCTTCGGATCGCGGGCGCGATCATCCGGCTGCCCGACTCGCCGAACAAACCGACGCAAGCCTCAAAGCTTGGGAACTGATGCCCGCCATCACACTTCCTGAAACCGTGAGCGGCATCAAACCGGGCGCGACCGTCATACTCGAAGCTCGCTCCGTGACGGATAAGAATCGCTCTGTCCCGCTTCTCATCGAAGAGAGGTACGGGCGCGGGCGCACGCTTGCGCTGATGGCTTCCGATACGTGGCGATGGCGGATGATGCTGGAGTTCAAAAACAAATCATTCGACACTTTCTGGAAGAATCTGCTTCGTTACCTCGTCGAATCGACGAGGAAAAAAATCGAAGCCTCGACCTCGCGCACTTTTTACGGGCGCTCGGAGCAGGTCAGTCTTCGCGTCGAAGTGGCGGATGAAAAATATCTCGCCGTCGGAGATGCGCAGGTCACGGCGCGCGTCATCGCTCCGTCGGGTAAATCCGCCGAGGTTCAACTGCGCCCAGTGGTCGAAGGCGGCGTCGAAGGCTATGCCGCGCAGATAGTGCCTGACGAAGAAGGACTCTACAAAATCGAAGTCGCGGCCCAGCGCGGCAAAGCTTCCAGCGCGGTGCAACTTGGTTCGACGAAGACGAATTTTTTAGTCGGGCAGATGAATCACGAAGCGCGAAATCCGGCGCTCAATCGCGAGCTTCTCTCTCGCGCTGCCCTTGATACCGGCGGAAAATATTACACCTTGAAGGAGACGGCCCGTCTGGTCGAAGACCTCACTCACACCGAGAACGCTTCCAGCCAGCGAGTGGCTTACGATCTGTGGGACATGCCTATAAACTTCCTTCTGGTCATCGCGCTGGCCTCAGCCGAATGGCTGATCCGCAAGCGCAAAGGGCTTGCCTGAGATCGTTCGGATAAACAAGATGAGATCAATAAAACTCATGTCGATATTTTTTGCCCTGTGCTTCGCGCTGTGTTCATGCCGAGTGGCGGCGGAGCTTCAATCTCAAAACCCATCGCCATCCGAGCAAGCGACATCGCAGGAGAAAGGACCGCGCGCAGCCGTCGATCCTAAAAAATTCGCCGTCATAATCGCGGGCGTCGGAGGCGAAGAAGCCTATACCAGAAAATTCACCGCTCAGGCTCTGCAACTGCGCGATGCGCTCACGAACCAATTGGGCTTTGACGAAAAGCAGGTTTATCTTCTCGCCGAGACCGCAGCCGCTGGCCCCGAGGACGGCCCGCGCGAAACCCTTCTGCGTTCGACGGCAGAAGAAACGCGCAAAGCGTTCGACGCGATCAAAGCGGCTGCCACGCCTGATAGCTTTATTTTCGTCGCGCTCATCGGACACGGCTCTTTCGACGGTCAGCAGGCGAAGTTCAATCTGGTAGGGCCCGATCTTTCGACGAAGGATTACGCCGCGATACTCTCTTCGCTGCCCGCTAAAAAAATAGTGTTCGTCAACTGCGCGAGTTCTTCGGGCGAATTCATCAAACCGCTTTCCGCGAAAGACCGCATCATCATCACCGCCACTCGAAGCGGCAACGAGCAAAACGTGACTGCGTTCGCCGAGCATTTCATCGCCGCGCTGACCGCTGCCGGGGCGGACTCGGACAAGAATGGGCGAATATCCGTGCTGGAAGTTTTCAATTACGCGACCCATCAGACAGCCGAATGGTATAAGCAGAAGGGGAGACTTGCGACCGAACACGCTTTGATCGATGACAACGGAGACGGCACAGGTCACGAAGGGGCCACAATGGGAGACGGCGCGCTGGCCAAGACCAATTACATCGATTCGAAGACGGCGGAGCAGGCAACCGCAGATGCCGAAGTCATCAAGCTGATGGAGCGTCGTCAGGAGCTTGAAGAAGAGATTGAAAAACTCAAGACGCGAAAGGAGCAGATGAAACAGGAAGAATACGAAGCCGAGCTTGAACGACTTTTGGTCGAGCTTGCCGAGACGAATCAGAAGATCAAAGCGAGGAAAAAGCCGTAAAACACTTGTAGGGGCGGCCCTCTGTGGCCGCCCCAGTGTAAAACATGTATGCCTTATGAAAGATGTGTCCCAAGTGTGAGAATCGGAGTTGCTTGATATGTCGATAAATGAATTCCCACTACCTCGCCGCTACAACAGCCTGCGCTTGTTAGGATTCGATTATTCCTCCACCACTGCGCTTTACTTCATGACCATTTGCACCGATTCATCACGGCCCGTGTTCGGCGACATCAAGCTGGCAAAAAGCATTCTTGCAGCATTGCTCAGTGATCGCACCTCATCGCGCATTCGCCTTTGCGCTTATACTCTCATGCCTGATCATCTGCATCTGGTGGCTGGTGTGAGAGAGAAGGGCAAATCGATTATTACTTTGATCGGCGCATTCAAAAGTCTTACAACTCAGATTTACTGGAAGCGAAGCCGAGAGATAGTAGAAGAGCAAAAAATCAGCTTGCCTTCAGTGGCCATTGAGAAGAGCGGAGACAGACGCCTGCTTCGAGCAGTAATTGGATGGTGCGCAGCCATAAGACCCGAAGCCCTTGAATTGAAGAACTGGCCGCGAGTGAAGCCGCAGCATTTCATAGGCAAACGACTATGGGAAGAGTCCTTTCACGATCACATAATCCGAAACGATGACGATTTAAGGGAGACGATAAAGTATATTGCGTCGAATCCCGTCAAGCGCGGGTATGTGTCGAAGCCGCAGTTTTACCCTTTCACCGGATTCGTGATATGAATCGGACACTGCGGGGATTTGATAAGTATTAGGAAAACCATCCGGGTTTTCAAACTGGGGCGGCCCTCTGTGGCCGCCCCTACAGGACATAATGAAAGCTTTGACGAACCTCATCTTTATTATGCTGCTGGGCTGTTCCCTCCAATCAGGCGCGGCGCAGGAGGCGACTCTCGACACCGCTCAAAACTTTCTCACGCACGGCCTTTATAAAGAAGCCCTCGCCGCTTACAACGCGCTGCTTCAGAAAAATCCTTCGGACCCGGAAGCGAGACTCGGACTCGTTCAAACTCTGATCGAGACGGGCGATTACTCCGGGGCCGAAAAAAAGACGAAAGAATTTCTCTCATCATCTTCTGATGCTGGACTTCGCGCCAAACTCGGTGAAATAGAGTTAATCACGGGTCGCTACGCGGAAGCCGCCTCGGAATTCGACCGCGCGAGGAAAGGCGCGAAAGGCGCGCTCTTTTTGCGCGCATCTTTAGGCCGCGTGCGCGCGCTTCTGGCTCAGGGCCGGGAAGAAGAAGCGCGCCCCGTGCTTCAGGAGTTCGTCGGTTATTACAACGCGAATCAGCCCAAGTCAGCCGAAGAATTAACGCTCATCGCCTCTGCGCTCATTCATCTGGAAAAATTCAACGATGCCAACGAGCTTTTCATCGATGCCCGCGATGAGGATGACACTTTCATCGAAGCCCTCACGGGGCAGGGCGAACTGCTCAACGAAAAATATAATTACGAAGACGCGGCCTCGCTCTTTCAGGACGCTTTGAAAATCAACCCGAATTCCGCAGACGCGCACATAGGCGTTGCCGAAAGTTTGAAACTCACTTCGATTCAGGAGCCTTCAGCCGCAGTCGACCGCGCGCTTGCAGTCAATCCGAATCACACGGGCGCGCTCCGTCTTCGCGCATGGATAGACCTCGAAGCAGACCGCCCCGACCTTGCAGTGAAAGCCATCGAACGCGCGCTGGCCGTCAATCCTAACGCCATAGAAGTCATAGCGATTCAGGCCGCGATAGCATATCTCGCCGATAAGAAAACCGACCTTGACGCTGCGACCAAACGCGCGCTCGCGGTCAATCCGAAGGCGGGAAGATTCTTTGCGACGCTGGCACATTTCGCGGTCAACAATCGCAGGTACTCGGACGCCGTCGAATTCGGAAAGCGGGCAGTCGAGCTTTCTCCAAATCTCTGGAGCGCGAGGACGGAGCTTGGCATTCAACTGATGCGGGTGGGACGCGTCGCAGACGGGAAGGCTGAACTTGATCTGGCTTTTAAGAACGATCCGTTCAATCTCTGGGCCAAAAACACGCTCGATCTTTTGGATACCTTGAGCGAATACCCGGAGACGATTCGCGGCGCGTTTCTGCTCAAAATTTCGCCCGACGAAAATGCCGCGCTTTCCTCTTACGCCGCCGATCTTCTGGAAGAAGCGCATAAAAAACTCGCCGCTAAATATCGCTTCACCCCACGCGCGCCCATATCGGTCGAGATGTTCGAGGATCACGAAGACTTCGCCGTGCGCTCATTGGGACTGCCGGGACTCGGCGCGCTCGGAATATGCTTCGGGCAGGTGATAGCGATGGACAGCCCTTCGGCGCGTCCTCCGGGCGAATTCAACTGGGGATCGACTCTGTGGCACGAATACGTTCACGTCGTCACACTTCAGATAACCGACTACAGAATACCGCGATGGTTTTCCGAAGGGCTGTCGGTTCACGAAGAACGTATCGCGCGCAAGGGCTGGGGCGATAACTGGTCGATAGAAAAACTAAAAGCGATCCGTGAAGGCCGTTTCGTCAAAATCGATGATCTCGATTCGGCATTCATACGCCCTCGCTCGCCCGATCAGGTTCCGCTGGCTTATTTTCAGGCATCGTTAGTCTGCGATTTCATCGCTGAAAAATACGGCTTCGATGCGATTTTGAAAATGCTCTCGCTTTACAAAGAAGGCGCAAAGACCGCGGACGTATTCAAACGCGGACTATCGATGACGACCGAGGATTTCGATAAAGCGTTCACTCTTTGGTTGCAGGCGAAATCCAATCCTTTGATCGAAGCGATCAGCGCTGCTATGAGCGCATCCGCCTCTCAACCGCCATCGAAGGAAGTCCTGCAATCGGCTATCACGTCGAATCCGAAAGATTACTTCGCGCATCTGCGACTCGGCGCGATTTATAAAACGGAAGGCAACGCGGATCAGGCGGTCACTTACCTCAAGCGGGCCATCGAACTTTTCCCATACTACGGCGGGGAAGGGAATCCTTACGTTTTGCTGGCCGACATTTATGAATCGCGCGGGCAAAAGGGGGAAGCGGCTGCGACGCTCGAATCTCTGACTCACTATGCCGAAACGGATGTCGATGCATTCAAGCGGCTTGCGCGATTGAAGATGGCGCTCGGCGACCGTCAGGGCGCAGCTTTGGCGCTTGCGACGAGTTTTTATATTTATCCGTTCGAGGCAGACTTGCACAAGCTCGCGGGCGACGTTTATCTTGAGCTTGGACAGGCGCAGGAATCCGTCCGCGAGTTTCGCGTGCTTGTCGCGTTGAATCCGCCCGATCTTGCAGGCGCGCATTATGATCTGGCGCGGGCGTTGGATTCAGCAGGCAATCGCGCGGAAGCCAAGCGCGAGGTGTTGCGTTCGCTTGAGATCGCTCCCGGATTCGAGAAGGCGCAGGAGCTATTGCTCAAGCTGCGAGGGGGGAGTTGACGGTTATGAAAACCAAAGCCAGAGAATTCGCCGTCAGGGTTATACGTCTCGTCGGAATGCTGCCGCAGACGAAGATCGCCGACACCATCGGCACGCGATTACTCGAAGCGAGCCTCACGCTCGGAGCCAATTATCGAGGTTCGTACAAGGCGAAATCGCCCGCCGAGTTCATAGAAAAAATGAACCTCGTCGAACAGCAGGCCGATCAGTGCATCTACTGGCTCGAACTTCTCATAGAAGCCGACCTCGCGGATAAAAACACCATCGAGCCGCTCACGAAAGAAGCGAGTGAGATAGTTGCGATAGCCGTCTCTCAGATAAGCACGGCGAAGGGGAAGAGGCGATGAAAAAGTATGTTGTAAAAATCGCTCTGATATTTGCCCTGCTCGCGCTCTTGTGCGCGGCTGCTTTGCCGCAGACTCAGCGGGCGGCTCAAGTCGATGCGCGATTCGGCGAGCGCAAGGATGTGTCTGACAAATTCAAATTCGCGCGCATCATGCACGGAGGATTGTTTCCCGGCATGCCGCTCGGAGATCGCGGAATGCCCTGGTCGCACGATTACCCGGAAGCGGGACTGCATTTTTCAAAGCTGCTCACGGAGTTGTCAAAGCTTCAAGTAGATTTCGAAGATAACGAATACATCTTCAGCTTTGCCGATCCGAATCTTTTCAAATATCCGTTCGCTTACCTGTGCGAAATCGGAGATATGGAACTTACGGACGAAGAGATTCAGGGGATGCGCGAATACCTGCTCAGAGGCGGATTCGTGATGGTCGATGATTTTCGCGGGCGTTGGGAGATGGAAAATCTTCTAGCTCACATCAAGCGCGCGTTTCCTGAGTTCGAAGCGAAGCCGCTCGACGTATCGCATCCGATATTCAATTGTTTTTTCTCGATCAAATCGCTCGACGTGCGCCCCACCTACGGTCGCGGAAGGCCGGTAGAGTTCTGGGGCGTCGAAGACAAAAACGGGCGGTTGATGATGGTAATAAACTACAACTATGACGCCTCGGATTACTGGCAGTGGTCGAACGATCCGTTCAACCCGATAGAGGAAACGAACACTGCTTACAAGTTCGGCGTCAACTATGTTTTTTATGCGCTGACGCACTGAAACCATCCGGCGAATTTTTGACAGTGGATAACAGCGAGTTTCAGAAAGAGGAGCAAAGCGATTCTGACTTCTGACTTCTGACTCCTGACTACTTTTTTCACGGGAGAGGTAATGGCAATAGAACAGGCTGAATTGATCGGCGAAGACCGATTGCTGGAAAGACTCATTTCGGCGCGCGATCAGATTTTGCGCGAAGTCAGAAAAATAATCATCGCTCAGGATGAAGTCGTCGATCAGGTCTTGATATCTCTTTTCGTAGGCGGACACTCTCTAGTCACGGGCGTGCCGGGGTTGGCGAAGACTTTGCTGATACGAACCGTGGCGCAGGTTTTAGACCTTTCGTTCAAGCGCATTCAGTTCACGCCCGACCTGATGCCGTCAGATATCACCGGCACCGATATCATCGAAGAAGACCGCACGACGGGACATCGCAAGCTTGAATTTATACAGGGGCCGCTGTTTGCCAATATAATTCTCGCCGATGAAATCAACCGCACGCCGCCCAAGACTCAATCCGCTTTGCTTGAAGCCATGCAGGAAGGAAACGTGACGGTTCAGGGTACGACTTACCAGTTGCCCAGACCTTTTTATGTGATGGCTACGCAGAACCCCATCGAGATGGAAGGCACTTATCCTCTGCCCGAAGCTCAACTCGACCGATTCATGTTCAACATCAACATCGGCTATCTGAGCGAAGACGACGAAGTGTCGGTAGTGAATCAAACGACATCGGTTCAGGATATATCGTTTGATCGACAGGTTACGGGGCCGGACATACTCGCCTTTCAACGCCTCGTCAGACGAGTGCCTGCCGCCGAATCTGTCACTCGTTACGCGGTGCGGCTGGTCGGGGCGAGTCGACCGGGGACGGAACACGCGCCTGATTTTATAAACAAGTGGGTCAACTGGGGCGCATCGTTGAGGGCTTCGCAGTTTTTGATACTGGGGAGCAAAGCGCGAGCCGTTATGAACGGTCGTTATAACGTGTCGGTCGAAGATGTGCGCGCACTGGCCAATCCTGTGCTTCGTCATCGCATACTTCTGAACTTCCATGCTGAATCTGAAAGAGTGAAGGCGGACGATGTGATCCGTCGATTGATCGATGCAGTGCCGGAGCCTAAGTCGGGATTATGATTTTATGGCTCAAACCGCAGGGCAACAATTAGGCGCGCGATTCCTCACGCCCGACGTGCTGGCGCGCATAGGCTCGCTCGAGCTTATCGCCCGTTCAGTGGTCGAAGGTTTCATATCAGGACTTCATCGCTCGCCGCATATAGGTTTCTCGACAGACTTCGCCGAACATCGCCAGTACATGCCGGGCGATGATGTGCGTCACCTCGACTGGAAACTGCTCGCGCGAACTGATCGCCTCTACATCAAAAAATATCAGGGCGATACGAACACGCAGATTCATCTGCTCATCGATGCCAGCGCCTCGATGGGCTATCACAGCGCGGAAGTCACCAAGCTGCAATTCGCGCAGTATCTCACTTCGTCGCTCGCTTACCTCTGCATGCGCCAGCACGACCCGGTTGGCCTGATAGCCTTCGACGATGATGTGGTCGAACACGTTCCCGCGCGAAGCGTGTCAGGTCATCTTCGCACCGTGCTTGGAGTGATCGAACGCCTCAAGGCGGGGCGCGGCACCAGCCTCTCCGCGCAACTTCACCGCACGGCGGAGCTTCTCACACGTCGCGGCATCATCGTTTTGATTTCAGACCTGTATGACGACACCGAAAGCATCATCAGCGGACTTGAACATCTGCGCTTTCAGGGAAATGATGTGATCGTGTTTCAGGTCTTTGATCGACAGGAACTCGAATTCGATTTCCGCGAACCCGTAGTGCTTGAAGACAGCGAGACCGAAGAGCAATTGCATGTTTTGCCTGATGTAATACGCGAAGATTATCTGCGAGCGGTCAACGATCATCTCACCCGTTTGCGCGAGGGGGCGGCGCGCAATCGGATCGATTACGAATTGCTGAAAACTTCCGAGCCGCTCGACGCCGCATTGTTTTCCTACCTTGCCCGCCGCGCGCAACTTGGATAATGATTAGCGCATGGCGAGAGAACCTCTATTTTCAGACACGGATGAAGAGACCGAACGGGTCTTGATCGAATTACTTCGGAACGCGCCCGTGTGGAAAAAGATCAAGCAGGTCGAAGAACTGACAAACACCTCTCGACAACTGGCTCTAACCGGATTGAGAAAACGTCATCCTCAAGCCTCTGAGCAGGAATTGCGTCTCAGGCTGGCAGTGCTTTTGTTTGGCCGTGAAACGGCGATCAAAGCTTATGGTCGAGATACTGAAGAGTTTGAGATGTAGCGCAACCTGTCAGGTTGCGCAGTTCCTGAAAGTATGAAAATCGGGGGATACGCAAGCTAACAGCTTGCGCCACTTTTCTGAAGAGGAAATGCCATGAATGAGACTGAAAAGGTGGACGCGCTCCTGAAGGTTCTGCTCGTGTTCGATAAGATGAGCATCCCTTATGTCATTGGAGGCTCATTTGCCAGTTCGATTCATGGAATGCCCCGATCCACGAATGATGCTGATGTACTCGCTCTGATAAAACCCGAACAGGCTTCACTGTTTGCCGCAGAACTTCAGGATGAATTCTATGCAGATGAACAAGCGATCATGCAGGCTGTAAAAACAAGGCGGAGTTTCAACGTCATTCATCTTGAATCTATGTTCAAAGTAGATGTTTTCGTGGCGAAGCAAAGCGGCTTTGAAGCGATGCAACTTGAGCGGCGACAACTGGAAGTTCTGAAACCTGACCCTCGACGAACCGCTTATTTTGCAACTGCTGAAGACACCATCCTCGCTAAACTTGTCTGGTATCGCAAGGGCGATGAAATCTCAGATAAGCAATGGCAGGACATACTCGGTGTCGTCAGGATGCAGGCAGGCCATCTCGATCTCGAATATCTCCGGCGCTGGGCCGCGGAACTCGGCGCGGCGGATTTGCTCGCTCGCGCGATGGAGTGAGTTACCGTCGCCATTCGACATCGCGTCGGATCGCTTCATCCAGTTCATCGATGCTCGGCTTGATGCGAATGGGCGGCGCGACTGCGCGCTGCGCCGCCGCCACATCTTTCAATCCGTTGCCCGTCAGCACTACCAATACTCGCTCACTGGATTTTATCGCGCCGCTATCACACATCTTCACGAGTCCCGCGAACGCGGCTGCTGCCGCCGGTTCCGCGAACACACCAGTCGAGCGCGCGAGTCGGATTATGGCAGAGATGATTTCTTCATCCGTGACTTTTACGCCCGCGCCTTTCGATTCGCGAATCGCCCGCACAGCTTTCGTAGCATCGCGCGGACGCCCGACATTTATCGAATCAGCCACGGTTTGCGCCGTGACCTCGCGCACGACTCCATCTCCCATCGCCGCCTCGACTATCGCTGCCGCGCCTTCCGCCTGTATGCCTGCCATCTGCGGCAGGCGATCAATCAGGTTGAGGCGATGAAATTCCTTGAAGCCCTTCCACAATCCGCCGATGATGCAGCCGTCGCCGCAGGCGACGAAAACTCTGTCAGGCACGTCCCAATTCAACTGCTCGGCTATCTCAAACGCGGCGGTCTTTTTGCCTTCCGTCATGAAAGGATTGATGCCCGTGCTTCGCTGATACCAGTTGAATCTGCGCCCCGCCTCGACGCAAAGATCGAAAGCTTCGTCATAACTTCCGTCAACCAGCACGACCCGTGAGCCGTAGATTTGAAGCTGGGCGATCTTGGCCGCCGGGGCCGAAGCCGGAACGAATATCACCGACCTCACGCCCATGCTTGCGCACATACCTGCAAGCGCGCTTCCGGCATTGCCCGATGACGCGGTGGTGATGACGTTTGCGCCCGCTTCACCGGCTCTGACTAAGGCGAGCGCGCTCGGTCGATCTTTGAAGGAACCCGTCGGATTGCGGCCTTCGTCTTTGATAAGAAGTTGCCGGATACCGAACTCAGCGGCCAGTTGCGGGCAATCGTAAATGGGAGTCCATCCGACCGTGAGCGGAGGAACTGCGGATGACTCTTCGATGGGAAGCAGCGGGCGATATCGCCAGATGGTCAAGCTTCGATCTTCGGAGAGTTGCCCGCGGGTCAACTGACGCGCGACCAGATCATAATCATAAAGCACGTCGAGGTTGCCGCCGCACTGAGCGCACATGTAAACCAGTCCGCCCGCGCCGAAACGACGCGCGCACTCAACGCATTCGAATCCGATGACATTGCTCACCGAAAGATCATAGCTTTGAAGCGTCGAAACGCCAAACGATGACGGTCAACAATAAGCGTGCAGGAAAGAAAGGCCGCTGCAAAGTCGATGGTATTCCCGCAGGTAAACCTTAAAGAAATGCGGATGGTTCGTCACTGACTTTGCAGCAGCCCTCGCTCAGGCCGCGCTTTCAACGGGAGTGATTCGCACAGGCACGAATTTATGATACGGCGTTCCCGCTATCGGGTCTCTGTCTTCCGCCGAGGTCAATTCGTTTATATGCGCTCCCGTCCGGCGACGTTTTCCGTCCGGGTCGGGATGACGCATCCCGTATCCGTGCGGCAAAGTAGCCTGCCCGCGTGGGACTGAATCCGTCACCTCGACCCTGACTGTGACCGCGCCGCGCTTCGACTCGCAACGCGCCCACGCGCCATCGACCAGACCCGATGCCGCTGCGTCTTCAGGATGAATTCTGATAGCGCCGTCTCTGTCGGTCTTGCGCCAGTCGGGATCGCGATAAATCGTATTGGCGTTGTATGATCTTCGCTCGCCCGCCACGAGTGTGAAAGGATACTCCGCCGATGCTATTGGTTCCGCGGGGTCGAGCGCGCGCAAAGCCTCAAGCATCTCCGGTATCTCCAGATGAATCAGCCCGTCCGTGTGTTTGATAAATTTCCATGTCTCTTCGTAGTCATTCACGCTGAAGACGACGCCCGAACGCGAAGAGAGAAACGCCTCGAACAGATTTTCACCCAGCATCAAGCCTTCGCCTTCGTGTCCCGCGCGTCGAACTGCGTCAGCATTCTTTCGAGCGAACTGATGAGCCGTCGCCCACAGAAACGCCGCGCCGTCTGCGCCTTCCGCCAGCGTCGGTCCGAGAGTGCGGTACAAAATCGCGGGCGCGTAATCGGCCATCTGAGGATTCGCCCGCAGATAATTTTGAAACGCCGCAGCAAAAGCCAGACGATTCTTTTTAGCCGCTTCCGCGAGTTCAGGAAATTCAGCGGGGATCGCGCCCATCGCTTCGATCAACCGAGTGTAAATCTCAGGCTCGGCCAGAGTGCCTGCAAGCGGAGAGAAGAGCGGCTTGCGAAGATGAAAAGCGTTTTTTGGAAATTCCAGATTGAAGAAAGTCGCTTCCCACTTCTCGAACTGCGATGAAGCAGGCAGAACGTAATCGGCCATCTCAGCCGTCTCGGTCATCGCCACATCGATTACGACGAGCAGATCGAGCTTGGCGAAAGCCTCGCGATAAGCCTTCGTGTCGGCCATCGTCACCATAGGGTTTGCGCTATCGACTACAAGCCCGCGCGTGCGTTCAGGGTGTTCACTGAGGATTTCAGCGGGCAGAATATTGGGCGGCAGCAGATTGCCTATGAACGGAAAATTTGTGACTGCTGATCGCTGTTGTCGCTCGCCTTCGGGCGAATGGCCGATGAGCGGAATGATCGAAGTGTGAAGGTTATTGCCGCCCGCCCGCGCGAAGTTTCCCGTCACGAGATAAAGCAGAGCGCGAAGGTAAGCATTGAGCGTGGAGTTGAGTGTCTGCTCTATTCCTAAATCAGTGCGAATGGCGCAACTACGGGCGTCAGCGATCATCCGGGCAGCGCGATACACATCCGCAATCGCTACGCTTGCGCGACGGGCGAATTCTTCCACGGGAACTTCACTCAGAGCCTCGCGCACCGCGGCAAACCCGCTCGTGCGAGTGTCAAGAAATTCTCTCGCTTCGCGCTCTTCTCGAACTATGATCGAAAGGATCGCTCCCATCAGATAAGCATCCGTGCCGGGTCTGAGTTGAAGATGGAGATCGGCCATCTCGGCAGTTTCAGTCCTTCGCGGATCGATGACGATCATCTGCTTGTCGGGATTGCTGTGGATTTCGCGCAAGACCTGCCGCGCGTTTCGTATGCCGTGCGATTGCCACGGATTGGTTCCGATGAAGACGACCACATCGGCCCGCTCGACATCTTCTGTCGGGTGACAATTCTGTTTGCCGAAGAGTCGCCCGTCCACCCAGAAGCCGCCGGTCTTTTCCTGCGCGAGCGCGCTGTAATAATTGCGGGTCTGCATGGCCGATCTGAGAGTTTTGCCGTAAGGCCCGCCGAGATGATTGCCCTGCCCGCCGCCTCCGAAGTAAGCCAGCGACCGCCCGCCAAAGGTATCGCGCAGACGAAGGAGACGAGCGGCAATTTCGCTTATGGCCACGTCCCACGAAATTTCTTCGAACGAGCCGTCCTCTCTTCGGCGCAGAGGCGAAGTCAATCGATCACTGTGATTCTGATAGTAATTCAATCGCTGGGCTTTCTGGCAGAGGTAGCCTTCAGAGATGGGATGCTGTTTATCGCCGCGAATCCTCAGCATCTCGCGCCCGCGCGCTTCGACCTCGATGCCGCAGTTTCGGCTGCACAAAATGCAGGCCGTCGGAAGCCATTCGCTTTGAGTTGAGACCATCGGTTCCTCCTCAGAAAAGTGGCGCAAGCTGTTAGCCTGAATCCACGGGTAAGGTTCTTTGAAAAACGTGAAAGGCGACTCCAAACCTGCTAAATATGGGGTTGTTCCAACAATCCATATCAGCAGAAAGGAGTCACCT
>Ga0187893_10005548_pt1 | contig 22542 bp, 13 predicted proteins | sample MA1701074metaG_FD_139574 | JGI IMG/M metagenome (GOLD analysis project Ga0187893, IMG submission 139574) | White microbial mat communities from a basaltic lava cave in the Kipuka Kanohina Cave System on the Island of Hawaii, USA - MA170107-4 metaG ...
GTTCGACGCGGCCAGTCACGACGGTGCCGCGGCCTTCAATGTTGAACACATCTTCCACGCACATCAGGAACGGCTTGTCCACTTCGCGCGGCGGCAGCGGGATGAACTTGTCCACCGCATCCAGCAGGTCCGCGATGGATTTCTCGCCTTCAGCGTCGCCGGCCATTGCCTTGGTGGCGCTGCCGCGAATGATCGGCGTCTTCTCGCCGGGGAAACCGTACTTCGTCAGCAGATCGCGGATTTCCATATCGACGAGGTCGAGCAATTCCTTGTCATCCACCAGGTCCACCTTGTTCAGGTACACCACGATGGCGGGCACGCCAACCTGGCGGGCCAGCAGAATGTGCTCGCGGGTCTGGGGCATCGGCCCGTCCGCGGCGCTGACCACCAGGATCGCGCCGTCCATTTGGGCCGCGCCGGTAATCATGTTCTTCACATAGTCCGCGTGGCCGGGGCAATCGACGTGCGCGTAGTGGCGCTGCGGGCTTTCGTATTCGACGTGCGAAACCGCAATGGTCACTGTCTTGGTTTCGTCGCGCACCGTGCCGCCCTTGGTGATTTCCGCGTAGGAGATTTTCTTCGCCAGATTCTTTCGGGCTTGCACCTCGACGATGGCGGCGGTGAGGGTTGATTTTCCATGGTCAACGTGACCGATTGTCCCCACATTCACATGCGGCTTCGTGCGTTGAAAATTCTCTTTTGCCATTGCTCTCTCCTGCGTTCGGTTAGTTGTGTTTGCGTTAGCTTAGTTCTTACAGTCTGGAGCCCATGATCGGGATTGAACCGATGACCTCGTCCTTACCAAGGACGTGCTCTACCAACTGAGCTACATGGGCCGAAGCCGGACTGGTCTAAATGCCCGGACCAAACGACAAAACACCATGAACCCCCGGCTTTTCTTTGCAAAAGCAATAGGGCTCACGGTCTTTTACTCTTTCCGGCCCAATGACTGAGCGCAGAAACTAGGAAAGCGGCAGGGGGGTGTCAACGGTTTTCTAAAAGATTCTTCCGTCCGTATCTGCGCGGATTGCCCTTCCCAAATAATGTGACAATCTGACGCCAAGCCCTGCCATCCGGCAGGGCTTTAATCTTCCGCCTTCGACTCGCGCTCAATCAAATCCCGCAACGCTTTGGCCACGTTTTTCCTCTCATAGAGAACCGCATGAACCTCGTCGATGATTGGCGTACTGATCTTCAACCGCCGCGCCAACTGATGTGCCGCTTTCGTCGTCGGACAACCCTCCGCCACAGTCACGGAAGCCGCCAGGATGTCTTCCAGCTTTTCACCGCGCCCCAGCCGTTCGCCCAGCCCGCGATTTCGGCTCAACTTCGAGAAGCATGTCACCGTCAAGTCCCCCAGCCCGCTTAAACCCGAGAATGTCTCCGGCTGCGCTCCGGAGGCCACTCCCAGTCGCCGAATTTCCACGATTCCTCGCGTCAACAAGGCAGCTTTGGAGTTGTCGCCAAAGCCGAGGCCGTCGCAAATCCCCGCCGCGATTGCCACGACATTCTTCAAGGCGCCGCCCATCTCGACGCCCACCAGATCGGTGCTCGTGTAAACACGCAGCGTCACGCCGTGAAATAATTCCTGCACGGTCTGCGCCGTGGCCAACTCGCGGCTCGCGGCCACCATCGCCGTCGGAACGCCCCGCACCACTTCGAGCGCCAAGGTCGGGCCGGACAACGCCGCGATCGTCGCCTGGGGAGCATTGGCTCCAAGGACTCTGCTCATCGTCAGGCCGGTGTCGCATTCGATGCCCTTGGTGACACTGACCAGAATTCCTTTGTAACCGGCCAATGCCGCGGTCGTAGTGCGAATCGCTTTGGATGGCACGGCAATCACGGCGCACTCCGCGCCCGCCACAGCGCGCGCCATTTCCGGCTCGAAGCTCCAATCGCGCGGCAAGTCAATACCCGGCAAATACCGCTCATTGCGGCCCATGCTCCGCACTTCCGCCAGATGCTTCGCGTCATGCCCCCATAGCACCACGTCGTGCAGGCGCCGGTGCAACACCAGAGCCAGCGCGGTGCCCCACGCTCCCGCTCCCAACACTGCCACTTTCACTTCGGCTCCTCTTCTTTCCTCTCACCGAAGCGCGGCTCGCCGCCGGCAAATAACCGCCGAATGTTCGCCTTGTGCTTGTAAATAGCCAGCGCCCCCATCGCACCAGTGACGATGACCTTGGTAAGACTCTCACCCGTCGCCCAGCTCGCAAATGGCAGCGCCGCCGACGCGGCAATCGAAGCGAGCGAAACGTAGCGAGTGGTCGCAAAAATAATGATCCAGATGGTCAGAATCGTCACCAGCGCCCATGGCACCAGCGCGAGCAACACGCCAGCCGAAGTCGCGATGCCCTTGCCACCTTTGAAGTGCAGCCAGCACGTGTAGTTGTGACCCAGAATCGCGCAAACCGCCGCGATGATTTGGCAAACCTCCATCCTTACGGCGTTCCCACTCATTCCAAACGCCAGCAATGCCAGGCGCGTCATCAGCACGACCGCCACCCACCCCTTGAGCGCGTCCATGAACAACACGAAAATCCCCGCCGGCTTGCCCAGGATGCGCAGCACGTTCGTCGCGCCAATGTTCCCGCTGCCCACCGCGCGGATGTCCACGCCCTTCGCCTGCGCCACGAGAAAACCCGTGGGAATCGATCCCAGCAAATAGGCGAGCAACGCGGTGACGACGTAACAGACGATTTCCACGAGCCGACTCTATGGATACGAAGCTCAAAGCTCAAAGCTCAAAGTTCAAATGAAGCCCAACAGAAAAGCTCCGAGCGCGCCCGGCCTTGGCGACTTTGAACTTGGCGCTTCTTTTGGGCTTTGAAATTTGAGCTTTGAGCTTCGCAGCCCCTCAATGGCAAGCTGCGTTCCGTGGCCACCACGCAGCACGCAGCACGCACCAAGAACAAAATCCGCGTCGCCGTCCTCGGCACTGGCGCACTCGGCAAGGAACACGCCCGCCTCTACGCCGAACTGGCCAATGCCCGCGAAGTCGAGTTTGCCGGCGTCTATGATGCAGTTCCCGACACCGCCCGCCGGGTGGCCGAAAAGCTTCGCGTCCCGGTCTTCAACTCCATTCCCGATGCCGCCAGCGCCGCCGATGCCTTGAGCATCGTCACGCCCACCAGCACCCACTTCGATCTCGCGAAACAACTACTCCTCCAAGGCAAGCATCTGCTCGTCGAAAAGCCGATGACCGACAACACCGCACAGGCCGCGGAGTTGGTGCAACTCGCGCAGCAGAATCGCTGCGTCCTCCAGGTCGGTCACGTCGAGCGCTTCAACCCTGTCTTCAAGTATCTTGAAAGCGTCGCCACTGAACCGCGCTTCATCGAAACCCACCGCCTCTCTCCCTACCCCGCGCGCAGCACGGACATCGGCGCGGTGCTCGACCTGATGATTCACGACCTCGATGTCGTGCTCGCCTTCGTAAAGTCGCCCGTCACCAGCGTCGATGCCGTCGGCATCCCGGTCTTGAGCAAGTCGGAGGACATTGCGAATGCCCGTCTGCGCTTCGCCAACGGCTGCGTCGCCAACCTCACCGTCAGCCGCATCAGCCCGGAACGGATGCGCAAGATTCGCGTCTTCAGCGGCCCAACCAACACCTGCTATATCTCGCTTGATTACCGCGCGCAGGAAGGCTTCATCTACCGCATCGCGCGCGACGGCGAAGAGGAAAGCTCCCTGCTCAAGAAATTGCTCTCGTCAAAGGACTCCACCATCGTCAGCGAATTCGCCGGCAAACGCATCGTGCGCGAGCCGGTGCCCATCGCGAAGGAAGAGCCGCTCAAGCAGGAACTGCTGCACTTCGTGGAGTGCGTGCGCGAGCAGCAAACTCCGATGGTCAGCGGCGAATCCGCCAAACACGCCCTCGACCTGGCCTTCGAGATCACGAGACAGATTCAGGACTCTCCGTCAAACGCAGAGGCGCAAAGAGCGCAGAGCAAATGAAGTCTGTTCCGCCGCGTTCTTTACCCCCCTGCGTCTCATCCAACCTGTGAAAGCCACGACCTTCATGCTTGTCGCAGGCGAGCCAAGCGGCGACTTGCTTGCGGCGGAGTTGGTGAAGGCGCTCAAGCCGGAAGTCGGTGGCAATCCGAAGTTCTTTGGCGCCGGCGGGGCGAAGATGGCCGAGGCAGGAGTCGAACTCGCTTTCGACATGACGCGGCACGCCGTCGTTGGAACCGTCGAAGTGCTGAAACATCTCAGGATTTTGAGGCAGCTATTCGATCAGCTCGTTGAGCTGGCGTTCGAACGGCGGCCGGACGTGATCATCTGCGTCGATTTTTCCGTGTTCAATCATCGCTTTGCGCGCAAGATTCGCTGGGAACTGGAAGTGCGCCGCGCCACCCATGGCAACTGGAAGCCGAAGATTGTTAAATACGTTTCACCACAGGTCTGGGCCTCGCGGCCCGGCCGCGCGAAGTCGATGGCGCGCGACTTTGATCTGTTGCTGGCGATCTTCCCGTTCGAGAAGTCATGGTATGCGGAACGTGTGCCAGAGTTGAAGGTGGAGTTTGTCGGTCACCCCGCCGCCGATCGATTCAACGTTGAACGTTCAACGTTGAACGTTCAACGTTCAAACCAAAGCATCCTGTTGCTGCCCGGCAGCCGCGTCGGCGAATTGAAGCGTCACCTGCCGGTCATGCTCGGCGCGTTGAGAGGAATCGAAACAGCCAGGCCCGATGTTCGCTCTCACATGGTGCTTCCGAGCCAATCCCTTGCGCAATTGGCTCAGTCCCATTCGCCGCCTGCGAGCTTGAAGATCGAAATCGGCGGTCTAGCCGAGGCCCTTACCCAAACGACGCTCGCCATCGCCTCCACTGGCACGGTCACGATGGAGTGCGCCTTCTTCGGCGTGCCCACCCTCGCACTCTACAAAACATCGTGGAGCACCTACCAGATTGGCAAACGCATCATCCAGGTGAAATACCTCGCCATGCCGAACCTGCTCGCCGATGAACCGCTTTATCCCGAATTCATCCAGCACGAGGCCACCGCCGACAACCTAGCCCGCGCCGCGCTGGACTTGCTGAACGATGATCAACGCCGCGGGGCCATTCGCGCCAAGCTGGCCAAAGTGGTCGAGTCTCTCGGCGGTCCCGGCGCCAGCCAGCGCGCCGCGAAGGCCATCGTTCGGCTGTTCGGCTGCTCTGACCAAGGTTAGGCATCGCCTTTTCTCGCAGGTTGTGTTACCAAAGGGTCGTTCACCGATTTTGTGCCTGACCCAGACAACATCCCGGCCGGCCGGTCAAATCGACATGACTTTGCGACCACGCATTGGAGCCTCGTGCTCCGGGCGGGCCGGCTCGACGGACCAGACGCGGCCGAAGCACTGGAGAAGCTCTGCCACGCCTACTGGTATCCACTCTATGCGTTTGCCCGGCGCGAAGGGTGCGACCCGGACGAAGCACAGGACCTGACCCAGGAATTCTTCTCGCGGCTGCTGGCCAAGAATTATCTGCAAATGGCGGACCCCAACCGCGGCCGGTTCCGCTCGTTCCTGCTCGCGTCGTTCAAGCACATGATGGCCAACGAGCGTCGCAACGCCTCGCGTCTCAAGCGCGGGGGCAACGCGCAGGTGTTCCCTCTCAACGAGCATGAAGCCGAGCGGCGATATTCGCTCGAACCTGCGGATACCTCGACGCCCGATCTCATCTTCGAACGACGCTGGGCGGAAACGGCGCTGGGGCGCGTCCTCGACCGGCTCGAAACCGAATACACCGGCCATGCCATGCGCTTCAGCGATCTCAAAACTTTTCTCGTCGAAGCCAAAGGAACGGCGGCGTTTGCGGATGTGGCGACCCGCCTGGGCGTGACTGAGTCCGCGCTCAAGTCGGTCGTGCATCGGATGCGGCGGCGTTACGCCGACTTGTTTCGCGATGAGGTGGCTCAGACCGTCGCCGATCCGAAGGACACCGAAGATGAAATCCGGCACATGCTGACCGTGCTGGCAGGGTGACGATGCAGTGTCTCTCTCGCGCGCACCGTTTTTGGCGCGAAGGGTCAGTAATAGTCATAATCCGGCGGCTTTCGTTGCACATCATGCCTGTGGCGGAAACAACCTGTCCCAAGTGTGCGCGCGCTATTCCGGCGAACGCGCCCAAGGGACTTTGCCCGGCGTGCCTCGCGAGGGCGCTCTCGGAAGTGCTGGAAGGGACCGGGGAAGCCGAGGCATTGGCCATGCCGGCGCCAGTGTCATCCAAGGAGCGGGTGGGCGAATACGAACTGATCGAGCAACTCGGCCGCGGCGGCATGGGGGTTGTTTTCCGGGCGCGGGATCGCCGGCTGAATCGCCTCGTGGCGCTCAAGTTGATCCTGGCGGGCAAGCTCGCGTCGGAGGCGGAGGTCAAGCGGTTCCAGGCGGAGGCTGAAGCGGCGGCGCATCTCGAGCATCCGAACATCGTCCCCATCTATGAAGTCGGCCAATCCGACGGCCGCCATTTCTTCGCGATGAAGCTGATGGAGGGCGGCAGCCTGGCTGACTGGATACTGAATACTGGCTCACTGAATACTCCGTCCTCAAAGAAACCAGCGAGACAAGCATCAAGTGTTCAGTATTCAGTATCCAGTATCGCGACCCTCGTCACCAAGATCGCCCGCGCCGTCCATCACGCTCACCAGCGCGGCATCCTGCACCGCGACCTCAAGCCTGCAAACATTCTGCTCGACGCGCAAGGCGAACCGGCGGTGACCGACTTCGGCCTTGCCCGCCGTCTCGAAACCGACAGCGAACTGACCATGAGCGGCGCGGTCCTCGGCTCGCCCAGCTACATGGCACCCGAACAGGCAGCGGGCCGTTCGCGGGAAGTCACGACGGCCGCCGATGTGTACAGCCTCGGCGCGATTCTGTATGAATTGATCGCCGGCTGTCCGCCGTTCACGGGCGCCACTCCATTGGAAACGATGCGATGCGTGCTGGAAGAAGAACCAGTGCCGCCGTCGAAGTGCGGGGTTCGAGATGAAAGTGTCGCGCCGTCGGAGGGCCTCGCGCCTCGCGCCTCGCGTCTCGCACCTGACCTGGAAATCATCAGCCTCAAATGCCTCCAGAAAGAACCGTCGCGCCGGTACCCCAGCGCGGCGGCTCTCGGTGACGATCTGGATCGGTTCGTGCGCGGCGAGCCCATCCAGGCGCGGCCCATTGGACCGGACGAACGGCTTTGGAAATGGATCAAGCGCCACCCGGCCTGGGCCATTCTCTTTGGAGGAAGCCTCGCAGCGCTGATGGGGTTCATCGCCTTGCAGCAAGCGAACGAGGCCAGACTCAAGCGGGAGCGCGACCACGCGCGCTCGCAGGAATCCGCCGCCCGGGCCAGTGAACAAACCACCCGCCAGAATCTCTATGCCGCCGACATGTTTCTTGCCCATCGCGCAATCGAGGAAGGGAATCTCGCCTCGGCCCGACGCACGTTGGAAGCGCACCGCCCTATGCCCGGCGAGGAGGACCTGCGCGGCTTCGAATGGCGTTATCTTTGGAACCAGTGTGAAGGCCAGCAACTTCGCGTTCTGCGGGGCTTCTCCAACGCCGTCACCAGCGTCGCGTTCTCGCCGGACGGCCGTTGGCTGGCGGCCAGCGGCGAACGGACGGTGCGCTGGTGGAGCGCGACCAACCAGCACCTCGTCACCACGGTAACTCACGATCCCAATACCATCGTGCGCTCGGTTTGTTTCGCGCCCGACGGCGAAACACTTTGGACGGGTGACTCCAAAGGCAAAGTGCGCGTCTGGCTCCCGGACGGACAGCGGGTGGGACTGATCACCCGCGGCACAGGAGTGGTGCATATCGCCGCCCCGGCCGCCTCGGCCCAGCATGTGGTGTTTGGGGAACGCAATGGCGTGGATGGCAAAGCCAAGGGGGCCGTGGCGCTTTACGGCCTGCTCGACATGTTCTCGCGCAACGAACGCGGCAACCTGCTCACCAACTCGGGTGGCCTCGCGGCGTTTTCCCGCGACGGCAAACTGCTCGTCACCGGCGGGGGGCAGTGCCCGGTGCTGCTGTGGAACCTCGCCACCGGTGAAAACAAGCGGCTGTTGGGCGAAGGGATCGAAGTCACGGCGGTCGCCATTTCGCCGGACGGGGCGAACGTTGCCGTCTGCACTTACAACAGTTTTGGCCTGACTTTGATCGACACGGCCACGGGCCGGGCCAACTGGGTGCACCGTCAGGGTTTGGGAATGCTGGGAACGCCGGCGTTTTCGCCCGATGGACGGACTCTGGCATTGCCCTGCGCGGACCACACGGTGCTGCTGCTGGAAATGCCAGGAGGGCACGAGTTGCGGCGTCTGGCGGGCCATCGCGCCGAAGTGCTGGCTGCCGCCTTTTCGCCTGACGGCCGGATGCTTGCGTCCTGTGGCAAGGATCAGACGGTGCGGCTTTGGAACGTTTCCCAAAAAGGCGAGGCTGACGTGTTCGCATTGGCTCTCCAGCCTTTCGTGTTTTCGCCGGACGGCCGCACGCTCACCGTGGCCACCAACGATGAGTGGCCCAGAAGATTCGGCCACTACGACGTGGCGACCTTGCAGGCCAAGACCGGCCCGGAGATCGCCTTCCTGCCGGGCCAGTATCCGCTGTTTGGCAGCGCGGACAATGGAGCGCCATTACGTTGGTTCCTTCACGGCAACGCCACACCGGAGCGTTGGGCGAAATTCCTGGACTTCGTCGCCGCGCACACCAATTGGACGCGGGTGGCTTGTTCGGACAACGGAGGCGTGGTCGCGCTCGGATTCAAAAACGGCGCCGTGAAACTGTGGGACAATTTCAACGCGCGGCGCCTGCCAGACATTCCGACCAGGGAACGCGGGCTGAGCCAACTGGCTCTCACGCGAGATGGAAGCACCCTGGTGTCGGCGGGCCGCAGTAATAGCATTGCGGTTTGGGACGTGGCGACTGGCACCAACCGTTTTCGGCTGCCCGCGCGCGAGAGCGCAGTTATGTCACTGGCATTTTCGCCGGACGGCCAAATGCTCGCCGCCGGCCACGAAGACAGCACGATTCAGTTCTGGGACGCCGCCAGTGGCGCCACCCGGGTCACGCTCGCGGGGCACAACGTGGGAGTGCATGCTCTCGCCTTCTCGCCGGACGGCCGCACGTTGCTGTCCGCCGCCGATCAGACGCTCAAGCTCTGGCACGTGGCGACGTGGCGCGAGGTGGCGACATTGACGCGGAGCGGTCCCGGCGGTCTCCCGGTCTTTTCGAGCACGGCTTTGCTGACGTCCCACTGGAACGGCACCGCCCGCCTCTGGCGCGCCCCGCCGCTCGAGAAGATAGACCGAGAGGCCGACGAACAGTCATCCGAGCCCTGAGTAACCGCGACGCGGCCGCGGATCCCAGCGGTTCGTCCTCGTTCTCGTCCTCGTCCTCGTTCTCGTCCTCGTCCTCGTTCTCGTTCTCGTCCTCGTCCACGAAAGTGACCTCTGGCCCGAACGACGGGCCACGAACCATGCCGCACGGTTCAATTTTGAGGTGCACCTTTCTTGCCCTTTGGGGTCAGTAATCCAGTGAGCGGACTCGGGCCATGGGCGCGTGGCCTCGTCCTCGCAGATAAAGATTCTATGAAAACCCTGCTCTCCCTCTGGTCGGTTGTCTGGCTGTCTGCCGGCCTGGCCCAGGCCCAATTCATTTTCGATTGTGCTTGCCTGGCCCAGCAACCCGGCCTGCACGTCACGAACTGTCAGGCCACCATCCCCGACCTGTGCGCCGTGGCCACCAATTGCTTCCGCGGCACGGTGGTGCCGCCGCCTCCGCTTCCTCCATACCAGTGCAACCAGAACCCGCCCGCCGGCACGCCGGTTGGGCCGGGTAACCATTCCATCACCGTTACTATCCAAGTGGCAGGCCAGGCGCCCATCCAATGCCTCGTCACGTTCCAGGTAACCGCGCCCATCACCGGGCCGTTCTCCCTCCAATGCGCGCCAAACAAGACCGTCAACTGCGACGCACAGTGGGCCTTTGATCCGCCGACCGTGGTCAACCCCTGTTGTCCCAACGCCGCCCTCCCCAACGGCGGCGCGACTGTCTCCGTCGCCAGCACCACGACCAACGGCGTGTGTCCGCAAGTGATCACGCGCACCTGGCAAGCGGTGGACCAGTGCGGCCAGACCGCCACTTGCAGCCAGACGGTGACGGTGGTGGACACCGTGCCGCCCACGATCAGTTGCGGCCCGGATCAAACCGTCAACTGCGGGCAACAATGGAGCTTCTCGACCCCGACGATTTCCGACAATTGCACCGCGCCAGCCGACCTCGTGCTTTCCATCGTCAGCACGGTGTCCAGCGGTTCGTGCCCGGAGGTTGTCACCCGCACGTGGCAGGTCACTGACCTGTGCGGCAACAAGGCCATGTGCGTCGAGACCGTCACCATCCAGGACCTTATCGCGCCTACCATCACTTGCGCGCCCAACAAGACCGTCGAATGCGGCACACAGTGGAGTTTCGATCCGCCGACGGCCACGGACAATTGCTCCGGCTCGGCGGGGACTCCTTCCGTCACCATCGCCGTGGTCAGCACGGTCACCAACGGCACCTGCCCGGAGATCATCACCCGCACCTGGACGGCGACCGACGCCTGTGGCAACACCTCGGCCCCATGCAGCCAAACCGTGACGGTGGCGGACACCACGCCGCCGACCCTCGACTGCCGCTGCATCACCAACAACGCCGCGCTGCCGCCCATTCCGCTCACGGTCACAAACTGCACGGGCACGATCCCTGACCTTTGCCAATACGCGCTGCTCTGCGCCACCGACAACTGCGGTCCGCTCACCTGCGCCCAGACGCCCCCGGCGGGCACCGTGGTGGGATCGGGCGTTCATCCGATCACCGTCACTATTTACGACTGCGCTTCTAATTCCGCTTCTTGTGTCATCAACTTCACCGTCGTCGCGCCGCCGGGCGGCTGCACCACTAATCCCTGCCCGCCGACGCTGACCGGCGTGTTGAACACCGGCACCACCAACGGCAACGGCGGTCTGCTGCCGACCGGCGCGCAGGAGCAGGTCTGGGTGAATGTCGCCGCGCCGGGCGGTCCGACGCCGATGGTCGTTGTGGATACCAATCAATTTCCGATCTTCGCCGGGCCGTGGGTCCAGCCCACCGCCACCTCCGCGTGGGTGTCGCCCAGCGTCAATTCTCAAGGCCCTGCCGGCTGGTACACCAACCGCGTCATCTACAACGCCAAGTGCGACCGCGTCTGCCTCATCGGCCGCGTCGCGTCGGATGACGACGGGTACTTCTTCGTCAATGGTGTGCAGATTGCGAACACCGGGTTCACCATCTGGTGGAACGTGAATGACTGCACCAACTTCGTCCAAGGCCCCAACGTCATCGAATATGTCGTCCACAATGCCGGTGGACCGACCGGTTTCCGCACCGAACTGGAGTTCTACGAGCAGTGCTGCTGCAACACCTTCACCAACGTGTGGAACACGGGCATGGACGGCACCAACGCGCTCGCGCCCGGCACGCCCGATCCGAATTACGTCCTCGTCTCCGCGCCACCCGGCGGCTGCACCGGGCCGGCGCAAGTTTTGAACCCGCTCACTCTGCCCGTGCCTCCGTGGGTTGCCAACGGTCCGAACTCGCAATGGATTGGCGCCGGCCCAACGGCCGATTGCCAGGAGGGCGTGTATCACTACCGCCTCTGTTTCTACCTCCCCTGCACCGACGGCGCGTCCATCGTCGGCCAATGGACGGCGGATGATAACGCCGCCATGTTCCTCAACGGTCAGCCTACTGGGATCACCATCCCATCACCGCAGAACCCCAATATCCCGCTCTACAATTGGTTCCCGGTTTCGATCACCAACGGCTTCATCTGCGGCACCAACTGCCTCGACTTCTACGTGACCAACGCCCTGATTGGCGTCAACCCGACCGGTTTCCGCGCGGAGTTGACGAACGTCTTTGACGACTGCTGCTGCCCGGAAACCAAACCCCTTTCCACGGTCTACAGCGGCATGGATCCGGCGGGCGGTCCACTGCCCATCGGGGCGCCGGATCCCCAGTTCACGCTCACCTGTGCGCCCCCAGGCGTTACTGTCACGACACCTGTCGCTGTGACGCCTGATCCCAGCTGGGTGCCCAACGGACCGAACTCGCAGTGGATTGGGGTTGATCCAAGCAATTTTGCTCCCCCCGGCGTTTATTGCTACGAGATGCGCTTCACCATTCCCTGTCCACCGGGCGTGCCCATCAAGGCCAGCCTCACTGGTCAGTGGACGGCCGATGACTGGGCCGCGATGCACCTCAACGGCCAGCCCACCGGGCACACCGTGCCGTCGATCCAGTTCCCCAACGTGGGCTTCAACGGCTGGCATCCCATCAATATCACCAGCGGGTTCCAGTCCGGGTTGAACACTCTCACCTTCTACGTCACCAATGCCGGCGGCCCCACGGGCTTGCGGCTCGAACTGACGAACTCCGCCTCGTGTTGCGATTGCACCAATACCTGCGCGGTATCCATCACCTGCCCGCCGGACATCGTTCGCGAAACCTGCGGTAACGTGGCCCACATCATTTATCCACTGCCGACCGCGACCAGCTCCTGCGGCGCTCAGGTCAGCGTCGTGTGCGCGCCTCCGTCCAACTCCGTCCTCCCGCTCGGCACTACCACGGTCACATGCACCGGCACCGATCCGATGGGCAACTCCGCGACGTGCAGCTTCAAAGTAATTGTGTTGCCGGACTCGACACCGCCGGTGATTGACTGCGCTTGCGTCCAGGCCGCCATCCCGCCGCGCGTCAACGCGTGCTCTTACACCGTGCCGGACCTTTGTCAGTTGCGGCAATGTTTCAGCGACAACTGCACGCTCCCCAACCAACTGACCTGCACGCAATCGCCGCCCGCCGGGACCGTCCTGCCCGCTGGCGCTTCCTACATCATCACCCTCACTGTCACAGACGCAGCGGGCAACGTCAGCGCTCCATGTCAGATCGGTGTGAGCGTGATCGCGCCCATCGAGACGCGCGTGTGGAACACTGGAGGCAGCGGTTCGCAAGCGGCGAACTTCACCGTCATTCAGACGCCCGGCGGTCCGGCGAACATTCCCGCGGTGCTCACGCAACCAGCCACTGGCTTCTGGCTGCCCAACGACGCGAACTCAAGCTGGGTCAGCTTCACGCCCAACTCGCAGAACGCCGCGCCCGGCGTTTACATCTATCGCCTCACGTTCAACATCCCGTGCACCAACGGCGCGAGCGTCGTCGGTCGATTCATGTCCGATGACGCGGCGAGGATTTATCTCAACGGAGCGCAGACCCCCGCGCTCTCCACCAGCTTCAGCACGTGGACCCCAGTGAACCTCACCTCTGGTTTCATTACCGGCATGAACACTCTCGACGTTTACGTGACCAACGCGGTCATCTGGACCGGCATCCGCACCGAGTTGACGAACACCTTCAACTGCTGCTGCCCGGAATCCATCGTGCTCAATTGTCCGCGCCCGCAAAGCGCCTGGGTGTGTGTGCCTAACGGCGTGGCGCCCGTGCCTTATACTGTCACCGCGTCGAGCCTTTGCGGTCCCAACGTCAGCGTCAGCGTGACTTGCGTGCCACCGTCGCCCGGCCCGTTCCCGGTCGGCACGACTATCGTGAATTGCACCGCCACTGACAGCCTCGGCAACACGACGTCGTGTTCCTTCCCCGTCACCGTCGTGCGCGACATCATCCCGCCGACCATCACCTGCCCCGGTCCGATCACGCGCGTCATCTGTGCGAACAGCGTGGCCGTGTACTACAAAGTCCGTGCGCGCGATGATTGCTCGCCAACCGTAAGTGTTGTCTGCGTCCCGCCATCCGGCACCATCTTCAACGCTGGCACCACCATCGTGACTTGCACGGCTACGGACGCCTGCGGCAACACCGCTTCGTGTTCCTTCCCGGTGAAGGTGATCAACAATCAGATCTGGCAACTGCTGCCGAGCGGCATCAATGATTGCTACGCGCAAAGCGGGTTGGAACCGAACTCCCCCGGTGCCTGCCTGATCACGGCCTATGGGGCCGGGTTCTGGAAGAATTACGACGTGAGCACGGTGAACCGCAAAGTCGGGCATACCTGGAACTTCCCACCCACCTGGAACATCCTGGGCGCTCAACTCGCTACGCGCGCCCGGCCGCCGGTCGGCAGTTGCGCCGGCATTTCCGACAACGATTCGTTCAGCCTCGGTTTGATCAACTGCACCACGCCGGCCTGGCTCTGGAGCCGGTACCTCGGCAGCGGCAACGCCAGCCCCGGGCTGATAAACCGGCAATGGTGCTACGCCAGCGGCACCGCCTGCGACCACGCGTTCAACCTCAACCTCGCCGCCCTGCCTCTGACGCCCAGCGGCACGGTCAGCCTCCTGCCGCACATGAACAGCGCAGATCGCCTCGACCTGTTCTTCCAGGACGACACCACGGTGGACTTCGCCAACCTGCGCATCCTGCGCTGCGGGCCCACGCACGTTGTCGGCGGCATCGGCACGGAAATCCTCAACGCCCGCATCGCCTATGGTCCCGCGGTCTGGTGCATTATCCGCGACAATCCGACCACCCCAACGGCCAGCGCGATGTTCCGCATCGGCGAGGCCAGCGGCCTGCGGCTGCCTATCGAGCCAATCGCTCTGGCCGATCATCCCGGCTCCGCCCTCTCGCTGGGTGAACCGCAGGACGGCGTGTCCGTCGAGCGTCTCCGCGCGGCGATGCAGGACGGAGACACCGTGCGAGTCTCACTGGGCGAACTGCCGCCCGGCGTGACACACATCGATATGGAAATCGAAATCGATGGAGAAATCGTGCAAAGCTTCCAGAACATCCCGGTGACCTCGGGCCAGCCGCTGGTCGATTTCCCCGGCACGGAGCCTGTGGTGGAACTGGCCACGGCCAATGGGAATGAAGTGCTCCTGAGCATCCTTAGCCAGGAGCCCGACCAACCCGCAGTGAAACAGACGCTCCGCGTGCGCTATCTCAGGAGCTCCAAAGTGAGCGAAGCGGAGGTCCACCTCAATGTGGCCGGCGTGCCTGAAGTCGGTATTCAGCATCCCGAACTGCAGATGACGCCGGGCGTCATGACCGTCAATGACCGGAGCGTAGCCCGGCAGCAATACTTACTCACCCACGGCGACGGCCTCTCGGAAGTCTCCGGTGGTCACGGCGTGGTTTCACCACTCGACCTGGACGGCGCGGAGCCGTTCTCGTTCACTGCGAGCTTCCCGCCCACGGACGAATTCCGCGCCGTGCTGGCATCACCCTTCGGCACCTTTGGTCCGGTGCCCGCCAACGCCGAACTCCGCAGCATCATGCGCGGTCTCGTCGGCGGCGAGGAAGTGGATGTGGACCTTGCCCGCTTTGTCGCCAGCCCAGGCGGCGACTCCTCGTTTGACTTCACCTGGAGTTCCGCCCGCGTCCATCCGGTGAACAAGATCTACAAGATCGTCGGCCCTGGCGGCACTGCGCGGCTGGTCTTCCCGGGCGGGAGCAACGTCGTGGTCAATGTCGCCGAACTGCCCGTGATGCACGGCAAACTCGGCGGACGCACGCCCTGCCGCCGTTTCACCTGGCCCAAGCCCACCACGATGCGCATCGCCGGCCAGACCTACGAAGGCATCGAACTCCAGGTCCGGATCGAAACGGACGACTACCCCGTCACCGCCCTCACCGGCCTGCGCGTGGCCGCCACCGGCGCCGAAGCGCTGACGCTGCCCTTGATCGAAGTGGGTCCAGAGCAATACCGCCTCGCATCTCCTGAACTTACGCCCGACGGAGTCTGGCTGCGCTGGACCGGCTTTGGCGGAGTATTGGAAGAGGCGACAGATCTTCTTGGCCCGTGGGCGCCGACAGCCGGCCAGTTCGAGCAGTCGCAAGGCGAAGTGGTGACGCCTCACGACCCGGCAACGCGCGCGAAGTTCTTCCGTGTGCATGGCGAGTAAAGCGCGCTGCCTGGAACCCATCCGATTCACGCAACCGGGGTTAGCAGCCCCGGTTGTCTTTTTAAATCGGTGGCCGGAGCATCGGCATTTTGGCCATGAACACGCGGCTTGGAGTCCCGGCTTTAGCAGGAAGAACACGATGCCGGCTGAAGCCGGAACTCCAAACGTGCGGTTCATGGAAGGGTAACAATCTCGTGGAGCTTCGGGCCTGCAATGGTTACCCTGTGCCGAGAATGCGATGACCTTCATGCCTGACCCGGTTCCTTCCGCCCCATGACCCTGCTGGCCATCGAAACTTCGTGCGACGAGACGAGCGCCGCCGTTGTGCGCGACGGGCGCATCCTTTCCAACGTGGTTTCATCCCAGGTCAAACTGCACGCCGAGTATGGCGGCGTGGTGCCTGAGCTGGCCACGCGCGAGCACTTGCGCAACTGGATGCCGGTTACACAGGCAGCGTTGCACGGCGCGCGTGTTGACGCCGCGGAACCGGACGCCGTCGCGGCCACGCAGGGGCCGGGGCTGCCCAACGCGCTGATGATTGGTCTCAAGGCGGCGCAAGCGCTGGCCTTCGCGCTGCGCAAACCGTTCCTCGGCATCCATCATCATGAAGCGCATCTCTACTCGCCGTGGGTGACAGGTGATCCTCCGACGGCCGACTTCACGAGCTTCCAACCGAACGTCTCGCTTATCGTCAGCGGCGGACACACGATGCTGGTTCACGTTCGCGCAGAGTTGGACCATCATGTTCTCGGCTCCACGCTGGATGACGCGGCGGGAGAATGTTTCGACAAGACCGCCAAACTGGCCGGCCTGCCTTATCCCGGCGGCCCGGAGATGGACCGCCTGGCCGCCGAAGGCGACGCGGCAGCGTACGATTTCCCGCGGCCCCTGCTGCGCGAGACCAACGACGACTTCAGTTTCGCTGGCCTGAAAACGTCCGTGCGCTACTTCCTTCAAAAAAATCCCGGCTTGCCGGGCGACCCGCAAAAACTGCGCGACCTTTGCGCCAGCGTGCAGGCGGCCATCGTCGAGACGCTCGTCACCAAAACCATCCGCGCCGCCCAAAGGCTCGACGTGACCTGCGTCACCGCGTCGGGCGGGGTGACCTGCAACCGCTTGCTGCGCGCCAAACTGGCCACTGCGTGCGACCGCGAGGGTCTTGTCCTGCGCCTGGCCCAGCGAAGTCTTTGCACCGATAACGCCGGAATGATTGGCATCCTGGCCGAACGAAAGCTGCTGAAGTCCGCGCCGCCCACGCCGCTCGATGCGGAGATCGAACCGGGCTGGATGCTTTCCTGACCATCCGTTGAACGAATCTGAAGCGGGCCTTCCTTAACGGCGCGGCAGTTTGGGGCGCATCTGCTTCATGATTTCGCGCGCGAGGTCTTTCGAGACAGGTTGCACTCCCTCCTGCGGGGCGAAATAGACTCCGGGTGGCGCCGTCAAGGTATGGGCCGAAGCTTCGCCGCCGGTCGGCACATGGGCGAGGATGACTTTGCCCTCCAGTACCACCACGCGCCCGCCCGCGTCCATTCGGAACCGTCCTTCCATGACGTGGGCAATGCCGTTGGAGACCTTGATCTCAAAGCGCGAACCTTGCGGCACCGGCCTGGCCAGACCGAGGAGTTCCCCGCCGCGCAGACTGAGTTGCACGTCGAAGGCGGAGGCTCCGTTGGTGCCGCCCGCCGCCAGCTTGTCCACCATAAGCGTAGCGGATTGAGTCAGGCGCACCGTGCCCGCAATTTCTCCGAGATACAGATCGACCGCGGAACCCGAGGCAGTTTGCACGAGGTCGCCCGGCCGGAGCACCATGCCGGGTCCCAGCGGCGTGAACGCGCCGCCGGCTTTGGAGAATTGCGCCAGACCGAGGATGGCCTGCACCTTGGCCACGCCCGGCTGAAGGTCTGCGCCCGCAACCGGGGCTGCGATGAGAAACCCTGCCAGGAGCCAGAGCGCGGTGGATTTGGCGTTGGAGCGTCGCGAAGTGTTCATGGCGCCAATGTGGCGGAAACCGCGGGTGAAGTTCAATCCTCTTGTCGGAGCGATGGCCGCGAGGGAAGTGGTGGTAGGTGCTGGATTCGAACCAGCGAAGGCGTAAGCCAGCAGATTTACAGTCTGCCCCCGTTGGCCACTTGGGTAACCTACCAGCGCATGCCCGCCGAAAAGGGAGCGCGATTAAGCCAAACGGTCACGCCCGGCTCAAGTTCAAAGTTGCCCGCTCACGTCTGTCCTTTCGGATCGAAAGCGTCGCGCAGGCCGTCGCCCACGAAGTTCAACGCCAGCAGCGTCAGCACCAGCGTCGTTGCCGGAAACACCACCAGCCACCAGTAAATCTGGACCGGATTGATCTGCGCGGCGCCTTCCGCGACGAGCGAACCCCAACTGGCCATCGGCGGCTGGATGCCCAGGCCCAGGTAGCTCAGGAACGATTCATAGAGAATCACCGACGGCACCGTGAGCGTGAGATAAACAATCACGATGCCCCACACGTTCGGCAGGATGTGATGCCAGAGGATGCGCGCATGGCTGGCACCGAGCGCGCGGCTGGCGTCCACAAACGCCCGTTGCCGCAGGCTCAACACCTGGCCGCGGACGATGCGAGCCATCGGCAGCCACGAAAGGGCCCCCAGGCCGATGACCAGGAGAAGCAGGTGGCTCTTCGGTGCCGCTTCCGGACCGAACCAGTTTATCAGCCATTTCGCGACGGTGGCGCGGAGGGTCGTCAGCAACACAATGAGAAAGATGATCGATGGCATCGAATAAATCACATCGACGAAACGCATCATCGCGCCATCCAGACGCCCACCGACGTAACCGGACACCGCGCCCCAAGTGACGCCAATGACCAGGGCGACTCCCGCCCCGACCACCCCCACCAGCAGCGAGACGCGCGCCCCGTAGAAAACGCGCGTCAGCAGATCACGCCCATGGACGTCGGTGCCGAACCAGTGTTTCCAAATGGGCGGCTGGAATTGTTCGTCCGTGATCGCGTTGGCCGCGTAGGGTGCGACGAGCGGCCAGGCTGCCACGAGCGGCGCGAGCAGCGCGAGGAAGACGAGACAGAGGAGCGCCGGCTTGTTGCGGCGAAAGCGAAGCCAGGATCGTTGGTTGGGGGTCAGATGAAGTTGAGCGCGGTTCGTGGAGAGTTGAGGGATCGCGCCAGGCAACCCGTCGAGGGTTTTCTCAACTCCCAACTTCCTGCTCTCAACTTCCTTCTCACTCATATTTGATCCTCCGATCGAGCGCCACCAGCAGCACGTCGGCGGCGAGGTTGAAGAGCAGCAACAGCGCGGCGTAGAGCAGCACGAGTCCCATGAGCAATGGATAATCGCGGTTGAGCGAACTGTTCACAAAGAACCCGCCCAGCCCTGGAATCTGAAAGATGCTTTCCACGACAAACGAGCCAGTCAACAGGTCGGCCAGCATGGGAGCCGAGAAGGAGACCACCGGGAGCAGCGCCAGGCGGAGCGCGTGTTTGATCAGGATGGCGGACTCGCTCAAGCCCTTGGCGCGGGCGGCGATGATGAACTCGCTTTGCAGCGTGGCGGTCATGCTCTCGCGCACGAGGCGCGCGACCTTGCCGGCGAACAGGAGGCCGAGCGTAACCGTCGGCAGCACGAAATGCAGGGGCGATTCCCACAACGCAACCGGCAACCAATCCAGGCGCACCGCCAGCCCCAGCACCAGGAGCGGCCCAAGCACGAATCCAGGCAGGCAGACGCCGATGAGCGACAGCAAGCCCAGCGCGTGGTCGGCCCATTGACCGCGCCGGATGGCCATCACCACGCCACACGGAATCCCCAGTCCGAGCGCGAAGCAGAACGCCAGTCCGCCCAGCGTCAGCGAAACGGGCAGGGCCTGGCGGATGATGTCATTGACGGTGTGGTTGCGGTATTTGGTCGAAACGCCGAAGTCGCCCCGCGAGAGATCGCCAAGGTAGCGGACGTATTGCTTCAGCAGCGGCTCGTCGAGGTGATACTTGGCGCGAAGGGCACGCTCGATTTCCGGCGTGGCCGGCACGCGATTGCTGTCGAACGGGCCGCCTGGCGCGCTGCGCATCAGCCCAAAGGCCAGGAAACTGATCACCAGCAGCAGTGGAATGAGGAAGAGGAGGCGCTTGAGGAAGAACATGGTCAGGGAAGCGTGCTCCGTGTTCCGTGTTCCGTGTTGCGGAGGCCGTTGTTGGTGGTTCGTGGTTCGTGGTTTGTCGGCGGTGTCGGATGGGCCTGGGCGGTTGCAACGAACGACAGACGACGAACCACTGACTTCTTCTTCTGAATCGCATTAATAGGATGGATGTCGAGGACGTTGCCCCAGATGCCAGAGACATTGGCCGAATTGTAATAATTGAAACCGCTGAAAAAATAAACCGGCACAATGGGAGCCTCATCACGCACCAGCAATGTCTCGGCCTCGCGGAGCAGTTCGGTCCGGCGGGCGTGATCGGGCTGCGCGGCGGCTTGATCCATCAGTTCGTCGTAGCGTGCGTTCTTCCAGCCGGTGCGGTTGTTGCCGTTGTTGCCGCGGAAGAGGTCGAGGAAGGTGTTCGGATCGTTGTAATCGCCAATCCAGGTGCTGCGGCTTACGTCGTAATCGAGCGATTTTTGATTTTTGGTGTGGACCTGTTTCTCGGTCTGACGCAACTCGACTTCCACACCCAGATGCGTGCGCCACATTTCCTGGAGTTCGACGCCAATCTTGGCATGCGGAGAGGATGGCCCGGCAGACTCGACCGAGTACTCGATACGTCGCAGGCCGCGGCCGCCGGGATGGCCCGCCTCGTCAAGCAGTTTGCGCGCGGCGGCGGGGTCGTAGGGAAGGCCCGTCACGGGCAAGTGGTTCGTGGTATAAGGCGGCACCAGGCCCTGCGCAATCAGTTCACCCGTCTTAAGGATTTTGTCGATGAGCCGTTGCTTATCGATACACATGGCCAGCGCCTTGCGGATGCGTGGATCGTCGAGCGGCGGGCGGGTGGTGTTGAATCGGAGGAAATAGGCGCCGAGATAATTGAAGGAGTGGAAATTTACTCGGTGCGCTTCGTTCGTGCGCAGGAACGGATAAAGCTCGGACGGGATGAGTTCCTTGTCCCAAATAATGTCGACCGCGCCGCGCTCGTAAAGGTTGAAGGCTGTGCTGGCGTTGCGGAGGGGGAGAAGATCGACCACCTCGCAATGCGTGTTCACGGCATCCCAGTAGCGGGGGTTGCGGCGCAGACGGACGCGGTCGTTCAAGCGCCATTGATCGAGCTGATACGGCCCACTGACGGCGAGCGGGCGAACGCGCATCCAGCGGTCGCCGTGCTTCTCGATAGCCGCGCGCGGCACGACGTAAAGCGTCTGGAACGCGCAGAGGTCGAGGAAGAAGGCGGTGGGGTTCACCAGTTCGACGCGCAGCGTGAGGTCGTCCAACGCACGGACGCCGACCTGCGACGGGTTACGGACCTTGTTCGTAAAATAGGCTTCCGCCCCTTTGATGTAAAAAAGCTGGCCGGCGTATTCGCTGGCGGTGGCGGGGTCGAGTACGCGCAGCCAGGACCAGACGAAGTCGTGCGCGGTGATGCGCCCGCCGGTGGACCAAACGGCGTTCGTGCGGAGGAAGAAAAGGTAGGTGCGGCCGTCAGGAGACTTTTCGAAACGCTCGGCGAGGCCGGGCACGGGTTGCGCGGTCACCGGATCGACCCGCATCAACCCCTCGAACAGCGCCATGCAGACGCGGAGATCTTCAATGGTGGTCGCCGTGGCAGGATCAAGCGAGCCGGCCTCGCCGCCGTTAGCGATGACCAGGTCGGCGGAAGGCTCGCTGCGTCCGCAGCCGCTCAACAGAAGGCCGAGCGCCAAAGCCGCGTTGAGCGCCGCGATGCGGGAGACGCGGTGTGTGTAGCGTGTTCCGTGTTCCGTAATGGGTTATGCCTACTGAACGCGCTTCGGGATGGCAAGAAGCGATGCGCGTACGCTGTCACCCGAAAACAAAAGCGCCCTTCACCGCTGGCGAAGGGCGCTCTTCAAACAAAAAGCCTTACGCCTACTTTTTCTCCACAGGAGCAGGCGTCGAGAGAAGAGAAGTGGCGTTCGACCCCGCGTTTGTGGACGCCGGCGCCGGGTCGTTGGTTGCCTTGGTGGGCGCGACCAGGCTCAATTTGTCCTCGGCGGTCAGGATGCTGCGGGTATCCGCCAGCTTGCTGCGGTTCTGGTGGCCATAGATCATCGAGATGAGCAGCGTCAGCACAAAGAAGGTGGCCGCGACGTATTTGGTCATTTTGGTGAGAGCAGTGCCGCTGCCGGCCCCGAAGAGCGCGTCCGTGGCGCCACCGCCGAAGGCCTGGCCCATGCCCGCTTCCTTTTTCGGAAGCTGGATGAGGACCAGCAGCATCAGGACGAGGCAGTCCAGAATTAACAGGAAGGTAAACAACCAGATGAGAATGGTCATAACGTTTGGTGCGGTTTGGCTAGACGGAATTCTTGAATATCGAAATGAGCACCGTCAGCACGAAGAAGGTGACGGCGGTGTATTTGGTCATTTTGGTGAGAGCGGTGCCGCTGCCGGCCCCGAAGAGCGCGTCCGTGGCGCCACCGCCGAAGGCCTGGCCCATGCCCGCTTCCTTTTTCGGAAGCTGGATGAGGACCAGCAGCATCA
>Ga0187893_10005549_pt1 | contig 22542 bp, 20 predicted proteins | sample MA1701074metaG_FD_139574 | JGI IMG/M metagenome (GOLD analysis project Ga0187893, IMG submission 139574) | White microbial mat communities from a basaltic lava cave in the Kipuka Kanohina Cave System on the Island of Hawaii, USA - MA170107-4 metaG ...
GTGCTTGACGGGGGCGGTGGGACCGACACCTGCGTCCGCGGGGCCGACGGCGCCTTCCTCCGGCTCTGCGAGCTCTGAGCCGGGGGCTCAGCCGCCGATCGGGGTGTGGTGTCTCGAACCGGCAGGTCGATCTGATCGGGCATCCAGAAATCGATCGCCCGGTCTCCGGCTCCGAGGAGCTGCGCGCGCACCGGGGTGACGAGGTGCAACAGGTCCGCGCGCACGTCCAGATCGTCGCGCGTCCGAACCCAGCGGAACGTGTAGGCGCAGAACAGCGCCTTCCTGGTCCGAGACGACGCGTTCGGGCTCCGCATGTGCCACAGCCGCCGGTCGAACAGGACGGCGTCGCCGGCTCGAGCGAGGACGGGGACCGTGCCCGGCAGGTGGTTGTCGTCGTCGGCGGGTCGCTCGATCGCGTTCGACCGGTGCGAGCCCGGCAGCACCATGAAGTTGCCCATCCCCGGTTCGGAGACGTCGGTCAGGAAGTACGCGATCTTGACTGCCAGGCGGGGTCGGGGATCCGTCTCGAGGTCGCGATTCACGATGCCTCCGTCCTGATGCCACATCCACGGCGGGCGCCGACCGTCCTGCTCCTCGGGCGGATGGACGTCGAGGTGGCAGTGGTACATGAAGATGTTGGGACCCAGGACGTCCACCACGAGCGGGAGCGTGGCGGGATGGTCCACGAGCTCGAGGAACGCCGCGTCGCGCCCGCAGAACGCCAGCAGGTGCAGCTCGCCTCCGGTGCCCGCGCGTTCGGTGAGGTAGACGCGATCGACGGCATCGGTCAGCCGGTCGAGCTCGTCGGCTCCGAGGGCGCCCTCTACGACCACGTACCCGTCGCGCTCGAACGCCGCCGCGTGTCCCAGCTCGGATGCGAGCTCCAGCGCTTCGCGGATCGCCACGTGACCTCCCAGGATGCCGGCGTCGCACACCAGACGCGGGGCGCGGGCCCCGGGTTCCGGCCTACGAGCCGGAGCGTGGATCGCTCGATCTGTGCGGGATCGTGGTACCCGCCCCCGCGTGATCTTGGTATGACACTCTGCGGGATTTGGGTAGTCTGTGCACGTGCTGAGCTACCGTCCGCGACTGGTTGATAGCCCACTCGCCGAGCTGATCCGCGAGCTCCCGGCGGTCCTGCTCGTCGGGCCGAGAGCGGTTGGGAAGACCACGACCGCCCTCCGCGCCGCCGCCAGCGTCGCGCGACTCGATCGCGAAGCCGAAGCTGCCGCATTCGACGCCGACCCAGACTCCGCGCTCCGAGGCCTGGCCGAGCCGGTCCTACTCGATGAGTGGCAGGCGGTGCCGAGCGTGCTCGGTGCCGTGAAGCGGGCGATCGACGAGGAACCTCGACCTGGTCGCTTCCTCCTCACGGGTTCGGTCCGTGCAGATCTCGAGGCTCAGACTTGGCCGGGGACCGGCCGCCTCGTTCGCCTGACCATGTCCAGCCTGACTCGACGCGAGATCGACGGCGAGGCGCCGGCTCCACCTCTCATCGACCGACTCGTCGAGCGAGGTGCTGCAAAGCTGAGCCTTCCTGAGCGCGTTCCTGACCTGCGTGAGTACGTTGAGCTGGCCTTGTCCGGTGGGTTCCCGGAACCTGCGTTGCGACTCGCAGCTGCCGCGCGAGATCGATGGTACGACGGATATGTCGACCAGCTGCTCACCCGTGACGCCACGCAGGTCGGCGCCGAGCGCGACCCCATCCGTCTACGTCGGTACTTCGAAGCGTTGGCACTCAACACCGCCGGAGTCGTCGACGACAAGAAGCTCTACGACACGGCGGGCATCAATGCCAAGACGGCCGCCGCTTACGAGCGGCTGCTCACGAATCTGCTCGTTGTGGAAGCGATTCCCGCTTGGACGACGAACAGACTCAAGCGGCTCACTCGGTCAGCGAAACGATATGTCGTCGATCCCGCGTTGGTCGCCGCTACGCTGCGGATGGACGTCGATGCCGTGCTCAAAGACGGGGATCTCATGGGCCGCCTCCTCGATACCTTCGTCGTGGCTCAGCTTCGTGCCGAGGTGCCCGTGAGCGGTCTCCGCCCACGGCTGTATCACCTTCGCGCGGAACAAGGGCGTCACGAGGTCGACATCATCCTCGAACTCGCCGGCCATCGCGTCGTCGGGATCGAGGTAAAGGCCGATGCGGCACCTGGCGGCAAGGCCGCCCAACACCTCGGATGGCTCCGGGCCGTACTCGGCGAGCGTTTCATCGCCGGCGTCGTACTGCATACGGGGCCGAGGACGTTCGAACTCGACGAACAGATCACCGCCGTCCCGATCTGTGCGCTCTGGGGATGAGAGAGGTCAGCTGACCCGCGCTCAACCCTCTATCGAGTCCTGGTCGGCGATCTCGACGCGCTCCAGGACGACGTCGGGATCGGGACGATCCTGGGACCCCGTGGGGGTCTTGGAGATGGCCTCGACGACGTCGAAGCCCTCGGTGACCTCGCCGAAGATCGTGTGCTTGCCCGTGAGCCACTCCGTCGGAACGACCGTGACGAAGAACTGGCTGCCGTTGGTGCCGGGGCCCGCGTTCGCCATCGCCAGCAGGCCCGGGCGGTCGAACCGCGGACCGTCGGGAGGGACCTCGTCCTCGAACTGGTAGCCGGGGCCGCCGGTCCCGGTTCCGAGTGGATCGCCTCCCTGGATCATGAAGTTCCCGATCACTCGGTGGAAGATCGTCCCGTCATACATCGGCTCGGTCCGAGCGGTCCGGTCACGCGGGTGGGTCCACTCCTTCGTGCCCTTCGCGAGCTCCACGAAGTTCGCGACGGTCTTCGGCGCATGCTCCGGCATGAGAGCGACGGCGAACGAGCCCATGGACGTGACGAACGTGGCGGTGGTCATCGGTCTGCCTCCCGGGTCGGGGAGCGGGCAGTGTACCCGGCCGGTCACGCACCGGGTGCTCAACCGGCCGATCCGAACGGCCGAGGTAGGAGGCAGACCTCGGGAAGGACGTGTCGATGCAGCGGGTGTCGGGAGCACAGCAACGGGATGGCGAACCCGAGCACACGCGTGGCCTGGAGGTCATGTCCGATGCGGTTCGGTACCGCAGCTACCTCCTCGAGCTGTTCGAACCGCACTGTGGGCGAAGCATCCTCGAGGTCGGGTCCGGCTTGGGGGACCTGGCCGAGGACCTGCTGGGGTACGAGCGCCTCGTCGTGACCGACGTGGATCCCGGCTGCCTCCGCCGGCTGTCGACCCGGTTCGAGGGCAGGCCGGAGGTCAAGGTGATGCCGTTCGACCTGCGCGAAGACGACCCTTCGATCACCCGGGTGGACACCGTCCTGGCCGTCAACGTTCTCGAGCACATCGTCGACGACGTCGCGGCGCTGCGGCGCATGGCGCGGGTTGTGACGCCCGGCGGAACGATCGTCCTGTTCGTTCCGGCGTTCCCGAGCCTGTACGGGCCGCACGATCGCGCGGCCGGCCACGTGCGCCGGTACGTCCCGCGAACGCTCCGCGCGGCCGTCGCGTCGGCCGGTCTGGGCGTCGAGGTGCTCCACCCAGTGAACTTCCTCGGTGGCCTCGCCTGGTGGGTCGCGGTGCGGATCGGGGGGTGCTCGAGCCCGAGGAGCAGCCTCGTGGGCCTGTACGACCGACTCGTCGTCCCGCTGGTTCGGCTCATGGAACGGCGGTGGCGTCCGCCGTTCGGTCAGTCCATCCTGTGCGTGGCTCGGGTGCCGGACGGATCGGCCGCTGCGGACTCCGAAGATGCTTCGGGCCGGTGACGCCGGATCCCTAGGAGTCCGAGGAAGAAGCTCGACAGGACGACCTGCGCCCCCAGCAGCAACGCCGTCAGCGACGGGATCACGATGCGAAGCGCCGTAGACGCGTCCAACGCCCCGAACGACACGGCGCTCCAACGCATGAACGCGTAGATCGAGCCGGCGGCTCCGGCGAGCATCCACACCAGACCGACGACGAGCCCGATCTCGAGCCTCGCGTGCCGCATCATGCGCTCGAGGCGGGCCGAGCCGGGGAGCATCCCCTCGTTCCATGCGTAGACCCTTCCCAGGAACGAGAAGAGCACGGCCTGGAACCCGATCGCGATCGTCATGCACGCCAACAGGAGCGTCTGGACGTCGAACGTCACGCGCCCCACCACCCTCGGCCCGGGGAGCAACCAGAGCGTCCCGAGCGCGCCGAGCGCCATCAGGAACAGGCCGGGATAGAGGAAGAGCCACCGCGGGCTGTACACCAGCAGGAACCGGAGGTGCCTCCAGCCGTCGCGCCAGGGTCGCAGGCTCGACGTCCGCCGCTCGTCGCTGCGCGAGAGCGTGGTCGGGACCTCGGTGACCCGAAGGTCCGACAGCGTCGCGCGCACGACCATCTCGCTCGCGAACTCCATCCCCTCGGCCTGCAGATCCAGGGCGAGGATCGAGTCCCTGCGGAAGCCTCGGAGCCCGCAATGGAAGTCCGCGATCGGGCTGCGGAAGAACAGACGCCCGAGGCCCGTGAGGAGCGGGTTGCCGATCCATCGGTTCTTCCACGGCATCGCCCCGTCGGCGATCCCGCCGGCGAAGCGGTTGCCCATGACCAGGTCGTAGCCGGCCCGGAGCTGCTCTACGAAGGGGCCGATCGCCTCGAGGTCGTAGGTGGCGTCGGCGTCGCCCATGATGACGTATCGCCCGCGAGCCTCTCGGATGCCGCCCAGGAGCGCCGCCCCGTAGCCCTTGACCGCGACCGGAACGACGCGCGCTTCGAGCGCCTCGGCGATCTCGACGGACCCGTCCGTGCTCCCGTTGTCCGCGACGATCACCTCTCCCTCGATCGAGAGCGCCCGCAGGGCCGTCTGCGCGGCCCGGATGCACCCGCCCAGTGTGAGGGCCTCGTTCAGGCACGGGAGGACGATCGAGAGCTCGATCGCGCCCGCCGGGGCTTCCCGCTCGTCCGCGCTCGCGCTCGCCCCTCGAACGCCGCCTTGGATGACCGACATCGCCCTTTCCTATCGGTCACCCACCCGCGGAGTCTTAGGCAAGCAGGGCGTCCCGGCCGCGGGCGAGCGGCTCTGGCTTCAGCCGGTGAGCAGCTGAGCGAGTTCGCGCGTCGAGGTGACCGGGAGCTTGCACACGAAACGCTCGCAGACGAACGCCGTCGCGCGCCCGTCCTGTTGTGGCCGGTCTCGGAGCAACGGCACCGCCCGCGAGGACTCCGCGTCGCCGGGCGACGCCACCGCGAGGACGTGGTTGGGCAGGAAGCGGCGCGTGGTGACCTCGGAGGCCAGGGCCCTGGTCGGTTCCGCCTCCGGGTCCCCGGCGATCGCGACCTCCTTGACGTCGGCGAGGTAGAGATCGAGTGCACCCAGCGCGTGCCCGAACCCGCTCGGTGCGCCGGCCATCGCGTCGCGGATGAGCCGGAGCGCGCCCGCGCCCGCGCGTTCGTACGCCGGTTCGCCCGTGAGATGGGCCAGCCGCAACAGCACGTCCGCCGCCGCCGAGTTCCCGCTCGGCACGGCGTTGTCGGACAGCTCCTTCGAACGGACGATGAGCGCCTCCGCGTCATCGCCCGCCTGGTGGAAGCCGCCGCGCTGCTCGTCATGGAACCGCAGCAAGAGCTCGTCGGCGAGCGCCCTCGCGTGCTCGAACCACCGCAGCTCGAAGGTCGTCTCGTACAGCGTGAGGCAGGCCTCGGCCATGAGTGCGTGGTCGTCGGCGAACGCCGGGGCGCCAGCCACCCCCGCCCGCCAGGAGCGGACCAGCCTCCCCGAGGCGTCACGCAGCTCCGAGAGGACGAACGCGGCGGCGCGGACAGCGGCCTGGACGAAGGCGGGCTCCTCGAGCGCCCGCCCCGTCTCCGCGAGCGCGCTGATCGCCATCCCGTTCCAGGCCGCCAGGACCTTGTCGTCGGTCGCCGGGTGGACGCGACGCGCTCGAACCTCGAACAACGCCGCGCGAGCCCGCTCGACGTCGGTGGCCAGCTCTGCGGGGTCCGCGCCGACCTCCGATGCGACGTCTTCGAGCGGGCGCGGCCGCCAGAGCACGTTCGCGCCCTCCCAGTTCCCCTCGGGGGTCGCGCCGAGCGCCCTCGCGACCGCCTCGCCGGCGATCCTCACGAGGTCGTCCCAGGACCAGACGAAGAACCGGCCCTCGACGCCCTCGCTGTCCGCGTCCTGCGAGGACGAGAAACCGCCCTGCGGCTGCTCGAGCTCTCGGATCAGGTAGGCGCACGTCTCGGCGGCGACGCGCCGGTAGCGTTCGTCGCTGGTGACCTGCCAGGCGCGCGTGTACAGCCTGGCGAGGAGCGCGTTGTCGTAGAGCATCTTCTCGAAGTGGGGGACGTGCCATCGTTCGTCGGTCGAGTACCGGTGGAAGCCCCCGCCGACGTGGTCGTCCATCCCGCCGTCGGCCATGCGGTCGAGCGTGCGGGTCACCATAGCGAGCGCGTCGGGGTCGCCGCGCAGATGCATCCGCAGGAGGAACTCGAGCGTCATCGGCTGCGGGAACTTCGGAGCGCCTCCGAAGCCGCCCCAGCGGGGATCGAACGATCGCCGCAACACGGTGGTCGCGGTCGAGAGGATCTCCTCGGTCAGGGGATCCGGCGAGGCGGCCAGCCGGCTGGTCCGATCGATCGCCTGGACGACCCGGTCGCTCTGCGCCTCGATCTCGGCGCGCCGATCGCGCCACGCCTCCGCGACCTGGGTCAGCACCGTTCGGAACGCCGGCATCCCGTGGCGGGGCTCGTCGGGGAAGTACGTGCCGGCGTAGAACGGTCGACCGTCGGGGGTGAGGAACGCCGTCAGCGGCCACCCCCCGCTGCCGGTCATGGCGTGCACGGCGTCCATGTAGACGGCGTCCAGGTCGGGCCGCTCCTCGCGGTCGACCTTGATGGAGACGAAGTGCTCGTTCATGAGCGCGGCGGTCGAGGGGTCCTCGAAGGACTCCCGCTCCATGACGTGGCACCAATGGCACGCGGCGTAGCCGATGGAGAGCAGGATCGGGCGATCCAGGGACCGAGCCCTCGCGAGCGCCTCGTCGCCCCAGGGGTACCAATCCACGGGGTTCCCGGCATGCTGCAGCAGGTAGGGACTGGTCTGGTTCGCGAGACGGTTCATCCGGGTTCCGTCAGTTTAGAGACGCTTCGGGCTGGTGCGGAGCCCCTCCATGCACTGCTCTTCGTAGCGCAGCCACTTGTAGAAGGCCTGTCGCGTGATCCCGAAGTACCGGCACGTCATGGAGACGTTGCCGGTCGCCTCCTGGGCGTGGTGGATGATGGCCAGCCGTCGTGCCGCCCCGCGGGCCAGCTCCTTATCGGTCACGTATCCCCCTTCCCCTCGGAGGACCCGACGTGTACACGATCTCCGTCAGTTCCAGAGAGGGCACCGGTCACCTCGCGCGCGGCCGAGCTCCGCAATGGGATGCCCAGCCTATGCGGGAACCGGTTCGCTCACGGGAAATGGCGTTTCGTTCGCTCACCGCGGATCGGGTCGCTCATACACTCCTTACCGTGTACAGGTTCCGGCGCGACCCTCGCCCGACCCAGACCGCAGCGCGGAACGGGCAACCGGATCTCGGGTATGGGGACCTGCAGCGTCCCGGAGCGATCGGATGGGCGGATCCGCAACATCGATTCCTTCTGCTCCTGCTGGCAGTCGGGGTCCTCATCTTCTGGCTCCCTCGGCTGCCGGGCAGCCTGTGGGTGGACGAAACGACCACGGCGTGGACGGTCTCAACGAGCTTCGGCCAGATGCTCGATCGGTCCGTCGAGTTCCAATCGATGTCACCCACCTATTTCAGCCTCGCGTGGCTAGCCCGCCGGCTAGGAGGCACGAGCGAGATCGCGCTCCGGATCCCGTCGGTGATCGCGATGGCCCTGGCCACGTACCTGCTGTACCGACTCGGGCGTCGGCTGTTCGAGGCGGAGACGGGGCTCATCGCTGCCGTCGTGCTGGTCACCTCGAACGCGGGAGCGCACCTCGCGACGGATGCACGTCCGTACGCGCTCGGGATCCTCGCCTTCATCGCGGCCACGCTGTCGCTCATCCGTTGGGTCGATGACGGCCGGACCCGCGACGGGCTCGCCTACCTTGTCCTCGTCGCGCTGGTCCTCTACGCCCACTACATCCTGGCGCCCGTGCTGCTGGCACACGTCGTCTACGTCTGGGTTCGGCGCCACGACCTGCCCTCGCGCTGGGCGGTCGTGGCCGGTGGTGCGCTGTTCGCGCTCCTCGTGCTCCCCCTCGTCCCGATCGTCCTGTCGACCCTCGGCGAACGAGAGGCGCTGTCGCTGGGGATGCCCCACCTTGGCGCGGTCCTGTTCGTCATCTTGCCTCCCGAAGTGCTCGTCGCGATGGCGGCCGGGATCGCCGTAGTCGCCGGGCGGATGCGGAGGGATGCGGATGTCGCCGCGCGAGATCCCGCCGCACTTGCCCTGCTGTGGGTCTGGGTGGCGGCTCCTCCCATCGCCCTGTTCGCGATCACATGGCTGATCGGCGCGGGCGTTCTGGGACCCCAACACGTCACCGTATCGGCTCCCGCGGTCGCGCTGCTCGCCGCCTGGGCGATCCGACACCTCGCCCCGTCGCAGGTGCGCCGGATCGTCGTCGTGTGCATGGTCATCGTCTCGCTCATCCTCGGGAACTCCCATCGGCAGTACACGGACGACTGGCGGCAGGCTATCGCGTACGCGAACGCACTCGTCGTGGATCCGTCCACCCCCGTCCTGGTCAGATCCGGGCTCGTGCAGACGAGTCGCATCGACTGGCTGACCGACGCGCACCGAACCCCGATCCTGCTCGCTCCCGTGAAGGCCTATCCGGTCGACGGAGCGCCCGTTGCGCTCCCCTTCGGGTTGAGCGCCGCCGAGCGTCGGTACCTGGAGGAAGAGGTGGTCCCCATCGCCGGATCGCTCTCCCGGCTCGCCGTGATCTCGTGGTCGATCGAGGACCGCGTGCTGCCGTGGCTGCAGGGCCGATTGCGATCGACCGGGTTCGAGCTTCGAGACCGTCGGACGTTCGGATCCGTCGTCGTCGCCGTGTTCGAACGCGCCTGAAATGATGACTCGCGATGCACTCGATCGAGATGTTGCCAACCGCGGCGGCCGTCCCCCGAGGCACGACCGAGGCACCTGATCCACAGGGGATCCGACCCCCCGAGCGGGCGACTCAAACCTTGGGGCGGAACGGCCGATGGTTAGGGCGAGAGGATGTCTCAGCCCGCAGCCGTGACTCGTGTCCTCGTGGTCGACGACCACGAGATGTTCTCGGAGGCGCTCGAGCTGCTGCTCGGTCGCCAGCCGGATGTTGAGCTTGTGGGCTCGGCTCGAAGCGCAGATGAGGCGATGCAGATGCTCGATGCCTCGCCCGACGTGGTTCTCATGGATCTGGACATGCCCGGCACCAACGGCATCGAGGCGACGCGGCGGATCCGCGAGGTCGCCCCGGACGTCAAGATCGTCCTGCTGACCGCCGTCCAGAGTCCCGAGATCATCGCGGAGGCCCTGTCCGCCGGCGCCTGCGGCTACGTGCCGAAGACCCGGGCGGTGGACGACCTGCTGGACGTGGTGCGGCGGGCGGCGTCCGGAGAGATGGTGATGCCCGAGCGCGATCTTGCCGCGGTGATCGAACAGCTTCAAGGGACCCGCGCATCCCAGGGAGAGTTGGCGCTCCGACGTCTCACGCCCCGCGAGACCGAGATCCTGCAGGGCCTCGCGGCTGGGGAGACGGCTTCGCAGATCGCCGCTTCGCTCGGGATCAGCGCGCTCACGGTGCAGAGCCACGTCAAGAGCGTGCTCGCCAAGCTCGGCGTGCACTCGAAGATCGAGGCGGTGACGCTCGCGTGGCGACACGGGCTCGCGACGACGGGCCGGTCGGCATGACGATGCCTCGCGTCTCGGGCACCACCGCGGCGGCCACCGAGACACCGCTCGCGCCCTCCCGCGTCCTGGTCGTCGAGGATCACCCGGTCCTTCGAAGCGTGATCACGATCGCCTGCGACCAGGCCCCCGATCTCGAGGTCATCGGCGAGGTCGATGACGGCGCCTCGGCACTGGAGATCTGCCGGCGGCTCCAGCCCGATCTGATGGTGCTGGATCTGTCGCTCCCCGGGGACATCCAGGGCCTGGAGATCGCACGCAGGGTCCGAGAGGAGAAGCTGCCGATCAAGATCTTGGTGCTCACGGCACGAACCGACGACGAGTCGGTGTTCGAGAGCGTCGCCGCCGGCGTCGACGGCTATCTCGAGAAGACGGCTGGTGTCCGCTCGATCGCCGATACGCTTCGGCGCGTCGCGGGCGGCGAGCGAGCCTTCAGCCCCGCGCATCAGCGCGGCGCGATCGCGGAGCTCGGTCGCCGCGCGCACCTCGCGGGCGAGCGTGCGCCCGGGGTCGACCTGACCGCGCGCGAGGTCGAGGTCCTCAAGCAGGCCGCGCTGGGGCTCACGGTCGGGCAGATCGGGACACGGATGTCGCTCTCGCCGAGGACGGTCGAGACGCATCTGGCCAACGCCTACCGCAAGCTCGGAGCTCGCAACCGTGTCCAGGCGCTCGCGCAGGCCGCGAGCCTGGGGCTCATCCGGATCGGCTGATCCCCGATGCTCGCCTCGGGGCCCGAACGCGCGCGTCGTCTCGGCGTCATGCTCGTCGAACCCCTGCCGCTGGTGCGCGCGGGGCTGGGGAAGCTGATCGAGTCCAGCGCCCGGTTCTTCCTCCAGGACCAGGTCGGCAACGCGGAGGATGCCCTCCGCGCGCTCGACCGGTCCAAGCGCGACCTGCCGGTCTCGGTCGTCGGCCTCGGCATGGAAGGGGACCACGACGCGTACTGGCTGATCCGGGCGATCCGAGACCGGTATCCGGGCTGCGTCGTGCTCGCCTGCGGCGGACGATCTGACGCGCCGGCGATCTCGCGAGCGCTGTTCTGCGGCGCCGACGGGTTCGTCGACATGTCGCTCGAACCGGCCGAGTTCCTCGAGTCGCTGGGGGAGGCCGCCGCCGGAGAGATCGTGCTCGCAGGACCACCCAGCGAGTGGGTCGCCGAGATCACGAGCAGTCTCGAACGGCGCCGGGCGATCGAGCGCCACCTCACGCACCGGGAATGGGAGGTGCTGAACGTCGCGGCGGAGGGGCTCACGGCCCGCGAGATCGCCGGCCGACTCGGCGTCCGGGAGCGCACGGTGACCACTCATCTCACGCGGATCTACGGAAAGCTCGGGGTCCGCTCGCGGGTCGCCGCGATCCGCGTGGCGACGCTCTCCGGTCTGGTCGCGGCGGGCGATCCCCGGTAGATCAGTCCGGGGCCGCCGCGCACGCTGGGAGGGGTGGTGCCGACTCCCCATCGATCTGCACGTAGATGAGCCCGTCGGCGTCCGAGTACACGCGGCGCCAGTGGCCGCTCGAGGCCAGGGCCGTCGCCAGCGGAGCCTGTGCGACCCGGTCGACCGCCACGACCCTGACGGGCAGGGCATCCAGCTCCCGCTCCCAGCCGGGGCCCGCACGGGCGATGAGCCAGGAGGCCCGAACGGTCTCGACCGGCATGACCTCGAAGCGCGAGTCGACGAACAGGGGGTGGCCGGGCAGCTCGAGCTCGAACCACGATCCCCACGCTGACGGGTTCGCGAACGGTTCCCCGGGTCGCAGGATGGATCGCAGCTCCGTCGTCAGGGCCTGCGGCGCGTAGCGGACGAGGGACGCGGGGGGGACCGGCCCCGGATACGGCAGCCAGCGAACCAGGGCGACGACGGCGACCGCGGCGAGCATCGCGACCAGCAGCGCGTGGCCTCGGTGACGCGGGTCGCGGCGCGGCTCGCGTCGCGCCCACGGGAGCCGCGCCAGCGTGAGCGAGAGGACGATCGCGAAGAAGAACATGGTCCGCATGGACGAGGCGGCGAGCGCGGTGAACACGCCGAGCTGCACCCACGCGGGCCACGGGACCGCGCGACGGTACCGCACGAAGGCCCAGGCCCCGAGCGCAGCCGACGCCGAGAACGCGATCGCGACCGGCAGGGACGCCCACGGCGGCTGCCATTCGACGACGGCCTCACGGATGAACGGGTCGGTCGACAGGTCCGCGACGTACGACCACACGCGCGGGCCGAACGGGGTCACGAACGTCGCCAGCGACGCGAGCCCGGTCACCAGGAGCGACCGACGGATCGTTCGCCCGGCGACCCGATCCTCGAGTGTCGCGAACGCGAGCACGACCAGCCCCATAGGGAAGCTCCCATGGGCGTTCGCCCAGACCAGGACGACGGGGATCGCCCACGCCATGCGTCTGGGGTGCTCGACTCTGCCTGCGACGATCCAGAGCACGACCGCGAAGCACAGGAGACCGAACGATTGCGCTCGCAGCTGGCTTCCGAAGTGCGGCAGCCACGACAGCAATGCCAGCCAGGCGGCGGCACGGGGGACCGCCTTGCAGGCACGGCACGCCAGGTAGGTGGATGCGACCACCGCGGTCGCCAACGCCGCCCGCAGCAGCGCGAGCCCCAACCACCCGAGGGCGCCGTAGGTGCCCGCGAACGCGACGTGCGCGGCCCACTGCTGGTTGAGCCACGGCCGGCACCACGTGGAGAAGCTGAACACGTCGACCCGGACGATCTCGCCGTGCTCGAGCATGAGCTGGCCGGCCCGCACGCCGTAGGCCAGATCGACGGTGAACAGCGGCGAAGCGAGCGAGATCGCGAACGGGAGCACCAGCGCGACCCAGATCCAGGCCGAGGACAGCAGCATGCCGGTCTCCGCGCTGCGCGGCTGAGGTCGGGCCCGGAGATCCAGCATCTGGACCCGTATCGGCCGCCTGAGGCCGGACCCGTAGGGTATCGGCCTGCATATACGTAGAACCACGCATATCCGCTCCGTAGAACACGGAATGGCGGCGCGGATGCGCCAACCCCTACCGTTGCCTGCGTGGAGTCGGCCGCCATGGCCGGCGGCGATTTGACGCGAAGGAGGTGACGATGCTCTCGATCTTTGCAGCGGGCGTGAACTACATGCGCGCACGGTTCTCGAAGGAGGACGGCGCGGTGGCCACGGAGTACGGCCTCCTGCTCGTGCTGATCGCCCTGGCCATCGTGATTGCCGCGACGGCGCTCGGAACGGCGATCGCAGGGGTTTTCAGCGACGCTGAGACCTCGCTCGGTGGTGTTGGTTCGTAGGGATCGAAACGAGCGGCCTTCGTCGGCCGCTCGCTCTTCCACGGGAGGGAGGAGCGAGGGGCCGACGATCCGTTCCAGGGCCCCGATGGGATCGGGAGTGCTCGCCGTTGGGAGGTCCGACCGAGACGGGCGGATGGGCGATGGGTGACGGCTCGACCGTCCCCCCGCCCCCGCACCATCCGCCGGGCACGAACCCCTCCGCAGCGCGCTCAAGAGACCTACGGAGGCGTCGATGAACAGGATGAACCGGACGGACAGGGGGTTGTCGAGATGAAGTCACGAGGGCTGGTCGTGGTACTGGCGCTCATCCTCGCCACGATCGCGACGGCGGGCGTGTTCCTGTACTCGCGGGGTGTCAAGCAGGAGGCGATCGCGGGCGGTGATCTGCAGGACGTCATCGTCTCGAAGGTGGACATCGCCGCGAACACCCAGCTGGACGGCCTGCTGTCCGAGGGGCGGTTCGAGATCATCCAGGTCCCGGTCGACGCCGTCGTCGTCGGTGCCGTCACCGACCTCGCGCAGCTGCGAGGCCGCACGACGAGCGCCTACGTCTTCGCGGGCGAGCAGATCCCCGAGTCCCGGATCCAGGGCGGCCTGATCCCGGGCGGCGTGCTCGGCATCCCGGAGGGCCACCAGGCCATCTCGGTCGCGCTCGGCGGCCCCCGCGCGATCGCGGGCGCGCTGGCCGGAGGCGACCGCATCACGATCTACGCGACCTTCGAAGGCGTGAGCCTGCTGCTGCTGGACAAGAACTTCCTGAAGAAGGCGAACGACCCCTCCGCGCTCGCGGCGCTCAGCCAGGCCGACGTGCCGGTGTTCGACACGACCGTCGTCCTGGCCCCCGAGGTCGAGGTGCTCCGCGTGGCCCAGGCGCTCAACGAGGACGGGTCGGCCTCGGGCGGAGGCGACGTCACCCTCACCCTGGCGTTCCTGCCGGATGAGGCGCAGCAGTTCGTGTTCGCCCTCGAGAAGGGGCGCGTGTACATGTCGTTGCTGCCGCCCGATGAGGCCGGCGTCGACCTCGCACCGCTGACGGTTGCCCAGCTGTTCCTGCCCGAGAAGACCAAGTAGCCGTGCTGCAGACCGTCATCGCCGTCGGCACCCCGCAGTCGTTCCGGACGACCCTGGCCAGAGCGCTCGAGGTCGAGCCGGAGGACGTCGGCTGGGTGCAGTCGGTCACGGCGGCCGAGGAGGTGCTGGTCGAGTCCCACGATCCGGTGGACGTGCTGGTGTTGTCTCCGGAAGTGAAGGATCCCGATGCGCTCGGCCTGGCCGAGTTCGTGGGTCGTACCGCACCGATGACCGCGATCGTCGCCGTGCGCGACAAGTCGTGGAACGGGCTGCTGCCCGCGGCCATGCGGGCGGGGATCCGCGACGTGGTCGATCTCACGCAGGGGAGCGAGGAGCTCCGCGACGCGGTCGAGCGTGCCATCACGTGGGCCTCGAACCTGCGGCAGGCGCGCGGCGCCGGGAACGGTCAGGCGCGGAACCGCGGCACGGTCATCTCCGTGTTCTCGTCCAAGGGCGGGGCCGGCAAGACCTTCCTGACGACGAACATCGCCACCGCGATCTCCGAGCTCTCCGGGCGCGACACGGCGGTCGTCGACCTGGACGTCGACATGGGCGACGTCTTCAGCTACTACGGGCTCGAGCCCACCAGGCAGATCGGCGACCTGATCGCGCTCGGCGAGGGCGCCGACGCCCAGACGATCTTCGAGAACGCCACGCAGGTCTCGGAGCACCTGTTCGCGTTCGGCGGTGTCGCCGACCCGGCGATGCAGTCGCCGGGCGGCGAGGCCATCGGAAAGTACCTGCGGGTGCTGCGGAACAACTTCGCCTTCGTGATCGTGGACGCCTCTGCCGACTACACGGACCTCGCGCTCGCGACGTTCGATCTGTCCGACGCGATCTGTCTGGTGACCGGTCTGGACGTCGTCGGCGTAAAGCACCTGTCCAAGTCGCTCGAGACCCTGATCGCGATCGGGCTGCCCCGTGACCGGTTCCGCATCGTGCTGAACCGCGCCGACAGCAAGGTGGGACTGGACGCCGCCGACGTCGAACGTGTGATGAAGGTGCAGGTCGACACCATGATCCCTTCCAGCCGGCTGGTCCCGATGTCGCTCAACAAGGGCCGGCCCGTCTATCTGGAGGAGCCGAGCTCGGACGTGTCGAACAGCATCCGCAAACTCGCGAACCGATTCATCGCGATGCAGGGGGACGTGCACGCGGACGCCACGGGCGAGCTCGTGGCGACCAACGGGAAGCGCCGAGGCCTGTTCCGGCGTCACTGAGCCACCAGGAGGAACGATGACGCTCGCAGATCGACTCGCCAAGGCCCAGCAGCGGGACCGGATCGCCGAGATCCGTACCCGCGTGCAGGACCGACTCGTCGAGGTGTTGGGGCCGAGGCTGTTCGATGCCTCGATGTCCGACACCGAGCTCGAGGGTCTGGTCCATCAGCGCCTGCGGGAGCTGCTGGACGAAGAGGAGTCCGGACTCTCCGCGCAAGAGAAGCTGCTGATCGTCCGTCAGATCGGCGACAGCGTGATGGGACTCGGACCGCTCGAGCCCTTCGTCCGCGACCCCGAAGTCACCGAGATCATGGTGAACGGATGGGAGTCGATCTACGTGGAGCGCGCCGGCAAGCTGTATTGGACCGGCACGAAGTTCCACGACGAGGGCCAGCTCCGCCGTACGATCGACAAGATCGTCGCGAAGGTCGGCCGTCGGATCGACGAGTCCTCTCCTTACTGCGACGCGCGATTGCCCGACGGCTCGCGTGTGAACGCGATCATCCCGCCGCTTGCGATCGACGGGCCAGCGCTCACGATCCGGAAGTTCTCCGCCGACCCCTATCGGGCCGACGACCTGGTGTCGTTTGGGACGCTCACCCGGCCGGTCGTGGAGCTCCTGGAGGCGTGCGTGCGGGGCCGGCTCAACATCCTGGTCTCGGGCGGGACCGGTGCCGGCAAGACGACCACCCTCAACGTCCTGTCCTCGTTCCTTCCCGAGGATGAGCGCATCATCACGATCGAGGACGCGGCGGAGCTCCGGCTCCAGCAGCCGCACACCGTCCGCCTCGAGTCCCGCCCGCCGAACATCGAGGGCCGGGGCGAGGTTCCGATCCGGGACCTCGTGCGCAACGCACTCCGGATGCGCCCGGATCGGATCGTCGTCGGCGAGGTCCGAGGCGGCGAGGCGCTGGACATGATGCAGGCGATGAACACCGGCCACGACGGCTCGATCAGCACGATCCACTGCAACTCGCCTCGCGACGCGCTCGCGCGCCTCGAGACCATGGTGCTGATGTCCGGGATGGACATCGGGGTCCGTGCCGTCCGCGAGCAGATCGCGTCGGCCTTGAACGTGATCGTGCACCAGTCGCGACTGAAGGACGGGACGCGGCGCATGACCCACGTCACCGAGGTCGTCGGCATGGAGGGCGAGGTCATCACCCTGCAGGACATCTTCCTGTTCGACTACAGCGCGGGGATCGACGATGAGGGACGGTTCCTCGGCGGGCTGCGATCCACGGGCCTTCGACCCCAGTTCATCGACCGGCTGGCCGAGCGCGGCATCGCGGTGTCCGCGGAGGTCTTCGCGCTCACCGGGGGTCGGGCGGCGTGATCTCCGGACTGCTCTTCGGCTCCGACGTCACGCTGTTCGTCGCCCTCGGGGCGATGTTCCTGGCCGTCTTCCTGCTGGCGACGTTCCTGATGGGCGTGCGGGCACGGGCGAGGCGCCGGCGAGCGCTCGAGCACCGCATCGGGCGCAAGCGGAGCGCCGGCGAGGACGCGCCGCCGGTCGCGGCGACCTCGTGGGTGCCCGAGTCCTTCGCGCAGGCGGGCCACCGGTTCGCCCAGGCCGCGGGCGTCGGGGCGAGGCTCGACGAGAGGCTCGAGCAGGCCGGCATGCCGATCCTGGCCGGGGAGTTCGTCGCGCTCACGGTGCTGTGCGTGCTGCTCGCCGGCGTGGTCGCGGCGATCTTCCTCCAGAACATCATCTTCGTGCTCCTGATCGCCGGGTTCGCGGGGATCATCCCGTACGTGTGGATGAAGCGGACGCGTCGCAAACGGCTGCGGGCGTTCGTGGACCAGCTCGCGGACACCCTCTCGATCCTGGCCAGCTCGCTTCGCGCCGGGTACTCGTTCCTGCAGGCGCTCGACACCGTGTCCAAGGAGATCGCTGAGCCGTCGGCGGGCGAGTTCCAGCGCGTCGTCGCTGAGATCCGACTCGGCCGGCCGATCGACGACGCGATGACGTCGATGGCCGAGCGCGTGGGCAGCGAGGACCTCAAGTGGGCCGTCATCGCGATCAACGTCCAGCGTCAGGTCGGTGGGAACCTCGCGGAGGTGCTCGACATCGTGTCGAACACCGTGCGTGAGCGCGCGTACATCCGCCGCCAGGTGCAGGTGCTGTCGGCGGAGGGCCGGCTGTCGGTCTGGATCCTGTCCTGCCTGCCGTTCGGCATCATGGTCTACATCGCGGCGGTCAACCCCGAATACATCGAGCCGCTGTTCACGACGCTGTTCGGGAAGATCCTGCTCGTGACCGGCGCGCTGTGGATGGCGCTGGGCATCTTCGTCATGTCGAGGATGGTGAAGATCGATGTCTAACCTGTGGCTGCTGCTCGCCCTCGCCGGGACGTTCATGGCGGTGCTCATGGTCTTCCTGGTGATCGACATGCGGGCCCGGGAGCGCAACCGGCCCATCGCGCTGCTCCAGTCGCAGATCGGACCGGTCGAGGGCAGCTACGACCTCCGCAAGAACCAGCTCGAGGGTTCGGCCGTCAGCCGGATCCTCATGCCCGGCGCCAAGAAGGTCGGCCGTGGCATCTCGCGGATCCTGCCGTTCAACCTGGTCGATCGGATCGACGCGAAGCTCGTGCTCGCGGGCAGCCCCGAGGGCTGGGACGCCGAGCGCGTCGTCGCCCTGAAGATCATCGGGGCCGTCGTCGGTCTCGTCGGTGGGTTCCTGTTCACCTCGGTGGTTCCGGTGCCGTCGATCTTCCGACTGGCCACCCTCGTGCTGTTCGCGATGCTGGGCTACACGATCCCGAGCCAGCAGGTCAACTCCATGGCCGTGCGGCGTCAGAAGGCGATCCGCAAGCAGCTGTCCGACGTGATGGACCTGCTCACGATCAGCGTCGAGGCCGGGCTCGGGTTCGACGCGGCCATCGCGCAGGTCGTCAAGAACGTCCCCGGGCCGCTGTCCGAAGAGCTCGCCCGCCTGCTCCAGGAGGTCCAGATCGGGGTCTCGCGGACGGACGGGTTCCGGCACCTCGGCGAGCGCACCGACGTGACGGAGCTCCAGGGGTTCGTGCTGTCGATGATCCAGGCCGACCTGTTCGGCGTCTCGGTAGCCAACGTCCTTCGGGCACAGTCCAAGGAGCTGCGGCTGAAGCGCCGCCAGCGCGCCGAGGAGATCGCACAGAAGATCCCGGTCAAGCTGCTGTTCCCGATGATCTTCATGGTGCTGCCGGCGCTGTTCATCATCATCCTCGGCCCGGGCGCGATCCACATCTACGAGCAGTTCTTCGCCTAGACCTCGGCGAGGGTCGCGCTGCTACCCTTCGGCGGATGTCGAAGGTCGCTTATCAGGGTGAAGCGGGCGCGTACAGCGAACGCGCGGTTCGACTGCTCTTCCCCGATGCCGAGCCGCTGCCCTGCGAGACGATCCGGTTGACCTTCTCCCGCGTCACCAGCGGTGAGGCCGACTTCGGTGTCGTCCCCGTCGAGAACTCGCAGGCGGGCTCGGTGAACGAAACATACGAGCTCCTGACGCGCTCGAGCCTGGTCAAGGTCATCGGCGAGGTCACGATCCGCGTCGACCATGCCCTCCTGGGGGTCTCGGGCGCGCGCCTGGAGGGGATCCGCAGGGTGTATTCGCACTGGCAGGCGCTCGCGCAGTGCGAGGAGTTCCTCTCGACGCATCACATCGACCCGGTCCCGGTCCACGACACGGCGGGCGCGGCTCGGATGGTCGCCGAGGCGGCACGAACGCAGGACGCTGCGATCGCGAGCGTCGAGGCCGGCGCCAACCTGGGCCTGTTGGTGCTCGCCGAGCACATCCAGACGCATCCCGACAACTTCACGAAGTTCGGAGCGATCGGGATCCGGGACGCGGGGCTCGGGACCGCCAACAAGACCTCCCTGGTGATGGCCGGGGACGATCGGCCCGGCTCGCTGTTCCGCTCGCTGCAGCCGTTCGCCGACCGCGGGGTGAACCTGACGAAGCTCGAATCGCGACCGCGCCGGGGAGCGCCGTTCGAGTACGTCTTCTACATCGACCTCGACGGATCCGCCGACGATCCGAACGTCGCCGAGGCGCTGGAACAGGTCCGGCTGCACACCTCGATGCTGAAGGTGCTCGGCTCGTACCCCGCATCCAAGGGCCCCGTGTAGGCGCTCGCAGCACTCGTCCGCCCGGGGCCGCAGGCGCGCTCGTGCGATGATGCCCGGGATGTCCCCGCGCCGCAGCGCGCGCCACGCCGCCCGTTCCACCATCCCGCCCGCCGTCCCCATCGGGGCACTCGTGATCGCGCTCGTCGCGGTGATGGCGTGGCGGCTCGAGTCGTGGCCGTTCGCCGGGTCCGGCGCCGAGCGGGCCGCGCCCTCACCGGCCCCCTCGGCGGCTCCCTCTCCCTCGCCCGCGACCCCGCTCCCGAGTCCGGAGCCGGAGCCGAGCGCCGAACCGAGTCCCCAGCCCGCGAACACGTCGTTCGAGGGCATCACGACGTTCCGGGGCAACGAGACGCGTTCGTACTACGGCGCAGGCCCGGTCCCCGAGGACCCCAGGATCCTGTGGCGGTATCCGGCCGAGGGGAGCCTCTGCTCGAACTCGTCCGATCAGCACGGCGTGCGTCTGTGGTGCGGGACCGGGTGGACGGGCCAGCCGAACGTGATCGTGGACCCGGGCGGCGGCATCGAGGTGCGGATCAACGCGTACGACGGCGCCTACCACTTCCTCGACGGGCGGACGGGCGAGCCGGTCCGCCCGCACCTGCAGACGGGCGACCTCGCGAAGGGGTCGGCAACGAGCGACCCGGACGGATATCCCCTGTACTACGCCGGCTCTCGCGACAACTACCTGCGGGTGATCGCGCTCGACCGCGCCGAGCCGACGGTGCTGTGGCAGCTCGATGCGAACTCGAGCGTCCCGAACCCCGTCTGGAACAACGACTGGGACGGCGCCCCGCTCGTCGTCGGTGACTACCTGCTCGAGGGGGGCGAGAACTCCTGGTTCTACGTGATCCGTCTCCACCGGGGCTACGACGACCGCGGCAGGGTCGTAGTCGATCCGAAGGTCGTGCTCACCGTGCCGGGGTTCGACGACGAGTTGCTCGCCGCGCTGCCGAGCTCGAACGTCTCCATCGAGAACTCGGTCGCCTTCCGCGACGGCGTGGCGTACTTCGCCAACTCCGGCGGTCTCGTGCAGGGCTGGGACATCTCCCGGGTGCTCGAAGGGGGACGCAAGGCTCGACGCGTGTTCCGCTTCTGGACGGGCGAGGACACGGATGCCTCCGTCGTGATCGACGAGGAGGGGTACCTGTACGTGGCGAGCGAGCTCGAGCGGTTCTCCTCGCGCGCGCAGGAGGTCGGACAGCTCATGAAGCTCGATCCGAGCGACCGGCGGGATCCGCTGGTGTGGTCGTTCGCGATCCCCGAGCGCGGATCGGAGGGCGCCGGCGGAGCCTGGGCGACCCCGGCCCTGTACGGCGACATGGTCTACATCGCGACGAACTTCGGCGACCTCATCGGGCTCGAGGCAGAGACCGGGCGCGAGCGGTGGCGGATCCACCTCCCGGGCCCAACCTGGTCCTCGCCCGTGCCCGTCGACGACGTCCTGCTGCAGGGCGATTGCGGCGGGGCGCTGCATGCGTTCGACATCTCGAAGCCGCTGCGCGAACCGCCCGAGCTCTGGGCGCTCTCGCTCGGGTCCTGCATCGAGTCCACGCCGTCGGTGTTCGACGGGATGATCTGGGTGGGGACGCGGGGCGGCGGGATCTACGCGATCGCCGACCGGCCGAACGGCTGAGCCCTCAGGGGCCGAAGCCCACGAACAGCGAGCGGATCTCGTTCGTGCGCCACACGACGAGCCCGACGCCCACGGCGATCAGTCCAACGAACCCGAGCACCCGGACGACCTGACGCTGCGACTTGGTGCCGAGGCCCTCGGTCACGAACCCGGCGAGGAACCCCACGATCAGTCCTCCGAGGTGCGCGCGCCAGTCGATCCGTGCGAAGCCGAAGGCGAGCAGGAGGTTCAACAGGATCAGCGTCATCGCCATCCGCAGGTTCGCGGCGGCGAGCGCGAGGTGGCGGCGACGGAAGTTGTAGGCGACGAACGCGCCGAAGATCCCGAAGATGGCTCCCGAGGCCCCCACCCCGAGCGCCTGGATCGGACCGAACGCGTACGAGGCCACGGTGGCGAGGCAGCCGGACACGAGGTAGATGAGGAGCATCCAGGTCCGCCCGTAGGCGGTCTCCACCTGGCGCCCGAACAGCCACAGGGCGTATCCGTTGAAGGCGAGGTGCAGCAGTCCCGCGTGCAGGAACATCGCGGTGAACAGGCGCCAGTACTGCCCGGTCGCGATCGCCGGCGGGAACATCGCCCCGAGGTCGAACAGCGCTTGCTGGCTGGGGCCCGTGATGAGGGACCCGGGGCCCCCCTTGATGACCTCGAGCACGAACACCCCGACGATCACGGCCAAGAACACCTGCGTGGCCCCGACGGCACCTCGGGATGTCCGTCCGGGGCCGCGCTTGAACTCGCGCCGGGCCTGCGCGACGCACTCGGGACACTGGAACCCGACCGGGGCCTGGATCATGCAGTCGGGGCAGATGGGACGACCGCACCGCGTGCAGTGGACCCGCGTCTGCTCGCCGGGGTGGCGGTAGCAGACCTCGACGGTCGGGACCGGGGCCGGGGGGAGCGGGTCGTCGGACATGGCGGCCATCCTACGGGTGGTTCGACGTTTCACCCGGATGGGTTCGCGCGGCGGTTCAGGCGCTCATCGGCGGGAGCGCCTCGAGCGCGGCCGCGACCTCGGCCTCGCTCCACAGCGAGCTCCATCGGTCGACGATGATCCCGTCGGCGCCGATCAGGTACAGCCAGGGTTCGGTGTACGAGCCGTCCGGCATGCGGAGCCATTCGTCGGCCGCGGCGTTCACGACCTGCGGCTCGGCGTTGAAGTCCCTCCAGAACTCGACGTGGATGAAGACCGCGCGGTCGCCGAACCGGCCCGCCAGGTCCTCGACCATGTCGACCACCGGGCCGCAGAAGCGGCTGACGCAGTACACGGGGGTCGCGAACACCACCAGCGCCGGTCGACCCTGCTCGAGTGCCTCCGCGATCGTCCACTCGTGCAGCGCCTCGTCGGGGATCTTCCCCTTGGTCGCCGCCCGCGAGTCGATCGCGGCGAGCGGGGCATCGGACAAGTCGA
>Ga0187893_10005550_pt1 | contig 22539 bp, 18 predicted proteins | sample MA1701074metaG_FD_139574 | JGI IMG/M metagenome (GOLD analysis project Ga0187893, IMG submission 139574) | White microbial mat communities from a basaltic lava cave in the Kipuka Kanohina Cave System on the Island of Hawaii, USA - MA170107-4 metaG ...
CAGGCTCGCCGAAGCGCGCTGGGCTGAACGCCGGGTCGCCGGCGGGCTCGCACCCACTCGGGCGGCGAGTGGCGCGCTGTATCGCCGCGTGCTGCGTGCGTCGATGACCGAGCCCGTTGACCTGCGCGATCTTGTGATCGACGGCGATGACCTCAAGACGCTGGGGGTGGCCCCGGGGCCGAGGCTGGGCAAGACCCTTTCCACGCTGCTGGCGCGCGTTCTCGAGAATCCCGCGCTCAACACACGTGACGCCTTGCTGAACGAAGCGAAGATGATCCTGGACGACGACGAATGAGCGCAACCGAACTCGGGTATGGCCTGGCTGCGGCGCTTGCCAACGTGATCGGCGCGCTCGCGGTCACGTCCGGTCGGCGGTGGAGCGTCGAGGCGCTCGACCGCACGCTGGCGTTCGCTGCCGGCTTCCTGATATCGGTGGCGTTCGTGGAGCTGATGCCTGAGGCGGTGGCGCGCGCGGGTCGGACGGGCGCGGCCGTTGCACTGGGCGCCTACCTGCTCGTTCACGTGACGCAGCACAGCATCGGTCGCCACTTTCATTTCGGCGAGGAGCGCCACTCCGTTTCCAGGCTCACGGGCGCCACCGCGCTTGCCGGCCTCATGCTCCACACGTTCGTGGACGGCGTGGCGGTCGCCAGCGGCCTTCTGGTGAGCGGGTCGGTGGGGGCGCTGGTCTTCGTTGGAGTCCTGCTCCACAAGTTCCCGGAAGGGTTGGCGATTTCGAGCCTTTTCGTTGCGGCTGGGGCGTCGAAGCGGGCTGCGATCGGTGCTGCCGCATCGCTGGGAGCGGCCACAATGGTGGGAGTGGCCTTCACGGATCAGGTCGCCGCCTTGAAGGAGTACGGACTTGCAATATCAGCTGGCGTAACGCTTTACGTCGGCGCATCTAACCTTGTTCCTGAGCTTCAGAAACGCGGCGGGCTTGGCACACCCATCAGCTTTCTCGCGGGCTGCGGCGTTTATGCCGCAGCCCGGGCACTTCTATAGAAAGGGCGATGGCCAGGAAGGAGCGAGGACAGGCGACGCTGTTTCAAGCGGAGGTTGATCGCGCCCAGCCGCTGGCCGCGCGCATGCGTCCAAGGACCTTGGACGAGTTCGTCGGGCAGGAGCACCTGCTCGGCGCTGGCAAGTCGCTGCGGATCTCCATCGAGCGCGGGATGATGGATTCCATCGTGCTGTGGGGTCCGCCCGGATCGGGCAAGACGACGCTTGGCCGACTGGTCGCGTCGTATGCGGATCGCGAGTTCGTCGCGTTCTCGGCAGTCACCGAGGGGGTCGCACGCATCCGCGAGGTCGTCGCCGACGCTCAAGACCGCCTGGCCGCGGGCCGCGGTACCATCCTCTTTGTTGACGAGATACACCGGCTCAACAAGGCGCAACAGGACGCGTTCCTGCCGCACGTTGAGGCGGGGACGTTCACGCTGATCGGCGCGACGACCGAAAACCCGTCGTTCGAGATCAATGGCGCGCTCCTCTCGCGCGTGCGCGTGTTCGTGCTCAAGCCGATTCCGTCGGTCGCCATCAGGGAGTTGCTCGCGCGGGCGCTGGCGGACACCGAGCGGGGCCTTGGAGCCAAGGCGCTGGCCGTCAGCGACGACGCACTTGAGCTGATCTCCAGCGAGGCGGACGGGGACGCGCGCCGGGCGCTCACGGTGCTCGAGGCTGCGGCCGCCCACGCCGGCGATCGGGGCCGGATCGACCAGGCTGCTGCGCGCGAGGCCATGCAGTTGCGGTTTGCGCGCTTCGACAAGGGTGGCGAAGAGACGTACAACATGCTGTCCGCCTTTCACAAGAGCTTGCGGGGCAGCGATCCCCAAGGCGCGCTGTACTGGATGGCTCGCTTCGTCGACGGCGGTGGCGACCCGATGATCCTGTTTCGCCGGGCGATCGCGATGGCGGCCGAGGACATCGGCCTCGCCGATCCGGGTGCGGTGCAACACGCGGTCGCGGCGCGCGACGCCTTTCACGCGCTCGGCGTCCCTGAAGGCCTGCTGCCGCTCACGGAGATGGTCGTGTATCTGGCGACCGCGCCCAAGTCCAACAGCGTGGTCCGTGCACTCGGCGCGTCCATGGACGCGGCGCGCGAAACGCCGGCTGAAGGCGTGCCGATGCACATCCGGAACGCCCCCACCAACTTGATGAAGGAACTGGGGTACAACGCCGGGTACCGGTACGCGCACGATTCACCCGATGCTTACCTGGCGCAGGAGTATCTACCGGATGCGCTTCGCGGGCGAACCTTCTATTCGCCGGGGTCGCTCGGCTTCGAGAAAGAGATTGCCAGGCGGCTCGCGTGGTGGAACGACCTGAAGTCAAGACACAGCGGAGACAAGAGCGAATGAGACGGGCGCTGCTGGCAGTCGTCGCGTTCGCGTCACTGGCGGGATGCAGGACGGTGGCGCGGCAGATGTTCGTGGAGCCGACCGTCTCCCTGCGCGACGTTCGCATCGTGGGACTCGGCGTCAGCGGCGGGGAACTCGACGTCCAGCTCAACGTCTTCAATCCGAACCAGTACCGGCTGGATGCGACGAAGTTCACCTACCGGGTCTTCGTCGGCGACACGCTGAACATCGCCGGCGGGTCGATCGACGGACGCACGAGCGTCCAGGCCGGGGACTCGACGGTCGTGCGCATTCCCGTGCAGTTCACATATGCGGGGGTCAACGCGGCGGCGCGGCAGTTCTTTCTCACAGGCGCCGTGACGTACCGCGTCGCCGGCGAGGTGGTCGTCTGGACTGGCGTCGGGAACGTAACGGTGCCGTTTTCCACGAACGGCCGGTATACCACGCTGCGCCGATAGGAGACGTCAGATCGCCAGGACACCAATCGCAATCGAGCGTCCGGTCGAGCGCGCGCTTCTCGTCGGAGCGCCGCTCAAGCGCGGGCGCGATCGGGCTTTCCTGCGCGACCACCTCGATGAGCTCCAGCGCCTCGCGGACACTGCCGGTGCCCGGGTTGTCGGCGAAGTAACGCAGCAGCTCGATCGGCCGCATCCGGGCACCTACCTCGGCGTCGGCAAGATCGAGGAGCTCAAGGCCACGGTGGCCGAACGGGACGTTTCGCTGGTGATCTTCGACGACGAGCTCTCGCCCTCTCAGGCGAAGAACATCGAGGACGCGGTCGGACAGCGCGTCGTGGACCGGGCGGAGCTGATCCTCGACATCTTTGCCACGCGCGCGCGGTCGGCCGAGTCGAAGATGCAGGTGGAATTGGCGCAACTGGAGTACATGCTGCCGCGCCTGACGCGGATGTGGACGCACCTCGAGAAGTTCCGTGGCGGCATCGGCGTTCGCGGTCCCGGTGAGACTCAGCTGGAAACCGACCGGCGGCTCATCAACCACCGGATCAAGCTGCTCAAGGAGCGGCTGGTCGAAGTGCAGAAAGGACGCGCTGTGCAGCGATCGTCGCGGCGCGACGCATTTAAGGTCTCGCTGGTGGGGTACACGAACGCCGGCAAGTCCTCGATCCTGCGCTCCCTCGCCGACGCGCCGGAGGTATTCGTCGAGGACCGCCTGTTTGCCACGCTCGACCCGCTGACGCGCGAGGTCGACTTGGGCGAGAACGCGAGCGCGTTGGTCACGGATACCGTGGGCTTCATCCGGAAACTGCCGCACCACCTGGTTGCCTCGTTCCGCGCGACGCTCGAGGAGGCACACGAGGCCGACCTGCTGCTGCACGTGGTGGACGCGGCGCATCCGCTGTGGGAGGAGCAGCGCGACGTCGTCATGGACGTTCTCGAGGACCTCGCGCTGCATGACCGGCCGACGCTGCTCGTGTTCAACAAGACGGACTTGCTGGGCGATGGACTGCTTCCGTTCCAGGAGCGCGTGGCCTCCGGCGCCTCGCGCGCCGTCTTCGTGTCGGCGACGGCCCCCGAGGGGCTCGAACCGCTACGCCGCGCGCTGCGCGCCGAAATTCGCCTCCGCAGACCACTCGCGCGGATTTCGATGTCGCCCGCCGATGGCAAGCTGCTGGCTGAGATCCATCGCGACGGCGAGGTGCTCGAGCAGAAGACCGTGGGCGAGCGGCTGGTGCTTCGCGCGCGCGTCACCGAACGACTGGCCGGTCGGCTGCGTCGCGCGGGAGCCACGGTCGACCGGGATCCTGGCAACGGCGCATGATCGCTGTCGTCACGGGCGGCAGCGGTTTTCTCGGCACCAACCTGGTTGAACGCTTGCTCGCTGAAGGCTTCGAGGTCCGATGCCTGACGCGACCGGGCGGCGGCCAGCCCCCTCGCGGCGCCTCGGCGTGGCCGGTCGACTACGACAACCCCGGGTCGTTGATGGCGACCCGTGCGCTGGACGACGCCGACATCGTGTACCATCTGGCCGGGGCGACGAATGCCGTGAGCCAGGCGCAGTACGACCGCGCCATCGTGACGCCGACGCGCAACCTGCTGGGAGCGGTCGCGGCGCGCCAACTCCGCCCGCGATTCGTCTACGTCTCGAGCCAGGCCGCGGCGGGACCGTCCAGTACGCCGATCCGCGAAACCGACGCCCCAAGGCCCGTGGAGGCCTATGGTCGCAGCAAGCTTGCAGCCGAGCGGCTCGTGGAGGGCCATGGTGGGTCGTTCGACGTCACGGTGGTGCGGCCATGCAGCGTGTTCGGCCCGTACGATCGCGCTTTTCTGCCGCTGTTTCGTCTCGCAGCGCTCGGGCTGATGGTGTATCCGGGCGTTGAGCGGCAGCTCCTCCACTGGCTGCACGTGGCTGATGCGGTGCAGGGGATCATCGACGCGTCACGCTCAGCCACCACCACGAGCCGGACCTACTTCCTGGCGTCGAGCGAACCGATCCGCTGGCGGGCGCTCGGCGAGGCAATCGCCGCGGCGGTTGGTGGCGGCGTACTGCACGTGAACCTCCCCGTGCCGCTGATCGGAGTCGCGGCGCTGGCGCGCGACGCGCTCGGCCAGGTGACCGGTTCGGCGGGCCTGACGAACCGCAGCAAGGCGGCGCTCGCGGCTCAGCCGGCATGGGTGTGCTCCGGCGAACGGGCGCGAGCGGACTTCGGGTTCGCTCCGACGCGATCGCTCGCAGCCGCCGTATGCGACACCTACCTTTGGTACAGACGGCAAGGATGGCTGGCGCCACGGCGCGCCGGCGATGCCGCCCGCTGATTCCGGATGCACCGCGCTCCTCCTCGCCCCTCACCCGAGACGTCCACGTCCACAGGCGCTGACGTTCGCGCCGCCGGCTGCCGGACGCTCGTGGACCTGGTCCGCTTTCGGGCGGCGACGAGCCGGGACAAGACCGTGTACCGGTTCCTGCCGGGTGAGCGCAAGCCGGATCAGACGCTCACGTACGCGCAGCTCGAAACACGTGCGGAGGCGTTCGCGGCGCGGATCGCGGAGGTTGCATCGCCGGGCAGCCGTGCATTGCTGCTGATTCCGTCGGGCCTCGACTACGTCGCCGCCTACTTCGGGTGCCTGTTCGCGGGCGTCACGGCGGTGCCGGCGTATCCGCCGCACCCACGGCGTCCTGATCCTCGCGTGTCTGCCATCTCAGGCGACTGCGAGCCGAGCGTGGCGGTGACCACGGCGGCGCTGTTGCAGCGGCTGGAGCACTGGTGCGGTGATGACGACCGGCTGCGCCGCCTCGAATGGCTGGCTGTGGACGACGACCACCGCGCCACGCGGCGGCGCGCGGCGGCCGTCGACGCGCAGCACGTGGCGATGATCCAGTACACGTCGGGATCGACGACCTCGCCGCGCGGCGTCGTGCTCACGCACGCCAACCTGCTGCACAATCTCGAGCAGATCTACGCTGCGTACCCGAACCAGCCAGACGATTACGGCATGTTCTGGCTGCCGCCGTTCCACGACATGGGTCTCATCGGCGGCATCGTCCAGCCGATCTACCTTGGCATCGGCTCGGTGCTGATGCCATCGGCCTCGTTTCTCCAGCGGCCGTTGTCATGGCTCGAGGCCATGTCGAAGTACCGCTGCACGACGAGCGCGGCTCCGAACTTCGCGTTCGACCTGTGTGTCGAGCGCATCCGGCCTGAAGAGACGCGCGGTCTCGATCTTTCATCCTGGCATACGGTCTTCAACGGCGCAGAACCGATCCGGGCGGAAACGATCGACCGGTTCTGTCGCGCGTTCGAGGGCATCGGATTCCGGCGCGACGCGTTCTTCCCTTGCTACGGCCTCGCGGAGGCCACCTTGTTCGTGGCCGGCGGCCCGTGGCGGCAAGGGCCGTCGATGCTGGATGTCTCGCGCGACGCCCTGGAGCAGAAGCGGATCGCGCCGGCAACCGCCAGCGACCGGCTGCGCCTGGTGGCCTCGGGCTCCCCGGCCCCCGGCCAGACCGTGCGCATCGTCGACCCGCAGTCGAGGGAAACGCTCGACGAGCGGCGCGTCGGCGAGATCTGGGTCGCGGGCCCCAGCGTCGCCAGCCGCTACTGGCACGCCCGGAGCGGTGACGGGGAGGTGTTCGGACACTCGCTGGCGGGCTCACCGGGCGCGTTCCTGCGTTCGGGCGACCTCGGTTTCATCGACGATGGCCAGCTCTTAGTCACGGGCCGACTGAAGGACCTGATCATCATCTCGGGCCGCAACTACTACCCGCAGGACCTCGAGCTCGCGGCGGAACGCAGTCACCCGAACATCCGCGCCGGACACTCGGCGGCGTTCGCGATTCCGGCCCAGGAGCGCGAGCAGCTCGCGCTCGCGATCGAGGTCACGCGCCACCACACGGAGCGCGACAACGAAGCCGTCTTCGGCGCGGTGAGGCGGGCGGTCGCCGAACGCGAAGGCGTGCTGCCGGACGTGATCATCCTGGTGGCGCCGAACGGGATTCCGCGCACGTCGAGCGGCAAGGTGCAGCGGAACGCGGCTCGCCAGATGCTGCTCGATGGTTCGCTCGAGTCGATCGCCCGGTCCGACGCCGTGCTCGACGACCTGTCTGAGGCGCGCCCGGCGGGCGCCAACCCGCGAATCGAGTCGTGGCTCCAGCGGTGGGTTGCGGACGAACTCCAGATCGAGCTGGCGACCGTTGACGTGACCGCGTCGGTGCGTGAGTACGGCCTGGACTCGGTGGCCGCCGTCCGGCTGGTGACGGAGCTCGAGCAGGTGCTGGGTCGCCGGGTTGACGTGTCGCTTCTGTGGAAGGAGCCGTCGATCAGGTCGCTGGCCCGGGCGCTGGATGCCGGCGCGTCACGCCTTGACGGCGCGGATGCGGTTGTGGCCGGCGCCGAGCGACGTGAGCGTCGCGCCGTGTCGCCGCTGCCGGCGTCCGAGTTTCCGGAGTACCGCGTCCTCAAGGCGCGCCTCGAGGAACTGGAGCGGCACGGAGTCGAGAACCCCTACTTCCGGCCGCACGAGGGCCCTTCGGGCGCGACAGCCGTGATCGCCGGCCGCCGGGTGCTCAACTTCGCCACCTACAACTACCTCGACCTCGCCAACGACCCGCGGGTGCGTGCCGCCGCCGTTGCGGCGGTGGAACGCTACGGGACCTCGGCGTCGGCCAGCCGCCTGGTGTCGGGTGAGCGCCCGATTCACCGCGAGCTGGAGGACGAACTGGCCGGCTTCCTCGGCGTCGAGGACTGCCTCGTGTTCATCGGCGGCGTCACGGCAAACGTATCGACTCTGTCGCACCTGCTTGGCCCGGACGACATCGTGCTGTGCGACGAGTTGCTCCACAACAGCGCCATGCAGGGCGCGCTGTTCTCCGGGGCCAAACGACTCACGTTCCCGCACAACGATCACGCGGCGGCGGAGCGGCTCCTGCGAGATACCCGGGGCAATGCCCGTCGCGCGCTGATCGTCATCGAAGGCGTCTACAGCGCCGATGGTGACATCCCGGACCTGGCGGCATTCGTCGAGGTGAAGCGACGCCACGAGGCCTGGCTCATGGTGGACGAGGCGCATTCGATCGGTGTGCTCGGAAAGACAGGCCGCGGGCTGGCCGAGCGTTCCGCGGTTTCCCCCCGCGCCATCGACGTATGGATGGGCACGCTGTCGAAATCCCTGGCCAGTGTCGGCGGTTACATCGCCGCCCGTCGCGAGATCATCGAGTACCTGAAGTACACGGCGCCGGGGTTCGTCTTCAGCGTCGGCATGGCGCCGGCAAGCGCCGCCGCGGCGCTCGAAGCGCTCAGGATCCTGCGCCGCGAGCCCGATCGCGTTGCCCGCCTGCACGAGAACGGCCGGCTCTTCCTCGAGATGGCGCGTTCGGGCCGGCTCGATACCGGCACGAGCGACGGGACGCCCATTGTTCCGGTCATCGTGGGCGACTCTGTGCGCGCCGTGCGCGTGTCGCAGCTCATGCTGGAACGCGGCATCAACGTTCAGCCGATGATTTCGCCGGCGGTTCCGGAGTCCGCCGCCCGGCTCCGGTTCTTCCTGGCTTCGTCGCACACGCCGCAACAGATCCTGCAGGCGGTTGACGCGACCAAGTCAATCATGGAGGCAACACGATGAACACGAGCACACCACGACGCGGCTTCTTTCAGCGGGCGTCCGTCCTCGTCGTCGGCGCTGCCGTCGACCCGTTAGGCATCGGATCGGCGGCCATCAAGCCCGTGGACGAGCCTTGGCTCGCCAACCTGAACGGCAAGCACAAGCAGATCTTCGACACGGCGGCGATGAAGGACGGGCGCCCGTTCGCACGCGTCATGAACTTCATGGACGCGTATGTCGAAGCGTACGAACTCAAGGACGCTGACATCAATGCGATCGTGGGCGTTCATGGCGCTGGCCTGCCCCTCGCCCTCAACGACTCCATCTGGGCAAAGTACGAGTTCGGTCGCCGATATGAGGAGAACGATCCGTCCTCGGGCGGGCCTGCGCGCAGGAATCCGTACGCCACCGGGCTTCCGTTCTCGGTTGCCACGTTGCGGCAGCGCGGCGTGCGATTCATTGCGTGCCAGCGGAGCATCCGGCGTTTGAGCGGGGAGTTGGCCGTTGGCGGCGGCAGCGCCGAGCCGATTCGGCAGGAGCTGCTCGCCAACCTCCTTCCCGGGGTGCATGCGGTTCCGGCGCTCATCGTCGCGGTGAATCGCGCCCAGGAGGCCGGCCTGACGTACGCCTTCCTCGGCTGAGGCCCGTCCGCGCGCACGTGACCCATCTCGAGGGCCATCTGGGCCGCGTGGGATCGGAGTCGGCGGCGGCCGACGTGTGGCACGCGAGAATCACCGGGAGTGCGCCCGACGTTTCGGCGCTGTCGGCCGTCGAGCGCGAGCGCCTGGGCCGGTTCAAGGACAGGGCCGCGGCATCACGATTCGCGGCGACGCGGACACTCGTCCGGCGCGTCCTCGGCGGAGCGCTCGGGCAGGCGCCGGGGGACGTGAGGATCACGCAGACCGACCTTGGCAAGCCGGTCGTGGCAGGCGGCGTTCATTTCAACGTCAGTCACTCCGGTGACCTGATCGTCCTGGCCGTCTCAGGGGATCGAGCCGTGGGTATCGACATCGAACGGAGGCGCGAGGTGCAGAGGACGGACGCCCTGGTCCGGCGATGGTTGACGGATCCCGAGCGCGCGGACGTGGAGCGCCGAGTGGCGCAGGGCCTCTCGAGTTCGGATGCATTCCTCCATGTCTGGAGCCTGAAGGAGGCGCGCCTCAAGGCCCTCGGCGTCGGCATCGCGGGAAGCCCGGCGGCCAACCTTGCAGAGACCGCGGCGTTCCCGCTCGACGAACTCCTCGGGCAGCTCTCGCCCGTTGGCGGGGCGCCGGAGTACATCGGCGCCGTCGCATTCGCCTGACCCCGTACACGATATTCCGCGCATGACACTCGAGATCGTGGCCGCGCAGGGGAGGCGCGGCGTTGCGGCTTTCGTGGACGTTCCCTGGCAGTTGCCGCCGCTCGCCGGCTCGCCGACCTGGGTGCCGCCACTGCGGATGATGGTGCGCGACAACCTCGACACGTCGGGGAATCCGTTCTACAAGTCGGCGGATCGCGCCTTGTTCATTGCTCGGCGCAACGGACGCGCCGTGGGCCGGATCGCGGCCATCGAGAATCGCGCGCACAACCGCTATCACGAGGATCGTGTCGGATTCTTCGGGTTCTTCGAGTGCGAGGACAACGCGGAGACGGCTGCCCGACTGTTCGAATCGGCCGCGGACTGGCTCAAGGGGAAGGGACTTGCGGCAATGCGAGGCCCAATGAGCCCGTCGACGAACCACGAGTGCGGACTGCTCGTCGACGGCTTCGACGTCCATCCAATGTTCCTCACGCCCTGGAACCCGCGGTACTACGAGGCGCTCGTCACCGGCGCGGGCCTCGCGCAGGTGAAGGAGTTGCTGGCCTACTGGCTTCCGTACGGCGAGCCGGGCTTCCAGCTCAACCCGCGGCTGGCGGCCCTGGCCGAGCGCGCCAAGTCGAAATCGAAGCTGGCGTTTCGCAGCATACGGCTCGACACCTACATGGAGGACGTCGCCATCTGCTGGGACGTGTACAACGGCGCCTGGGAAAAGAACTGGGGCTTTGTGCCGATGTCCCGCGAGGAATTCTTCCACATGGCCCGTGAACTGAAGCCGCTGCTGATACCGCAGTTCGCGTTCATAGCCGAAGTGAACGGCGCGCCGGCCGGATTCATGCTTTGCGTGCCGGACTTCAACCTCGTCTTCAAGAAGAACCCGACTGGCCGCCTGATCCCCTTTGGCCTGTACCACATCCTGACCGGCAAGTCGAAGCTGCGCACCGGCCGTCTCATGGCGCTCGGCATCAAGGAGGAGTTCCGGACGGGCAGCATTCTCCCGGTGTTCATGCACGAGGCTGCGCAGCGCGGGATGGCGTACGGCTCGACGGGCGCCGAGGCGTCGTGGATCCTCGAGGACAACCAGGCCGTGCGGCAACCGGCAGAGGGATTCGGCGGGCGCGTCTATCGCCGCTGGCGCATCTACGAAAAGCCGCTCTGACCAAAAATGGTCCCGGTGGGACTCGAACCCACGACCCGACGATTATGAGTCGCCTGCTCTAACCGGCTGAGCTACGGGACCGCGCTCTCAATGTACGACGATCAACCCGCCGCGGGTGTTGCGTCGTCGAACGCCTCGAGTATCTCGTCCGGCGCAACGGTCGCCGCGCCGAACTTGCCGACCTCGACGCCCGCGGCGTAGTTGGCGATGACGGCGGCTTCTTCCACCGTGCCGCCCACGGCGAGCACGCCGGCCAGGTACGCTGTCACGGTGTCGCCGGCGCCGACGACGTCGTACACCTCGCGCGCTGTCGTGGCCACCGTACGGATCGGGGCATTGCGCGACGCCAGCATCATTCCGCGCTCTCCCAGCGTGAGCAGCAGGTGATCGACATCGAGCCGCTCGATGGCCGACGGCACCGCTTCCGGATGATCGACGTCGATGGCGGCGCCCAATGCGAGGTCCAGTTCACGCCGGTTCGGCTTGAAGACCGTGGCCCCCTTGTACGCGAAGAAATGGCGGTACTTGGGGTCGACGATCACGGGGGCCTTCCGCTTGCGCGCGAGCTCGATGGTGCGGGCGATGACATCCGGAACCAGAACCCCCTTGTTGTAGTCCTCGAGCACCACAGCATCCACGGAGCCGAGGGCGGACTCGATCGCGGTCATGACGCGGCGCTGGTTGGCAGGGGAGAGGTCGCTGTCGTCCTCTTCGTCCACGCGGACGAGCTGTTGTGACCGGGCGACGACCCGGGTCTTCCGGGTGGTCGGCCCGTCAATCGCGAGCACGCCCTCGCCGCTGACGCCGGCATCGACGAGCATGGCGCTCACCTGCTTGCCGGCGGCATCGCTTCCGACCGTGGCCACCAGCCGGCATCCGGCGCCGGACGCGATGACGTTCATGGCGACGTTGGCCGCGCCACCCAGTGCGAAGCGACGCTCCCGCACGCGGACCACGGGCACCGGCGCCTCCGGCGAAATCCGATCGACGTCCCCGACGAGATACTCGTCGAGCATGGCATCGCCGATGACGAGCACCCGGGCCTTGGGCAAGCGGCCCAGCAGGTCGGAGAGCCGGTCTCGTCGGATCGTCATCGGCATGGGGTCCGAAGATATTCTGTGGGAGTGTGCTTTGTATTGCAAAGTACTTGTCGCACTGTTACGTTCAGCGCTCTTCGGGCGTCTACGAGGGCGCAGTGCGCAGTTGGAGGAGATTCACTGGACCCGTGAGCAGTGCTCGGCTATGTTATTGGCCCGTCACGCATTAGCACGCTGCGTGCAGCCGGTCGCGTAGCTCAGCTGGTTAGAGCGCTGGTCTCACATACCAGAGGTCCGGGGTTCGAATCCCTGCGCGACCACTCGCCTTCGGGCACAGGCGTCCGCCACACCGCTTTACCAGGATCCTCGGACAGATGAGAGTTTTCCGGCTGCGCCTGTGGGTGGGCGTGGCGACGATGGCCATCGGCGTCCCTGCCATGGCACAGCAGTCGAGGCCGAGCGCGGATCAGGCGCGCGCCCTCCTGCAGGCGCGTCCCGAGATCATCCAGCAACTCCGGCAGCGGCTGGTCTCCAGAGGGATGACGCGCGAGCAGATCCGGGCGCGGCTGCGCGCCGAGGGCTATCCCGAGGACCTGCTGGACGCCTACTTGCCTGGCTCGACGGTCGCCGCCGGGGCTCCAACGTCGGACCTCTACGCGGCAATCCAGGAGTTGGGCATCGCCGACAGTACGGATGTGTCCATCCTCCGGATGCTGCAGTCGGACACATTGCCGCCGTCAGTGCGGGACTCGTTGCTGCGCCTCCGCGACACGACGTTCCGGCGCGACACGAGCGGCCTGTTTGCCCGCCGAAACGTGGTTCGCAGCGACATTGCTGACTCGCTGGCGCGGGTGGACAGTGGCTACAACATCTACGGCTTCGAGGTCTTCCGTTCCGGCGCCACGCGCGTTGAACCGACGGTCCTGGGTCCCGTCGACAACAACTACCGTCTCGGGCCTGGCGACCAGTTGGTGCTGATCCTGACGGGCGACGTCGAGACCTCCATGCCGTTGTCGGTCACGCGTGAGGGATTCGTGCTGATTCCGCAGGTCGGGCTGGTGCCCGTGGCCAACCTGACGCTCGCACAACTCAACGACGTTCTCTACACGCGGCTGGGCCGGGTCTACTCAGGCGTGCGCCGCGGCGCAGGCGCGACGACCCAGTTCTCGGTCACCGTCACCCGATTGCGGACGAATCAGGTCTACGTGCTCGGTGAGGTGGAGGTGCCGGGAAGCCACATGGTGTCGAGCGCCGGAACGGCTCTGACGTCGCTGTACGCGGCGGGCGGCCCCACGCCGAACGGCTCGCTGCGCAACGTCCAGATCCGCCGAGCCGGTCGCACGGTGGCGACGGTCGACCTGTACGACTACCTCGTGCGCGGAGATGCGTCCCGGGACGCGCGCCTCGAGACCGGCGACATCGTGTTCGTGCCGGCGCGCGGCCCGCGCGCGCGCGTCATCGGGGAGGTCGTGCGTCCGGCAACGTACGAACTCAAGGCGGGCGAGACCCTGGCCGAGCTGCTGGCGAGCGCCGGGGGCTTCACGTCGAACGCGCTGCAGAGCCGCGTGCAGATCCAGCGCGTGGTGCCGGCCGGCCAGCGCACGACGGACGGGCGCGACCGGACGACGATCGAAGTCTCCGCGGCTGACATCGCGAACGGCGGGGGCCGCAGTATCGCGGTGATGGGTGGCGATGTGGTGCGCGTTTTCGAAGTGGCAGAGCGCGTGCGGAACACAGTCACCGTGGACGGGCACGTCTGGAATCCGGGCGCGCAGGGTCTCACCGCCGGCATGAACGTCGCGCAGGCGATTCGTCTGGCGGGAGGGCTCAAGCCGGACGCCTACCTCGGACAGGTGCTGGTTTCGCGGCTGCGGGGCGACTCGACGCGCACGCAGTTGCGGGTCACGCTGCGCGACACGACCGGCGCCGTGCTGAACGACATTCCGCTGCAGGAAGACGACGTGGTGCAGGTCTTCTCGCTCACGGACTTCCGCCCGGACCGCTACGTCGCCATCGGTGGCGCCGTCAGGAAGGGCGGTCGCTTTCCGTTCCAGCACGGCATGACCATGCGCGACCTGGTGCTCCTCGCCGGCGGGTTGACGGAAGGGGCCTACCTCAAGGAAGCGGAGATCGCGCGGCTGCCGGAGCAGCGCGGCGCCGCGACCGCGGTGACGATGCGGGTGGGGCTCGACTCCACGTACCTCTTTGACCGCAAACCGGGCGAGACCTACATCGGGGCGCCGGGCATTCCAACACAAGCGGCGGGCGCGCCGGAGGTGGTACTCGAGCCGTACGACAACGTGCTCATCATGCAGCAGCCGTCCTGGGAGTTGCAGCGCGTGGTCATGGTGTCCGGCGAGGTGAACTTTCCCGGTGAGTGGGCGCTCAAGTCCCGCAGCGAGCGCATCGCGGACCTGATCGATCGGGCCGGGGGATTCACGGACGAGGCCTACCCCGAGGGCACCGTGTTCATCCGGCGCCATGGCGATGTCGGCCGCGTGGCCATCGACGTGCCGTCCGCGATGCGGCGCCGGAATTCGGGCGACAACATCCTGCTGATGGACGCGGACGAGATCACGATCCCGAAACGGTCCAACATCGTGGCGGTTCGCGGGGCCGTGAACGCGCCAAACGTCGTGGCCTACGTGCCGGGCAAGAACCTGCGCTACTACATCGACCAGGCGGGTGGCGGCGCGCGGGAGGCCGATTACAAACGGGCGTTCGTCACTCAGCCGAACGGCAAGCGGGAGGCGACGAAGAACCGCTGGTTCCTCCCTGACGGCGTACCCAAGCCCCTGCCCGGGAGCATCGTCGTCGTGCCGCAGCGCGATCCTCTCGACCGCGCCAACACGACCGCGATTCTCAACGCCATCCCGGCGATCCTGACCAGCCTCGCAACGCTGTACATCGCGATCGAGTCCCAGAAGCCGTAGGCGGCCGCGCGCTGGACCGCGCTCGACCTCGATTAGCTTTCCAAGCGAGGTTCGCCGAGGAGACCGCGGTCCACCATGAAGGCGCTCGAGCTCGACATCGTCGCGACGAGGGGAGGCGTTGTCGAATCGCATCACCGCGTGCATGCCGCGGTGGTCGATGCGAAGGACTCGCTTACCGCGGCGGCGGGTGACCCGCGCCAGCATACCCATTGGCGTTCGTGCGCCAAGCCCTTCCAGGTGCTTCCGCTGCTGGAATCGGGCGGGTTCGACGACCTGCAGTGGGGTGATGACGAACTGGCGCTCGCGTGTGCGTCGCACGGCGGTGAACCGGAGCACGTTGCGATTGCCAAGCGGATGCTGGACGCGATCGGCCTCGAGGAGGGGGATCTCGCGTGCGGGCCGCACGAGCCGTTCTCGGGCCGCGGCGCCAAGTTGTTGCGCGACTCGGGAGAGCGGCCGAGTCGCCTCCACAACAACTGTTCCGGCAAGCACGCGGCGATGCTGGCGTACGCGCACACGGCGGGCTGGCCGAAGGTCGGCTATGAGCGCACCGGGCACGACGTGCAGCGCTGCTGCCTCGAGTCGGTCGCCCGTTGGACGGGGCTCCGCGCGGGCGACATCGGCCTGGCGGTCGACGGTTGCGGTGTGGTGGAGTTCGCGATGCCTCTCGAACACATGGCGCGTGCGTACGCGCGTCTGGCGCACACGTCGAGCAACGGCGCCTGCGCAGCCAAGCGGCTCCTCGCGGCCATGCGCACGCGGCCGTTCCTCGTGGGGGGCAGCGATCGCTTCGACTCGATACTGATCGAGGAAACCGAGGGCCGTGTCGTCGCCAAGGTCGGCGCCGAAGGCGTGCACTGCGTGGCGATCACGGACCAAGGCATTGGCGTCGCGATCAAGGTGGAGGACGGGGCGCAGCGGGCGCAGTTCCCGGCGGTCCTGCGTGCGCTGCAGCTGCTCGACGCGCTCCCGGAGGAGTTGCCGCCGCGGCTCGACGAGTTCCTGACGCGACCGCTGCGGAACACGCGCGGCGAGACCGTGGGTGAGGTCCGGCCGGTTTCCTAAGCGTCTTTTCGGTCCGTCCAACGTTCGAACGATGACGCACGCCGCCACCGACGGTGCCAGAATGTCGCGACTGGATGAGCCGTCGAAACTGCTCGTGCGGCTGGCCGCGGTGCTGGCGGCGGGCGGCGAGGACGACGTCCGGTCGGCACTCCAGTCGGCAGCCAACGTCATGCCTCACGAGTGGATCGAGGAACTGCTCCTGCAGACATACCTGTTCGCCGGTTTCCCGCGCGCACTGAACGGGATGCGCGAATGGCGGCGCATCGTCCCCACGCCGGCGGCGGCGACGCTCGGCGGCGTGACAGCCGATGTCGTCGCCATCGGCGAGCGGACGTGCGCGCAGGTGTATGGCGCGATGTACGGGCGCCTGCGGCAGAACATCCGGGCGTTGCATCCGCGTCTCGACGACTGGATGATCGCCGAGGGGTACGGCAAGGTGCTCAGCCGCCCGGCGCTCGACCTCGCCCGGCGTGAGCTCTGCATCGTGGCGGCGTGTGCGGCCGCCGGCCAGGACCGGCAACTCCAGTCGCACCTGCACGGCGCTCGCAATGTCGGCGTGCCCGACACCACGATCGGGGACACGCTTGCGGCGCTCGAGCACGTCATTGCGGCGCCGTTGCTCGAGCGTGCGACGCGCCTGTGGAAGCGGCTGGCGTCATGACGTTCATTGATCGCGCGCGCATCAAGGTGCGGGCCGGCAACGGGGGCTCGGGCATCGCGTCGTTCCGGCGCGAGAAGTTCGTGCCGATGGGCGGGCCGGACGGCGGCGACGGCGGCCGAGGCGGCGACGTCATCGTTCGCGCCGACGCCAACCTGGCCACGCTGCTCGACTACACCTACCGCGATTCGTGGAAGGCGGACGACGGTGACCACGGCTCCGGCAACAACAAGACGGGGCGATCCGGCGAAGACGTGATCCTCCCGGTGCCACCGGGCACCATCGTTCGCGACGCCGATTCGGGCGAGCGTGTAGCCGAAGTGCTCGACACCGGCGACCAGGCGACCGTGGCTCGCGGCGGCCGCGGCGGCAAGGGGAACACGTTCTTCGCGACCGCGACGCATCAATCGCCACGCGAGTTCCAGCCCGGCGAGGATGGCGAGTCGCGCACGCTCGATCTCGAGCTCAAGCTGATTGCCGACGTCGGGCTCGTCGGGCAGCCGAATGCCGGCAAGTCGACGCTGCTCTCCGTCATCTCGGCAGCGCATCCCAAGATCGCGGATTATCCGTTCACGACGCTGACGCCAAACCTTGGCGTCGTCCAGCTCAGCGACGGGCGAACCTTCGTGGTCGCAGACATCCCCGGCATCATCGAGGGCGCGCACCAAGGCAAGGGCCTCGGCCTGCAGTTCCTGCGGCACATCGAACGCACGCGCCTGCTGGCGTTCATGATCCCGCTGGACGCGTTGGACTGGCAGGCCGAATACGACCTGCTGCGCTCCGAGATCGCGGCGTTCTCCGCGGATCTCGCCCGCAAGCCGCACGTCGTGGTTTTCAGCAAGACCGACCTGCTCGGCGACATCGAGCTGCCGATGATCCGCGCCCCGGGTGCGCTCGCGGTGTTCGCCGTGAGCGGTGCCACGCGCGCCGGCGTGCCGGAACTCCTGGCCGCGTGGTGGACAATCCTGCTCGGGTTCAGGAAGGCAGGCCTGGCGAACGCGGGCGATGTCCGGCTCCCTTGAATACGACCACGTCCGTCGACTGACGCCGGCCGACACCGACTGGCCCGCAGAGCTGGCGGACCTGGAGCAGGGGGCGCCGGCCGGGCTTTGGGTGGCGGGCGCGATCGAGACGCTCGCGGCGCGGCCGCGAGTGGCGATCGTTGGCACGCGGCGCGCGACGCGATACGGCCTTCGCGTCACGGAAGCACTGACTGCCGCCCTCGCCCGAGCCGGCGCCTGCATTGTCAGCGGACTTGCCGCCGGCATCGACGGCGCCGCCCACCGCGCGGCGCTCGACGCGGGCGGCGCGACGATCGCGGTGCTGGGCACGGGCCTCGGGCACGCGTTCCCGAAAGGCCATCGCGCACTGCAGCTGGCGGTCTCGCAGCGCGGGCTCCTCATCTCCGAACTGGAGCACGAGGAGCACGGGATGCCATTCACGTTCCCCGAACGGAACCGCATCATTGCCGCACTCGCGCAACTGACCATCGTCGTCGAGGCGCCGCCGCGGAGCGGCGCACTGAACACCGCAGAGCACGCCCTCAGGCTGAATCGAACGGTCGCCGCCATTCCCGGCCCGATCGACCAGCCGCAGAGCCAGGGGACGAACCTGCTGATTCGTGACGGCGCGCAACCGATCGCGACGGTCGAGGACGCGCTGGCATTGGTGAGCCTCACGCCGCCGCTGCGCACGCCGCGGCTCGACCCGTCCGGCGACGAAGGCCGCGTGTGGGCGGCACTGGCGGATGGCGCCCTCGACATCGACACGCTGTGCCACCGCAGCGGGCTGCCGGCGGCCCAGTGCCTGGCGGCGGTGACGACGCTGGAACTGGCTGGGTCGCTGGAGTGCGCCCTCACCGGGGAGATCAGGCGGCGCTGACGGCCCGAGCGGTAAGTTCCGTCGTGCGGTTCGAGCATCTTTACGTGCACGTGCCATTCTGCGCCCGGCGCTGCGTGTACTGCGACTTTTCGATCGCGGTGCGGTCCAGCGTGCCCGTGGACGCATTCGTCACCGCCATCGCGCGTGAGCTGGCTACGCGGCACCGCGATTCCAGCCTCGAGCTCGAAACGCTGTACTTCGGCGGCGGAACGCCGTCGAAGCTTGGCCCGGCGGGCGTGGATCGACTCCTCGGTGCCATTCGCGAGCGAGCGACCCTCCGGCCGGGCGCAGAGGTCACCCTCGAGGTGAATCCAGAGGACGTCACGACCGGCGCGGTGACGGCCTGGCTTCGTGCCGGCATCACCCGATTGTCGATCGGCGTGCAGTCGTTCGACGACACGGTGCTTGCCTGGATGCATCGAACGCATGACGCCGCCGGAGCACGACGGGCCGTGGAGCAGGCGCGCTCGGCGGGAGCCACCAACGTGTCGATCGACCTGATCTTTGCCGTGCCGTCGCACCTGGGCCGCCGTTGGCAACGCGATCTCGACGTCGCGGTGTCCCTCGATCTGCCGCACCTGTCCGTGTACGGCCTCACCGTCGAGGAACGCACGCCTTTGGGAAAGTGGGTCGCGCGGCAGGCCGTGACTGAAGCGCCGGAGGATTCCTTCGCAGCCGAGTTCCACGAGGCGCACCGGGCGCTCACCGGGGCCGGTCTCGAGCACTATGAGGTCTCGAACTACGGAAGGGCAGGGCAGCACTCGCGGCACAACCGGGCGTATTGGCGCCGCGCGCCGTACGTAGGTGTCGGCCCATCCGCCCACGAGTTCGACGGACACTCGCGACGATGGAACGCCGACGCATACGCCAAGTGGCACTCCACGGTATCGAGCGGGGGCGACCCGGTAGAGGGCTCCGAACGGCTCGATGAGGACCAGGTCGCGGCCGAAGCAGTGTACCTGGCGCTGAGAACGACGAAGGGGCTCGACTTCATGCGGGAGTCCGACGAGGTGGCGGCGTGGGCGCGCGCCGGCTGGGTGATTCTCGAAAACGGGACCCTGAAGCTCACCGCCGACGGCTGGCTGCGGCTCGATTCCATCGCCGCTGGCTTGACGCACGTCCGAAGTCGTTACTAGGTTTGCACTTATGAGCCGCGTCGACCCGCTTTCAAAGCGTGAACGCCGTGTGCTGGAAGCCGTGATTCAGACGTACGTTCTGACTGCCGAACCGGCTGGATCGCGAACCCTGTCGCGAAGGTTCGGGCTGGGTGTGTCTCCGGCAACGATTCGCAACACGATGAGCGACCTGGAAGAGAAGGGGTTTCTCTTCCACCCGCACACGTCCGCCGGTCGCGTGCCCACCAACAAGGCGTATCGGGCGTACGTGGATGCGATCCTTGGCGATCCGCCGGCCGCTGTGCGGTCAACCGACCGCGACCGACTGGCGGAGGCCATCAGCGCGGAGGACTCGCCGATCGAGACGGTCCTTCGCCGGGCCGCGCTGGGCCTCGGCGTCCTGACGCAGGAGCTTGGCGTCGCGCTCGGCCCGCGCATCACGCGAGCGATTCTTCGGAGCCTCGACCTCGTGCGGGTGAACAGCGAGCGCCTGCTGATGGTGTTGGCGCTCGAAGGCGGCGCGGTCCGCACCGTGTTTGTCGAAGTCTCGGGCTCGATCGCCGAGTCGGCGCTCGGCGAAGTGACGAAGGTGCTCAACGAGCGGCTCGCCGGGCTTACGCTCGAGGAGATTCGCTCCTCGCTGGGCGTGCGCCTGCGCGACAGCGCCAGCGGCGATGCACGCGAGCTGCTGAACGTCTTTGTCCAGGAGGCCGAGAGTCTGTTCGACGAGCAGATCCCGGTGGGGCAGGAGCGGGTGCTGCTGGGGCAGCCGTCGGTTTTGGCGGAGCAACCCGAGTTCGCCGAGGCAGTGCGGATGCGCCGCCTGCTCGAGTTGACCGAGCGCCCGGAAGCGCTGGCTGAAGTCTTGCGCAAGCGCGGCGAGACGGCCGGCATCTCAATCACGATTGGCGCCGAGCACGACGACGAACGCCTGCGGGACTTCACGGTGGTGACCGCCGAGTACAACACACCGTCCTTGTCCGGGGTCATTGGCGTCATCGGTCCGACGCGAATGCCCTACGACAAGGTGATATCCCTGGTAAACCACACGTCGCGGCTGCTCTCCGACTTGCTCGACTGAAATGGCGGATTACTACCAGATCCTCGACGTTCCGCGAAGCGCCTCCGACGAGCACATCAAGAGTGCTTATCGGAAGCTTGCCATGCGTTGGCATCCCGATCGCAACAACGGTTCGGCCGAGGCCGAGGACAAGTTCAAGGCCATCTCCGAGGCCTACGACGTCCTGCGCGACCCGAACAAGCGGGCGGCGTACGAGCGATATGGCGAGGCGGGCTTGCGCGGCGGCGGCGGTGGCCAGGGCTTCCACCATTTCGACTTGTCCGAAGCGCTCAGCGTCTTCATGCGCGACTTCGGTATCGCCGGCATGGACGACATGTTCACCGCGGCAGCGCGACAGGGCGGCAGCGTGTCAGGCGGGGCGGACATCAAGGTCACGGCGTCGCTCACGCTCCAGGAAGTCGCGACCGGCGTCGAGCGCACGATTTCGCTGAAGCTGCTGGAGCCGTGCGACCGCTGTGAGGGTCGCGGATCGGAGCCCGGCTCGCGCGCCGAGGTGTGTCCCAGCTGCAAGGGCGCCGGCGAGGTACAGCGGGCGCAGCGTTCGTTTTTCGGCCAGTTCATCGCCGTGGCGCCGTGCCCGACCTGCAAGGGCGAGGGGAGCATCATCGCGTCGCCGTGCCGCAAGTGCCGGGGCGACGGCCGCCTGCGGGCGGACAAGGACATCGCCATTCAGGTGCCGGCCGGCGTCGCGACGGGGCAGTACATGACGCTCCGCGGTGTGGGCAACGCCGGAGCGCGCGGCGGCCCGCGCGGCGACATCCACGTCGTGTTCGATGTTGCCGAGGACCCGCGCTTCGACCGGGACGGCGAGGACCTGTACACGGAAGTGCTCGTGACCTACCCGCACCTCGTGCTGGGTGGCGACGTCAGCGTGCCCACGGTCACGAGCAGCGTCATGCTGGCCGTGCCGGCTGGCACCCAGAGCGGCCAGGTATTCCACCTGCGCGGGCGCGGGCTGCCCCGGGTCAATACCGGCGGCACCGGCGACCTGCACGTTCGCGTGCAGTTGTGGACGCCGGAGCGCCTCACCGAGAAAGAACGCCAGCTCATTCAGGACCTTTCGACGGTTCAGAAGAGCGTTCCGGTGGACCGGGGCAAGAGTTTCTGGACGCGGATGCGCGACGCGCTCGGCGCGTGACGCAGCCGGACTGGACCACGCTTCGCGTCAGATCGGTGCAGCAGCGTCCGGCGGTGATCAGGACGCTGTTTGACCTGGGCGCCGAAGGCGTGCAGGAACTCGACGCCGAAGTCGTCACGCACCTTCGGTCGGTGAATCGACCCGCGGCCAGCGCTGCCCTCCGGATGGCGGACCCCACGGCCACCATTGAATTCGCCGAGACGCCGGCCGTCGACTGGTCGCAGGAGTGGCGCACGCGGCTCGCGGCTCGGCGCGTCGGTTCGCTGGTCGTGACTCCGCCATGGCTGCAGCACGACTACTCCGAGGCTGAGCGCATTGTGATCGATCCCGGGATGGCATTCGGCACCGGTGATCACGAGACCACGCGCGGCGTACTTCGGTTGCTGCCGGAGGCCTTGCGACCGGGTGACGTGGTGGCGGACCTCGGGACCGGCAGCGGCGTGCTGGCGATCGCCGCCGCCAAGCTCGGCGCGCGCCACGCCTACGCGATCGAGGTCGACCCGGACGCGACAGGCAACGCCGAGGCGAATGTCGCGCGCAATGCGGTCGCGGGCCGCGTGACCGTGTTTCTGGGCGAGGCAGGCGCATTGCTGCCGCTGGTGGCGCCGGTGCGGCTCATCCTGGCCAACATCGTCGCGCCGGTCCTGCTGGACCTGATGCCCGTGATGCGCGCCGCGCTGACGCCGGATGGCGGCATCATCGTGAGCGGCGTGCTGCGGGAGGAGTCTGCACGCCTGCGTTCGGCGCTCGAGGTGGAAG
>Ga0187893_10005551_pt1 | contig 22537 bp, 22 predicted proteins | sample MA1701074metaG_FD_139574 | JGI IMG/M metagenome (GOLD analysis project Ga0187893, IMG submission 139574) | White microbial mat communities from a basaltic lava cave in the Kipuka Kanohina Cave System on the Island of Hawaii, USA - MA170107-4 metaG ...
GAGGACGCGCGGAAGCTGATCGCGGCGAGGACGGGGCGCAAGGCGGACGACCTCGCGGCGCTCCGGAAATGGTGGAGCGAGCGCGGCGCCTCGGTGCGGTGGCGCGCGCAGACCGGCCGGTTCGAGTAGTCGTTCCTCTATACTTGTTCCATGACGAACGAGCTTCCGCCTGACGCCGTCGGGCACGTGATGGATCCGGGAGTCGTCGCGCTGCGATCGGACTGGAGCGTGCACAAGACGGTCGGCATGCTGCGCGGCGCGCCGCAGGGGTCGCTCTACTACCTCTACGTGACGGACGCGGAGGCGAAGCTCGTCGGCATCGTGAGCATGCGCCACCTGCTGCTCGCGCAGTCGACGGACAAGCTCGAGACGATCATGTCTCGCGACGTGACCGCGGTGCGCACGGACCAGAAGAGCGCCGAGGTGCTCGAGATCGCGGAGCGGAAGAAGTTCGTCGCGTTCCCCGTCGTGGACGCGCAGGGAAAGCTCGTCGGTGCGATACGGCCGAACGACGTCGTGGCGATCGCCGAGGCGCAGGCGGGGTCGATGCTCCAGCGGTTCTTCGGCGCGGGCGGCGACGAGAAGGCGCTCTCGAGCGTCACCTTCGCGCTGAAGAAGCGTCTGCCGTGGCTTCAGTTCAACCTGGCGACGGCGTTCCTCGCGTCGGCGGTCGTGGCGATCTTCGAATCGACGATCGACCGGGTGACGGCGCTCGCGGTGCTGCTCCCGATCGTCGCGGGGCAGGGCGGAAACGCGGGCGCGCAGGCGCTGGCGGTGGTAATCCGCGGGATCGCCGTCGGCGAGATCGCGCCGGGGCAGACGATGCGCGTGCTCCTGAAGGAGATGGTGCTCGGATTGCTCAACGGGGTGTCCGTCGCGATCGTGTGCGCGCTCGCGGTGCTGGCGTGGTACCGCCAGGGCGGCATCGCGCTGGTCATCGGGATCGCGATGGTCGTGAACATGGTGGCGGCGGGCAGCTCGGGCGCCGGCATTCCGCTGCTCATGAAGGCGCTGAAGCGCGATCCCGCGCAGTCGGGCTCGATCATCATGACGACCGTGACGGATGTCGTCGGGTTTCTCAGCTTCCTGGGGCTGGCGACGGTGCTCTTGCGCGGGTCGCCGTAGCGCGGCGTCACTTCGTGAGTTCGCGATCGCCTTCGCGCTCGCTTCGGCGGGACAGGGAACGGGCGGGACTGGCTTTTCTGGATTTCTGTTCCCGCCCGGCGCTGGAAACGCCGACCCTCTCTCCAGGGCCAGGTCGTTTTGCGCTAAGAGAACGGTGTGCTGAGGTGTGGTTGCTTCGAGGAAATTATATTCAGCCCCGGATCGGGCGCAACCGTAAAAACGCCGCGCGCGAAAGATTTTTTTCGTTCGTGATGGACGATTTAAAGCGCGTGTCGCCGCGGTGAGAAGGCCGCCGCGACTTCGGGCGCGCGTCCGTCGAGCATCATCGACGCCGAAATCTCCGCCGCCGCGAGCGCGAGCGACAGTCCGCGGCCGTGGAAGCCCGCGATCGCGTGCACGCGGACCGTTCCCGGCACCGGACCGACGTTCGGAAGCTCGTCGCAGCACAGCGCGAGCGTCGCGGACCCCTCGCGCGCGATCGGGACGCGTCCGACCAGCGCGTCCGGGCTCCCGAAGCCGACGATCCGGCCGTCGTCGAGCTGTCGCGCGGCCGCGCGGCCGCCTGAAAGCGTCACGGGAACGGGGAGCAGGCGCTCGACGAGGGGCCCGGTGACCCACGCGCGCGCGCGCGCGGCGAAGACGACGCCGTCGAAGAAGCCCGCGAGCGCCGGCGTGTCCGCGTCGGCGCAGACGAGGACCATTTCCGCGGCGAGTTCGCCGTGCGGACCGCGCACGCGCGGCGGATCGACGCGCTCGAGCGCGGCGGGCGTGCGCTCGAAGACGCGCGCGCCGGACTCTTCGGCGGTCGCGGCGAGGTGACGCGCGAGCCGGACGGGATCGAGCTCGAGGTGGTCGGGGAAGAAGAGCCCGTCGTCGCGCGCCTCGACCGGGAACCCGTCGTCGCGGAGGAGCCGGGCGCTTTCCGCGAGGTCGCGGCCGCGCTCGAGGCCGCCGCGCTGGACGACGTCGGCGCCGAGCTCGCGAAGGAGCTCGCGATGGCGCCGCGCGAGCGACCAGAGGACGCGCGCGGTCGGGCGGCCGAGGAGGTGCGCGGCGATCGCGTACGGGTAGGGCGACGGCGCGCCGACGATGCCGGGGTTCGCCGCGGTGGCGCCGCCGCCCACCGCGTCGCGTTCGACGAGCGCGACGTTCGCGCCGCGCCGGGCGAGCAGCGCCGCGGCCGCGGTGCCGGCGATGCCGCCGCCGACGACGGCGATGTCGCAGCGGTGCGCGCCGGAGAGCGGCGCCCGCGGATCGTACGGCGCCTCGACCCAGGGGAGCGTCACCTCCTCATTATAGGAGCGACGCCAAGCGCGATCACGACGGCCATCGCCAGCGCGCACGACGCGGCGCCCGCGCCTCCGCCGCAGAGCGGGTGCGTGCGCGTCCCGTCGTCCTGGCGCGGCGGCGGGGGAGGCGCCGGCGCCGCGGGAGGTGTCCCGCCCCCGGGCGTCGTCGACGTGATGAGGACGGGGCCCGTGTACGTCGTCATGTGCTCACACTGCCACGTGCCGTCCGCTTGCGCGACGTAGCTTTCGCCCAGCGCGGACGACGTGAAGAAGTGCGTGATGACGGCGTCGGGTTCCGTCGGGTTGAGGCCGGGCGGGAGGAAGTCCGGGAGGCGGCCCGGGCGGTTCTGCATGTGCGCGAAGACGGTGTCGGCGTACGAGCCGTAGTTGCCGACGTACCCGTTGTAGCGCCAGCACGCCATGTACCAGTTCTCGATCACGTTGCGGTTGGCGTCGAGGATCGGCCGCATCCACGACGGGCACGACGTGCGGTACTGCGACCACTTGCCCGCGAGGACGTCGATTCCGGACTCGAGGTTGTACTGCCAGTCGGTGCGCAGCTGCGCGATGTCGTAGCCGGCGGCGGTGGAGCCGGTGAGCTGCATCATGCCGAGGCCGGGCGGGTTGGGCGCGGAGCCGCCCGCGTAGAGCGACGAGCACTCGCCCACGTTGTGGAGGAGGTAGCCGTCGGAGGCGAAGTGGCGGATGCCGCCCTCCTGCCACGCGATGGCGGCGATGACCTCGTACGGGATGCTGCGCTGCGCGGCGATCGACTGCATCGCGGCCAGGATCTCCGGGTCGGTCGGATTGGTCCCGGAGTTGAGCTGGCCGGTGGACTGCAGCCAGCAGGTCGAATGCGACTGCGCCTCGGCGCGCGCGGCGGCGGCGGCGACAAAAAGCAAAAGCGCGAGCGTCCTCTTACCCATGACCGTGCCTCCTTGCTCGCCCCGCCACGAAGCGCGTCGCGGCGCCGGTTCGTACGTGAATTCGCAGCGTGTTACCCCCGGGAACACCGTGTTACCCCGGGTAACACTTCGTAGTGTGTCATTATACGGCACATTACAACCGGCTGGCGCACAGGCCGTTCCGGAGGGGGCTCTGGCACGCGGATTGCGGCACGTCGAGGCGTGCGCGCGCCGCGGGGGCGCGCGAAGGTGACCGTCGGCGGGCGCGTCGTGCGCGACCCGCGCCGGCGGTCCGGATGCCCAGAGAGGTGCCGCATGGCGGACTACAGCCTGGTGATCGTCGTCGGTCGGCTCACGCGCGACCCGGAGCTCAAGTACGGGACCCAGGGCGGGCTCCCGTACGCGAAACTGAGCATCGCCGTCAACAAGCAGGTCCCGCAGACCGACGGCAGCCTGAAGAAGACCGTCAGCTTCATCGACGCCACCGTGTGGCGCCATCAGGCGGAGCTGTGCGCGCAGATGCTGAAGAAAGGCAGCACCTGCATGGTCGTCGGCTCGCTCAAGCAGAACCGCTGGACCGACAAGGAAGGACAGAACCGGTCGAAGCTCGAGGTGACGGCCGATCGCGTCCAGTTCCTCGACCGCAAGATCGAGGTGCCGGTGCCGCTCCCGGGCGGCGCGCCCGTAAACGGGGTGGGGCCGGAGGATCCCGCGCCGCAGGGGGAGCTTCCCATGGACGAGTAGCCGGACGAACACCACCGGGGACGGGAAGGCCGGCGACGTCGCTCGCTCGACGGCTCCGCTTCGCCGTCCCCGCCAAAGCCTGGTCAGGGCGCTCGTAGCTCAATGGATAGAGCACCAGACTCGCGAATCTGGGAGATGTGGGTTCGACTCCCACCGAGCGCCTCTCCATGTTGTGTTTGAGACCGCGGTGCCGTCCGCCTAGGATGAAGTCGATTCGCGAGTCTGGAGCCCGGCCTCCCGCCGGGCGGAGCTGCGAGAAGGGGCGGGCGCCATCGTCCGCCCCTTGTCCTTTTCCGGCTCGCTCGACGGCTCCGCTTCGCCGTCCCCGCCGAACTTGTCGTTTCGGCAGTGCGTCCGTAGCTCAATTGCATAGAGCACCGATCCGACGAATCGGAGATGCAGGTTCGAGTCCTGCCGGACGCACCTGCCGTCGCTCGGCGACCGTGCTAACGTCCAAGGGATTCGTCGGGTCGGGCCGATCGCGGCCAGACGCGGTCGTCAAAGAGCTACGGATGAGGCGGGGCGGTCGCCGATCGCTCCGCCTCTCGCTTTTTCCGCGCGCCGCGCTTGACTCCCCACCCCTCCTTCACTATCATTCCGCTCCGCCTCCGGTAAGCGATGCAGTGCGGAGCGTCCTCACGGCGACCGTGTGGTAGCGGAAACCGCGAAGGGTGCACCGAGCGATAACCCAAAAAACCCTCAGGGACAGAGTGTCTACCGACGTACGGGCGATCGTTCTCGCGGCCGGGAAGGGCGTGCGGATGAAGTCGGAGCGCGCCAAGGTGCTCCACGAAATCCTCGGACGCCCGATCATCCACTACGTCCTCAAGACCCTCCGCGCCGCCGGCATCGACGAACTCACCGTTGTCGTCGGCCACCAGGAGGAGGCCGTGCGAAAGGCCGTCGGCGACGGCGTCCGCTTCGTCCGCCAGGCCGAGCAGAAGGGGACCGGCCACGCCGTCCGGCAGTGCGAGCGCGCGCTCGCGGGATTCGACGGCCACGTCGTCGTCCTCGCCGGCGACGCGCCGCTCATCAGCTACACGTCGATCGCCGCCATGGTCGAGACCCACCGCAAGGTCGGCGCCGCGTGCACCGTCCTCACGGCGTGCCTCGATGACGCCCGCGGCTACGGCCGCGTCGTGCGCGACGAGAAGTCCGGCGACTTCCTCCGCATCGTCGAGGAGTCCGACGCCACCGACCGCGAGAAACAGATCCAGGAGTGCAACTCCGGACACTACGTCTTCCGCGCGGCGGACCTCTTCGCCGCGCTCAAGGACGTGAAGAGCGACAACAAGAAGGGCGAGTACTACCTGACCGACGTGCTCGCGCTCCTCCTCGCGCGGGGCCGGCGCGTCGGCACGTACCGCGCCGAGGACCCGGCCGAGGCCTACGGCGTCAACACCCGCAAGGACCTCGTCGCCGCCACCAACTTCATCCGCTGGCGCGTCCTGCAGCAGCACCTCGACAACGGCGTCGCCATCCTCGACCCGTCCACCACCTACATAGAGGAGGACGTCGAGATCGGCGCGGACACGGTCGTGCGCCCGTTCAGCGTCATCGAGCACGACGTGAAGATCGGCCAGGGCTGCGACGTCGGCCCGTTCGCGCACCTGCGCCCGGGCACCGTGCTGGGCGACGGCGCGGAGATCGGAAACTTCGTCGAGGTGAAGAAGTCCACCGTCGGCGCGCACTCGAAGGCGAAGCACCTGTCGTACCTCGGGGACGCGACGCTCGGCGCGCGCGTCAACATCGGCGCGGGCACCATCACGGCGAACTTCGACGGCAAGTCGAAGCACGCGACCGTCATCGAGGACGGCGCGTCGACGGGCTCGAACACGGTCCTCGTGGCGCCCGTGAAGGTGGGGAAGGGAGCGCGCACCGGCGCGGGGGCGGTCGTCCTGCGCGACGTGCCGGGCGGGGAGACGGTCGTCGGCGTGCCGGCGCGGAGCATCGCCAACGGGACGAAGAAGAGCGGGGGGAGGCGCAAGTGACTGCATCGAGCGCGAGGGCGTTTGCTGGCACGGAGCGAGCCGACGCAGGAGGCGAGTCGAGGTGAAAAACCTGCTGCTCGTCTTCTCGGGGAACGCCAACAAGGCGCTCGCGCGCCGGGTGGCGGACTACCTCAACCTGCCGCTCGGGAATTGCGAGGTGTCGCGCTTCCCGGACGGCGAGATCGACGTCAAGGTGCTCGAAGACGTTCGCGGCGCGGACGTGTACGTCGTGCAGCCGACGTGCCCCCCGGTGAACGAGAACCTGATCGAGCTCCTCATCCTGATCGACTGCCTCCGTCGCGCGAGCGCGGAGCGCATCACCGCCGTCATCCCCTACTTCGGCTACGCGCGCCAGGACCGCAAGGCCGAGGGACGCGTCCCGATCACCGCGAAGCTCGTCGCCAACATGATCGTCTCCGCGGGCGCCCAGCGCGCGCTCGCGATGGACCTGCACGCGCACCAGATCCAGGGCTTCTTCGACATCCCGATGGACCACCTCTACGCGGCGCCCGTGCTCGTCGACCACTTCCGCAAGCTGGAACTCCACGACCTGACCGTCGTGTCGCCCGACGTCGGCGGCGTGAAGATGGCGCGCGCGTACGCGAAGCGGCTCGGCGCGGGGCTCGCCATCTGCGACAAGCGCCGCAGCGGACCGACCGAGACCGAGGTGATGAACGTCATCGGCGACGTCGAGGGTCGCAACGTCGTGCTCGTCGACGACCTCATCTCGACGGGCACGTCGATCACCGAGGCCTCGCGCGCGTGCAAGAGCCGCGGGGCGAAGGAAGTCTGGATCTGCGCGACGCACCCCGTGCTCGCGGGCAGCGCGCTCGAGAAGCTGCGCAAGGCGCCGCTCAAGGAGATCGTCGTCACGGACACCATCCCGGTGGACGGCAAGGACGTCCCCGGCAACCTGCGGGTGCTGTCGGTGGCCAACCTGCTCGGGGAGGCGATCCGCCGCATCCACAAGTCGGAATCCGTCAGCTCACTCTTCATGTAGGGGTCTCACCATGGCCGAACAGATCACGCTCAAGGCGGACACGCGCGACGCGCTCGGGACGCGCGTCTCGGTGCGCCTGCGCAAGAGCGGCAAGGTCCCGTGCGTGCTCATGCACAAGAAGGAGAAGCCCGTCAACCTGCTCGTCGACGCGCACGAGTTCGAGAAGGTGCTGAAGAAGCACGCGCGCATCATCGAGCTCACGCATCCGGCGGGGAAGGACCGCGTCTTCATCAAGGAGGTCCAGTGGGACCACCTCGGCGAGCGCGTCTACCACGTCGACTTCGTCAAGGTCGCCCTCGACGAGAAGATCCAGCTCGAGGTGGAGCTCGTCCTCAAGGGCAAGCCGACCGGCGTGACCGAGGAGGGCGGCGTGCTCGACCAGTACGTCAAGATGCTCAAGATCGAGTGCCTGCCGACGGCCATCCCGGAGAAGATCGAGCTCGACGTGGCCGCGCTGAAGAAGGACGAGCACCTGGCCATCAAGGACATCAAGGCGCCGGCCGGGGTGAAGCTCCTCCAGGACCCGGACATCGTGGTCGCCGCGGTGACCGAGCACAAGATCGAGGAGGTCGTACCCGCGACCGCGACGCCCGGACTGACGGAGCCGGAGCTCATCAAGCCGGAGCGGGCGACCGCGGAAGGGGAGGAGGGCGAGAAGGGCGAGAAGGGCGGCGAGAAGAAGGAAGCCGCTCCCAAGAAGGAAGCCAAGGAGGAGAAGAAGTAGTCAAGGGTCGCAGGTCATAGGGCACGGGTCGGGGACGCATGAAGATCATCCTGGGGATCGGGAACCCCGACGAGAAGTACGCGAGGACGCGCCACAACATCGGGTGGATGGTCCTCGACGAGCTCTCTGGAAAGATGGACCGGAAGTTCAGGAAGTCCGGCTTCGAGTTCTGGGCCGCCGAGGGGCGGCTCGGGCGCGGCGAGGCGGTCCTCGTGAAGACGTGGACGTACGTCAACGAGACCGGGCGCGTCGTGCCGGAGCTCAAGAGCCGCTGGGGCGACCTGGGCGAGGACTTCATGGTCGTGTGCGACGACGTCGCGCTCCCGACGGGGAGCGTGCGGATCCGGAGGAACGGGTCGAGCGGCGGGCACAACGGCCTCAAGTCGATCGCCGCGGCGCTCGAGAGTGACGACTTCGCGCGTCTGCGCATCGGCGTCGGCGGCGGGAGGCCCGATCCGAACTACGTGCTGGGGCCGTTCCCGAAAGTCGAGCTCGCGCGCGTGGAGGAGACCGTGAAGTACGTGATCCAGGCCCTGGAGTTCTGGTCGATCGAAGGCATCGAGAAGGCGATGACGAAGTTCAATCGAGTGATCAGGCCCGAAGAGGAAAAGTCAGGAGACGACACGAAGTGACATCCATGACCCGTGCTTGCACTGAGCGAGCCGACGAAGGAGGCGAGTCGAAGTGAGAAATTACGAGGCCCTGTTCCTGGTGGATCCGACGGTCGCGGCCCGGGAGTGGGCGAAGGTGTCCGAGGAGATCGACCGGATCGTGAAGCGCAACGGCGCCAGCGTGATCCAGGTCAACAAGTGGGGCGAGCGCAAGCTCGTGTACCCGGTGCGCAAGGCGAACCGGGGCGCGTACGTGCTGGCCTACTTCGCGGCGCCCGAGAAGGCGGTCTCGAAGATCCGCGGCGACTTCCTGCTCTCGGAGATCGTGCTGCGCTCGATCATCCTGCGCCACGAGGGCGAGTTCCGGAAGGATCCGCCGCGCGACTTCGAGACGGCGGGGCTCGTGCCGCCGAAGCGCACGGACATCGAGGGGCTCGGCGGCGGCGGCGACGACCGGCCGAGGCGCTTCTAAGCGGGACAGGGTGAAGACATGGTGCATGGAACGTGCGGCGGCCCGCTTGCCCTGAGCGGGCGGAGCGAGTCGAAGGGTTAGGAGAGAGAGACGTGGCCAGCCTCAACAGGGTCCTGCTGATCGGCAACCTGACGCGCGATCCCGAGCTGCGGTACACGCCCGGGGGCGCGGCGGTCTGCGAGTTCGCCATCGCGATCAACAACACGTACACGACCAAGCAGGGCGAGAAGCGCGAGGAAGTGACGTTCATCGACATCACCACGTGGGCGCGCCAGGCGGAGATCTGCGCCGAGTACCTGAAGAAGGGCCGGCCGGTCTTCGTCGAGGGGCGCCTGAAGCAGGACCGCTGGGACGACCAGAAGACCGGGCAGAAGCGGAGCAAGATCACGGTCACCGCCGAGCGCGTGCAGTTCCTCGGCGGGCCGACCGGCGCGGGCGGCGGGGGCGGGCGCGGCGGCCAGGAGGCCCCGCCCGTCGACGCTCCGCCGCCGGAGGCGATGGAGGAGCCGCCGCCGCAGGACATCCCGTTTTGATCGGAAGGTGAGGACGACATGAGAGACCGCAACGAACGCTCGCAGGCGGACGACGACCGCCGCAAGAAGTACACGAAGTTCCGCAAGGACAACCGCTGCCGCTTCTGCCGCGACAAGATCGGCGAGGTGGACTACAAGGAAGTGATGACGCTCTTCAAGCTCTGCACCGGGCAGGGCAAGCTCTACTCGCGCAAGCGCTCCGGCAACTGCGCGTACCACCAGCGCAGCGCCCAGGTCGCGATCCGTCGCGCGCGGTACATGGCGCTCGTGCCGTACGTCGGCAGCGGCATTCTCTAGCCGCTCCGCGGTTCCGATTCTGCGATAGAATACGTGAGGTCTGCGATGAAAGTGCTCCTCTGGAACGACATCGAGAAGCTCGGCCGGCGCGGCGAGATCGTCGAGGTCAAGGATGGATTCGCGCGCAACTACCTCTTCCCGCGGCGGCTCGCCTCCAAGCCGACCCCCACGATGTACAAGGAGTTCGAGCTGGAGAAGCGCCGCCAGGCGAAGGCCGACGCGAAGCTCATCAGCGACGCGAAGGCGATCGCCGACCGGATCGGCGAGGCGCAGAGCGTCTCGATCGAGGTGAACGCCAACGCCGAGGGGCACCTCTACGGCTCGGTCACGCCGAGCATGATCTCCGAGGCCCTGCGCGACAAGGGGCTCAAGGTCGAGCCGAAGGCGGTGGAGATCGCCGAGCCGATCAAGACGACGGGCACGTACGACGTCGCGATCAACCTGCACCGCGAGGTGAAGCCGAAGCTGAAGGTCTGGGTGCTTTCGACGAACAAGGGCCCGGCCGCGGAGACGAAGTCCGCGGAGGCGAAGGCGGAGGAGAAGAAGTAGAGCTTGCCCTGACGCGGACGGAGAGACGGAAGCCAGGGGCTCGCCCCGAGCGAGCCCGAAGGGCGAGTTGAAGGGAGACGGACATGGCGCCAACCCCGGTCACTCCGGGCGACGTGCTCCTGGAGCACGTCCCGCCGCACAGCGAGGAGGCCGAGCGCGCGGTGCTCGGCGCGATGATCATCGACGCGGGGGTCATCGGCGAGGTGATCGAGACGGTCGAGTCGAAGGACTTCTACCGCGACGCGCACCGGACGATCTTCGAGACGATCTCGAACCTGTTCATCTCGAAGCGGTCGGCGGACCTCGTCATCCTGAAGGACGAGCTCACGCGCGTGGGATCGCTCGACGAGGTCGGCGGCGCCGAAGAGCTCATGCGCCTCGCGGAGGAGGTGCCGATCGCGGCGAACGCCGTCCACTACGCCCAGACCGTGCGCGACAAGTCGGTGCTGCGCCAGCTGCTCGGGGCGTGCGCGATCATCAAGCGCGAGGCCACGCAGGTGCACGAGGACGTGGACGCGATCCTCGACAAGTCGCAGCAGCTCATCTTCGAAGCCGTGTCGAAGAAGGGCGGCGGCCACGTGCAGCCGATCGGCGACGTGCTCAAGGACACGTTCCTCAAGATCAGCGACTTCCGCGACCGCAAGGACCGGTGCCTGGGGCTGCCGACGGGCTACTACCAGCTCGACGACATGATGAGCGGCCTCCAGCCGAGCCAGCTCTACATCATCGCGGCGCGCCCGTCGGTCGGGAAGACGAGCCTTGCGATGTGCGTCGCGGAGCGGATCGCGATCGACCAGAACAAGCCGGTGCTCTTCTTCAGCCTCGAAATGTCGGCGGAGATGATCGCGACGCAGATGCTCTGCTCGCGCGCGCGCGTCAACTCGCACCATCTGAGGCGCGGGACGATCTCGGAGGAGCAGTACCAGAAGCTGGTGATCGCGGCGGGGAAGCTGGGGGAGGCGCCGCTGTTCATCGACGACAGCTCGAACCTGGGGATCCTCGAGCTGCGCGCGCGGGCGCGGCGGCTCAAGGCGGAGCACGACATCCAGCTCGTGGTGGTGGACTACCTCCAGTTCGTGCACGCGAAGGCGGACAGCCGCGAGCGCGAGGTGGCGCTGGTGTCGAGCCAGCTCAAGAGCCTGGCGAAGGACCTGTCGGTGCCGGTGCTGGTGCTCGCGCAGCTCAACCGCAACCCGGAGGGCCGCGACGACAGGAAGCCGAAGCTCTCGGACCTGCGCGAGTCGGGGTCGATCGAGCAGGACGCCGACGTGGTGATGCTGCTCTCGCGCGACGTGATCCAGGATCCGAACGCGTCGAAGGCGGGCGTGTGCGACGTGATCGTCGCGAAGAACCGCACGGGGCCGACGGGCGAGGTGCAGCTGGCGTTCATCGCGGACTACACGCGCTTCGAGAACCTGGCCGTGCCGGCGGCGCCGCCGCCGGTCTGACCGGTCGCGGGTCGCGCGATTTCCGCACCCGCCGGCGGCCGGTTGTGTTATAAACTACAAATTGTAGTTTACAGTTGGCGTTGAACGAGAGAGAGGGGACAATGGAAACGACGCACTATCTGCCGGCCCTGGGCCGGACCGCCGCCGACGTCATCGGCGCGCGCCCCGCCGCCGGCGACCGCGCGTGGACGCTGCTCACCGGATTCCACCAGCTCGACGCGCTCCTCGGAGGGCTCCGGCCCGGCCAGCTCGTCGTCGTGGCCTCGCGCCCCGGCGACGGCAAGTCCAGCTTCGCCCGCGGCCTCGCCGAGCGCGTGGCCGTCGACCAGCACCAGCCGACGCTCTTCTTCAGCCTGGAGACGCCCGCCGAGGACGTCGTCGCGCTCATGGCCTGCGCCCGCGCCCGCGTCGGGGTCGCCCGCCAGCTCGCCGGCCGCGTCGACGACGCCGAGCGCCTCCTGCTCGCGCAGGTGTCGCAGCGCATCGCCCGCGCGCCGCTCTTCGTGGACGACAGCGCGGACCTTTCGACGGCGCACGTCCGCGAGCGCGCCCGCGTCGCCCGCCGCGACCGCGCGATCGAGCTCGTGATCGTCGACGGCGTCCGGCTCCTCCAGCCGCCCGACTTCGGGTTCGTCGCCGCGCAGCTCAAGGCGATGGCGATGGAGCTCAAGATCCCGGTCGTCGCCACCGCGCCCGTCGCCGGCGGAATCGGCGAGACGGCCGACGCCGTCGTCGTGCTCGCGCGCGAGGCGGCGCACGGCGGCATGCCGTCGCTCTGCGACGCGGCCGTCATGAAGAACCGCACCGGCCCGAGCGGCGCCGCGCAGCTCGCGTTCCTGCCCGAGTACGCGCGCTTCGAGAACCTGCCGGGCTAAACCTTGCGCGCCGCGACGGAGCGGGGCTAGAGTGACGGCGTGCCCCGCTCCTTCGTGTCGAAGAAGGCCGCGCAGTTCACGGAAAGCGTCATCCGCGAGATGACGCGGCTGGCCCAGCAGCACGACGCGATCAACCTGGCGCAGGGGTTCCCCGACTTCCCGGCGCCGCTCGCGCTCAAGAAGGCCGCCTGCTCGGCGATCATGGCGGACGTCAACCAGTACGCCGTCACGTGGGGCACGAAGCGCTTCCGCCACGCGCTCGCCGCGAAGTACCGCGCGTTCAACGCGATGGACGTCGACCCGGACCGCCAGATCACGGTGACCTGCGGCGCGACCGAGGCGATGATCGCGTCGCTCCTGGCCGTCGTCGACCCGGGCGACGAGGTCGTGATTTTCGAGCCGTACTACGAGAACTACGGGCCCGACGCCATCCTCTCCGGCGCGCGCCCGCGGTTCGTGCGGCTCTCCCCCCCCGACTGGACCTTCGACGAGCGCGATCTCGCGCGCGCCTTCACGAAGCGCACGAAGGCCGTCGTCGTCAACACGCCGAACAACCCGACGGGGAAGGTCTTCACGCGCGCGGAGCTCGAGGCGGTCGCGCGCCTCTGCCGGAAGCACGACGTGCTCGCGGTCACCGACGAGGTGTACGAGCACATCCTCTACGAGGGCGAGCACGTGTCGATCGCCTCGCTCGACGGCATGGCGGAGCGGACGATCACCGTGTCCGCGCTCTCGAAGACGTTCTCGATCACCGGATGGCGCCTCGGCTACTCCGTCGCGCCCCCGGCGATCGCCGGCGCCGTCCGCAAGGTGCACGACTTCCTGACGGTGGGCGCGCCGCACCCGCTCCAGGAGGCGGCCGCGACGCTCCTCGAGGAGGGCGACCGCCCCTGGCGCACGCTCGCGCGCGAGTACGGAGAGCGCCGCACGGCCTTCATGAAGTGCCTCGCGGACGCGGACCTGCCGCCGGTGGGCGGGGCGCCGGCCGGCGCCTACTACGTCATGGTCGATATTGGGAAATTCGAATATCCAAATGACGCGGAATTCGCGCGCTGGATGTGCGCGGACGCGGGGGTGGCCGCCGTGCCGGGGAGCTCGTTCTACAGCGACCCGCGGGACGGCCGCCGCCAGGTGCGCTTCGCCTTCTGCAAGCGGCTCGAGACGCTCCGCGAGGCCGGGAAGCGCCTCCGGAAGCTGAAGGCGGTCTGCGCGCGATGAAACGGGACGCGCGGCGCTTCGACGCGCTCGCCACCGAGCAGCGCAACGTCAACACGTGGGAGCTCGACCGGCTGTCCATCCCCGAGATCGTCGCCGTCATGGCGCGCGAGGACGCGCAGGTGCCCGTCGCCGTCGCGGCGGAGGCCACCTCCATCGCGCGCGCCGTCCATCTCCTCGTCGACCGCGTGAAGCGCGGCGGGCGCATCGTCTTCGCGGGCGCCGGCACGAGCGGACGCCTCGGCGTGATCGAGGCCGCGGAGTGCCCTCCCACGTTCCACACGCCGCCGTCGCTCGTCTCGGCGGTGATCGCGGGCGGCCCGGGCGCCGTGTTCCGGAGCGTCGAGGGCGCGGAGGACGACCCGAAGGCGGGCGCGCGCGCCGCGGCGAAGCTGCGGCCCGTCGACGTGCTCGTCGGCGTGGCGTCGAGCGGCGTCACGCCCTTCGTGCAGGGGGCGCTCGCGAAGGCCCGCTCGCGCCGGGCCGGGACCGTGCTCGTCGCCTGCAACCGCGAGGGCGTGCCCCCCGAATGCGCCGACGCGGTCATCGCCGTCGCGACCGGACCGGAAGTGATCACGGGGTCGACGCGGCTCAAGGCGGGAACGGCCACGAAGCTCGTGCTCAACATGCTGACGGTCGCGACGATGGTGAAGCTGGGGAAGGTGTACGAGAACCTGATGGTCGACCTCCAGCGGAAGTCCGCGAAACTCGCGGCGCGCGCGCGGCGGATCGTGCGCACGCTGACCGGGGTGGACGACGCGGCGGCCGACCGCGCGCTCGCGGCCGCGGGCGGGAGCGCCAAGACCGCGATCGTCATGCTCCGGCGGAGGTGCTCGCGCAGGGACGCCGAGGCGCGGCTCGACCGGTACGACGGATTCCTGCGCGGCGCGCTCGACGGGTAGCCCGGCTGCAACGGAATCTCCAGGAACGCGTGGTACGGTCCCGGCGCGCCGTCGACCGCGCGCACGAGGGCCATGCCGCGCCACGATCAGACACGTCACGCCGCCCCCGGCGGCGACGAGGATCCGCTCGCCGTCGGGCGTGACCGCCAGGCCGCGCGGTGGCGGCGCGCGTCGTAGAGCGCGAGCGCGTTGTTGCGCCCCGCGACGAGGACGAGCGATCCGTCCGGCGAGAAGCGCGCCGACAGCGTCCGGGCTCGATCGTCGCGACGACGTTCCCGCGGGCGGCCTCGCGCACGGCGATCGACGTTCCGGTGGCCGCGAGCAGAAGCTCCTGCGCCGGGTGCACGTCCACGGCGCAGCACTCGCGACCCTGCGCGCAGGGCTGCGTCGCGAGCCGCTCGTAACCGGTCATGGCAGATCCTTGAGCGGGATTCCGCGGCGGTCCATTCCTCGATTCTCCTCCCCGATGAACGGCGGGCATCGCTCCATTTTTCACCCGGCGCGCTATAGTTCAATCGTGGCCTCCACCACCGCCGCGGAGCTCGCCGGCAACCGCTTCGGCGCCATGGCCGTGCGCCTCGGCTACCTGCGCCAGGAGCAGCTCGACCGCGCGCTCGCCGAGCAGCAGAAGGCGCGCGTGCGTCCCCAGCTCGGGGAGCTCCTCCGCCAGCACGGCCTCCTGAGCGAGGCGCAGACCGGCGCCGTCCTCCGCGCGATGGGCGTCCCCGTCGCGGGCCTCCCGGGCTACGAGCTCTACGAGCAGATCAGCCAGGGAGGCATGGGGTGCGTCTTCCGCGGACGCCAGCTCTCGATGAACCGCGTCGTAGCCGTCAAGGTCCTCTCGAGCCTCCTCACGGACGACCCGTCGTACGTCCAGCGCTTCTTCCTCGAGGCGCGCGCGGCCGGCCGGCTCAATCACCCGAACATCGTCCACGCCATCGATGTCGGCGCCGTCGACGGCATGCACTACCTCGTCATGGAGTACGTCGAGGGTTCCTCGCTGCGCGACGAGCTCAACCGCGGCGGTCCGATGCCCGAGGAGCGCGTCCTCGAGATCGCCCGGCAGGTCGCGGACGCGCTCGAGTACGTCCGCAAGCACGCGCTCGTGCACCGCGACATCAAGCCCGAGAACCTCATGCTCTCGGCGGACGGCACGGTGCGCATCTGCGACTTCGGCCTCGCGCGCCGCGCCGAGCAGCCCGGCTCGATCACGGACGCCGACTGCCTCGTCGGCACGCCGCAGTACATGGCGCCCGAGCAGATCCACGGCGAGGCCGACATCGACATCCGCGCCGACCTCTACGCGCTCGGCGGGACGCTCTTCTTCCTGTCGACGGCCCGGCTCCCGTACGACGGAGCGGGCGCCGCGGAGATCATGTCGAAGCACCTGACGCACCCGGTGCCCGATCCGCGCGCGCACGTCCCCGGCCTCAGCGCGGGCTTCTCGGCGATCCTCATGAAGCTCCTGGCGAAGGGCCGGGCCGACCGTCATCGCACGCCGCAGGAGCTGGTCGAGGCGCTGGACCGTCTGCGTCGGACCGCGTCCGCCCCCGCCCCCGCCGCCCCGGCACCGCGCGTCCGCACGGCCCGCCGCCGCCACGCGCGCCGCCGCTTCGCGCACGCGGCCTCGAGCGCGCCCGCGATCCTCGCCATCTTCGTGATCGTGGTCGTGCTCCTCGGCGTCGTGCTGGCCGCCGGCGCGCGCGCCGCTAAACCCGCGTCCGCAGACGCCCGACCGTCCGCCCCGCGTGGTTCTTGAGCTCCGTCTTCACCAGCGCGTCGAGCCTGAGCGCGGCGAACCTCCCGAGCAGAGCGACGACCACCGCGAGCAGCGGCCGCGTGCTGCCGTCGTCGATCTTCACCGCGAACCCGAGGCCGCGTCCGGGCACGCACGCGCCGTAGACGCCCTCGGCGCCGACCTTGCCGACGAGCGCGCCCGGGGCCGCCTTCATCAGCTCCTCGCACGGGTGGCCGATCATGTGCGGGTGGTGCGACATCGCCGCGGCCACCTCGCGTCCCGTCGGGTCGGCGCCCAGCGCGGCGAACGCGCGGGCGATCGCGGTGAGCGGCAGTCCGAAGGTCGGCGCGCTGCAGCCGTCGGTGGCGAGCTTCATGGCCGATTCGCGGACGCCCGCGAAGCGCGCGACCGTCCGGCGGTTGGCGCGCTGGAGCGGGTGCGCCGGGTCGAGGTACGTCGCCACCGGCGCTCCCATCGCCTTCGCCGCGGCGACCATGCCCGCGTGCTTGCCGGAACAGTTGTTGTGGAGCGCGGTCGGCCCCTTCCCCGCGCGCGCGAGCCGCCGGCTGGCCTCGACGGAAAGCGGCGCGTGCGCTCCGCACTGGAGGTGCGACGGCCGGAGCCCGGCCTTCCGGAGGATGGACGACGCCGCCCGCACGTGCACGTCCTCGCCGTAGTGCGAGCCGCAGATCACCGCCACCTCGTCCGGCGCGAGCCCGTACTTGTCCACGGCGCCGCTCTCCAGGACCGTGACGGCCTGGAAGGGCTTGGCGCACGAGCGCAGGAACGTGATCGCATCGACGTTCCCCGAGCGCCCGACGACCTTTCCGCCGCGCACCACCGCGTACCGTCCGGTGTGCGCCGACTCGAGCACGTTTCCGCGCCACACTTCGAAGAGGATTTCGTTCATAAATCGTGGGTTGTCACTATACGATCGCGGCATCTTTCAGGCGATAACCGCATGCGCATGCTCTCCGTCGTCGTGATCGGGCTCCTTCTCCAGGATCAGAAAAAGGACCTCAAGGCCGTCAACGAGAAGATGGCCAGGGTGAAGAGCTACCACTTCGTCATCAAGGCCGTGTCCGACGGCCAGGAGAAGCTCGCGCTCGAAGGCGAGCACTTCGCCCCCGACGCGATCCACATCCGCTCGGAGAAGGGCGAATTCGCCTCGAAGGGCGACGTGAAACTGCAGAAGACGGGCGATGAGGAGTGGAAGGAGCCGGGGAAGCTCCGCAAGAAGATCGAGGCGGCCGACACGACGATGCCGCACGAGTGGGTCGCGAAGATGGCCGACGAGGCGGGCGCCATCAAGCGCGAGAAGTCCGACAAGATCGGGAGCGTGACCGTCGACCTCTACGTCGCGGCGCCGGGCGGCGACGCGGCGAAGCGCGCGGCCGCGGGACACCCGCTCTGGGCGGGCGTGGTCGACTGGACGAAGGCGGAGAACGCGCTCATCTTCTCCGTGGGGCGCGACGACCTCTACTACCGCGTCGAGCAGCGCTACGACCTCGCGAAGAAGAGCGGGTCGATCACGATCGAGTTCTCCGAGTACGGCCGCGCGAAGTGCACGCTGCCGGATTCCGTGAAGGAGAAGCTCGGCCTCAAGTAGTTCGACTCGCCCTTGCGGGCCCGCTCGCTACAGGTAGAATCAGCGGCCCTGTGGGCGACTCGATCCTCGCGCTCGGGCTCATGTCCGGCACGTCCGCCGACGGCGTGACCGCGGCGCTCGTGCGCGTCGGCCCCGGCCGGCGCCTGCGCGTCCTCAGGCACCGCGACTTCCCGTTCCGCCCCGACGAGCGGAGGCGGCTGCTGGCGCTCGGAAGCGCGACGGCGCCCGAACTCTGCGCGGCGAACGCGTGGATCGGCGAGCGCTTCGCGGCGGCCGCGCGGCGCGCGATCGGCCGGACGAGGATCGACGTGATCGGCTCGCACGGGCAGACCGTCTGGCACGAGCCGGGGCGCGCGACGCTCCAGCTCGGCGAGCCGTCGATCATCGCGGAACGAACGGGGATCACGACGGTCGCCGATTTCCGCCCGCGCGACATCGCCGCCGGCGGCGAAGGCGCGCCGCTCGTGCCGTACTTCGACTGGTTCGTTTTCGGCGCGGGACCGCACGCGCGGGCGCTCCAGAACGTCGGCGGCATCGCGAACGTCGCCGTCGTCGGCGGCCGCGCGAAGCCGGTCGCCTTCGACACCGGCCCGGGCAACGCGCTCATCGACGAGGCGGTCCGCCTCGTGACGCGCGGGCGGCAGGACTACGACCGCGACGGCGCGATCGCCGCCCGCGGGCGGCTGGACGCCGGCCTCCTCGCCCGGCTCCTCGACCACCCGTACTTCGCGAGGCGCCCGCCGAAGTCGACCGGCCGCGAGCTCTTCTCGCGCGCGTTCCTGCTCGACCGCTGCGGGAAGGCGCTCTCGCGGCGGCCCGCCGACGCGATCGCCACGCTCACGTTCTTCACGGCGCGCACGATCGCCGACGCGATCGGCCGCTTCGTGCCGCTCGCGCTGAGCGAGGTGATCGTGTCGGGCGGCGGCGCGTTCAACCCGATCCTGATGCGCCACCTGAAGTGGCTGCTCTGGCCCGCGCAGGTGAAGACGAGCGAGGTCTACGCGATCCACCCGATGGCGAAGGAGGCGGCGGCCTTCGCGCTCCTGGCGGTCGAGGCCGTCCGCGGGCGTCCGAACACCGCGCCCTGGGCCACCGGCGCCCGCCGCGCGGTGATCGCCGGGAAGATCGTCCCCGGCCGCTAGGCGGTCCCGTCCGCGATCCGCTTCGCCATGATGTCGCGGATCGCCTCCTCCACCTTCGCCCGGAGCGACACGCCGAGCATCTTCTCGAGATCCTTCTCGACGCCCGCCTTGTCGCCGCGCTCCGACTGGATGACGCTCCTCGCCGCGTAGTACTCGTTGTTGCGCGGGTCGATGCGGATCGCCTCGTCGTAATCCTGCAGCGCGCCCGCGAGGTCCTTCTTCCTCGTGCGCGCCGCGGCGCGGTCCGCGTGCATCTCCGCGCTCCACGGATAGCGGCGGATCGCCTCGGTCAGGTCGTCGATCGCGCCGTCCACGTCCCCCTTCTCGAAGCGCGCGCGGCCGCGGCCGTGGTACGCCTCGACGCAGCCGGTGTCGAGCGCGAGGATCGCGCCCATGTCGTCGATGACCCCGTCGACGTCGCTCTTCGCCTGGCGCGCGAGCGCGCGGTGCATGAGGACGCGCGTGTCCTTCGGGCGGCCCTGGAGCGCGGCCGTGAAATCCGCGATCGCCTCGTCGATCCGCTCGTACTGCGCCAGGAGCAGCCCCCGGTTCCAGTGCGCCTCGAAGTGCGACGGCTGGCGCTTGATCGCCTCGCCGAAGTCCTCGATGGCGCCCGCGTCGCCCTTCTTCATGCGGAAGTGCCCGCGGAAATACCAGGCGCGGACGTTCTCGCCGTCGTGCCTGAGCGCCTCTTCGAAGTCCGCGAGCGCGTCGTCGTCCTGCCTGAGCTGCGCGCGCACCTGGCCGCGGTTGACGAGCGACCGGGCGTCCGGCTTGAGGCGGATCGCCTGCGTGAAATCGTCGCTCGCGCCCTCGAGGTCGCCCTCGCGCACGCGCGAGAGCCCGCGGTTCACCCACGCCTGCGCGCGGTTCGGGTCGGCGCGCAGCACCTCGCCGTAGTCCTCGATCGCCCCCGCGTGGTCGCCCGTCGCGGCGCGCGCGTTCCCGCGCTGGTGCCACGCGTCGAGCCGCTTCGGGTCGAGCTCGACCGCCTTCGTGAAGTCGGCGATCGCCTCCGGGAAGTCCTTGCGGCCGGCGCGCGTGATGCCGCGGTTCAGCCACGCGCTCGCCAGCGACGGGTCGAGCCGGATCGCCTCCGAATAGTCCGCGATCGCCTGCTCCGCGTCGCCGCGCCGCGCGTGATCGTTGCCCCGGTTGACCAGGGCCTTCGGGTCGTCCACCGCGGGCATCGTAATTCGCGCCGTGGCGCCGTCAACCCATATTCGGTACCATGCGCGCGCGTGATCGCCTCCACGAAGCCGCCGCGGATGTCCCTCCGCGAGAAGGCCGCCCAGCTCGTGTTCGTCGATCTCCGCATGGAGAAGGCGGACTTCGAGCGCACGACGCGGCTCGTCCGCGCGGGCGTCGGCGGCCTGTGCCTCTTCGGCGGGAGCATCTTCGACGTGGCGCCGACGCTCAACGCGATGCAGCAGCACGCGCGCGTGCCGCTCCTCGTCGCGGCCGACTACGAGCACGGCGTCGGGTACGAGGTGCGCGGGGCGACGGTGCTTCCGACGAACATGGCCGTCGGCGCCGCCGACTCGGAGGAACTCGCGGCGCTGAAGGGGCGCGTGACGGCGCGCGAGGCGCGCGCGCTCGGCGTGCCGTGGCTCTTCGCGCCGGTCGTCGACCTGCAGTCGAACCCGAGGAACCCGATCGTCAACGTGCGCTCGTTCGGCGACGACCCCGCGCGCGTCGTCCGCCTGGCGCGCGCGTTCATCCGCGGCGCGCGCGAGGAGCGCGCTCTCGTCTGTCTCAAGCATTTCCCGGGGCACGGCGACGTCGCGCAGGACTCGCACCTCGTCCTCCCGCGCGTCGAGGGGACCGCGGAGGCGCTGCGCGCGCGCGAGCTGCGCCCGTACGCGGAGCTGGCGGGCGAGGCGGACGCGGTCATGACGGCGCACCTGCGCGTCGACGCGTTCGACGGCGAGCGCCCCGCGTCGCTCTCGCGGGCGGTGACGACGGACCTGCTGCGCGGCGACCTGCGCTTCGACGGGCTCGTCTGCACGGACGCGCTCATGATGGGCGCGATCCGCGCGTCGGCCGGCCCGCAGGAGGCCGTGCTGCGCGCGATCGAGGCGGGCGCGGACGCGGCGCTCTATCCCGACCAGCCCGAGGAGTCGATCGACGCGATCGTGCGCGCGGTCGAGTCGGGCCGCCTCGACGAGGAGACGCTCGACCGCTCGATCCAGCGCCTGTGGGCGGCCAAGCAGCGCGCGGGCCTGACGGACGCGGACGCGGCGACGGCGGACGCCGGGGCCGTGGAGGCCGTCGTCGGCTGCGGCGAGCACCGCGCCGCGGCGGCGAAGATCGCGGAGGCGTCGATCACGACCGCCTTCGATCGCGCGGAGGCGCTTCCGCTGCGCGGTCCCGCGAAGTACGCGGCGATGCGCGACGACAGCGCGCGCGGCGACCTCACGCACTTCGAACGCGAGCTCGCGAAGCGCGGGAAGCTGTCGGAGGACGGGCGCACGGGGGTGCTGGCGATCTTCTCCAAGTACCGGTCGTTCTCGGGCCGCACCGAGCCGGACCGGCGGCTCGTCGAGGAGGCGCGGCGTTCGCTGGGCGACGTCGAGCGCCTCGCCGTCGTGTCGTTCGGGAACCCGTATGTGATCGACCAGGTGCCCGGCGCGACGGCGTACGTCTGCGCGTGGGGGGAGAGCGAGCACGCGCAGGTCGCCGCGGCGCGGGCGCTGGCGGGCGAGATCCCGTTCCGCGGGAAACTTCCGGTGGCGCTGGCGTGTCCATAACAGCATGAGACTCGCGCTGCTGGCCGCGCTCCTCCTTTGTCCGCGGCAGGATCCGGGCGAGCTGCGCGTCGCGTGGGGCACGCCGAAGTCGATCGACCCGGCGCACGCGGGCGCGAGCGCCGCGGCGGCGCGCGTGGCGACGGCGCTCTTCACCGGGCTGACGACGTTCGACGCCGACGGCGTGACGGTCGTCGCGGGCGCGGCGGAGCGCTGGAGCGTGTCCGACGACCGCCGGGCGTGGACGTTCACGCTGCGCGACGCGAAGTGGTCGGACGGCGCCGCGGTGACGGCGGCGGACTTCCGCGAGGCATGGCTCCGGTCGCTCCGGCCGGAGACCGGGTGTCCGCTGGTCTACGCGTTCGCGGTCGTGCGCGGGGCGCTCGCGTACTGGGAGGACCGGCGCGTCGACCAGGACGTGCTCACGTTCGACTCGCTCCCCGCCGAGGACCGGCGCGCGACGGCGAAGCGGTTCGGCGGGCGCGCGACGAAACGGCACGCCGCGGCGCTGCGCGCGGCGCTGGCGGGCGAGAAGGACGCGGACGCGAGGGCTTCGCTCGAGGCGGCGGTCGCGTCGGCGGGCGCGCGCGCGGACGTCGACGAGAAATCGGTCGGCGTGGA
>Ga0187893_10005552_pt1 | contig 22532 bp, 12 predicted proteins | sample MA1701074metaG_FD_139574 | JGI IMG/M metagenome (GOLD analysis project Ga0187893, IMG submission 139574) | White microbial mat communities from a basaltic lava cave in the Kipuka Kanohina Cave System on the Island of Hawaii, USA - MA170107-4 metaG ...
AACAGCTGCTGGATTAACCCCAGCTACCATTAGCATCGAAGCCGGTACCCAGCTGGCCTGGAAAAACGACGACCAAGCCCCCCACCAAGTGGCCGCCGATCCCCACCCGCTTAATGACTCCATACCCGGCTTTGATAACGGCCAACTTCTGCAACCCGGTGACTCCTTCTCCTTCACCTTCGAAACTCCCGGAACCTACACCATACACGACCACCTAAACCCCCTAGACCCTAAGTGGCAGGGGGTTGTAGTCGTCGAATAGATTTTCTCTAACCCCTAGACCCTTTATCCCTTAACTTATACACTTATCACTATGCGTGTTGCCGTGCTCTATCATCCTAAGGGCGAACACGGTGGAGTTGTAGAGGACTACGCCCGGGACTTCGAGCGGCACTCTCCCGGCAAAAAGCTAGATTTAGTTAGCTTAGAAACCATCGAAGGCTCAGAGATGGCCAAGCTTTATGATGTGGTGCGCTACCCGGCGGTGCTGGCCACCGCCGATGATGGCCATCTGCTGCAACTCTGGCAAGAAGATACTCTGCCGCTAATGCGTGATCTGGACTATTACTTCCAAGACTAGCTAGTAAGCACCCGCTCATCTGAGGTATATTTATAGGGTGAGTGAGGTGAAGAAGTCTCAATTCTCCCAGATTGAGGAGCAGATTCTAAAGAGTTGGGAAAGCGAAAAAACCTTTGCGCGTAGCGTTGAAAATAGACGCGGCAGTCCTGAATTTACCTTCTATGACGGGCCACCCTTCGCTAACGGCCTGCCGCACTTTGGCCACAGCTTAGTAACCGGCATAAAGGACTCGGTTCTGCGTTATAAAACCATGCGTGGTTACCACGTTCCGCGACGAAATGGCTGGGACTGCCACGGATTGCCGGTGGAGTTTGATATTGAAAAGCAGTTCGGAGTTTCTGGTAAAAAACAGATCCTGGAGCTGGGCCTAGAGAAGTTTAACGCTGCCTGCCGCGAGTCGATCTTCAAATACAAAGCCGATTGGGAAACTTTCATGGGCCGGATCGGCCGCTGGAGTGACTACGAAAACTATTACGCCACCGTTGACACCAATTACACCGAGAGCGTTTGGTGGATATTGAGCCAAATCCATCAAAAAGGCCTGCTTTATAGGGGGTTAAAATCAGTTCCATACTGCCCACGCTGTGAAACGCCGCTGTCTAACTTTGAGCTCAACGAAGGATACAAAGATAATGTTCCTGATCCATCGGTGTTCGTAACCTTTCCTTTAGCTGGCGATCCAAAGACCAAGCTGCTGGCCTGGACCACCACGCCGTGGACGCTGCCGGCCAACGCCGCCTTAGCGGTCGACCCCAAGGCGGATTATGCTTATGCTGAGCTCAAAGAGGGCGGTTTTACGCTAATTTTGGCTAAATCCCGCCTGGAAGAACTGTCTTTGCGTAAAACCGATTACAGCGTCTTAAAAACGGTCAAAGGCCAAGAGCTGGTCGGCCAGCGCTACCAGCCTCTTTATCAGTTGCCAAAAGGCAAATATGACCGGCAGGCCGACAATGCCTATCAGGTTATGGCCGACAAGAATGTTGATATCGAAGATGGGACCGGCATCCTGCACGTTGCTCCCAGATACGGTGAGACCGACCTGGAGCTGGGCTTGAAGCACGATCTACCACTGATTGAAAGCGTTGACGGGAGCGGCCACATCGTCTCTGATTTCGCCGAAATAACCGGTCAGTTCTTCAAGCATGCCGACGAGCATATCATCGCTGAGCTGAGTAAGCAGGGAAGAATCTTTGCCGCTGAAACCGCCGAGCACACTTATCCGTTCTGCTGGCGCTGCGATACGCCTCTTATGTATTTCGCTACCTCCACCTGGTTCGTAGAAGTTACTAAGGTCCGCGGCGAGCTTGCGAAGGCTGCCGAATCTATCAGCTGGGTGCCGGTTCATATTAAGGAAGGCCGTTTCGGCAACTGGCTAGAGGGAGCAAGAGACTGGGCGATTTCGCGCAACCGCTACTGGGGCGCGCCAATGCCCATCTGGCAGAACGTTGAAGATGAGAATGATTTTATCGTGGTCAGCTCGATTGCCGAGCTAGAGGAGCTAGCTGGCAAAGACGTCGTTGAGAAGGCAGTGAACAGGGGCGGGGAAATCGACTTACACCGACCCTATATCGACGAAATCTCCTTCCAAAAAGACGGCAAGACCTACAGCCGGGTGGAAGAGGTGCTAGATTGCTGGTTCGAATCGGGTTCTATGCCGGTCGCCCAGTGGCACTATCCCTTTGAAAACAAGGATAAGGTTGACCAAGGTTTATCATTTCCGGCTGACTTCATCACCGAAGGGCTAGACCAGACCAGACTGTGGTTTTACGTCCAGCACGTCATCTGTACGATCCTCTTTGGCGAGCAAGCTTATAAAAATGTGGTGGTCAACGGAATCATGCTGGCAGCTGACGGCCAGAAGCTATCTAAGAGGCTCAAGAACTATCCGCCGACCGAAGAGGTTTTTGACAAGGAAGGAGCCGATGCCTGGCGGCTTTACATGCTATCCAGCAGCCAAGCAACGGAGACGGCTGACTATCTACGCTTTGACCGCTCCGCCCTAACAGATACCAGCCGCAATATCCTGGGGACGCTTTACAATAGCTTTAAGTTCTTCGAGACTTACTCTAAGCTGGACAAGTGGCAGGCCAAAGGGCTAGAGACGCCAGACTCGTCCAATCTGTTAGACCAGTGGATTTTGGCTAGGCTCGAGGAGACTATAGCTGCCAGCACCAAAAGTGCTGAACAGTACAAGATCGCTCACGCCATCACGCCAGTATTCACCCTGGTAGAGGACCTGTCTAACTGGTATATCCGCCGCTCCCGGAAACGTTTCTGGAAGAGCGAGAATGACGAGGACAAGAATCAGGCTTACGTCACGCTACACTACAGTTTAATGACCGTTAGCCAGCTACTAGCGCCGTGGGCGCCATTCTTGCCGGACTATATGTGGCGAGAAATGAGGCGGGGAACTAGCTTGCCAGAATCTGTACACTTAAGCGATTGGCCATCTGTTAATAAGCTTAATAATACTAGCCTTAAAGTACTAGAAGATATGAAACAGGCAAGAGAATATATTGCCGCGGGACTAGCCCAAAGAGCCGAAGCCGGCATTAAGGTAAGACAGCCACTGGCCTCAGTATCAATACCCAAAATCAATGATGGTTTTAAGGAGATTATCGCTGATGAGCTGAACGTCAAAGAGGTGAAAGTTGCAGATGAAGTGACACTAGTAACCAAGCTGACGCCGGAGCTAAAAGCCGAGGGAGTTGCCCGGGAACTGATACGACAGGTCCAATCAGCGCGAAAGAAGGCCGGTTTTAACGTAGAAGATCGAATTCAGCTAAATATACAATCTAAAATGTCACAGATAACAGATGCGCTGAAGGCTCACAAGGCAATGATTTGGGCTGAAACACTGACCACCGATGGCCTAACTGCGGAACCAGAGCACACCGAAACAGCACAGATCAACGGCGATGAAGTCGAAATCAAGCTAGCTCGAGAGAAGTAATTTAACCAATTTTAGTGATTTTTATCTGGGTCTGGCGCTGGCGGTGGCCACGAACCTTTTTAACGCGTTTTTTAGACTTATAGCGTATGGCAGTGACCTTTTCGGCCTTAATGAGCGGATCTGTAATATCAGCCGTGATTTTAACGCCCTCTACCAGGGGCCGGCCAATGCTGGTCTTGTCACCGTCAATCACCAAAAGGGCATCGAAAGTGGTCTTTTTGGTATCTTTTAGCAACTCAACTTCAAGAAGATCGCCTTCGCTGGCGATGTACTGCTTGCCGCCAGTGGCAAATACGGCTTTCTTGGTCGTTTTTTCGGCCATCATTCTGCTTTCAGCCTTAAGAAGTTACCAGTAGAGCTTAACAGATAAGCCTGCCCCTGTCAAAGCAGGCATAAATCAGGCGATCGCCTGATTTATGCCTGAACATCACCCAAAATGGGGGGGTGTGGAAAACGGTGGTCAACTCCTATTGACACATTCCCAATCTGTACGTAATCTGTTAGTAGGTTCGAAAAAACAAAAACAGCCAAAAAACAAAAATGTCCGGTACATATAGACCGCGCGTGCGCGTAAAGGCCCTGTTGTTGGGCTTGTTTGTAATTGCCGGGGCTGGGACTGGCTTATGGTCGATGGCTAATCAGCCCGCACAGGCCGCTACTTCGAGCTACCTGAATTTCCAGGCTCGACTGCTGAACAGCGCGGGTGCGGTTGTAGCTGATGGCAATTATCATATAGAGTTTAAGATCTATGACAGCGCGGGCTCGGGAGCGTCGGCGCAAGGTGTCTGTTCGCTCAACAGCTCCACTGATGATTGCTGGTGGCTGGAAACCCGGACCACCGGTAACCTGGTCCGGGTAGTTAACGGCTACTTCAGCGTCCAACTGGGGTCAGTAACCGCTTTTGGTGCTTCGATACCGTGGGACCAGCAGTTGTGGCTGACTATGAATATCGGTGGTACCGGCGGCAGTCCGTCTTGGGACGGGGAAATGTTGTCTTCGGGCAGCCGCATCCAGCTGACCGGTGTGCCATATGCCTTCACGGCCGGTAAACTGCAGGCCGCTGCCAGCGGAGTAACAAATGTACTCACCTTTGCTACGCCGTCGGGAGGGAACAAAACTCTTACCCTACCGAACGAGACCGGTACGGTTTGTACCACCGGCTCAATTTGTTCCGGGTACCAGGCTGCTAACAGCACGACACTGCAAAATGCCTATGATGCTGACAGCGACGGCTCGGATACCGTCATTCAGCTATCAGCAAATGACGATGGCATCATCATACGGAATCCAGCTAGCAGCGGAAGCGACTCTACTTATGCACTAACCATCGACCAGCTTTCAACAGGCGCCCGTGGGGGCTTAAGTATCCAAAGTGCCGGCACCGGTAACTTGCTATTAATTACCGACACCACCGCTACGGCAAGGGATGTGCTGGTGGTTGCCAATGGCGGCGCCCTGACGCTAACTAACCAGACCAACTCGGCAGCTGCCCTCCAGGTTAGAAGAGCTGACGGTACCACCCCGGTTCTGACGGTCGACACAACCAGCTCGAATGTTACGATTGGCGATACTAGCGGCGCGCCAACCGATGGCAGGCTTAATATCCAAAGCGGGGACGGCGGCGGTGCCGGTACAGTGGCACTGAGCATTAATGCTCAAAACGGCCAGAATCAAATCGGATGGGACGTGGCCAGCGGTAATTTTGGCTATGAATCGGCTGTTTTGAATGTCAGTCGCTCACGGGGGACTCTGGCCTCTCGTGCGGCTATACAGAACAATGATGAGATATTCGCTTTTAATGGAGTCGGTTATTACAGCGCCACCCAAAACAGTGCCGCTGCCAACCTGTTCTTTGCGGCGGACGGCAACTGGACCACCAGCGCCGCACCCGGTAAAATCGTCTTAGGCACCCACGCCAACACCGATCCGGACATCGACTTTAACTCTATTAACCGCCTAAAAATAGATTCTGGCGGCAAAGTGGTGATTGGCGGATACGACGATGATGGCTTTAATACCGAAGTAGTAGCTGGCTCAGCCAAGCTGCACGTCATATCGGGGCTAGTGGCTGCTGATACGGGAGTCGACTTATTTAAGGTTACTGATCAAACGGCTACGGCCCGAGATGTTCTAACTATTGCCGACGGCGGGGCGACTACATTCCGCAATCAAACTGACTCCACCACGGCATTTAGGATTCAAAACGCCGCTGCCAGCGCGACCCTGCTGGCTGCTGACACCACCAATAGCCAGTTGAATATGGTAAGGTCGGTATTTTCGGGCAACCTATTGGGCTCGGCTATAGCAACAGTGCAGAGCACCAGCACTGTCGTTACGGCGGTTGACCAGACCAATAGTATGGGCCAGGGCAGCTCAGTAGCCATTGGAGTTGACGGCCTGCCGGTGATTTCTTATCTGGACTTAACCAATAATTACCTCAAAGTCCTCAAATGCGGCAATAGCGCCTGTTCCAGCGGCAATACTATTAATAACGTAGAGACCTCGGTTACAGTCGCCGATGAGACCTCAATCGCAGTCGGCACTGACGGTAACCCGATTATCGCCTACCGCAGTGCCGGCGGTGCTAATGATTTAAGAGTTACTAAGTGCGCCAACATTTACTGCAGCTCGGTAGCTGCCGCTACCAGCGTAGATACCTCCAACAACGTCGGCCGCTACCCACATATTGCTATTGGCACCGACGGCCTGGCTTGGATATCACACTGGGATAACACCAATTCTGGATTGAGAGCTAGCAAGTGCACCAACACCAACTGCACATCAACTACCAACTATGGAGTCAATACCGCCCCCAGCGGAGCAGGCAACGACAATGCCATTGCTATCGGCACCGACGGCAATCCCATAGTTTCCTACTACGATGCAGCCACCACCTCCTGTGACAATAGCCCAACCGACGAGTGCACCCTCAAGATAGCCAGATACGTCGGTAGCGGCGGCAGTGGTTGCAGTGACGCGGCTTGGACCTGTACTACTGTGGAAGACCCGGCTGGAACTGGCGACGTCGGTTCCTACAACGATATTGCTATCGGCTCCGATGGCCTGCCAGTGATTACTTTTTACGATACCACCAACACCGACCCCAAGCTTTTAAGATGTGCCAGTACAAGCTGCTCATCGGTGGCTTCCTCCACAACCCTGGATACCAGCGGGCCGGCTATAACTGGCCAGCAGATATCAGTTACTATCGGTAGCGACGGGCTGCCAATCGTTGTCTACAAAGACAGCTCCAATACCGACCTGCGAGTTACCAAGTGCGGTAACTTAGCCTGCAGTTCCGGCAATACCTCAACAACGGTAGATGTTTCGGCCAATGTAGTGGGCGAGTGGACCGACGTGGTGATCTTGCCCGACGGACTGCCATTTATTAGCGAGTACGACAATAACGCTGCCGACTTAAAGGCGGTCCGCTGCGGCAACACGCTATGTTCTGCTGCTGGTTCTACCTATACTGGCGGCATAGAGCTGGGCTCTCAGGGTCTCAGTTTTCAAAACGCCTATATCCAAAATATCAAGCTATATGACCCCTATAATCCATTTACTCTTTCGGTGGCTGGATCTGAAAGGTTAAGAATAGGCCCTGACGGCGCCACGACGCTTAAGAGCCAGACAGCTAACGGCTTCCGGGTCCAAAATACCACCGGTATTACCAACTACCTAAGCGTGAATACTTCCAGTGGGCAGGTGGTGCTTAGCGATAACCTGCTTACTGTTAGCAACAATGGAACCGAGTACGCTAATAATGGACGGGCTGAAGACAGCACCTTCACAATGTGGACCGGCGCTCCGGCCGGCGGGACCATTGCCCGTTACACAACAGCTGGCGATAATATCGCTACGGGCACAGCTTCTGCTTCAGTAACTACCACCGCGACTGCAGCCCACGGGGTGGAAAATACCCTATCCACCACCCTAACCAATTCACTGAAGTATCAGGTTTCCTTTGCCATTAAGGCCGACTCGGCTAATTCGGCATTTAGCACGCTTGATGTAATGTACTCCTACAACGGCGCTGCCGTTAGGCATTGTGTAGCTGGAACGCCATATTACAGCACTGGTACAGCCAGCCAAAGCACCACCACCATAACAGGTGTAGGTACAACGTTCACTAGCGCTATGGTCGGCAAAACCTTCGTTTTCGCCGACGGAAACTCCACTGTCATCAGCGGATTTACCAACGCAACAACTCTAACCGCCGCCACCAGCCAGACGGTCTCCAGCCAGAGCTACGGAATATATGATGCTGGCTTTAGCGTAAAAAGTAGCGTTTGGTCACGTATTACATGTGTCTTTACAGCTCCGGCTACAGGTACGACAATTACCTCTTCTAACTCAGTCATGATTAGGCAGACTGACGCCACCGCCAGAGTATTTTATGTAGACAACCTAAGCGTGAAAATTAGCGGCGATGTTAATCATGCCGCCGACGGAAGCGTGGACTTAGCGCTTGGCACCAACTGGACGGCCTTTGACGCTGATGGCGGGGCAGGTACTACCACCTTGGCCCGTGAGACCACGATAATCTACGACACCAGCGGCTCGGTCTCCGACATCACGACTGCCCACGTGAACTTAGGTATGCGTAACAATATGACCATTACGCCCAGTGTAAGCACTCAGTATCTTGTGACTTTTTATGCCCGCAGTTCTAACACATTCAACGACATTACCGTTGGCTTCCTGCCAGCTGGTGGTAATAGTGTGCCAGTTTCAGCTCAGCTATGCACGGACTATAATACCCAAACTGTTTCCACTTCGGGCTGGACTAAAATTACCTGTATCGTTACTACACCATCGTCCGGTATTACTGATCCGGACTTGGTGATTTATCAGCCGACAGCGACAGCTAGAACGTTTTACGTAGATGCCCTGAGCATTGCCTTAAATGGCAGCATTGCTTCTAACGTCCAAATAGGTGGTGCTAACAAGGGGGGGCCAATAACCCTTCTGACTCTGGACAGAGCATCATCAGCACCAATCGCTGCTAATAACGATGCCTATCTGGGTTCAATGTATTACGACACCACCACCGGACGCATCCAATGCTATGAGTCGGATGGCTGGGGTGCTTGTGGTGCTCCGCCAGACAATATCGTTAACCTCAACCCCGAGTACCCCGGCGCTGTGCTTAATGGTTCGCTAGCTTCGCCAAATAATGTTGGTACCATGACCGCCGACTTCTGCTCCAACGACACGGCGCTGAGTATTAACACCTCCTTGTGCTCAACCGGCCAAGCCAAGAACTTCTATAAATGGACCAGCCCGCAGGCTAGCCAACAGACCTACAGTGTTGTCGTCACTTATCAGTTGCCATCGACCTTTAACGGTTTTGCCAGCGATGACACAGTCCAGCTTACTGCTCGTACCGATAGTACTTCTAACGCCGCGGTTACTTATGAAATGTTCAAGAGCGATGGTTCGACTGTTGTCAAATGCGGTACTAGTGAGACCACCGTGGTAACAAGTGCCAATACCTGGCAAACAGTTGGTATCAATGGCAACGAGGCTACTGGTTGTAGCTTTACCTCTAGTGCGGCTGGTAACTTCGTGATTTTCAAGATAAACCTAAAAGCCCAAAGCAACGCCAACGCTTACGTCAGCACCCTAGGGTTCACCACCACAGGTAGGTAAAAGATGCTAAACAGAATCTCAACATTCTTGCGGAATCTGCACACCGCTTTGCGCCGGCGCAAAGCGGTCACGAGAGCTCTTTGCATCGTTGGGGTTTTGCTGCTTGTCATCGAATTTATACCCGGGCTTTACGAGGCTTGGTGGAACCGCCCGGCCAACTATCAGCTGAACGCGGCGGCTTTAGATATAGTTGGCTCGCCAGTCAAAACCTTCGCTGAAAAATTGTCATATAACGGCCAAGCCCAGGCCTACGAATACAACAGGGACTATAAGCCCAACCCGGGCACTGAAAGTGTTGGTCTGCAATCCGGCCCGCGCTTCGGGGCAAAGTTCGAGACCGAGGGCGAAAGGGCCTATACGGTTACCGATATGATTAATAACGTAGGCGTTAAATTCACCCCAAAGTTTGGCCTAGCTACGCCGCGTCAGGACGGTAACCGGCTGATTTATCCGATCAGGGGGATTGATGGGCAAAAGGTTATTTCTCTCAAAGCCTCAATTGTTAAAGAGGATATGATCATCAACCAATATAAGAAGGATGAGCTGGAGTTCAAGTACGAAATGAGCCTGCCTGATGGCTTGGAGGCTCGGCCGCAAAGCAATGGCTCGATCGGTATCTTCGGTGTGGAGAGTTCGTTGCTTGGTAATGTATCTACCGGCAGCGAATCGGATGCCCAGCTACTTGATAAAGCTCGCCAAAACGGCAAAAAGAGCCAGCTACTATTTACTATACCGGCTCCCTTCGTAGTCGACGCCGGTAAAGAGCTATCCGCTGCCAAAGCCAAGTTCGAGCTTGACGGTAAGGGCATAACTCTCAAAGCTTGGGATTTGGGCCAGGCTAAGTATCCGTTAAGTATTGACCCCAGCGTGTATATCGAGACAGCGGCCAAACTGATGAAGGGTAACAATGAAACTAATATCGATTTTGATATTACTAACGAGCTGATTCAAAAAAGCCAGACTACCGGTGCGCGCATTGATGATTGGACAGAATCAACCGACATGGACACCGCCACCTGGGACCAAGGCATAGCCGCGGCAGGCGGATATGTTTATCGGGCTGGCGGGGTTAGGGCCAAGACTGCTCCAGAAATCGCCAGCCAACAGTCGTCAGCCCAAGGTAGCAACAGCACCTCCTTTGTTATGAGTATGCCAAGCACTCGTCCGGCTGGTGATCTCTACGTAGCACTGATGTGCCATGATGGTACCGGTGCTATAACCGGTCCATCCGGTGGCGGCTGGACCGAATATGCTGATACCCGCGAGCACGCCGCCTATTACAAGATCGGCACCGACCAGGGCGGTGGAAATGAAGCTGCCACCTATACCTGGACTGGCGGCAGTGAGGAGTGGTACGGCGTCATACTCCGAATTACCGGCTTCGACTCTGGCGATGTGCAAGCTGGGGCCGCCGGAACTGGCAGTAGTGCCTCTGATGTAACTCCGGTTTTCCCGACCCAAACACCAGACGCTGATGGGACGCTAATCATTAGAGCCGCAGGCAATGACGCCGACGTACCTAGCGCTACGGCTTGGGTGCCCGATGGCCATGCCAAAATCGACTCGGGCTCAAGTGGTGGCGGAGCTGGTTGTGGCTTCACATCGGCTCGAATGAACCTGCCGCCGCTTTCCAGTGTAGCCACCGGCACCGCGACTCTGGCCGATACATCAATAAGCGATACTTATGGGGCCAGCACTATTGCTATAAATGGTGCTGCGTATAGCCCAACCACCGAGACCGCTTTACACTGGGCCAAATTTAATAATACCACCGGAGCCATTGAGAGCCCGACGACTGGCGATGGTACCTGCACCAACTGGTGTACAAAATCGGCTTATGACTTGCCGGATGAGCGACGCGGTATGAGCTTGGTTGCGTACAACGGGTTTTTATATGCAATGGGCGGTGTTGATAGTACTGGTACCAGACAAAGTACGGTTTACATTGCCAAGATTGGGGCCAACGGTGAGCCGCAGCTCTGGCATCCTTCGGGAGGCAGCGCAGTTTATTGGCATCCCGATACCGCACTCAATGGCACTACAGCCAGGAGCTATTTTTCAGCAGTTGCCTACAATAACCGGATGTACTTACTGGGCGGCCAAACCAACGCTAGTGCAACCGGTACTACAACCTCTGAATATGCCAACATAAATCCCACCGGCACACTAAGCAGCTGGACCGGCGGCGCAGCCCTACCGGCTGCCCGGCATGGCCAATCTGCCCAGGTCTATAATGACGTCCTCTATTTGATTGGTGGCGCAAATGGTACGACTACACAAAGTACAGTCTACTATGTGAAACTTAATTCTAATGGCTCAATGAACAGCTGGATCGCAACCACCAGCCTACCAGCAGCTCGTACTAGCCAGGGCGGACTGATGACTACAATCTGGGGTGGATATATTTATATCGGCGGCGGCTGCCTAACGCTTAACGGCAGCGGTTACTGCAGCTCCACAGCAACTGATGTTTATCTTATCAGCATAAACGCCGATGGCTCATTATCAGATTGGAACAGCTTGTCGGGCCTCGATAATACTCGCTTAGGTCATACCTTCATGGGCTGGCAGAACGGCCTATACCGTTTCGGAGGCTGCCAAGCCCAAGATACCAGCACTGGCGCCTGTAGGCACGCTTTTGATGATGCCCAGTACGGCGTGATTAGCGAGGCAGGGGAGGTATCTACCGTTAATATTTCAGTTGCTTACAACGGTGGTGCAGCAGATCCCTACGAATGTAATTCCAGCAATCCATATAACTGTGACTTACCGCCACCGGGTGACGGCGCTGGTCTTGGCGGGCAGATGCTTAGTATGTCAACAATCTTGAATGGCTACCTCTATAATATCGGCGGTTGTGTCGACTATGACTGTAGCGGTACGACACCTGGCTCAACCGACATATCAGGCAACATCTCTTATGTATCAATTAATTCTAGTGGCCAATTGGCGGCACCGGGTACGTGCGGAGGCACTAGCTATGGTGCGTGGTGTGTTGATTCTACAAACCAAGTAAATGGTGCTACTGGGGTTGCAGCAGCTGGTATTACTACGTTCAACGGTCGGATATATATTGTCGGTGGTCTAGACAACAGTGCCGATGGGAACACGAACATCTACTATAATTCCGTGAATACAAATGGCAGCCTGGCAGGAGCTTGGTCAACCACAACTTTCGCTGGAGCATCTATAACCGGAGAGATTGCCTATACCTACACTTACTCCCGGGCTAATCCTTCATCAGCCGGCAGTAACCCCGGAAACTTGTACATCTTTGGCGGATGTGGTGATATTGGGACAGGGGCAGGTTGCTCGTCTTCCAACTACAGAACCATTGTATACAAATGCAACATTACAACTACCGGCAGTGTCTCTGGTTGTTCAACCAGCAATCAGTTACAAATTGACTCTACACCAGGCTCCGGGGGAACCGATGGTTTGGGCATCCACTCCGGTACGGTCAATGCCAATTACATTTACTTAATTGGCGGATTTTCTCAGGCCGAAAGCGACAAAGACGATGTACTATACGCCAAGTTCGATAATAGTAATAATGTGGTTGATGCTGATGGCGAAACCGCTATCGATAACGCATGGATAGAGTCGCCTAATAAACTATCGGTGGGGCGTCGCCGTGGCTGGGCCTTTGGCTACAACGGCCACATTTACGCCGTTGGTGGTTATGACGGTTCAGCAGCAATTCCGTTTATTGAGTGGTCCAAGATGAATGTTAGTGATGGAAGCATAGATACGTTTGTAACTTCTTCAGTGACCATTAACCAACGCTGGGGGCTTACTATGACAGTCTCCAATTCTTATGCCTACGTCTTAGGCGGTTGCGATGCTGGATCTAGTCCCAGTGGCTGTACGAGCTTTGAATCAAGTGTACAAACCTTTCAGCTGTATAACAACGACAGCGGTGCCGCCCAAGCTATGACTGCTAACGCCAATGACTTTACGGCCAGTACAGACAGATGGGGCGCTAGCTCAGCAATCCTAAACGGCTACCTCTATGTGGCTGGCGGGTGTATTAGCGCCACCGATTGTACCGATACCACCAACAACGTCCAGTATGCGGCCATCAGCGCATCAGATGGCAGCATTGGCTCTTGGGCTTCAGGTGGAAACTTGCCCCTTGATCGAGGCTGGGGAGGGCTTGAGACCGCCGGGGGTACTCTATATTACATTGGGGGCCAAGACGACGCCGCTGGAAACGAGCAATCCACAGTGTATTACACATCCAGTATTTCGTCAGGTAACCCAACATGGAACGCCTCTGCGGCAACTAATGGATTGCCTGCAGCGCGTACTAAATTCGGGTCAACAGTTTGGGATAATCGACTATATGTAGTTGGTGGGCTCGATAGTTCGGCAGCCGTGAGTTCGACAGTATATGTTAGCCCTCAGCTGAACTCTGGGGGCAATATCACGTCTGCATGGTCAACCTCAACCGCATTCAATGTGGCTCGGACCGGTGCGGCAGTTCTTGCCTATGCCAACAATCTCTACCTTTTCGGTGGGTATGACGGAACTAATTACCTTAATGACTCCCAATTTACACAGATAAATACCGATGGGAGTGTTGATTCCTGGACTTACACAACTAGTCTGCCGACAACACTCCGTGATTCAGAGGCAATCGCAGCGAATGGCTACATCTATCTAGTAGGTGGTCGTTCAGCAGCCAGTACTTGCGCACCCAAAGTTTTGATAACACCGGTAAGTGCTAATACTACAATCGCCTCAGGTAACAACCCAACCGGTATAGGTGAATGGTACGAGACTAACGTTCGCTACACTGGAGATAGATATGGTGCCGCAGTAGCTTATTCTGCTGGCAAAATCTACCTGATGGGAGGCGGCTGTACTGCACCACTCAGTACGAATCGCCACTATTTTGCTAATGTTAAATCTCAGCCTATGGTCGCTAAGTACTCTCGGGCGATAGACACCGACACCGATGTCTTTCCAACAAAATGGCTGATGAACGGACTAGATAATTCCATTGGTGCACGTTGGACAATGCGCTACCGCAGCTCAACTGCCGCCAACGGTTCATGGGGACAGGAGACCAATTACGGAGATGTCACGCTTGGTACAGCCGCCAACTACATACCGCTTGATGGCGGAGGCTCTAATACCAATTTTGCCCGCTACTACTACTTCCATGTCAGCATTGATGCTTCCCAAACCTTCGGCTACCCCGAAGACGTCAATCGAGGACCGACCATTTCAGATATTTCACTGTTCTTCACCGCAGACCCTAGCAAGCGTTTGCGCCATGGTAAAACTTTTACCGGCGGCGAACTCCAACCCATGGACACCCCGTTTTAAATATGTGCTAACCGGGTACAATATAATTATAAAATGACACAAAAACGCCGAAAATTCAGCCTGAATCGACGCCGCTACGATAAGGGTAGCGAAAATAGGCAGCCATCGTTGGCTTCCAAGCCCGATATCATTTCGATCTGGGAGGAACAAAAGCGCATCAGGGACGAGGAGGCGCAGTTACAGCGAGATTATGAACAGGCTAAGGCCAGGCTTAAAGACCTAAAGGCTCAGATCAAGCAAAAAGATAATCTTCTGTCTGACATCAAGGGCCTAGACTCAACCCTTTACGACGATATTATTAGAATCCTTCGAACCTTCGGTTTGTGGTTACCCAAAACTTATAAAAAGCTCAAGTTAAAGGCTACGATAAGTTATATCAAGCTCCGCGCCCGCCTTGGCGTGCCAATGACAGGCTCTGTCAGCTTTGGCCGGGAGAAGTTAGCTATGTTTGCTATCGGAATTATTCTTGCTGGAGTGGCTGCGATGCTAATGAGTATCAATTCTTCAACGCCACAAGATGATGCTGTAGTTGCTTCTGCCAACAGCCCTGTAGCGAGCCAAATACCCACCAATCAAACACCAGAATTTGCAGTGCTAACACCAAGCGGGCAGGGAGTCGCAGGGCTTGGCGGCTTTGCCAAAGTCAGCCCCGAGGGGAAAGCTCCGGTGTACGCATATGTTGATGAAATAGAGAAAGTGCGTATCAGGGTATCCCAGCAAGAATTGCCAGATAAATTTAAGAATGGCCCGGCTGAACTAGAAAAAATGGCTAAGGATTTTAATGCCAACCGAACAATCAAGTCTGACATCGCCACGGTCTACATAGGCCAGTCATTAAACGGCCCGCAGTCACTGCTGTTTCAAAAAGATAATTTGCTAGTACTTATAGCGTCAGATCAACCTATCGCTGATAGTTCCTGGCAGCAGTATTTATCTGAGCTAAAAATCTAGGGCCAAAGCAGCGTCAGAAATGCCTGCTGTGCGCTATTCCACCTTTGGCAAGTGTTGTTGATGAAATTGAACAACGAGGTACCGAGGCAAGGGTTGGACCCGCTAACACCAGTGCAGCGGGGTCGGTGTCGACTAAGCCGGTGGCCGTTAATGTGCCGTTACGAGTCATCTTAACGGCTCGGCTGGCGCTGGCGTCACCGCTTTCTATTAAGCTAGCACCGGTAGGGAGAACCTCCCGATGACCAATTTCATTTTTATTCCTCTTTATACCTGCATTACTTAGGCCTAGCTTTGTATAAGCGCTAGCACTAGTTAAGCCACCTGTGGATAACCCACTGTGTTATTTACCAGCATCTCCGGCCGTGGTACGCTACAAACTGGCAAGTCGGGGTTAAATTAAACAAACATGGCCAGGGTAATATCAGTTTTAAACCAAAAAGGCGGGGTAGGCAAAACCACCACAGCTATTAACCTGGCCGCCTATTTGGCAAAGAGCGGGCGCCGCGTCCTGATAGTCGACGCTGACCCACAAGGGAATTCTACCGGTGGGCTGGGCCTCGACAAGCAGGCCATTAATCCAACATTGTACGACGTACTGTTTTTGCGGGCGCAGGCTGTTCCCACCATTCAAAAAGCCGGTCCCAGTGGTTTTGACATCTTGCCAGCAAATTCCCAACTGGCTGCCGCCGAAGTTGAATTGGTTAATGTTCCTCAACGCGAGTTCCAGCTTAAGCGCTCCCTCGAAGGATTGAATTACGAATATATATTTATAGACTGCCCGCCGTCTCTGGGGTTGTTATCGGTAAATGCTTTAACAGCGGCCACTGACGTGCTTATACCAGTCCAAGCTGAGTACTACGCGCTGGAAGGTTTGGGCCAACTTCTGGATGTAGTCACCCAGGTCCGAGCCGCATTGAACCCTAGCCTAAATCTAGCCGGTATAATATTAACTATGTATGACAGCCGTAATTCACTAGCCGAATCAGTAAAGCTTGAGCTGGCCCAGCATTTTGGCGATAAAGTATTTGAAACCGTGGTGCCTAGGAATGTTCGGCTAGCCGAAGCGCCGAGCTTTGGCAAAACAATCGCCGATCACGATCGTTGGAGCAAAGGTGCCCGGGCTTATAAAGCTTTGGCCAAGGAACTTGAAAGGAAACTGTATGGCTAAAGCCCATTTATCATTTACCAGACTGTCTGATACCTGGCTAATGGCTAATAATTTGGCCAATGGTAAACGGGAAATGGTTAATGGCGACCAAGGAGGCTCCCATGGCTAAGCGGGCGCCTTTGGGTCGCGGCTTTGATGCCTTGATTCCTAAAGAATTAGACCAGTCGATGCTGGAGGAGGACAAGCACCGGGTCCAGAAAATCCTAATCCAAGACATTCACCCGAACCCGGCCCAGCCGCGCCGGGAGTTTGACCAAGCGGCGTTGGACGAGTTGAGTAAATCCATTGAACAACATGGAATACTGCAACCGATAGTAGTTGTTAGAGCCGGAAACGGCTATCGGATTGTTGCTGGCGAGCGGAGATGGCGTGCCGCCGGTGCCGCTAAGCTGTCCCACGTCCCAGCTATCGTTCGTAGCTTGCAGGAGCTTGAGCAAATAGAACTGTCGCTGATTGAAAACATCCAAAGGGTAGACCTCTCACCACTAGAGCAAGCATTAGCGGTGTATCAGTTACAACAGCAATTTAGTCTCGCTCTAGAAGATATCGCCAAGAAACTAGGAAAAGCACCTTCCACCGTCAGTAACCTGACCCGCTTACTACAGTTGCCAGACAATGCTCAACAAGCCCTAGCTGGCGGTAAGATAAGCGAAGGTCACGCTCGGGCTATACTAGCTCTTAGGGGCGACTCGGCAAAACAGGCAGAACTACTCAGTAGTATTTTAAACAACGGATGGACAGTGCGCCAGGCCGAACAGTTTGCGGTTGCTGCCAAGAAGGGTTTGTCGAGTAAGGGCGCCAAGGTCCGAACGGCATCAGAGAGTGACCTTACCCGACAAATTGGAACTAAATTGGGCACTAATGTCAGAATTAAACACACTGCCAAGGGCGGGCAGCTGATTATCGCCTTTCGCAACGACCAGCACCTTCAGGACTTAGTCCAGAAGCTCCAAAATCCAAGCGAATAAATAATTAGTTCACACCTTAAGTCCAATACTTGTAATTTTGGTGGCTAGAAATCGCACATTTGGATGAAGCGCAAGGCGCTGGCGGGGGAGCGGGCTGGGCTATATATGGGCATACAGTGAAAGAGCACTGCAGCCGGCAACGCAGAGGTTCGCCAAAAGCACCGGCGGAGCTGCTGGCCCAGCCAGGAGGCAGGTCGGCGCAGTGTGTGATTTCTAGAATTTTTGTATTTTGTTGAATGGAGCTATGCGTGCACTAAGTTTGCCAACGATATCGTCTGAACTAACTGGGCCAAAGTATCGGGAGTCTTCGGAATTGCTGCGATTATCTCCGGCAACAAAAACCTCGCCTTTTTCAACTAAAGAATCTACGTCTCCGGGCGTATTAGCTACCGAGATGCTATATTCGCCGCTCATGTCCGGGTTAAAGCCATCCGGGTGTTCGTTATTAATGACGGTTACTTTGCCGTCTTTTACTATGACCCGCTCGCCAGGGAGTCCAACGACTCTTTTAATCAACTGTTTTTGAGGATTGCCAGAACCATCAAACAGCCCACTATGATTAAAAATGATTATGTCGCCGCGCTGCGGGGTGTATTGGCCGTTGGTTACCCGGGCCCAGGTTCTGGGCAGCTTATTGACTATCAAACGGTCGTTATTAGATAGGGTTGTTTCCATGCTGGCTCCCTCTACTTGGTAAGACTGAAAGGCAAAGGCCGTTACTGCCAGGGCGATTAGCGGAGCTAAAATAAGGAGTAGAACGGTAGATAGGACTGATCGCCAGCCCTCGCGGCGCTTTTTGGGCGGCTGTGGCGGCATACTGGGACCTCCACCAGATACAGGGGGCTGGCCGGCGGGTGTTGGTTGCGGAATCTGAGATCCCAAACCGGGCGCGGCCGGATAGACACCCGGTGGCACCTGCGGCGGCGTACCACCGGTTGGTAATGGGGGTGGCGCCATCGTCGGCGGCACAGGAGGCACGGTCCCCGGTTGGGCTGGGAGCTGATTGGGCTGCATTGGTACCTATTATATAGCCCGGCTTGTTCTAATCATAACCACTAGCAGGTCAAGGTGTTGCGGGGCTTGTTATAAGGTTTTTCTAAGGGTAAGTGATGTTATACTGGTCGCTAGCGCATGAACAAGCATAACGAGTATGAGGGGCGGCGCCAGCCAGCCTCGATTGATGGAATTTCATCGGGCAATCGAGAACTGGGCACACCCATTCACCGGTCTTATCAACCTTCTCACGGAGACGCTACCCCCGGCTTGGGCGATTCTATGGAGCGCGCCGAGGGCTTTCATCCTTCACGGTCGGGCGTAGACCAGCCACTGGGCTCTGAAGAATATCTGGCTGACCTAGAAGCCCCAATCCTGCTTGACCAACCGTTGCCCCAAGACAGTAAAAAACGGCGCAAACTCCTCAAAAAACAGACCAAGCATAAGAGTAGAGGACGCAAATACCTAAGGCGCGCCCTAACTTTAGTGGCCATTATAATCATTGCCGGCCTGGGTGCCCTAGCTTATAAGTTTTACGATACTCAGCGACAGATTTTAGCTGGCGGGGGAAAAGCACCGGCGGTTTGTGATACCAGCATATCGCCGGAACTTCTCACCAAAGAAGGTGATGGCCGTGTTAATATCTTGCTGGTCGGTGTAGGCGGCCCTGAGCACTCCGATGGGCCAAATGCTACCGACACTTTGCTCATCGCTAGCATCGACCCCGTTAATAACACCGCTGACCTATTGTCTATCCCCAGAGACCTCTGGGTTAGGATCCCCACTAACGGCTCGGCTAAGATAAATGCTGCATATTTGTATGGCAGGGAAACCGCCGAAGGCGATGAAGCTGAACAGCAGCGCGCCGGCCTGGAGCTGCTTGATAAAACCCTAGCGCCGATAGTTGGGGTGCCGATTCACTACCGCGCCTTGGTGGACTTCGCCGCCTTCCGTGAGGTGGTCAATGCACTAGGCGGTGTAGATATAAATGTGCCCAAGGACCTGGCGGTATCCGAGCAGCTATGGGACGAGGCAACAGGGAAGAATTACAAACTTAATGTGCTGGCCGGCCAGCAGCATTTTGATGGTACCAAAGCCTTGTTCTTTAGCCGCTCTAGAAAAACCAGTAGCGGTGGTGATTTTGACCGCACCGAGCGCCAAAAACTGGTGATGATAGCCCTCAAAGAGAAAGGAATCACTGCCGGCACCTTTTCTAATCCCATTCGTATCATCCAGCTACTGGAAAGCCTTGGCGAGAACGTCTACACCGACTTTGATACCGAAAGCATCAAGTGCTTGTACGCGCGCATGTCAGCAATTCCTAGCTCGGCAATTAAATCGCTGGACACTGTAACACCGCCCAATGACCTCCTAACTACCGCTAACTTGGGTGGAACATCGGTGGTGAGGCCCAAGGCTGGGTTATTTAACTACGACGACCTTCAGGCTTATGTGCGCAAATCCTTCCGTGACGGCTTTTTGGCAAAGGAAAACGCCTCAGTCGCCGTTTATAACGCCACTAGTACCGATGGAGCGGCTACGCAGCAAGCCGATCTTCTTAAAACCTATGGCTATAACGTCACCACTGTCGATAGTGCCCCGACTCTAACCAACCCGGCTCAAACGGTGGTAGTAGATTTGGGTGAGCAGGATGACCGCTACACCAAGCACTATCTTGGCTTGCGCTACAGCACCACGGTTACTGACAAAATGCCCGAAAGCACGGGCATCACCCCTCCATCTGGCACCCGCTTTGTGGTAATCTTGGGCAGTGATGTTACGGATTCCAACTAGAAACGGTGTTTCCAAACTAAAACCGACGCGCGGCTACTCACATACCGCCCATATTGGCCTGACGATCCTGCTGCCAGTCCTAGCCTACATATTGGTCCGGATTGATTTCGTATCACTTGCAATCCTGCTTATCTTTCTTTCTAAATGGCGGATGTTCGCTGTACGGCCTCGCTATTGGATGGCCAACATCATCGCCAGCGGGGTAGATCTTATGGTCTCCGTAGCTTTTGTGCTGTTCATGGCCAATACCTCGGTGCAGTGGTGGCAGTTGTTCTGGACAGCTGCCTTTATCGCCTGGACAACCCTTCTTAAACCACGCTCTGATATCTTGAGCGTATCTGCTCAAGCCATGCTAGGCCAATTGCTGGGCCTGGCTGTCTTATATCTAAAATTTGGCGACACACCCCTCGTGGCTTTGGTCGCCGGCACCTGGGTGGTGGCTTATCTGTCAGCCCGGCACTTCTTGTCGAGTTTTGAGGAGATGCACACCGCGCTTTACTCGCACGTCTGGGCTTTTTTCTCGGCTGGCCTAGCCTTCGTGCTGGGGCATTGGCTGCTATTCTACGGTTTGATAGCCCAGATCATAGTTATCCTAACGGTTATCGGTTACGGCATGGCGGCACTTTATTATCTGGATAATGCTGAGCGCCTAAGCTCTAAGCTCAAGCGACAGCTGCTGGCAATTATGAGCGCTATCCTTATCATCGTCGTCGCACTTTCCGACTGGACCGGCACAACAATATAGCACCATAAGGACAAACCTACGGTTTTTCCTCATCGCGCCGGCAAAATGGAATACATTTTAGTCGGGCTGCTCTTTTTCCCTTTATATTCACACGTCGGACTTCAGCTGTCGCTCAGGAGTATGGGGCAGAATTATTAGCATATGAGCGATAATCAGCAGGCCAGCCGGCCCGACTCGGCTAGCTACTCAACTAAGGGCCACCGACTGCCCAAATTGCCAGCTCGAAGCAATGGTAACTCCCCGAGTAAGCGTCGCCTTGGCGTAACAAGAGCTGGCAAATGGGTGCTTTTCGTGGTGGGGCTGGCTTTGCTGGCTGGTTTTGGCGGCGGCTGGCTGGGGGCGACACTTCAATCCGAGAAGCAGCCTAGCGCTCTCAGCAGTGAGGCTAAGCAGCAGTACATCAGTAACGAAAGCGAGTTGATATCAGGCATCGCTAAAGACGTTGGCCAAAGCGTGGTATCGATTGACGTGGTTAGCCAAGTCTCGGTACCGACCTTTTTTGGCACGCCCCAGAGCCAAGAGCAAGCCAGTGCCGGTACCGGTTTTATCATCAGCGCCGACGGTGTGATTGTCACCAACCGCCACGTGGTGCCGGCCAATGCTAGCAACGTCTCAGTAACTTTAGCCGACGGTACCAAATATGATGACGTGGAAGTTATCGGCCGCAGCGCCCAGACCAGCTCACTGGATGTGGCTTTTCTTAAGATTAAAAGCGGCGATTTAGGCGGCAAGAAACTGCCTAAAGTCACGCTGGCTGACTCTTCCAAAGTTCAGGTCGGCGATAAAGTGGTGGCTATCGGCAACGCCCTGGGCCAATTCCAAAATACCGTGACGGCAGGGATAATTTCCGGTTATGGCCGCGACGTGGTGGCCTCTTCAGACGGCCTCGGCCAGGGCGGGGAGTCACTGACCGATCTATTCCAGACCGACGCCGCCATTAACCAGGGCAATTCCGGCGGGCCGCTGGTCAATATCAACGGGGCGGTCATCGGTATCAACACCGCGGTGGCCGGCGGGGCCGACAACATCGGCTTTGCTATTCCCATCAACGACGTTAAAGGTTTGATAAGTAGCGTGCTCAACACCGGCGAACTCAAGCAACCATACCTGGGGGTCCGTTATGTTTCCTTAACTGATGGTGCAGCGGCCGAACTGGGATTAAGCGTCAAACGCGGCGCTTACCTAGCGCCGGGGGAAGAGAACGCAGTTTTGGCTGGTAGCCCGGCATCCAGGGCGGGGTTGCAAGAAAAAGACGTCATCATCAAGATTAACGGTATAGAGATTGACGAAAAAACCAACCTAACTAGCGCGCTGAGTAGGTTTCAGGTGGGTGACAAAGTGACTCTTACCGTTATTAGAGACGGCAAGAGCATGAAAATAGAAGTTACTTTAGA
>Ga0187893_10005555_pt1 | contig 22527 bp, 19 predicted proteins | sample MA1701074metaG_FD_139574 | JGI IMG/M metagenome (GOLD analysis project Ga0187893, IMG submission 139574) | White microbial mat communities from a basaltic lava cave in the Kipuka Kanohina Cave System on the Island of Hawaii, USA - MA170107-4 metaG ...
ACGGACATCGCCGTGGTGGTGGATGCGGTGAAGGGCTTCGCCTACGGCTTCAGCGGGCCGTGCATCTGCCCGTCGACGGTGCCGTGTGACACGACGGTTTGCTCGAGCAACGGCCAGTGCGCCAACGCACCGGGCAACTATGGAGCCGGCGCTCAATGCGTACGGGAGTGCCAATCGGGCCCGCGCGCGGGTGAGCCTTGCACGGAAAGTGTGGGCAACCCGCCGATTCCGGACCTGGATTGCGGCGCTTGCTCGGCCGGTTCGCCGAACCCCGGCATCCCCTGCGATGCGAACAGCGATTGCTCGCCGGGTACATGTGCCACGGGTGTCTGCGGGGCCGGCGGTCCCGCGACCACCGGCTTCTGCCGCGACAGATGCGGAAGGTGTGATTGACCAATGTGCCTAACTGGGGAGCCCCTTCGCGACCACTTGCTCCATCGCCTCGCAGAAGGTGTCCACCTCGTCCAGCGTCGTGTAGGTGTTGGGGGTCACGCGAATGCCATCGATGTGTTCGTGGACGATTGGGGTCACGAAAATCTTGTGCTTGGCGAAAAGGTGCTTGGTCAGGTCGGGTGATTTGACGCCCTCGATGCCGACGGTCCCGATGGCGCACGACTGCGCCGGCTCAAGGCTGGTGTAGAGCCGAACCCCCTTCTGGTCCATCAAGCGCTTCGCCCAGCGATCACGAAGATATCGAAGTCGGGCGGCCTTGCGCTGCGGGCCTATCCCCTCGTAGAAGCGCAGGGCTTCGGCGATGGCCAGCCGCGGGGCGGTGGGGTGTGTGCCGATCTCCTCGAACTTGCGGATGTTCTCACGGGATTCGGGTGGGGCGGCCATCAGCGGCCACAGATCGGCGATCTTCGACTTGCGCACGTAAAGGAAGCCCGTGCCGATCGGTGCGCTGAGCCACTTGTGCAAGCTGGTGCCGTAGTAGTCACAATCCAGATCGGCATGCTGGAACGGGAAATGGGCGAAAGCGTGGGCCCCGTCCACGATGACCGGGATGCCCCGCGAGCGACCCATCTCCACGATCTGCTTCACCGGCAGGATCTGCCCGGTAATGTTGATGATGTGGCAGACGAGGATCATCTTCGTCCGAGGCGTGATGTTCTGCTCATAAAGGGTCGCGATCTCCTTGAGGTCCTTGGGCGGCGTAGGGATTGGAAAGGTCTTGAGCACGATGCCATCGCGCTGTTCGCGTTGCTTTAGCGTGTTCATCATCCGCGGGTAGTCGTGCGAGGTGGTGAGGATTTCGTCGCCGCGTTTGAGGTCGATGCCGAATAGGCACGTTTCCAGGGCCTCGCTGGCGTTGCGCACCACGGCCAGCTCCTCGGGGTCGCAGCCGAAGGCGTCGGCCAGCGACTTGCGCACCGGCTCCACCTGCGGGTCGAGCACGTCCCAGAGGTGCCGGGCGGGCAGGTGGTTGGTGAACTCGTCGTGGCGGTGCATGGCGTCGAGCACGACGCGCGGCGCAGGGGCGACGCCGCCGTTGTTGAGGTTGATCATCGAGCGGTCCACGTCGTAGGCCTGCTGGACTTGGAACCAGAAGTCCTCGTTGCCAGCCAGCGTTTCGGGCGGCGTATCGCCCGCCCGAGCGACCGCCGACAGGACCGCCTCGATGGCCCCTTCTCGCAAGACTGCGTACGCCAATCCCGTCATGGTCGCTGCCCCCGTCAAAAAGCTTCGCCTGCTGCTGGTCATCGGTCGCTCCCTTTGGGGGCATACGTTACCGCGCAGACGGGTCGTTGAGAAAAACGGACCTGAGCCCCTGCGGATTGGACAGAAACTGACAATCCAGGCGTTGCCAACGCTATCGCGACCCAGGATAGTCAAACGCTGCGCCGGAAACGGCCTTTTGCGATAGGAGATGGCTATGAAGCTGCGGATTTCGACGAGGGGGATGATTGGTTGGACGTTGGTGTTAGGAGCCTGCCTGGCTCCTCGCATCGGTTTTGCGGATGAGCTCAAGCGTCGCGGCATGGTGGGCGTACAACTCGCTCCGCTGACTCCGGAGACGCGCCAGCAGTTCAAGATTCCGGTGGAAAAGGGCGTTGTGTTCACCGGGATCGTCCCCAATTCGGCGGCCGAGCGCGCCGCGTTGAAGGGCGGCGACGTACTCACCAAGCTCGGCGACGTGACCATCGACAGCCTGCCGACCTTCATGCGCACGCTTCGCAAATACGGCGCGGGCGACACCATCAAGTTCATGGTCTTCCGGGAAGGCAACGAAGTGACCGCAGATGTGACCCTCGCCCCGCGGCCACTGGAAACGTCCAGCGATTATGACATCGTCTATGACTTCGCGGGCCCCCCGGGCCGGCGCGTGCGAACGGTCCTCACCAAGCCTAAGGATGCCGGAAAGTATCCCGCCGTGCTGCTCATCCCACCGCCCATGGGCGGTAATACCGTGGAGTTCGTTTCGCCGGCGCCGACGCCGGTGCGCACTCTGGTGACTGAGCTGACCAAGGCCGGCTTCGTCACAATGCGCATGGATCGTAGCGGTGTGGGTGACAGCGAAGGACTGGATGTCACCGAAAACACCGTCGATGGCGACGTGCAGTCCTTCCGCGCGGCGCTGCAGCGCCTGTCGAAGTACGAATACGTGGACCCGGGCAAAGTGTTCGTCTTTGCCTACTCCTGGGGCACCGCCATCGCTCCGTCGGCGGCGGCCGAACTGCCCCTCCGCGGCATTGTCACCTTCGCGGCCTTTGCCCGGCCATGGAACGAGCAATTCGTGGAGAGCAGCATCCGTCGATGGAAGCTGGAGCAACTCAGCGAGGAAGAGATCGCCGCTAACGTCGCCAAGGAGAAGCTCTTCAACCAGGAGTTCTTTACCAAGAAACGCTCGCCGAAGGAGATTCAGGCGGATCACCCGGAGTTGAAAGAGTACATGGCCGGGTTTATTCAGGACGACACGTTCATTTTCGGCAACCATTACAAATACACGCAGGAACTCGGGGCTCTGAACATGGCGGAGGCTTGGTCGAAGGTGCGTGTGCCCGTCCTGGCGATGTGGGGAGAGGCCGACTTCCAGGTAGCCAAAGCCGACAGCGAGCTTGTCGTCGCGACCGTGAACAAGAACAGCCCGGGGAAGGCGCAATTCGCTCCCGTCCCGGAAACCGATCATGGCTTCAACCAGGCCGAGGACCAGGAAGAGAGCTTCCTTGCCGGTCCCATGGGCAACCGCTTTAACCCGGTTGTCATGGAGACGTTGCTCAAGTGGCTGCGGCAGCAGACGTAGCGTAACCCCTTGTGGGTGACGCAGAGACCTGCCGCCCGCCGCTCATAAGGGGCGGCGCTACATTTTTCAGACGGCTTGGGCTACCGCCCCGAACTGCGCTCGAAGATCATCAGCTTGCCGAACTGCCCGACGAGATCGGAGTGGTAACGCCAGCCGTCGCCGGCCATGCGGTTGAGGAACTCCTGAACTTCGTCCTCGTACTTCTGCTCCACGCCGCCGTGCTCCGGCCAGGGAGTTACGCGGTAGGCCCCGGACAATGTCGGGGAAGGGGGCCTCTCGCGAAGTTGGGCGTACACGGCCGCGGAGCAGCCGGCGATCAGGACCATCCACGCGATCATGGGGCGGCGACGCATTGGGAATCCTCGACGACCCTGCCGCGCCAGCGCCGGGCGACGTACCCAAACCACCGGCTGCGGCCAAGGTCGATCTTTCTATGCGCCGCCCGGCGTAGGGATGCAAATGCAAGGCCTGCGCTCCGCCCGAACCGCCCGGCAAGCGTTTGATCGAGCATCAGGTTGCATCTCGCAACGGACGACTACGCCAAATACGCAGCAGGCACGTACACAACAGCGCAGTCACACCCGTCGCGACGACGACGGTCAAGCTCAGCGAGATCAGCATGTCGTCCTCGAAGCGGTGAAACTTCTCGATCAGCACGTGGGCGAGGGGCGCATAACCCGGTACCCGAACCAACGAACACGCGGCCACGTCGCCAAGCGACAATACCGCGACCATCCCCGCGCCGGCGAGGAGCACGGGCCAGTGCAGCGGCAGGACCACGCGGTCGAGGGCGGCCGCAGCGTCCGCACCGTCGAGCTGCGCCTGCCTGATGACTTCGCTCCGCCGCCAGGGCGCCGCGGCCGCTGCGGCCAGCATTCCGACCCAGCCGTAGTGAGTGACGTAGCTGAGAAGCACGATCGGCCAGTGATCGTAAACCCACGCGAACGCGGGCCGGTTGTACGCCGCGACCAGGGCCGCGCCGGTTACTGCACCCGGCAAGGCGCCGAACAGAACCGAGATCCCGACCCCACCGCGACACAGAAAAGTCCGATGCAGAAGGCACCACCCCATGACGACGCTGACCACGCCGGCACTCGCCGCCACGCAAAACGACCACACGAGGTCCAGGTTGTAGGTTCGCCACGCCGCCGGGACCGCAGACCAAGCGGAAAGCCTCGCGGCCAACGCGCCCATCGGGAGCGCGCTGCCCAGCAGCAGGACGACCCAAGCGATCACCGTTGCGGCGGCGACTGCGCCGCCGGCGGATTCGATGTCCCCGGCCTCCTGAATAGCGGAGCGCCGATACAACATTGCGACCATCGCAAGCATTCCCGTGGTCAGCGCCAGCACGGGCAGAGCGGGCAACACAGCGTCCGCCGGGTGGGGCGAGTTCGACGCCAAACCCAACAACTCCGTAGCGAAGACGATGAGTCCGCACGCGTGGGGCACGCCATAGTCACAGAAGAACAAGACGAAGAGGACGAACGCGCTGAGGACGACATAGCGCATCAGAGCGGGGCGCGCTGCGACGATCAGGGCGCGCACTTGTGGAGCGTCGAGCAAGGCGGCCTCGTAGGCTTGTCGACCGCCGCGCCGCCACCCCGCTGCGATCAGCCACGCCGGGATCGGCCAAGCCCACATCGCCCACACCGCGATGCACCGCAAGTGCGGATGGACGCCGGCGGGCAGCAGCCGATCCCATCCGAAGCTATAGACCATCGGCGGACATAGAAGACACCCTAGCGCCGCCGCCGTAAACAACGCTTGCCCGATCCCGCGAGCGTGGTGCGCCACGACGAGCGCGGCGGGCAACGCCACGGTGATGCACGCCAGCGTAGCCGCGGCCGCCAGCCAGCAACTTCGCCCAAGCAACCCCCATTGCCTCCCGGACGGCGCCCAGGGCGCGGTGGGATCCTCCGCCGCGGTGACACACGCCAACACCAGAGCGACCATGGGGTACGCAAATGCGGCGATAAAGATGATTCCGGCCAACAGGCGGGCGGCACGACTAAGCAGGGACACGATCACCGAAGGAGAACTTCTCGCACGACCTGGTCCGCCGCGGTCATGGCCGCCGCCGCGGCGTCGTAATCGACGGGCGACTCCGCGGGCCAGGCGATGTTCAATTCGCGGCGAAGCGACTCGCGTACGGGAATGTGCCGGGCTTCGCTCTGGGCAAGCATTCGCTCGACCTCGCTCGACACGAGGAAATCCACCAGCCCCCGCGCCGCAGCGGCGTTGGGCCCGCCGCGAATGATCGCTGCCGTACAGGGAGTGAGCAACGTGCCGCCGCTGCCCAAGTCCGGATAGACGAAGTCGAGCGACGCCCCGCTCCGCTTCGCGACCCACACGTCATCGGAATCGGTGGCCGCAAAGTCGGCGCGACCGGCGATCACCGCACGCACGGCCGCGCTGTTGCCGTCCACGATCTGCACGCCGCCGCCGCGAAGTTGCCGGAGAAACTCCGCCCCGCGCTGTTCTCCCCAGCCCGCGAACAGCGCCGCAATGTGCCCCCGCGTCGTGCCGAAGAGAGGATTGGCCAGGGCGAGTCTGCCTGCGATTTCCGGCTTGGCCAGGTCCTCCCAACGCATCGGCGCTCGCGACGCCGGGGTACGCTGTGGGTCGAAGGCGATCACTCGCGCGCGGACCGCGCCGCCTGTCCAGCGCCCCTCGGCATCCTTGAAACGCGGCGGCACGTCCGCGGCGCTCGACGGTGCGTAGCCTTCGAGCAGGCCCGTCCCGGCGAGCATGATGGTGTTGAAAACCTCCCCGGACCAGAGAACGTCGGCGTGGGGCCGCCCGGACTGCGATTCTCGCACGATCCGCTGGATGAGCCCCGTCGTCTTGCCCGCTTCGGAGTCGTAGACCGCGCGAACCTCAATCCCCCTCCGGCGGCCGTATAGGTCCAGGATCGGCCGCGCGACCGCCTCGTCCACGCTGCAATAGACCACGACGCTTTCGGTCGACGACCGTTTCTCGCTGCGATCACATCCGATCAGAAGCAAGAGGCACGAAGGCACGGAGGCACGGAGGCACGGAGGGAACCGCAGAAACGCAAAAAAGCAGAAACAAAGAAAACGAAGGGACAGGGAGCCCCGATCGACAATCGGCAATCGCCAATCCTTGACCCTCGCGCGCCCCGCGGATACAGTTCGGCTCACGATATGCGTGCCTATACGCCCGCTTGCCCCCATCGTCTAGAGGCCTAGGACACCGGCTTTTCATGCCGGCGACAGGGGTTCGAATCCCCTTGGGGGTGGTCAGCTTTCAGAAGGGGCGAGGAGCCCTAGAGCATCTCGACTGTGATGTCGTCGTTCGTATAGACACAGATATCGGCGGTAATGCGCAGGGCTTGCTCGACGATCTTGTCGGCGGGGAGGGTGGAGTGGCCGAGGAGGGCGCGTGCGGCGGCAACGGCGTACATGCCCCCCGAGCCGATGCCGACGACGCCGTCGGTGGGTTCAATCACGTCGCCGGAACCGCCGATCATCAGGGTCGCCTCTGCGGACGCGGCCACAAGCATAGACTCCAGCCGGCGGAGGATTCGGTCGGTCCGCCAGTCCTTGGCCAGCTCGATGGCGGCGCGGCGGAGGTTGTGCTTGTGCTGCTGGAGCTTGGCGTCGAAGCGGTCGAGCAGGGCAAAGGCGTCTGCGGCCGAGCCCGCGAACCCGCACAGCACCTTCCCGTCGCCCAGCGTGCGGATCTTCTTTGCGTCGTGCTTGATTGCCGTCTGGCCGAGGGTGACCTGGCCGTCGCCGCCCATGGCCACTCGCCCGTCGCGGCGAACGCATAGGATCGTGGTCGCGCGAATTTCGAGTTTTCTCATCGCCGTCGCATCCCGCGCTGGAGTTGGACGATACAATAACAGCGGGCCACTGGCAATGTCGCACATGGCGCAACATCACCGCAAGCGAAGGGCTCTCCCCGCAACTGCTCTGTTGTGGTGCGCAATGTGGCCGGGAGCGTGCCACCGCACGCAACCGCCGCCCGAATCGTCGGACCCGACGGAATCCACGACGAACCCGCCCGCCGCCGCAGGCGCGCCCCAGCGATTCGAGGTCATCGACGTCGAGGATTCCGGCGATCGCTGGCTCTTCGTGGAGAAGATGCGCGAGGGCGCTGCCGGCGGCTGGGCCACCGGCTCGTTCGACCGAACGCGAAACAAACTTGAGATCAAGACGCGAGACGTTGGGCAGTTCGCGCTGCACCTTGATCGCGTGCCCATTAACTGGGATAAGCTGGTCGTTCTGTCCATCGACGGCAAGAACAGTGAGCTGCGCAGGCGCGAATCCTCGCGGCTGCACATCCAACTCGATGACTACGGCCAATGGAGGGTGATTGAGCCGTAGACAATTGAGAACCACGAATTCCAGATTCCAAAGTTGCAGATTGCGAAAGTCGGCCGCGGCGGCAGAGTAGCAGACGCGTTCGGCAAATAATCCCCTCTTGCGGGCTACGGTTCGGGCATTTCGGCGTCTCGACTTTTCGGCGTTTCCCCGTTTCCCCCGTTCGTGCTCCCGACTGGGTCGCCCTCGCCGTCCGGCGTAGTCGCTTCTCCTGCTTCGGCGTTTCTGGGTTTCTGCGTTTCTGCGTTTAGCTGTTCCAGCGTCGCCCGCCACTTGGCCGCCTTTTCGGCGTAGCCCATGTCCGGCTCGGCGGCGCGCCGGGAGTCATAGAGTCGGATGACGCGGTCGAGCGCGCGGCGTTTTTCCGTAGGCGACAAGTCGGCGCGATCCTTGAGAGCGTCATACGCAGCCAATAGATGGGGCTCAGCTTCGGCAAAACGACCGAGCCCGGTGAGTGCGCCGCCCAAGACGCTGATCGTCACCCACCGCCATACATGGGCCCGATCCCCTCGTTTTTCCCAGGCCGTAAGTGCTTGACTGGCGAACTCCTCGGACTCCGAGCAGCGATCCAGGTCGATAAGCACGTTGGCCAGGTTGCCCATGGACGCGAGCGTAGCCGGATGCTCCATGCCCAGGACGCGACGCATGACCTCCAGCGTTTTGCGGTGAAGCTCTTCGGCCTCGGGGTAGCGGGCTTCGTAGTAAAGCGCGCTGCCGAGATTGTTCATGGACGCGAGTGTGTCCGGATGTTGCTCACCCAGGACGCGACGTTTGATATCGAGGGTATTGCGGTACAGTTCTTCGGCCTCGGACCAGCGGGCTTGGCACAGCAGAACGTTGCCCAGGTTGTTCATCGACGCAAGGGTGTCCGGATGCTCCTCCCCCAGCAGGCGGCGGCGGACGTCGAGTGTTTTCCGGTAAAGCTCCTCGGTCTCAACGTAGCGGGCTTGGTGCATCAGCACATTGGCCAAGTTGTTCATCGACGCGAGCGTGTCCGGATGCCCCTCGCGCAAGCTTCGGCAGCGGGTTTCCAGTGTTGTTCGATGAAGCTCCTCGGCTTCCTCGTAGCGGCCCTGCTCTCTGAGCGCATTGGCCAGGTCACTCATCGACGCGAGCGTGTCGGGATGATCCGCGCCTAAGACGCGGCGCTGGATTTCAAGCGTGCTTCGATGAGCGGCCTCGCTTGCAGGGTACTTGCCAAGGTTACCAATGGTCACGGACAAGCTGCTTGTTGCGACCAGCGTGCGGGGATTTCGCTCGCCCAAGACCCGCCGGTAGGTTGCCGCGGCACTCGCCAGATGGGCTTCCGCCCGTTCATACAGGCCCAGCTTGTCATACGTCGAACCGACCGTTTGCTGAAGACGAGCCTCGATAAGCGGCCTACCCGCGAACTGCTGGGAGATCTTGTCAGAGGCTCGGTCCAGGACTTCGCGAACGGTAACGTCCTTGCCCTGCTTGGAGGGATCGGCGGCGGCGAGGGTGTCGGTGAGGAACTTCGTGACCTGCTCGGCCTCGTTCCGCGCTTCCTCGGCCTCTGACAGACTCTCCTGAGTCAATCGCTCAGCCTCTTGGGCGCGATCGCGTTGTCGAACGGCCTGAACGTACATCACGCTCGTACCCACAAGTCCGGCGGCGAGCGACAGTATGACAGCAGATGAGGCAACGACCGTGGCGCGGTTGCGTCGAACGAACTTGCTCAAACGATAGGCGGCGCTTGGCGGACCCGCCAAAACCGGCTCGTGGTGGAGGTGTCTCACGATCTCCAGGGCCAGGGCGTTGGCGGTGTCATAGCGCCGGCTGCGGTCCTTTTCTATGGCCTTCATGACAATCCAGTCGAGGTCGCCGCGGATTTGACGGATGAGGGCTTTGGCCTCGGTATGGCGGCAATGGGCGATGTCGTCGATCGAGGAGCCGCGTACGTCAATCCGCGCGGATTCGGGCTGCCCAAATTCCGCGCGGGGACACCGCTCCCGCCTTGGTCGCGTTGTCGCCCGCGGCTCGTTGGCAAGCGAACTCAGTCTCGTACTCGGTTTGGGCGGATTGATTTCACAGATGATGCGCTGGATTTCGGCCAGTCCGGCTTGCAGGAGAGATTTCGTATCGAAAGGCATGGCCCCGACAAGGAGTTCATAAAGCAACACTCCCAGCGAGTAGATGTCCGTGCGCGTGTCGATGTCGAAAGCGGTCATCCCGGCTTGCTCGGGACTCATGTAGCCGGGCGTGCCGATGAGTTGACCTTGCTCGGTGAACAGCGTGCGTTGGGTGAGTCGATGCTGGGTGGCCTTGGCGACGCCAAAGTCGATGACTTTGGGGGCAGGCCGGTCGTCCTGAACGGTGACGAGGACGTTTGACGGCTTAATGTCTCGATGGATGATTCCCTTCTGGTGGGCATGTTGTACGGCATGGCACACGTCCACAAACAAGCGCAGACGCTCCTCCGTGGTAAGTCGGTGCCCATCGCAATACTCCGTGATCGAAATGCCGGGCACATACTCCATGACGAAGTAGGGTCGGCCCGTCTCGGTAGTCCCCGCGTCGAGGACCTTCGCGACGTTGGCATGATTCATCAGAGCGAGGGCTTCACGCTCGGTCTCGAAGCGGGCGATCACCTGCTTGGTGTCCATGCCCAGCTTGATGATCTTGAGGGCCACGCGGCGATGGATGGGCTTCGTTTGCTCGGCAAGGTAGACCACGCCCATTCCGCCTTCGCCGATTTGTTCGAGCAGTTTGTACGGACCGATCTGCTTGGGGGTTTCATCCGGTAGCCGGCGATGTCCTCGGGCGATCTGTGCCGGGCTGGAAGCGTTCTGCAGGGAGGCCGTTTCGCCGGCGGAAGGCTCCGTGGACATGCGCATTCTCCAATGTCGCGCGCAGTTCGATAGGGACGACGAGGCTGATTCTATCGAGGCGAGCTTTGATGGAAGCCCGTTGGAACGGGCTAGGAAGCCAATCATCGACGCGATCGTTGACCGGCCGAGATCCTCCGACGCGGGATGCAAGCTGGTGGGGTCTGTTTCGGAGCCCCAAGCGTGATCGCGGGGCCACACGGTCGCTTGCGCTTCCAGCTCTGATAGACGCTCAAACGAGCGGCGGGTCGCGGGCGCGTTGCCCCCGACCCGCTCCCGTGTTTGGCTCTCGGGCGGACCCCCCAGCGCCGCCCGATCACCTCGAGGCTTGTCTTGATCAACCCAGCAAGGACAGAATCTGCGTGGCCTGCTGGTTGGCGATGCCCAGAAGCTGGATGCCCGACTGGATGAGCACCGACTCGCGGTTCAGGTTGGATGTGGCCAAGGCGTAGTCCGTGTCGCCGATGGCGCTGACGGCCTGCGTCAACCCGTTCTGCGCCGCCTTCAGGGCGTTGATGGCGCTGCCTACTTGGTACTTCTGAAAGCCGCCGATTCGCCCGCGGATGCCGACCACGTCAGCGATGGCTTCGCGCACGGCCGTGAGAGCGCCGCCGGTGTCCGTCTTGAGGGCCTTGGTCCCGCCGCTCTTGAGCTCGGTAAGCTTGGCCGCGCCGTTCCCTCCGCCGAGGTTGTACGTCGCCAGCGAGTCGATCCCGATCGTCTGGCGCGTGTTCGCCGTCGTGCCGAGCTGGAACGTCGCGCCGCCGGACCCCTTGACGGTGAACGAGGTTGAAGTCGTGGCCCCGGTGTTGCCCTTGCCGAAGTCCTCGCTGACGGTGAACTGCAGGTTCAGGCCCGTGTTGTTGCTGTAGAAGACGTCCAAGCCGTCGGATGTCGCGGTCTGTCCGTTGATGGTGATGGCCACGTCCCGCCCGACCTGTTTGGCGATGTTCTGCATGTCGTTGGCGGTGTTGCCGTCCGTCGTGACCAGCCCGTAGTTGACGTTGATCTTCCCTCCGGAAAGCACGTCGACGCTGACGAACGCGTCCTGCCCGTACTGCGTGGCGTTCACCTTGATGTTGGTGGCGTTCTGGATCGCGGAGACACCGGTTTGGGCCTTCACGGCATTGATCGCGGTGACGACCTGGGCCTGGGTGAGGCCGCTGGCCAGGGACACGGTGGCCGTGCCCAGCGCACCCTTGATGGCCAGAGAAGTCGTGCCCGAAGTCCGCGCGGTTCCGGTCTGGAAGGCAAACGCCGCCGACGCGACGGTCGCCGATCCCACGCGGGCCACGCTCACGGAAGTGTCCGTCGTCCCCTCAGCCCGCGCGAACACGCGGAGGTTGCTCATATACTGATTGCCGGCGAAGCCGCTGGTGTCGATGGCCATGCTGCCGTCCAGCAGTCGCTTGCCGTTGAAGTTGGACGTACTGACGATACGGTCGATCGCGGCTAGGGCGCTGTCAATCTGCGACTGGTTCGCGGCGATTTCCGAGTCGGTGATGTTGGTCTTGCTCGTGGTGGACACGATCAGCGATTCGATGTCGGTCAGCAGGGTGCTGATCTCCACAATCGAGGCATCGGCGACGGACATCATCGAGTCCGTGCGCTGGTTATTGACCAGGGTGGCGTTCACCGCGGTCAGCTCCGCCTCCAGGGAGGACAGAGCGATAAGCCCCGCCGGGTCGTCTTTTCCAGAGTTGATGCGCTTGCCGCTACTGAGCTGCTTGAACGTATTGGCCTGCAACTGCGTGTTGCGGTTGAGGATGTTCAGCAACGTCATCGTGTTCGTATTGGTGACGGTCAATGCCATGTTCTGTACCCCGATTACGTACGCACGGGCGCGGTACGCCGGCGCCAGGAAGCCACATTGGTAACCGCACGAACCGTAGGATATAAAAAAAACGCGGGCAAACGTTTGGCGGATTTCTTTGGAGGAATTCGTGTCGGCCGCATCGTGGCGGCGGTTGAAAGTCAAGTGCGTAGCAGCGCAAGGAAGGTCCGCATTCTCAATCCGTTCCTCTCCGGGCGAGATTCCGCGCCGCGCTCGCAAATGACCTATAAGATTTGTACCTGAGATGCTCGATCGTTTGGACGACACCATCGTTGCGGTTTCCTCGGGAGCGGGCGTTGCGCCGGTGGGCATCCTGCGGCTGAGCGGGCCGAAGGCCGTTCCCATCGCGGAGCAGCTCTGTCGCGTCGAGACCGGATCGCTGCAAGGCGTCGGCGGCGGGCGTCGGGTGACGGGCCAGGCCATGCCGACGACGCAGGTGCGATTCCCGGCCACCATCTATGTCTTTTGCGCTCCGCGCAGTTACACGCGCCAGGACTTGGTGGAGGTCCATACCGTCGGTTCACCCGTGGCGCTAGATTGGCTGCGCCGAACCGCAATAGCCATGGGTGCCGTTGCGGCTCAGCCCGGCGAGTTCACCGCCCGCGCCTTTCTCGGCGGCGCAATGGACCTCTCCGCCGCGGAAGGCGTAGCCGGCGTGATCCGTGCACAAACGGACACACACCTGCGCGCTTCGCGGCGCATGGTCGATGGCACGTTGTATCAACGCGTGGAGGAAGTGCGCGACAAGCTCGCCGAGCTGCTCGCCTTGGTCGAGGCCGACATCGACTTCGCCGAAGAGCCCATCGAGTTCATTACGCCGGGTGAATCGCGCGAGCGTCTCCGGGTGCTTTCGGACACTCTCGACGGCTTGCTGGCCGGCGCTCCGACGCAGGAGCGGCTCGATGTGCTACCGCGCATCCTGCTCCTGGGCGCTCCCAATGCCGGAAAAAGCTCGCTCATGAATGCCGTCACCGGCACACCGCGGGCGATCAGCGCTCCGATTGCGGGAACGACGCGCGACCTGTTGTCCGCGCCGATGGCGCTGGGAAAGGCCCAAGTCGTCCTTCTCGATGCGGCGGGCGTTGATGAATCCGAAGACTCGCTGATCACGCAGGCTCGGACCATGACTCTTGCCGCCGCTGAGCACGTGGACCTCGTTTGCCTGGTGATCGACTTGACGGCGAGCGACGAGAACCGGATCGCGCAGACGATCGGTTCGTTGAACCTGCCGCGTGTGGTCGTGGCCTTGAACAAGGCCGACCTCATGTCCAGTGGAGCCGTCGAGAAAACTCTCCGCAATTGGCGCAAGAGGGCGATCGGCCCCGTTCACGCCGTCAGCGCGATCCAACGAACCGGCTTGGACGACTTGTGCCGCTCTTTTGCGGACTTGCTGGGCGAAGCAGCCGTGACCACGGCCGGCGAGGGCATCGCCCTCACGCAGCGCCAACAGTCGGCCATCATCGAAGCCCGCGACGCCATCACGCGTGCGGCAGGCGTAAGTCAAGCCGCCGTGGACACCATCGACTGCGCCGACGTGCTGGCATTCGAGCTTCGCGAAGCACTCGACACGCTCGGCGCGGTTACAGGCGCGGTCACCACCGACGACCTCCTCGCCCGCGTGTTCGCCAACTTCTGCATCGGGAAATAGCCGCTCGCTGGGTCCTGTCCGGCCGGAGTCAGTTGTTTGGCTTCAGCGGGAACAACGCTTCGAGGACGTCGTCGGTTCGGCTTCGCCAGCTCTCCGGGCCGGAGCCATCATATCGCCAGCGCTCTCGACCATCGGCGGCGTTGAATGCGGCGACAACGTCGTGCTTGCCGTCGGAAAGCATGGTCACCACCTGGCCGTCGGCAACGGCCACTCCCGAATAGCCGCTGCCCAGCGGTTGCTTCCATACGACCTCGAGGCGAAGACGGTCGCCAACTGAGCCGCTCGATGCGGACGGCGCGGCACGGCGATCGTCCTGCGAGTAACCGCCGAAAAACAGCAGAGTAAGCTGGACCTTGCGACGCGCGCGAATTCCTAGACGAACCACTGTGGAATCTCCTCTTGAGCGGGCTCTACTTAACCAAACCGTACACAGAACACCGGGGGTAAGTGGGCCGTGACGAGGGACCAGTTATCGCCTTGGTTGTCGGTGGTCCAGAGGGAGCCGGTGGTGCTGCCGAAGGCCAGGCGATCGCCGCCTTCATCGACATCGAGGCAGTGGCGGAAGGTCAGATCGTAGGCGTGCTCCTGGGGCAGGCCGTTGCGCAGCACGTCGAAGCTCTTGCCGCCATCGCGCGTGCGGGCAACGACGACCTTGCCGTCCACGGGGATTCGTACTTCGTCCTTGACGGCCGGGACGAGCCAGGCCGTGTCGGGTTTCTGCGGATGCACGGCCACGGCGAAACCGAATACCGACGGTCGTGCCGCGGGAACGTCCTGCCATGATTTCGCGCCGTCCGTGCTCAGGAAGACGCCGTTATGGTGCTGGACCCACATGGCGTCGGGCTTGGCCGGACATTGCACCAAACGGTGCGGATCCTGAATGTGCTGCGTGTACTTCTGCTCGGGCGGCATATAGTCGGCGTACATGCCTTGCGAGCTGACCTTCCACGTTTCGCCGCGATCGCGCGTGACCCATACGCCGCCGCACGATATACCGACGGTCACGTGCCGCGAGTCGCGGGGATCGACGCAGACGGAATGAATCCCGGGCCAGTCGAGGCCCCCGCCGAACCAATCCTTGCGCAGGGGCTCATCCCACAGCGAGCGGATCATGCGCCACGTCGCGCCACGATCATCGGATCGAAACAACCCGCCGGGGGCCGTGCCGCACCAGATCGCGCCCGGCTCGTCCGCGCCTCCCGTCTCCAGCGACCAGATCAGCTCCAAACTCCAGGGGATGACGATGCCGCGATTCACGTCGCGGGTTTCGGGCACGTCATCGGGCTTGGGCGGATACGCCGGGACGGTGCTCTCTTCCCAGGTCTTTCCACGATCTTTCGAGCGATGGAACTTGCTGCCGAAGTGTCCGTGCCCGACGGCCGCGTAGACCCAGCCGTCTCGCCGATCGGGCAGCAGCATCGGCACTTGCACGCCGAGGAAGTCCGCTTGCGCAATCTTCCACAGCGCGGCGGCGCCTTTCCCGCGCTCTAGGGTAAAGAGCCCCTTTCTTGTTCCGACGAGAATTCGATCGCTCATGGCAACCTCGTGGTGTCCCGGCGGTCATCGCCGAACAGCACTCACAACTAGCCTCCCGACAACGCCTGCATCACGTACAATTCCGCGCCATCCGTGACGCGGTCGCTCAGCTTGGTTCGATCATGCACGGCCTCGCCATTCACGAAGACAATCATGTGCCGTCGAAGTCCGCCCTGATCGTCGAGCACATATCCCCGGGCTCGCTCATTTCCAGCAAAGACCTGGTCGAGGACCTGCCGAACCGTATCTCCGGTCACGCTGGAAGGCGGGCACATACAATGCCGCTGGATGTTCTCGGTGAACGTTACGCGAACCATGCCACGTCGGCCTCTCGCGAGCATCTTGATCGTGCCGCCCGAGGAGACGAGAATATGGCTTGCTTCGCCTGATCGTCAAGATACACGATTCCCGTAGGCTGCCGTTGGAGAATTCTGATGCCAAACAAGATACGTGGATGCGTCACGGTGCTGATCCTCTCTCCACTCCTACTCATGCCCGCGGGGGCGGGCGAGTCCGCCTCCGTCCCGGCGGCCGCGCCGCCGTCATCCAAGCTCGCATCCCTTGCCTGGCTGGCAGGGTCGTGGCGGACCGAGAGCGGCGGCGATCAGCTCGACGAGATGTGGAGTGCGCCCTCCGCCGATTCCATGTTCGGGTCGTTCCGCTGGATGAAGGGCGGCAAGGCCTGGATGTTCGAGATGCTCACCATCATGGACGAGGCCGACGGCGTGGTCCTGCGCATCAAGCACTTCGACCACAAGGGCGTGGGTTGGGAGGAAAAGGACCAGGCCGTCACCTTCAAGCTCGTGCATCACGATGCCCAGACCGCGGAGTTCGAACGCTTCCGATCAGACAAGACCGGGAAGCTCGTCTACCGCAAGCCGAGCGCCGATGAGCTGATCGCCGAGTTTCGCACCAGCGAGGGCCAGACGGAAAAAGAGTTCCGCTTCCGCCGCGTCGGCCCTTAGACGGGCAGGCCCTTATCGGCCGAGCCCCGAACCCCAACCCCCTAGAACTGGCTGGGTAGACCGCGTTTGGAGCCTCTATTTGACTTTTCAGTCACACCGTGCGATAGTAAGCTCAGTGCGCTGGCCGCGTAGGCGGGCCCGTGAAGATAGGAAGCAAACTGTTTGTTTCAAACGAGTCCAAGCGGCGGGCGCGAGGAAGTAGAGGTCTGTTGTATGCCTGAAGGTACGGTAAAGTGGTTCAACGACGCCAAGGGTTTCGGCTTTATCCAATCGGATGACGGTGGGGACGTTTTCGTCCATCAAACCGAAATCCAGACGGATGGGTATCGAAGCCTGGCCGAAGGCGCTCGGGTTACGTTCGAATTGACCCAGGGTCAGAAAGGGCCTAAGGCCGCAAACGTGAAACTGATCGGGTAGCAACCCAACTAACCGATAGCAGATCACGAGGGCATCGTCGCGACGCGGCGGTGCCCTTTTTTTTCGACGATACTGGCGCGGGATGGGAATCGTGACCGTGATGTTCGATCGGCGTGGTCTCGCGGCCGGCAGCCTCCTCTCGGGAATCGTCCTGGCTGCTTATCTAAACAGCCTCCAGGGCGTGTTCCTGTTCGATGACCAATACCACATCGTCGAGAACGAACGAATCCGGCGGCTCTGGCCGATTGCACCGCTGCTGGCCGTCGAGCGACCGCTGGTGGAGATCTCCCTGGCGGTCAATTACGCGATTGCCGGGTTGAACCCGCTGGGGTTCCATGTCTTCAACTTGGCAGTACACACGCTCGCGGCGCTGACTCTCTTTGCGGTGGTCCGCAGAACGCTGCAATCGCATGGATTCGATGAGGCGACTCGACTTCGCTCGACGGGCCTCGCTTGGATGATCGCCGCGCTCTGGGCGGTGCATCCCCTGACCACGCAGAGCGTCACCTACGTGATTCAGCGCGGCGAATCGATGATGGGGCTTTTCTACCTGCTCACGCTGTACTGCGCGATTCGCGCGTTGAATTCGCCCCGACGAACGATGTGGCACGCCGCGGCAGCTAGTGCGTGCGCCCTAGGCATGGCCTCGAAGGCCGTCATGGTCACTGCCCCGCTGATGGTGGTCCTCTATGACCATGTTTTCCTGCGCGGCGAACTGAAGGCCGCGATGAGACGACGGTGGGGCCTGTACCTTGGGCTTGCGGCCACGTGGGGTGTGCTGTGGCTCACCGGCCTCACGGGCAAAGTGTTCGCCCCGGGTGCGACCGGCGCCAATGTCGGCTTCGGGTACCGCGAGGTCACGCCGCTTCAGTACTTGCTGACTCAGCCCGGCGTCATCCTCTGGTATCTGCGGCTCTCCTTCTGGCCGGTTGGACTCTGCCTCGACTACGACTGGCCCATGAACCCCGCGACGAGCGACGTGTTGCTTCCGGCGATTCTCGTTGCGGGGCTTTTGGCGGGGACCGTGTGGGGCCTCGCCCGGCGTCGACCGATCGGCTTTGCCGGAGCGTGGTTCTTCGGCATCCTGGTGCCGACATCCAGTTTCATACCCATCGAGGACGCAATCTTCGAGCACCGTATGTATCTGCCGCTGGCCGCCGTCGTAGCCGTCGTCGTGCTGTCCGTACACGGTGCGGCGCGGACGATGCTGGACGCCCGCGGCGCCAAGCTTGCTGTCGCGGGCGTTGCCTGCCTCGTGCTGTTGACTCTTGGCTATGCCACGCGCCAACGAAATGCGCTCTACGGGAGCGATCTTGCGATGTGGGGCGACGTGGTGGCGAAGCGTCCGAGCAACGCCCGTGCCCATGTAGCGATGGGAAATGCGCTGCTCTCGCGCGAACGAGTGGACGAAGCGATTGCCTCGTTTCGCCGGGCTGTCGAACTCCGACCGGATGACGCCGATGCCCACGTGAGCTTGGGCTCGGGTCTTGCGCGGGTTGGGGCCCTGCGTGAGGCCATCGCCGAATACGGTGAGGGCCTGCGGCTCGAGCCGAACCACGCCAAGGGATGGTACAACTTGGGCAATGCGTTGGGCCGTGAGGGGCTGGTGGATGAGGCGATCGAGTCATTTCAGCGCAGCCTGTTGATCCACCCGTCCTTCGCCGACGCCCACTGCAACCTGGGAAATGCACTGGGTCGGCGCGGCCGTCTTGACGAAGCGATCGCGGAATACCACAGGGCGATTGAACTCGACCCCGCGATGGCCAAGGCCCACAACAACCTCGGCGACGCCTGGCGGCAGCTCGGCAGGCTGGATGAGGCAATCGCGGCATTTCGACAAGCGATCGTCGCGCAGCCCGATTATGCCAACGCCCACGCGAACCTCGCAGCGGCCTACTTGGAGAGGGGCGAGTTCGAGCCAGCCAGTCGGCACGCCCGCGAAGCGTTGCGAATCGATGCCCGGCACCCCACGGCGGGGGGCATCCTCAACGACGCTGCGAAGGAGCTGTCGCGATCGAAGGGCGGTTAACGCCCAGGACGAGATTGGAAAAGCCGTGACCCAGCGCGTACGTAGCCAGGGCCAGGAGCAGCGCGACGATGAGCGATGCCAGGATGATTGCGGCAGCGGCGGCCATGCGTCCGGGTCCGCTCAGACCAAGCTCGGCCGGCTTCGTGAAGTATGCCCCGAGGAGCTTGAATACATCGTCGGAGCGTAGGCATCGGAAGGCCGCGGTCGGCGCGCCTTCGATTTCGGGGCACTCGACTTTCCCTTCGTTCACGGCCAATCGCGCCTTCGGATCGGTCCATTGTGCGATGGGGGTTAGGGCGCGGGTCGTGATGATCGACCCCATCTCGAAGTAATCACCCGGCAAGTTGTAGAACGGCGCCAGCCCCATGACGATGGCCAGCCCGAAGAGGATCGGGCGGCGGCGACGCTTGCACAGCTTCAGAAGCGGCACGCCCAAGACCACGGAAAGGACGAACGGACCGAAGTCCGTGGCCAGGTAGATCAGGTCCGAACCGTACGTACGAAATCCCGACAGGCGGCCGGCGTACTCACTGCCGCTGACGACCCAGGGGAACACCTCCGCGAGTATCGCTCCTCCATAATATGCTTTGATTTCCAACCGCGTGACCGTCCCTCCGGTGACCCAGCAGCCGAAAGCGTGGAGCAGCTCGTGGATCGGGACGTAGACGATCCAACTGACGACCAAGCTGAGCAAGAGCGGCAGCAGCGCCTTGACCGGGCTTCGTATGGTGACGATCGGCTCCAGACAAGCGATCACGTCGTCGATCGGTTGGCGGAAGAATGTTCGCATCGAACTTAGCCCGGTGCGGTTGCTCGCTTGCCGGAAAGTGCCGCACTCATCGGGCCGCTGGAGGAAGATAACCTACGAACCCATCGCCTGACAGCTTGCCTGACGGAAAGGCCTCACTACACGCTGTACGTCGATCGGGGCGACTATTTCGTCGATGCCACGACGGAGTTCGGCCTCAACGCCAGCCGCCCGTTTACCGGCCTTGGCACTGGCATGCACGACTTCAATCACGACGGGCGGCGGGACATCTACGTGGCCAATGGCCGGGTGGCCCGCACAACCATCTCTACGAACTCCACCCGCACGGCGCCTCGCGGCGCCCGCGATAACAAACTACGAGGCTCCCACAGAGCTTACCGTTTTTTAAGCCGGTCGCCAGGGCCGCTGACTTGACCATCCACCTAGAATCCTCCAGCCACCTCGCAGGTGGCGTGACGGAGCGTCGCACTCGGAGTCGCGCGGCCGTCCGCGCGTGGGACATGCAGATCAAGAGCTGGCTACTGCGAAACCGGCCGTTTCTGGTTTTCATTCCCCTGGCGGCGGCGACGGCCGTGTGGACTCTCTCGCGCACGACGCTGGGGCCGGCTCGGTTCGCACTCTTCGGGTTCCTCGGACTCGGCGCTTGGACCTTGCTGGAGTGGCTCGTCCACCGCGGCATGCACGCCGACACGGGCATCGCGGCAATTGAGCGGCTTCAGGACTCAGCTCACCTGCGGCATCATCGCGAGCCCGACGACCTTGAACACTCGGTGATTTCCCTTCGCCACAGCGTGCCGATCGCTACACTTCTTTTCACCCTCGCCCGGGTGATCCTAGGTCAAACCGATCAGGCGCTGGCCGTGATGTGCGGCGTGCTGCTGGGGTATCTGTTCTACGAGTTCGTACACCTGACGGCCCACGCCCAGCACCCCCTGCCCGGTTTGCGTTCCTTGCAGCGCATGCACCTGCGCCATCACTTCGGTCACAACGACTGCACCTTCGGCGTAACTTCGCCCCTATGGGACTGGATCTTCGGGACCTACCGCGGGGATCTCGCTAAGCGATCCGGCAAATCGTCCAGCGCGACGCGTTACAGGCTCTCTCACTCGACGGGGTCTATGGTCTCTATTCCCTCTGCTCGCGCAGTCGCGACAAGCCTGCGATCTGAGGAGACGAATCGCACGGGCTTTCCATACTGATGTACAGCTTCTTGCACTGACGCCAGTTGTACAGCATCTCCTGCCCGCAGACCGTGGCGCCGTACCAACCGCCGAGCACCGGCGATGACGTTCGCGTTGACTTCAATGATGTCAATCGTTATCGAGAAGTCGTGGTCCAAGGCACGAACACACTCATCTGCGTTTTCAAGGTCTTCGTCTCTTCCCGCCCGCGTAATCGCGGAAGTAACCTCGACCCAGGTTAGTCGAGAGGCCGACAGCAATTCGGCGCCGCCGACCAGGACCAGCACGGTGTCGCTGCCCGGTTCGCGCACGTATCGCTTGGCCAGAGCGGACGAGTCAAAAAGGAGAATCACAACCGCTCCCGAATGATCCGCTCCGAGAGCAATTCACCCTTGATCGTGCCGATCGGAAACGTCCGCTCGATCCCGGCGGCGCCCTTTAGTACTTGAGCCACGTGTGGGTGCTCACGGTTCAGGGTGACGAAGGTTGTCGAGCGCGCCGGATCGTTCGGGCTAGGCTTGCGTTCGGTATGGACCATGTTCTGCGCCTCCATGGCGCTGAGAATCCTCTTGGCGTCGGCCGGCTCGAACCCTCGCCGCGGCAATAGGTCGTTTACGATAAAGCCGGCGAAAATCGGTCCCCGTTCCCGCTCCCGCCGATCGAGTTCCCGAACCAACCAAGCTTCGTTGACTTGTGGGAATGGGAATGACTTCGAGCGGTTCGATCCGAGCGATGATTCGCCCTGCGGGTCATTTGACCTCGTACCGCCCGAGACTATCGCGGCCAAGGGAGAAGACACCTGCTTGTTCTTACCATTGCCCGTTCTCGAGACAGCTGGTGCAGAGGGCGACGTCGAATCAGCTTTCTCTTCCAGACCTTCTTCCGGTAATGACCAGACCCCAAGTTGGAATTCAAACCTCCATCCCCCAGGTCGCATGGGCATGGATCGGTTTGCATGGGATTCGCTAACGACAACAAAGCAGGTGTGAATCGCGTTTCCCAGAGTCAGGTTACCGTGTGGCGAACTCAGGATTCGATCGCCGAGGGCTTCGCGGACTTCCACCAAGGAGATCGAGAGCCCAGTTCGAGCACGTATTCGCCCTATCGGCGCATCCCAATGTTCATCGCTATGTTCTCGAGCTTCTTGCCGAAGTAATCTGACAACCTCGTCAATCTTGGTCACGATTTGATCGCGAAGAGGGGGGCGTTTGGGGGTTCGTTGCATTCTTAGTTCTCCATGTAGTTCAAGGCTCTAGTTTAGTACAGCAAAGGAATCGTAATCGGGTTATCTTGAAGGGTCAAGAAGTAGGGTAAAGAAAACGCCCGGAGGACTGAGAACCCGCCGGGCGTTTACGTATCAAGGACAGGCTTGTCGTCGTGAAGAATGCGCTGACTTTTGGAAACCAAGGTCTTGTTCGCGGGCTTACGCCCCCGGCATCGACCGAGGTTCTCTAGATTAATCCTCTAGAAAGGAGGTGATCCAGCCGCAGGTTCCCCTACGGCTACCTTGTTACGACTTAGTCCCAGTCATCGGGCTTACCGTCGGCCGCCGCTCCCTTGCGGTTCGCTAAGCGGACTTCGGGTACTCCCAACTCCCATGACTTGACGGGCGGTGTGTACAAGGCTCAGGAACACATTCACCGCGGCGTGGCTGATCCGCGATTACTAGCGATTCCAACTTCACGGAGTCGGGTTGCAGACTCCGATCTGAACTG
>Ga0187893_10005557_pt1 | contig 22514 bp, 15 predicted proteins | sample MA1701074metaG_FD_139574 | JGI IMG/M metagenome (GOLD analysis project Ga0187893, IMG submission 139574) | White microbial mat communities from a basaltic lava cave in the Kipuka Kanohina Cave System on the Island of Hawaii, USA - MA170107-4 metaG ...
GCGGATCAGTTGAGCGCCTGCGGCGGGGCCGAATTGGCCGGGGAGATGCATGCGATCTCCGCCGATCATCTCGAGCGGGTGAGTACCGATGGAATCGGGAGACTGGCGGCTGCGGGCGTGGTGGCGGTGAGCCTGCCGTTCGCCTCCCTCTATCTCGGCGTTGCGCCGATGCCGGCGAGACAACTCATCGCGATCGGGGTTCCCGTGGCGGTCGCCACCGACTTCAATCCCGGCTCGGCGCCGAGTTATCACCTTCCCGTTGCACTCACCCTGGCCTGCGTCAGCCAGAAGATGACGCCTGCGGAATCGCTCAAAGGTGCGACGGCCATAGCGGCCCGGGCGGTGGGGCTGGACGGAGAAACCGGGAGCCTGGAGCCCGGGAAATCCGCCGACTTCGCCGTCATCGAGGCGGAGTCGGTGACGCAATGGCTCTACCATCTGCGCTCGAATGCCTGTGTCCGGACGGTGGCCCGGGGCAGGGACATCTGGCGAGCCTCAGGTCAGGCTTAGGGAGTCAACCTTTGCTCGACGAGCGTGAGGATTTCGGCCTCCTGCCTCATCGCATCCTGCTCGAGTCGCTCGCCTTCGGCGAGGATCCCCGTGATCGCGGCCTGGTCCTTCACTGATATCGCGTTGGTGCGCACGTTGAGCCACGCGCCGCGGATCGCCGCCCGAATGGCGAGCACGCCGACCCCGGCATCCGAAGCGGAAGCGGGGATCCCGCTCGATGCCATCGCCCGCAGCAAGTCCAGCGCGGAGTGTGCCGTTCGCATGACCTGCCAGGGCACTTCGAGCGCCCCGAGGTAGGCGGACTCCAGCGCTTCGGCCCGTTGTGCCTTTTCCTCCGCAGTCCCTTTCGGCATGCCGGCGGCCACCACGACGCGGTTGAACGCCCGCGTGTCGTCGTCCACCAGGTGGAGCAACTGATCCTTGATCCGCTGGCCCTGCTCCGCCCATTCGGAGAACTCGGCCCAGCGCTCGTCCCATCCGCGCTTGTGCGACGAGAGATTGGCGACCATCGTGCCGAGGGCGGCTCCCAGCGCCCCGACGGCAGCGGCCACCGACCCACCGCCTGGTGCCACGCTCTCGGAAGCGGTTTCGTCCACGAATTGCTGCAGGGTGAGTCCGGCGAGAGGCCGGCTCGCGGGATTCTGGAGGCGGTATTCGATGATGCGCTCCTCCGGATTGAAGGGGGTGAGCTCGTCGAGGCCCAGCGACCTGACCGCGATCCGAACCAGCTCGAGCTCGGAGATGCCGGCCGATCGCTGCTGTTTCTTCAGGAAGAAGCGGGCCGCGTCGAGGAGCGCCGCCTTGGGAATGAGGCCGACCAGCTCGGATCCGGTCACCCGGAGCCCGCGGGCCTCGGCTCGCCGGCAAGCCTCGTCGAACGCGAGGTGAAGCGGAGTGACTTTGAGATTGGTCAGGTTCATCGAAACCTGGGCGATGCCGTACTCCGCGATGTACCAGCCGATCGCCTTCACGGCCTTGAGCGAACCGGGGACCATCACCGGATTGCCGGCTGCGTCTTTCACCACGCGTCCGGTGAGCGGATCACCCTCCCGCTTGGGGCGACCGCTTTCCCGGATATCGAAGGCGACCGCGTTGGCCCGCCGGGTCGAGGTGGTGTTCAGGTTCACGTTGAAGGCAACCAGGAAATCACGGGCGCCGACCACGGTCGCCCCACTCTTCGGATTGAAGGTTGCAGGGCCGAAGTCGGGCTTCCATGCCGGATCGGCGATCTTGCGGGGCAGGCCCTCGTACTCCCCCGCCCGGATGGTGGCAAGGTCCTTCCGGGCTGGATTCCTCTGGGCGGCCTCGTAGAGGTACACCGGGATGCCGAGGTCGCGGCCCACCCGCTCGCCGAGACGGCGCGCAAGCTCGGCCGTCTCTTCCATGGTGATGCCCGAAATCGGGATGAGGGGACACACGTCGGTCGCCCCCATGCGAGGGTGTTCTCCCGTATGGCCACGCATGTCAATGAGCTCAGCGGCTCGCGCGATCGCGCGAAAGGCAGCCTCCACCACCGGTTCGGGCGGGCCGGCGAACGTGACCACCGTACGGTTCGTGGCCCGGCCGGGATCCATGTGGAGCAAGGCCGCCCCTTCAACCGACTCGATGGCTGCGGTAATTTGGCGAATGAGGTCGAGGTCGCGCCCTTCGCTGAAATTCGGGACGCACTCGATGAGGGCCGGCATCGCAGAAAGGTAGTCAGGACGCATGATCGAGCTACCCCTCACCGGTCGCTCCCGGTACGTGTTTGCGCTCCTGACCGCCGCGGCAGGGGTCGCATCGCTCATCCTGTTCCCGGACTTCTTCCAGCGTTCTCCGCTCACACCGGCCTGGTGCGTTTCCCTCATCTCCCTGCTGGTTGCCGGCGTCGTTCCCGCCATCCTCGCCGAGATCATCATCATTTCGGCCACGATGGCGTTCGCCATCAGCCCCGAGCAGACCTTCGGCTTCGAGGTGCCCGGTGACGGGGCCCGGGTCGCCATCTGGCTCGGCTGCATCGGGCTGGCGGATTACCTCGCGTGGCGGCTGCAATCGGCTCGCCGCCTCTCCGCCCTCCGGGAAAAGGCACTGGTCGAGAGCGAAGCCAGGTATCGAGACCTCCTCGAGCAGGCGTCCGACGGCATTGTGCTCACCGACCCGGACGGGCGGATGCTGTTGGTCAACCAGCGAGCGGCCGACATGCTGGGTTATCGCGAGGAGGAATTGCGCCGGCTCCAACTGGCGGACCTTTTTGCTCCCGGAGAACCCGATCTTCTCACCGCGGGATGGGATGAGCTGTCGAAGCGCCCGGTCGTCCTTCAGGAACGGCGCCTCCGGCGGAAAGACCACTCCACGTTCGAAGCGGAGCTGAGCCTCCGGCGGACGGGTCGCGGATTACTCCAGGGAATCATTCGGGATATCACCGAGCGGCGCGAGGCCGAGGAGGCCCGCCTCGGGGCTCAGAAAGCGCTGGCGCGGGTTACCGCTTCGGTTCCCGGGGTGGTCTATCAGTACGTCGTTGGACCCGACGGCAAGGAGAGATTCGCGTACGTGAGCGAGCGGGCCTCCGAATTGTTCGGCGTTCCACCGCAGGAGATCCTGGAGAACCCGGGACGCTTTCTCGCCGTCGTCGAGCCCGAAGATATTCAGGCGGCCGGCCCGATCTTTCGCCGGGCGACGCGCAACCTCGAACCCTACACCTTCGATTTCCGAATCCGGGCTGAAGGCAGCGCGGTGGGCACGGGCCAGCGCCGGCTGCGGGCGATCGCGACGCCCTCCCGGGAGGGTGATCTGGTCGTCTGGCACGGCGTCATCGTCGACATTACGGAGCAGACCCGGCTCCAGGAAGAGCTGCTCCAGGCCCAGAAGATGGAGAGTCTCGGCCGTCTCGCCGGGGGAGTCGCCCACGACTTTAACAATCTGCTGACGGTGATCGGCGGCTACGCGGACGTCCTCGCGGGCCAACTCGGCGCCGAAGATCCCCGGCTCGAGGAAGTGCGAGAGATCCGCCACGCCGCCGATCGAGCGACGTCGCTGACTCGGCAGCTGTTGGCGGTGAGCCGGCGGCAAATGCTGGTTTTCCGCGAGGTGGACCTGAACGGGCTGGTCGCCGAGATGGACCGGATGCTCCGGCGGGTGCTGGGGGCCAACATTCGCGTCGTCACCGACACCGCTCCGAATCTTGGCTTTGTTCGCGCCGATCCCGGGCAGCTGGAGCAGGTGCTTCTCAACCTCGCGGTGAACGCACGCGATGCCATGCGCTCCGGGGGGGGCGGCACGCTGACGATCGAAACCCGCCGGCACCAGGTCACCGCTGGGCGACTCGACGCTACGACTCGAGGGCTTCCACCCGGGGACTACGTGCTGCTCCGCGTGTCGGACACCGGAGAGGGGATGGACCTCGGGACGCAGGCGAAAGTCTTCGAGCCCTTCTTCACCACCAAGGCCCTCGGAGAAGGAACCGGCCTCGGCCTTTCAACGGTGTACGGGATCGTGCAGCAGAGCAAGGGAATCATCACGGTCGAGAGTACGCCCGGGAAAGGGACCAGCTTCCGCGTGTTCCTCCCGCGGGTTGCCGAACCGAGGCCCGCCCCTGACGAATCCAGCCCCGATCCCCGTGCCGGACAGGGGCGAACCAAAGGCACGGTGCTCGTCGTCGAGGACGACGAAGGGGTCAGGCGCCTGACCGGCCGAATCCTGGAGCAGTACGGGTTCGGAGTCGTCGAGGCGGAGGATGGGAAACAAGCGCTCGAGATGCTGGCGCAAAGCGGTACCCGAGTCGACGCACTCGTCTCCGATATCGTCATGCCGGGCATGAGTGGGCCGGATCTCGTCGGCAAGGTTCGGAGGCGCCTGCCACACCTGCCGGTGCTCCTCCTGTCCGGCTTTACGGGGAACGAGGCGATGGAATCCGGCCCTACCGTTTCGGTGGGCCGCCAGGCGTTCCTGCAAAAACCATTTTCTCCGGATGCTCTCGCGGCCGCTCTCGAGGAACTGCTGGCCGATTCGCGGTAGGGCTCAGCCGGTGGTCATGCGGGGAAGCTCAGTGTGACCCGGGCCGCTCCGGTTCGGATGGGCCACGCCAGCGTCACGGATTCCCCTTGTCGCGTCCGGTCATAGCCGCTCTCGGACTTGGCCACGGTGTCAATGGGGTAACGCCACTCGGTGGCGCGTGGCGCGTCGATCAGGAGAGCTTTCGAGAGTGAAAGCTCGGTGGTGAACCAGGCATCCTCCGGCCAGGCCGGGTCGTTCTGCCACGCGAGCGTGAGCTCGATTCTCACCACCGGTTCCGTCCGAATCCGGATCGTCTTGGTGAGGTCCCCCCCCCCGCAGTCGAACCGGAACACCAGGGCGCCCTCCTCCTCCCGGGGCGCAACCGTCACGGGTACCCCGGCCCAGGAACGGAGCGGATTCACGGTTCCGGTCGCCAAGGCCTCGGGCGAAACATCCGGGGGCCAGACTCGCTCCTGGAAGATCATCCGCTCCTCACGATCCACCGGGGGCAACTCCTCCAAAGCCCTGGCGAGATCGTGGATGTTCGGGAGCTCACCGGCCTCCGGATTGGCCGGTTCGGAGGCGGATGGTCCCGCCGGTTCGTGATACGGTTCGCGCCGGCGAGTGAGGGTGTCGGCGTAGTTCACCAATGCGCTCAAGTCGGTCAGCTCGACGATGGCGCCACCCCGAGCCGGGCTCAGCAGCACCGACAGGTTCGCCGAGTGGACCCAGTGCTCGTCCGCGCCGTCATAGTCCTGGTCCACCGCATGCCACGCGAGTGGCTCTCCGCGACGCAGCTCCGCCTCGGCCCGAGCCAGCTCACGCCACACCGCTTCCCGCAGGTGCGGGAGGTAGAGCCCGCCGAAGACCCCGTGCCAGTACGCATCGTTGCATTGGGCCCGGCCGATCGCCCTCCGCACCGCCGGCGGATCCCCGCGCTCCCGGGAGAGGGCCGACAGCGCAAGCATCTTCTTGTGCATGCGGTTGGCCTCGGCGTACTTGGCGAGGAAGCCGCGCCAGTGTGAGCCCCGGAGCAGCGCCCCGTCGGCCCCTTTGACACGATCGGGGCCGAGCTCCTGCTCCAGCGCGGCGAGGCGCCGGGCGGCCGTGGGCGGCAGCGCCCAGCCTTCCATTTCTCGATACGACGCGCTGGGGAGGTAGGCGGGCCCTCCGACCGGGACCTGCTCGAGCGCCTGGCTCAGGGTCACGAGCGTGACGACCCCGGTCTCTCGCAACCCGTCGAGGGTCGTGAGGAAATCGCGGAGCCACCCGTCGCGATAGACCCACTCGAACGTACCCGGCCAGCCTCCGAATTTTTCTCCGTCGTCGGCCAGGACCGCGAGCGGAGGAGCGGTCGCACCGGTCTGGAGAGAGCGGAGATACTCAGCGAACTCGGCGGGCGGCCGGAACGGGATCAGGTAACGCAGGTATTCGTCGATCGGGAAGAGGTCGATCGCGCGTCCGTTGTCCTCGGTCCGCCAGGGCCGGTACAGCTCGGCGCGCTCGAATCCGGCGACCAGGAAGTGGCGGTCGTCCACCAGCACGTAGCGGACGCCCGCCTCGTGCAGGTCTCCCGCGAGGTGGGGCTCCCACACCCGTTCGGTCAGCCAGAGGCCGCGGGCATCCACCCCGAACCGGCTCCGGAGCGCCTCCCGCATCCTGGTCACCTGCTCGAGGCGATCCTCGCGGGGCAGGGTCGCGAGAATCGGCTCGTCATAACCCGCCAGCAGCAGCTCGACCCGCCCGTCGCTGACCCAGCGCCCGAGCTCGTCCAGGAACGACGCCTGGTGGCCTTCGATCCAGTCCAGCAGCGGACCGGACAGGTGAAGGCTCGCGGGAGCACAGCCGCCCCCAATCAGTTTTTCGAGCAAAGGCCGATAGACCTGGGTCATATGCTGCTCGAAGACCCAGTCGAAGTTGCCGACCGGCTGGTGCAAGTGGAGCCCGAAGGCAAAGCGCACCGGTTGCGTCATCCAGCGTTCCCGTTGGGGGGGGAGGGGGCCGGGGGAGAGGGGGCCGTCGGATCGGGTTCGCCGGGCAGCGCGAATCCAAACCGTTCCGCCAATCCGCGGATGGCCTTGCGGACCTCCGGCGGCCCCTGGGTCAGCAGCCTGGCGTAGCGGGTCTGCGCTTCGAACGGAATGGCGCGCTCCTCGATCGTCAGGAGGTCCAGGGCGCGCTCAATGCGCTCGAGGTCCAGGTCCGACGCGGCCTCGGGATCCGCCGGCAGCAGCCGGACCAGCGCCTCTCCGATGGCGCGATGGTAGCTCAACCGGCCATCGATCACGCGTTCCGTCTCGGAAGGGTCCATGACGCTGGGGCGGAGGACGCCCCGGCAGGCGTGCCGAACCTCGTCGCGCTCTCGCTCCGGCAGGTCGTTCAGGCGCACCAGGACGGGCGCGCCGTCGGGAGCCTCGCGGACCTCCACCGAAATGCTCTGGACGCTGTCCATCCTTGGCTCGGTTCGATACCGCTTTGCGAGTCCGGTTCGCCGGTGCTGGATGACCAGGACCCCGTCCTGCTCCGGTTCGGCTCGATACGGGCCGATGTCCCGCGAAGCCCGATCGCCATCCACGGCCCGGGCGGCGGCAAACGCGGCCGCGGCGCGCACCTCCGCGGGAAGCGTGGGCCTGGATCGTGAATAGATCTCGGCCCCATTTCCCCTGGCGGGGTCGTTGCTCAGCGCAACGGCCAGCCGGTCGCGCAGCCCATCGTGCAATCCCTCGGCGTCGGGCCCGGCCCACTCGATGGCCCGTGCCGCGTAGCGCAGGCAGATCTCGCTCTCCAAGCCGGCGATGTCATCGAAGAACCAGCCGCAGGAGGTGGACATCCGGAGGAGATTGAGCTCCATCTCGAGCAGCTCGCGGGCTCGCGGCGGAAGCGCGGTGGGGGCCGTGATGTCCCAGCGGTCCCGCGCCTCCCAGGGATCCTTGAGGAAGGGAGCCGCCTCGCGCTCGAAACGCGAGTGGAGCTCACCCGCGAGCCAATCGAGTGCGTTTCGCAGGGGGGTCCGCCAGGCCTGCGACGTCTCCGGCTTGAGCCGGCAGCCGCAATCCGACTTCCAGCGCTCGATACCGTGCGCGCAGCTCCAGGACGTTGACTCGATCAGCTCTACCGGATGCTCGGCCGGGTAGCGGGCGAGGAACGAAGCGAAGTTGTCCAGCCGGATGGCGGGATCCCCGCCGAGCCGGTCGAGGGTGGCGGCCAGTGCCATCTCGCCGAACGGGTGGTGGTGGCCGAAGGTCTCTCCGTCCGCCGCCATCGACACCAGGGTCGGCCCGGTTTCGGCGAGCGGGCGTTCGAGCACCGCAGCAGCCCACTTTGCCGCGTCGCGAATCGCCGGACCGAACGCGACGTCGTGGGAGAGCGGTCCGTCATACAGGAACACCGCGATCGAACGGCCGCTGCCGGTGGTCACCTTGCCCGGCAACCCCGCCGGCGGAACCGTCACGACCTGGTGCGGGGCCAAAATCGTGAAGCGGATCCCCTCGCCGGCCAGGACGTCGAGCGTCTCTATATCTACCGCGGTTTCGGGCAGCCACATCCCCAGGGGCTCGTGGCCGAATCGGCGGCGGAAGTCCGCCACACCCCACCGGACCTCGGTGATCTTGTCGCGTCGCGAGGCGAGGGGGAGGATGATGTGATGGTACGGAGCCGCCATCGCGTTCCCGTAGCCGCGGCGGGCCCGGCTGACCCGATCGGCCGCCAGCATCGCGCTCCAGGTGTCCGGCGCTTCCCGGGCCAGCCACTCGGCCAGGGTTGGCCCGACGTCGAAGCTGATCGAGTCCAGAGTGTTGATGATGCGCTGAATGCGTCCGTCGGGTCCCCGGACGCGCGTCGCCACCACCGCCCGGTAACACTCCTGCTCGATCCGCCGGTTCCAGTCATGGTAGGGCGCCGCGCCCGGCTCCGGCTCGATCTGCTCGAGCCAGGGCTCTTCCCGGGGCGGCTGATAGAAATGGGCGTGGAAAACGACCGAGCGCATCGGCGAGGGTCAGGACCCGGAGGGAGGCTGGACGGCAGCCAGGGCCGACAGCACCTCGGGGAACAGGTCGTCACGAGACCTAACCCGCTCGGCGTGCCGCGCGGCGCCGGGGAGCAATCCCCGCCCGCCCGGCTCGAGGGCGTGCACCAGGACCTCGAGGTCTTCCGCGTGTTCGTGAAACCTCCGGGCCGCGTAATCGGAGGCCGCCCCGGTCGAGATGATGAACTGCCAGTCGCTGGACTGGAGGAGGAGAAGCTCGCGGGCGGCCTGGGTGAGCACTTCGTGGCGGGCGGAGTCGGCCAAGGAGGCTCGCGCGACCGCCCAGAACCGCCGTTCCAGGGTCCAGAGCCGCTCCCAGGTCCACCGGGTGGCCGGGTTGAGCCACATGCTGAAATCCCCATTGGCGCCCCAGGAGCCGGCCGCGAGACTTACCGCGGCCCGGGCCGGCTGCGCCGCCAGATGGGCCGAGGCGGTCCGCGGGTTAGGACCGGCATCCCGGGCCAGGCGGCGGTACAGGTCGGCGAGAAAATCCACGCCCTCGAACCACCAGTGGCCGAAGAGCTCGGTGTCGAACGCGGCGACCATGACCACCTCACCGGGCCGGCCCTGGCCGGCCCGTCCGCTGATCAGCCAGTGGAGGTGGGCCGCGTGACTGAACGCGCGGGCCCGGGCGCCGTTGGGCTCGTACGGCTCCTTCAGGCCCAGGTCGGAATCGGGACTGGTCACCCGCCAGAACTTGATCCCGCCGGGATAACGAATCTTGTGAAACTCGAGATAGGTCCCGTCCCCCGGGAATCCACCGTGACGGCTCCACACTTGCCGGGTGCTCTCCGGATCGCGGACCAGGGCGGTCACCGGCGCCTGCCCCGCGCGCGGGGAAACCTGATAGGCGCGATACGGTGAGCGGGGGCTCGCCGGGTCCGGGACCTCCGCTGTGGGGCGAGGGAACTCGCCTCCCTCGCCGCGCCAGGAGCGCTCCGGCCAGCCGGCATCCTGGTAAAGACTCAATGGGCGGCCGGCCTCGGCGAGATGCGCGTCCACGAAGAAGAACCGATAGCCATGGGCCGCGAGGTGCTCCTCGATCCCGGCCCGATCGGGGATCGGCTGGGCGGCGGGATCCGGAGCCCAGTCTCCCCGGGGGCGATAGGCGCACTCGGGAACCCAGCAACCGGCTGGATCCCGTCCAAACAACCGGCGGTGTTCGGCCCGCCCGACCGCGAGCTGGAGCGCGATGCTCTCGTCCCGGCCCAGCAGCGGGAGGAACCCGTGGGTGGCGGCGGACGACAGCAGCTCGATCCGGCCCGCATCGGCATGGCGGCGGAGCGCTCCCACCACGCCACCGTCAGTGCGGCTCAGCAGTCGCTGCAGCCGCGCGTAGCGCTCCCGCCAGAACCGGGCGATCGGAATCAGGTGCTCCTCGCCCGAGCTGCCGAAACCTTGCTCGGCCTCCTCGCACGCGGACAGGCGTTGCTCGAAAAACGGCGCCATTTCGCTTTCCAGCGCCGGATGAGACAGCTGCGCGCCCAGGACCGGGGTCACGCCGATGGTAAGCGGGGCGGCGATGCCTTCCCGCTCGAGGGCGTCCAGTGCCTCGATGAGCGGCAGATAGGTGTCGGTCATCGCTTCGCACAGCCAGTCGCTCCCATGCGGCCAGCGGCCGTGATTCAGGACCCAGGGGAGATGGCTGTGGAGGGCGAAGACGAAGTCCATGCGGTGATTCAAGCCGGAGGCCCGACGGCGGACCGGTACACCTCCAGGTACCGCTCGACGGAGCGTTCCCAGCCGAAATCGCGGGCCATGGCGTTGCGTCGGATGCGCTCCCATTCGAACTGGTTGGCGTAGCAGTCCAGCCCGCGCAGCACCGCCCCCAGCAGGGGCTCCGGGTGATACGGCTCGAAGACGAATCCGGTCACCCCATCCTCGACGGTATCAGCGAGACCCCCGACCCGCCGAACCACGGGGACCACTCCATACCGCTGCGCCCGCATCTGGGTCAGACCGCACGGCTCGTACTGACAGGGCATCAGGAGAAAATCGGCGCCCGCCATGAGGAGGTGTTCCAGCCGGTCGGTAAAATCGGTGTCGAGGGCAACCTGGCCGGGCTGCCGGCGCGCCAGCTCCGCCAGGGCCTGCTCGAACCGCGGCTCGCCCGCACCGATAAACACGAACTGCGCCCCAAGCGAGAAGAGGGCGGGACTCTGCATGAGGAGGTCGAGCCCCTTCTGGGTGACCAGGCGGGCTGCCATTCCGAACAGCGGTGCGCCCGGGTCCTGCGTCAACCCGAACACCCGCTGGACCTCGCGCTTGCAGTCCTGCTTGCCCGAAGGATCGTCGCGGGAAAACCGGGAAGGGATGTACTCGTCGGTCATGGGGTCCCAGACCTTCTGGTCGATCCCATTGAGAATTCCGCTGAATCGAGGGCCGAGCCAGCTGAAGACTTCCTGCAATCCAAACCCGCCGGCCGGGGTTCGCAATTCACGGGAATGATTCGGGCTCACCGTCACGACGCGATCGGCGAAGACCAGCCCACCCTTGAGGATGTTCGCCTTGCCATACCACTCCAGGTATCGCCACGTGAACAGCTCTGCCGGCAGGCCCAGCTCGGCGATGACGCCGGGAGCGTAGTGGCCCTGGTACCCGGCGTTGTGGACCGAGAGGACGGTGCGGATGGCGTCGTACCGCGGGTCACCGGCGTGACGGGTCCGCAGAAACACCAGGGCGAAGGCCGCGTGCCAATCGTGGGTGTGGAGGAGCACCGGCCCCGGCGCGATCGTGGGAAGGGCCTGGAGTGCCGCGAGAGAGAAGAAGGCATAGCGGAGGTGATTATCGGGGTAATCGCCTCTGGCGTCGCCGTACTGCCGCTCGCGATCGAAAAACTCGTCCTGCTCGATGAAGAACAACTGGGGCCCGGGCTGCACGGTCTCCTGGCGCAGCAACCGTCCCGTTTCCTCGGTGGCCCCGATCCTGACTCGGAGAGACTCCCCGACCTGGACCAGCGGACCTGCGGCCTTCCGCGCGGTTCGATAGAGGGGGAGGAGGGCCAGGCTTCGCACCCCCATCGCCGATTGCCAGGTGGCGAGATTGGCGACCGCCTCCGCCAGCCCGCCGCTTCTCGCGTAGGGGTAGTACTCGGCGCTCAGATGCACCACGGCGACCGGTTCGCCGCGGGCATTCGGAAGCGCGGACTGCGGGTACCTGGCGCGGCCCGGTGATCGCCGCTCGAGCCCGCTATACCGCTGGCTTCGCGCTCGTGGCCTGGCCCGAGCCGGTGTCGAGCTGCGGTCGCTCGTCGCGGAGCTTGTCACCCCGGATGGCGGGGACATAGAAGCGCTCGGTGTAGTCGAGGACCATGCGCCGGGCGGTGAATCCGCCGCCGGCCACCCGAATGGCGTTGCGCATGCGGTCGATCCACCCGATCGGGAGACCTCGCTCATCCCGTCGGTAGTAGAGGGGGATGATTTCTTCTTCGAGGAGCCGGTAGAAGTGCTCGGCGTCGAATTCGTCTTGCGCCTCCGGGTTGTTCGTGTCCGGCGGCTTCGGGATGCTCCATCCGTTGGTGCCATCGTAACCTTCCTCCCACCAACCATCCAAGGTGCCGATCTGGGGAACGCCGTTCAACGCCGCCTTCATGCCGCTGGTTCCGCAGGCCTCCAGCGGGACACGGGGGAGATTCACCCACAAGTCAACCCCCTGAACCAAGGCGTGCGCCAGGTGCATGTCGTAGTCCTCGAGGAAGGCGACCCGGCCCTCGAAGAACGGACTGTGGGTCCATCGAAACACCTGCTGCAACACTTCCTTGCCGGGGTTGTCGGCCGGGTGGGCCTTGCCGCCGAACACGATCTGGACCGGCCGGCGCCGGTCGCAGAGCAGCCGCTGGAGCCGGTCCACATCACGGAAAAGAAGGTTCGCGCGCTTGTAGGTGGCAAAGCGGCGACCGAACCCGAGGGTGAGCGCGTACGGGTGCAGCAGCGTTCCCGCCGACACGACCTGATTGGCCTCGGTCCACTGGTACGCAAAGCGCCGGCGGGCCTCCTCCCGGATGAACCCCATCAAAGTGCCCTTGAGCTCGACGTGGGTCGCCCAGAGGTCCGCCAGATCGAGGTCGCGCAGCTGTTCCCACAAACTCGGATCGTCCAGCCGAGCTCCCCAGTCGGGGCCCAGCTTGCGATCGAGCACCCGCATGATCGGATTCGCCATCCAGGTGGCAAGGTGCACGCCGTTGGTAATCGTGTCGATCGGGACCGACTTGGCCGGCTTGCGGGGCCAGAGCCCTTTCCAAAGCTCTCGCGACACTTCGCCGTGGCGCCTGGACACCCCGTTCACCCGCGCGGAAAGGTTGAGCGCCAGCACCGTCATCTGAAAGCCCTTTTCCGGCTGCACAGGGTTTCGGCCGAGTGCCATCACCGCCTCGCGGGTGGTCCGCATATCGTCCCAGATCGGACCGGTGCACTGGGCGAAATGTTCCTCATCGAAGACATCGTGGCCGGCCGGAACCGGCGTGTGGGTGGTAAAGACGGTGGTGCGACGCACCTGGGACACAGCCTCCTCCCAGGACCGGCCGCCGCCCACCAGCTCGCGCACCCGCTCGAGCATCATGAACGCGGCATGCCCCTCGTTGGCGTGCCAGGCGCCCGGTTCGATGCCGACGGCTCGAAGCACGCGCACCCCACCCACGCCGAGGAGCCACTCCTGTTTGAGCCGGGTGTCGGGACCTCCGCCGTACAGCTTCCCGAGCAGCATGCGGTCCTCGGCATCGTTTTGCTCGAGGTTCGTGTCGAGGAGGTAGACCGGAACTCGTCCGACCCGCATGGACCAGGCCCGGATATGGATGGGCCGGCCGAACATGGGAACGATCGCCAGCCAGGGCTCGCCCCCGCTCCCGCGGACCTCCACGAGCGGCGTCAGGGCGGGATCGACGTGATCGTCGCTGTCTTCCTGCCAGCCGTCGCTGCGGAGCCGCTGGTCGAAGTATCCCTTCATGTAACTCAGCCCGACGGAAACCATCGGGACCCCGAGGTCCGAGGCCGACTTGCAATGATCTCCCGCGAGCACACCGAGCCCACCGCTGTAGATCGGCACGGCGTTGTGGAATCCGAACTCGGCGCAGAAGTAGGCCACCGGTCGAGCCGGGCTCAAGAGTTGGGGATAGCGCCGGGCGAACCAGGTCCGCTCGGGTGAGCGATCGGCGGCCATCCACTCCATCACCAGGTCGTACTGCTGGAGGAATTCCGGGTCTCGGGCCAGCTGGTCGAGCCGGTTGGGTGACACCTCGCGGAGCAGCTCGATCGGATTGTGACGCACCTGGCGCCAGAGGGGCGGGTCAATGGACCGGAGGAGATCGCGGGCCTCACGATTCCAGGACCATGACAAGTTGACGACCAGAGCGCTCAGACCTTCGAGACGCGGCGGAAGCTGCGGCACTTTGGCGCGGGGCATGGTCCCTAGTGGACCAGCTTCTTGAACCGGATCCGGTGGGGCTCGTCCACCGCGACGCCCTTGCGTCGCTTGTAGTCGGCGGCGTACTCCTGATAGTTGCCCTCGAACCAGTAGGCTTCGCTGTCTCCTTCGAACGCCAGGATGTGGGTCGCGATGCGGTCCAGGAACCAGCGATCGTGGCTGATCACGACCGCGCAGCCCGCGAAACCCAGCAGCGCATCCTCCAGCGCCCGCAGCGTATCCACGTCCAGGTCGTTGGTGGGCTCGTCGAGGAGCAGCAGATTCCCGCCACTCTTGAGGAGCGTCGCGAGGTGGACCCGATTGCGTTCTCCGCCCGACAAGGTTCCCACCAGCTTCTGCTGATCCGCTCCCCGGAAATTGAATCCGGCGCAGTAGGCGCGGGCATTGACGAGCCGCTTGCCGAACGGAAGCTGATCGTGGCCTCCCGAAATCTCCTCATAGACGGTGTGGTCGGGATTCAGGGACTCACGACTCTGATCGACGTAGGCGATCTCGACGGTCGAGCCGACGACGAGCCGGCCGCTGTCCGGTTGCTCCTGCCCGGTGATGAGGCGGAACAGCGTGGTCTTGCCGGCGCCGTTCGGACCGATGATCCCGACGATCCCCCCGCGGGGCAGGGCGAAGGTGAGATTCTCGAAGAGCAACCGATCGCCGTAGCCTTTGCTCAGATCCTGGGCGACCACCACCTCATCTCCCAACCTGGCCGGGACCGGAATCTGGATTTCCGCGGTTCCGTCCTGCTCTTGCTCTCCCTGGTCGCGGAGCTGTTCGTAGGCGGTGATCCTCGCCTTCTGCTTGGCCTGTCGGGCCCGGGGGGCCATCCGGATCCACTCGAGCTCCCGCTCCAGCGTCTTTTGCCGAGCCGATGCCTGCTTCTCCTCCGTTGCCAGCCGCTGTCGCTTCTGATCGAGCCAGGAGGAATAGTTCCCCTTCCAGGGAATGCCCTCACCGCGGTCCAGCTCGAGAATCCAGCCCGCCACGTTGTCGAGGAAGTACCGATCGTGCGTGACCGCGACGATGGTGCCCGGGAAATCGCGGAGATGCCGTTCGAGCCACGCGACCGACTCGGCATCGAGATGGTTGGTCGGCTCGTCGAGGAGCAGCAGGTCCGGCTGCTCCAGGAGCACGCGGCAGAGGGCGACCCGGCGTCGCTCACCTCCCGACAGGGTCGTCACGTCGGCGTCGGCGGGGGGAAGCCGAAGCGCATCCATCGCGATGTCGATTTTCCGATCGAGCTCCCAGAGGCCGAGCGCTTCGATACGCTCCTGGAGCGCGCCCTGCTGTTCGAGCAGCCGCGTCATCTGGTCGTCGCTCATCGGCTCGGCGAACCGCGCGCTGAGCGCCTCGAACTCGGTCAGCAGGGCGCGTTGCTCACGGACCGCATCGAGCACGTTCCCCCGCACATCCTTGCCCGGGTCGAGCGTGGGCTCCTGCGACAGATAGCCGATCCGGGTGCCGTCGGCGGGGCGCGCGTCCCCCTGAAAATCGGGATCCACGCCGGCCATGATCCGCAGGAGGGTGCTCTTGCCGGCCCCATTGGCACCCAACACACCGATTTTTGCACCAGGGAAGAAGGCGAGGTAAATCCCCTTCAAGATCTCCCGCCCGGGCGGGACGACCTTGCGGAGATTCGTCATGGTAAAGATGTACTGGGGGTTTCCCATAGGGGCCGGAAAATACCCCGGTGGGGGGGTGAGTGGGAGGGTACGCTGAGAGGTCCGGCGGTATATTGCAGGCTGGTCGCATCATCCCAGGAGGATTCTCGATGCAGCGAACTCGCAGTCTCGTAGCGCTCGTGGCGTGCGGATTGGGTGCCACTCCGCTCGCGGCGCAGCAGCCGGCACCGGCGCCTGCGCCTCCACCGCTGCCGACGCCTCTCGCGGTCGGTGTGGAGGCGCCCGATTTCACGCTCCCGGCCGCGACGCGGGAAGGGGTCAGCGCCAAACCGTTCAACCTGCGAGATCATCGCGGGAAAACGGTGGTTATTGCGTTCTTCTTCAGGGCACGGACGGGTGGCTGAACGACGCAAATGAACGCGTACCGTGATCAGTACGCGCAACTGTTCGAGCCGAAAGACAAGGTGACGCTGGTCAGCATCAGCGTGGACCCCGACACCACCCTGGCCTCGTGGGCCAAGGAACAGGATTACACCTGGACCTTCGCGAGCGACACCGGTGCGGTGGTTGGACTGAAGTACGGCTCGGTGCGACGGCGGCAGGACGGAACCCTGAGCGACAACCGGACCTTGTTCGTCATCGGACCGGACGGCAAGGTTGCCCACGTCATGGCGCCGTTCCGCGAAACCGATCCAACGGCGTACACCGAGCTGGGTGAGGCGGTGAAGCGTATTACCAAATAGTCTCCCTACCGCTCGAGCGCCTGCTCGAGCGCCGAGACAGTGGGGTCGATTTCCAGGACCCGGTGATCCTGCAGCAGGGTCTCCGGGTCCTTGAGCATGTGGCCGGTGAGAATGGCCACGACCGTCTCCTGCTCGGTAATGAGGCCGTCGCGCACCAGACGGCGGAGCCCCGCGACACTCGCCGCGCTCGCCGGCTCGCATCCCACTCCCGCCCGATCGATGATCGCCTTGGCAGCGAGGATCTCCTCGTCGGGCACGCTGATCACCACGCCATCGGTCCACCGAATCGCCCGGACCGCACGATCCCAGCTCGCGGGATTCCCGATCCGGATGGCGGTGGCCACCGTCTCTGCATTGACTCGCAGGCGGTTCTGAAAGCCCCCCGCAAAGCTACCGGCGAACGGGGCGGCGCCATCCGCCTGCACGACAGCGATCCGGGGATTCCGCGCGGTTCGGAGCAGGCCGGCGTCGCGAGCCTCTTCGAGAGCTTTTCCGAAGGCCGCCGTGTTTCCGAGGTTGCCGCCCGGCAGCACTATCCAGTCCGGGGATTTCCAGCCGAGCTGTTGCAGCAGCTCGAAGATGATCGTCTTCTGACCTTCGAGCCGGTATGGATTCACGCTGTTGAGGAGATAGAGCCCGACCCTTGCGCTGGCATCTTCCACCATCGCCAGGCACGCGTCAAAGTCGCCCCGCACGGCGACGACCTGCGCCCCGAATCCCACCGCCTGGGCCAGTTTCCCCCGCGCGATCTGGCCCGAAGGCACCAGCACAATCGCCCGCAACCCTGCTTGAGCGGCATACGCCGCCAGCGAAGCGGCCGTATTCCCCGTGGAGGCGCAGGCGACGGCGGAGACGCCCAGCCTTCGGGCCTGGGTGACTCCCACGGTCATGCCCCGGTCCTTGAAGGAGCCGGTTGGATTCAACCCCTCGTGCTTGAGGAGAACCTCGCACCCCACCCACGCCGAGATGGCCTCCCGGGAGACCAACGGAGTGTTGCCTTCCGGATAGCTGACAGGGGTGTCGGTCGAGAGGACCATTTCCCGAAAGCGCCAGACGCCCGAACCGGAGCCCTCCGATGCCACTCGGGAGTCGAACAATTGACGCAGCGCCTCGCCGTCGAGCGTCTGCTTCGGGTGGCGAACCTCGAGCAGGCCGCCACACGACCGACAGCGAACGCTGATGGTCTCTTCTGGAAAGTCGCTTCCGCAAGCGGGGCAGGCGAGGCGCGCGCCCGAACCGCTCATAGTTTGCGCGCTCCGGTCAGGTCTGGCTTTGCGACCCGTGCCGTACTCTCGATTCCCGCGCGCCGGTAGGCGTCGGTCATCGCCTGGGCAACGCGGGCACCGGCTTCGGAGCTGTCAACCACCGCGAACGCGGTCGGTCCGCTCCCCGAAATCGAGCAGCCGAGGGCACCCGCCCCGAGGGCAGCGCGTTTCGCCTCGAGGAATCCGGGCAGCAAATGCGCACGAGCCGGTTCCGCGATTCGATCGTCAATGGCCCGGCCAAAGAGCGCGAGATCTCCGGTGTAGCACGCCGCAACCATCGCGGCCACCTGGGCGGCTTGATGCAGTGCGTCATCCCGGGGAACCTGGCCGGGCAACACCGAACGCCCCACTCGGGTCGGAAGGGCGAGGTTCGGATGTGCCAGAACAATCCACATGCCGTCGGGTACCGGCGGCGACACCAGGTCGAACGGGTCCATCGAGCGGATCAGCACCAGCCCACCGAGCAGAATGGGGGCGACGTTGTCCGCGTGACGGCCCGACACGGTCGCCTCCGCGGCGATCGCCGCTTCCAGGAGCGCGGTCCGGTCGAGCGGGTGTTCCAGGAGGAGGTTGGCGGCGACCGCCCCTCCGACCGCCGATGCCGCACTTCCGCCCTGGCCACCGGCGAGCGGTAGTCCTTTATCAATGGAGAGGCTGACCCCGAATCGCGCGCCGGCCCGGCTCAACACCTGGGCCGCGGCGATTCCGCTGGTGTGCCGGGTGGGATCGGCGGGCAGGGTGGGATGCCCGGGCTGGGTGATCACGACGCCGGGGCGCTCGGTCGCCTCCGCCGTGACCGTGTCGCCCAGCCCCGCGACGGCGAGCCCCAACACGTCAAGTCCCGGCCCCACATTGCCGACGGAGCCCGGCGCAAACACGCGGATTTTCCCGAGCATGGGGGATTGTATATTGGGCCTGCAGGATGTGGAAAGGAGGCCCACCCCCGGAGTCGCGGGCTCTCCGCAGGCGATGGAATTCCGTGAGACCAGTCCTTGTACCCCGGTTCTGCATGAGGGTTAGGCGGATGCGCTGCCCATGCTGATAGGAGTGGTTCGCGAAACCGCCCCGCACGAGCGGCGGGTTGCCCTGGTTCCGCAAAGCGTCGAGCGGCTCACGGCCGGGGGCCACGCCATTGTGGTGGAGGCATGCGCGGGTCTGGCGGCAGGCTTCCCGGACCAGGCGTATACCGGTGCCGGGGCCCGCATCGCAGACCGGAGCGTCGTGCTCGGCGAGAGCGATCTAGTCCTCACGGTCCAGTGTCCCCAGCCAGATGACCTGCGGTTAACCCGCACTGGAACGGTCGTGATCGGGCTGGTCGGCTCGCGGCGGGAAGCGCTCGCCGGCGCGGCGGCCGCGCGGAACCTCATCCTGCTCGCGATGGAACTGGTGCCGCGGGTTACCAAGGCTCAGGTGATGGACGTGCTGAGCTCTCAGGCGACCATCGCCGGATACCAGGCCGTCCTGCTCGGCGCCAGCCACCTGGCCCGGCTCCTTCCCATGCTCACGACCGCAGCCGGGACCATCCCTCCGGGGAAAGCGTTCATCATCGGAGCGGGAGTCGCCGGCCTCCAGGCCATTGCGACCGCCCGGCGTCTCGGAGCAGTCGTCAGCGCCTTCGACGTGCGGCCGGCGGTCCGAGAGCAAGTCAAGAGTCTGGGGGCGACCTTCGTCGAAACAGACGCGGTGTCCGCCGCCGCGGAAGGGGCCGGTGGGTACGCGCGAGAGCTTGCCGCGGATCAGCAACAAGCGGTTCTCCAAACGGTTGCCCGCCATCTGCCGGACATGGACCTCGTGATTGCCACCGCCCAAATCCCGGGGAAACCCGCTCCCCGGCTCATCACCCGATCCATGGTCGCTTCCATGAAGCCGGGCTCGGTGATCGTGGATCTTGCGGTTGAATCCGGAGGAAACTGCGAGGCGTCGCGGTCCGGAGAGACCATCGTGGAGAGCGGGATCACCATTCTCGGCCCGCTGAATCTGCCGAGTCAGATTCCCCAGCATGCCAGCGTGATGTACAGCCGCAACGTGCAGGCGCTGGTGGACTACGGGGTGCGGGAGGGACGGTTCGTTGCCGATCGGGACGAGCCGATTCTGGGGCCGATGCGGATCTAGCCTGGAGGCTCTATGCGACTGACCACCGTGATACAACTGTACGTGCTGGTCCTGGCCGGGTTCGTCGGCTACCAGGTCATCAGCCGGGTTCCCCCGCTGCTCCACACGCCGCTGATGTCGGCTGCGAATGCGATCACCGGTATTTCCCTGGTCGGATCGCTGGTCGCCGCGGGGAGCGATCACGGCCGCCTGAGCAGCGTCCTCGGCATCATCGCGGTCATCTGCGCCACCATCAACGTCGTCGGCGGATTCCTCATCACCGACCGCATGCTCAAGATGTTCAAGCGCGACGTGCGCAAGTCCTCGTGATGGAAGGCATGACGGCTCGGGAGCTGGTGATCCAGGCGATTTACCTGGCGAGCTCGGTGTTTTTCATCCTCGGCCTCCGCGGTCTCAGCGGGCCGGCGAAGGCGCGGGCTGGAATGGCGCAGGCCGCCTTCGGGATGCTGCTCGCCATCATCGGCACCCTGCTGCACGAGGAAGTGGTTCGCTTCGACTGGATCGTCGTCGGACTGCTCGTCGGGTCCTTCATCGGCATCGTGATCGGGCGGCCGCTCTTCATTTCCGTGCCGATGACCGCCATGCCTCAATGGGTGGCGCTGTCGCACGCCGCCGGGGCCGTGGCGGCCACGCTGGTGGGCGTCAACGAGTACGTCCAGTTGGGTGCCTCGACGCCCCCGGGGACGATGGCCGCCCTCGGATTCGAGGTGTTACTCGGGGCGCTGACCGTTACGGGAAGCGTCATGGCGTTCGGCAAGCTGCAGGAGATTCTTCCCGGCCGTCCGGTGACTTGGCCGCTCCAGAATGCGGGCAACCTGCTGCTGCTCACGACCGCCTTCGTGCTGCTCGTCGTGCTGATCGTGAATCCGGGAATCTCCACGGCCTTCTGGGTGCTCCTCGCCATCGCCACGGTCCTCGGGGTGTTGATGGTGCTCCCCATCGGCGGAGCGGACATGCCGGTGGTGATCTCCCTGCTCAATGCCTATGCGGGACTATCGGCTTCGGCGATGGGATTTGCGATCGACAACAATCTGCTGATCATCGTCGGCGCCCTCGACGGCACCTCGGGCCTGCTGCTGTCCATTCTCATGTGCCGGGCGATGAACCGGTCGTTTGCCAACGTGCTCTTCGGGGCATTCGGAGCGAAAGATGTTTCCACCGGTTCCGCGACCGAGGGTCAGGAGATGCGGGCCATTACCCCGGACGATGCCGCCGTCCGCCTGGCCTACGCCGGCCTGGTCATCGTGGTGCCGGGGTACGGGCTGGCTGTCGCCCAGGCTCAGCACGCGCTCCGCGAGTTGACCGAGCTCCTCGAAAAGCGCGGGGTCGAAGTCAAGTATGCGATTCATCCGGTGGCGGGCCGGATGCCCGGCCACATGAACGTCCTGCTGGCCGAAGCCAACGTGCCCTACGACCAGCTGTTCGACATGGACGAAGTCAACGCGGAATTCAACCGGACCGATGTGGCGCTGGTGATCGGGGCCAACGACGTGGTCAATCCGGCCGCCCGGACCGACCCGGCCAGCCCGATCTACGGAATGCCCATTCTCGATGTGGACCGGGCGAGGTCCGTGATCGTTCTCAAGCGTGGCAGGGGGGCCGGGTTTGCGGGGATCGAAAACGCCCTATTCGTCAGCCCGACGACCTCCATGCTCTTCGGGGATGCCAAGGCCAGTTTGGCCCGATTGGTGACCGAGCTCAAGACCGTTTAGCCTGCTGCTCCCAGCCCCGGCGTGTGGGTTCCCGGGATTCGTTCGTCTCCCTTTTTCGGCAGCGGTACTCAGGCGGCTGGGAAGCCGAACAGGCAGCTGGCTTTCCGGCCGTTTGAGCATCCGGAAGGCTGAAAGATGCGCAAGCTCAAGCCGGACCGTGCTTTAGTTAACCCATTGAATTTCCGTAGCTTACGCCATATATTTCACGGTTCGGCTGCGGCGGCCCTGGCCCCCGTTAGCGAGCCTTAACGCGCTGTGACGAAGGAGGCATTTGACGTGGCGAACGCCCCTCGCACCAAGCGTAACGCTGTGAAGCCGGCCCAGATCGCCAAGGCGGTGGATGAGGGCCGGGAGAGCCTGGATCTCTACCTGGACGAGATCAGCCGGGTTCCGCTTCTCTCTCGAGATGAAGAGATGGAGTTGGCCCGGAAGGCCTTCCGGGGGAACCTGGCCGCCCAGGAGAGGCTGGCGCGGCACAACGTGCGCTTTGTGGTGTCGGTGGCCAAGAAGTTCCAGAACCGAGGCGTCCCCCTGGTTGACCTGATCGGGGAGGGGAACCTCGGGCTGATGACTGCTGCCCGGAAGTTCGACCCCGACCGCGGGGTGAAATTCATCTCCTACGCGGTCTGGTGGATTCGCCAGGCCGTCCAGGCCGCCATTGCCCGGCATGGGCGGCCGGTTCGGGTGCCACTCAACCGAACGGCGGATTTGTCCCGGCTGGGTCGGACCACTACGCTGCTCAAGGAGCGGCTGGGTCGGATGCCGACGACCGAGGAGTTGGCCCGGGCCACCGGGCTCACGCCCGAGGCCGTGCGCTCGCTCTCGGCGCTCAATTCCGAGGCGGTCCGGCTGGATCATCCGACGCGGGACGGGGACGGGAACGAGCGAATCGAGCGGTTCGCGGCCGACCAGGAAGGCACCGATGCCGGGACGATGGCGAACAGCCAGACGAACGACATCGAGGCGGCCCTCGCGACCCTGCCTCCCCGCGATGCCAAGGTCCTGCGCCTCTACTTCGGAATCGAAGACGGCCAGAGCCGGACCCTGGAGGAAATCGGGCGGATGATGGGAGTGACCCGCGAACGCATTCGACAGTTGCGGGACCGGGCGCTCATCCGGCTTCGGGAGGGCGAGACGGGAGA
>Ga0187893_10005558_pt1 | contig 22513 bp, 18 predicted proteins | sample MA1701074metaG_FD_139574 | JGI IMG/M metagenome (GOLD analysis project Ga0187893, IMG submission 139574) | White microbial mat communities from a basaltic lava cave in the Kipuka Kanohina Cave System on the Island of Hawaii, USA - MA170107-4 metaG ...
CCGAGCCGCTCGGCCTCGCGCTTCGCCACTTCGGCCTCCGTCGGGAGCTTGCGCTCCGGGATCACGATCCGGTTCACCTTCTGCAGCGAGCGGAAGTTCCCGATGTCCAGCCCCGACACGAGCGAGATCGCCGTACCGGACTTGCCCGCGCGGCCGGTGCGGCCGGTGCGGTGCGTGTAAACCTCGGGCGTCGCGGGCGAGGTGTACGAAATCACGTGCGAGAGGTCGCTGATGTCGATGCCACGCGCGGCGACGTCGGTGGCGACCAGGACGCGCAGCTCGCCGGCCTTGATGCGCTTCATCACCGCCTCGCGCGCGGCCTGCGTCATCTCGCCCTGGATCATGTCGGCGTCGATCTCGTTGCGCTGCAGGAACTTCGTCACCATGCGCACGTCGTCTCGCGTGTTGCAGAACACGAGCGCCGAGTCGGGATCCTCGTAGCGCAGGATGCGCAGCAGCGCCTTCTCCTTGTCGCCCGCCGCCACGATGAAGTGCCAGTGCTCGATCTCCGACGGCGCGCGCACGCCGCCCTGGGTGAGCGAGACGAACTCGGGCTCGGTCAGGAACACGCGAGCGAGCGAGATCACGCGCTGCGGCATGGTGGCCGAGAACAGGCCGGTCAGGCGCTGCTTCGGGATGTACTTCTGCAGCTCGCGCATGTCGGGCCAGAAGCCGAGCGAGAGCAGCTCGTCGGCCTCGTCGAACACGAGCACCCGCAGCTTGTCGAGCTTCACGTTGCCCGAGCCGAGGTGGTCGAGCAGGCGCCCGGGGCAGGCCACGATCACCTGCGCGCCGCGCTGGAAAGCCTCGAGCTGAGGGCCGTAGGCGGTGCCGCCGTAGACCGAGATGGTGTCGATGCCGAGATACTTGCTCATCAGCTTGATCTCGTTCTCGATCTGCAGCGCCAGCTCGCGCGTCGGCGCGAGCACCAGGAGCTGCGGCGCGCGCAGCTTGGGATCGATGATCTCGAGCGACGGCAGGCCGAAGGCGCCGGTCTTGCCGCTGCCGGTCATGGCCTGGGCGATCAGGTCGCGGCCGCGGCGCATCACCGGCGTGACGCGCCTCTGCACGGGCATGGGCCCGGTCCAGCCCATCTCGGCGACCGCCCGCTGGATCTCGGGCGAGAACGTTTCGAAGCTCTCGAGCTCTTCGGGGCGCGCCGCTTCGGCGCCGGTTTCGGTCATGGGCTGGGCTCGACCCTCTCCTGCACTACGCGCGACAGTGTCGCTTCGACCAGCGATTGCACGGGCAGCTTTTGCTCGATCGCTTCGATCGGCCCGGGCCGCGTCCAGGTGGCGGTCTGCCGCGGCATGAGGAAGCTGCAGCAGTCCTCGTCGGGCTCGATCGAGATCTCGTAGGTCCCGATCCGTTTCGCGAGCTCGATGATCTCGCCCTTGTCGCTCCCGACGAGCGGTCGGAGCACGGGCAGGTTAGCCGCCCGGTTGATCGTGTCGAGGTTGCCGAGCGTCTGGGACGAGACCTGGCCGACACTGTCCCCGGTCACCAGGGCCAGGGCCCCGACCCGGGTCGCGAGCGCCTCGGCGATCCGCAGCATGAAGCGGCGGTACAGGACGATGCGCGGCTCGGCCGGCGCCTCGCGCACCAGCGTCTGCTGCAGCTCGGCGAACGGCACGAGGAAGAGCTTCGCGGGTCCCGTCCAGGGGGCGAGCCGGGCGAGGGCGTCGCGCACCTTCTGCTGGGAGGCCGTGCTGGTGTAGGGCGCGCTGTGGAAGTGCACGTAGCCGAGCTCGCAGCCGCGCTTGGCGAGCAGCCAGGCGGCCACCGGCGAGTCGATCCCGCCCGAGACCAGCGCGAGCGCCCGGCCCGACGAGCGCACCGGCAGCCCGCCCGGGCCCGGCTTGCGCTCGTGCAGGAGGATCGCCTGGCCGCCGTGCAGGAGGTGCAGGTCGACCCACAGCTCGGGGTTCGCCAGGTCGACGCGCGCGCCGGTGCGCGCCTGGATCCGGGTGCCGAGCTCCGCGGCCAGCTGGTTCGAGCGGAACGGCAGCCCCTTGTCGATCCGGCGCACGCGCACGCCGAAGCTCGCGAAGCTGCGTCCGGCGACGTACGCGTCTACGCCCGCGCCGATCGCCTCGCGCGTCGCCGCGAGCGTGGTGGCGACACTGAAGTAGGCCACCCCGAACACGCGCCCGAGCCGCAGGGCGACCTCCTCGTGGGGAGCGCCGTCGGGCAGCTCCACCAGGATCCGGCCGAACATCCGGCGCGCGCTCGCGCGGCCGACCGGCGCCAGCGCCCGCACCAGGTTCTCGCACAGCGTGCGCTCGAAGCGCGGGCGGTTCCGCCCCTTCAGCCCCAGCTCCGCGTAGTGCACGACCCAGATCACGGCGCGGAGCATAGCAAGCGAAGCGCGCAGCGAGCCGAAGGCGAGCGAAGGCGGGTGGCACGGCCGCCCCGACATCGGCCCGCGGGCCGATGTCCCGCGGGGGCCGGGTCCCGCAGTTACGTCAGCGTTGGCACTTGGGACAGAAGTGCGTGCTGCGCGCGCCGAGCACGATGCGCTTGATGCGCGCGCCGCACTCCGGGCACGGCTCGCCGGCGCGCGCGTAGACCCGGCGCTCGTCCTGGTAGGCGCCGTCGCTGCCGTCGGGCATGACGTAGTCGCTGATCGAGGAGCCGCCCGTCTCGATCGAGCGCAAGAGCACGCGCTGCGCGGCGGCGACCACCTCGTCGCACTCGCGGCGCGAGAGCCGCCCGGCGGCGCGGCGCGGGCGCAGCCGGGCGAGGAACAGCGCCTCGTCGGCGTAGATGTTGCCGATGCCCGCGATCACGTCCTGCGCGAGCAGGAGGCTCTTCAGCGCGACGCGGCGCTTGCGCGTGGCGGCGAACAGCTCCGCGCCCGTCGCGGCGAGCGCGTCGACGCCAAGCTTGTCGAGGCGCGGGTCGCTCTGGCCGGGCGCGAGCAGGCGCACCTTCCCGAACTTGCGCACGTCGCGGAAGTAGAGATCTGGCCCTCCGTCCTCGAACTCGAGCCGCAGGTGGGTGTGCGCGTCGGGGCGGAAGCGCACCTGCGCCTCCGGCGCGAGCGAGGCACGCGCGGTCGCCGAGAGCAGCCGCACCGAGCGCGCGTGCTCGGCGAAGAGCTGGCCCGTCATGCCCAGGTGGAGCAGCAGGCGCCGGCCGTCGTCGAGCCCCGCGAGCAGGTACTTGCCCACGCGCTCCAGCGCCGACACCCGCGCGCCCGGCAACTCGCGCGCGAGTCGCGCGGGCTGCGTCAGGAAGAAGTAGCTCGCGCGCGTGGTGTGCACCTTCGCGATGCGGCGGCCGACCAGAGAGGGCGCGAGCTGCCGGCGCGTGACCTCGACTTCCGGAAGCTCGGGCATCGGCACAGCTTCCTCCGCGGCGCGGCTTCGCGCTAGGGTGTCCCGGGCATGAAGGAACGGGTGTTCGGAATCGAGACCGAGTACGCGCTGATCTTCCATCCGCGCGGAGCCGACGCCGCGCGCCCGACCAACCTCGAGCTCTACCGCCGCTTCGAGGCCGCCCTGCTCGCGCGCGTGCGCACCCTGCCCCACGGCTTCTCCTGGCTGCGCGAGAAGGGCGGACGCTTCCTCGAGAACGGCGGCACCTTCCACTACGAGGCCACGGCCGAGGACTTCGAGAGCGGGCTGCTCGAGCTGGCCAGCCCCGAGTGCCGCGACCCGTTCACGCTGCTCGCGCACGAGCGCGCCAAGGACGACCTGGTCGAGGAGCTGTGCGGCACCGTGAACCGCGAGCTCGAGCGCGTGGGCTTTCGCGGCACGGTCGGCGTGGGCAAGAACAGCGTCGACAGCCAGGGCAACACGCTCGGCTCGCACGAGAGCTACTGGGTCGAGGATCGCCTGTCCGGCGTGCGCAAGGCCCTGTTCGTGCCGGTCTGGCTCGCGCTCTGGCTGGTGTCGCTGCCGGTCGTGGCCTGGCTGTTCGCGCTGCGCATCGGTCTGCTCGTGCTGGTGCTCGGCGCGGGCGCGGTGTTGCTCGGCTCCGGGGCGTTGCTGCGGCTGGTGCGGCCGGCGCTCGGCCAGCGCGTGTTCGCGTTCATGGAGCGCTTCGCGCACGAGCTCGAGCAGCACCCGGGCAACCTCGCGCGCCGCGTGCAGCGGCTCGCCGCGCCGCTCTATCCCTTGATGCGCCTCCACTCCGCGGTGTACGACCGCTTCCACTTCCTGGCGATCCGGCGCGACCTGACCGCGCACCTCGTCACGCGCACGCTCTACACGGGCGGCGGCGCGCTCGGCTTCGACGGCGGGCCGCTGTTCCGGCTGGCGCAGCGCCCGCCCTTCCTGAAGGTGCTGGCGCGCATCTTCCCCGACGACGACGCGCGCCCGCTGTACGAGATGCGCGACCTGTTCTTCCAGCCCTGGTCGGCGCTGCGCGCGCGGCGCCGCCTGCACCTGCTGGTCGGGGACGCGAACATGTCGGAGTGGGCGCAGGTGTTGCGCGTGGGTGCGACGGCGCTGGTGCTCGAGGTGATCGAGGACGGCGCCCCTGAGGGCTGGCCGGTGCTCGCGAAGCCGCTCGAGGCCCTGCAGGCGGTGAACCTCGACCCCGAGCTTACCGCTTCGCTCGAGCTGGCCGACGGCACGCGCGCGAGCGCGCTCGAGATCCAGACGCGCATGCTCGGCTTCGTGCGCGAGCGGCTCGAGGGCGGGCGCGAGCCGGTCGAGCTGTGGAAGCTGCGCGTGATCGCGATGTGGCAGGAGACGCTCGAGACTCTCCGCCGCGCGCCCGAGACACTCGCCGACCGGATCGACTGGCTCGCCAAGCGCCGGCTCGTGTTCGAGGAGATGCCGGAGGCTGCCGACCGCGCTGCGCTGCGCGCGCGCGGCGCCGAGGTGATGCGCGACGGCGGCGCGCGCAGCGCCGCCGACCTGCACCTGCGCGAGCGCGCCTTCCGCGTGCGCCGCATCGATCTGCGCTTCCACGAGCTCGGCCCGCGCGGCGGCGCGCGCCGGCTCGAGCAGCGCGGCCGCCTGCGCCGCCTGTCGGCGCCCGAGCAGGTCGAGCGCGCGCGCACCGAGCCCCCGGCCGACACGCGCGCGCACGCGCGCGGCCAGGCGATCAAGTTCGCGCACGCGAACGCCGTGACCGGCCGCGCCGCCTGGGACCGCGTGCGCGTGGGCAAGCTCGGCCACCGCAGCCTGAAGGACCCGCTGGATTCGGGCTCGTAGCGGGTCTGCTCGCCTTCGCTTCGCCCCGGCGCTTCGCTTGCCGGACTCCCCCTGCTAGTTTTCGGCCATGAACATCACCCGCGACACGGTGCTGTACGTCGCCCGCCTGGCGCGGCTGCGGCTCTCGGACGAGGAGGTCACGCGCATGCAGCGCGACCTCGACGCGATCCTGGGCTACGTCGACACCCTGCGCGAGCTCGACACGACCGGCGTGCCGCCGACCACGCACGTGCTCGAGATCGCGACGCCGCTGCGCAAGGACGCGGTGCACGACGTGCTGCCCGTGTCCGAGGTCGTGCGCAACGCCCCGCAGCACGACGAGAACGCGATGATCGTGCCCAAGGTGCTCGAGTGAGCGACCTCGCCAAGGCCGGTCTCGCGGAGCTCGCCCTGCACGTCGCGAGCGGGGACGTGTCGTGTCGCGAGGTCGTGGCGGCGGCGCTCGCGCGCATCGAGCGCGGCGATCCGAAGCTTGGCGCGTTCCTGACCCTGCGCGCGGAAGCGGCGCTGGCAGAGGCGAGCGCCGCGGACGCCGAGCGCAAGGCCGGCCGCGCGCGCTCGCGCCTGCACGGGCTGCCGATCGCGGTGAAGGACATCCTGGCCTCGCCCGACTTCGAGACGCGCTGCGGCTCGCGCATCCTGACCGGCTTCCGTGCGCCCTACGAGGCCACGGTGCTGCGCCGGCTGCGCGAGGCGGGGCTCGTCGTGCTCGGCTCGACCAACATGGACGAGTTCGCGATGGGCGGCTCGACCGAGAACTCGGCGCTCGCGAAGACGCGCAATCCCTGGGATCCGACGCGCGTGCCGGGGGGCTCTTCGGGCGGGAGCGCGGTGGCGGTCGCGGCGCGCTTCGTGCCCGCCGCGCTCGGCACCGACACGGGCGGCTCGATCCGCCAGCCCGCGGCACTGTGCGGTGTCACCGGCTTGAAGCCGACCTACGGGCGCGTGTCGCGCTACGGGCTGGTGGCGTTCGCGAGCTCGCTCGACCAGATCGGCCCGATCACCCGCTCGTGCTCCGACGCGGCGCTGCTGCTCGGCGTGATCGCGGGCCACGATCCGCACGACGCGACGTCCTACCCCGCGCCCGCGCCGAACTGGCTCGCGGCGCTGTCGGGCAACGTCGACGGCCTGCGCATCGGCATCCCGCGCGGCTTCTTCGACGGCGCGGGCGCCGACGCCGAGACCATGGCGCGCGCGCGCGAGGCGCTCCACGTGTTCGCGGGCCTGGGCGCGAAGACCGTCGAGGTCGAGCTGCCGAACAGCGGCTACGGCATCGCGACCTACTACCTGATCTGCACCGCCGAGGCGTCGTCGAACCTGTCGCGCTACGACGGCGTGAAATACGGCTTCCGCGTGGCGAGTCAGACGCTGGACGAGATGTACGAGAAGACGCGCTCGGAGGGCTTCGGCGCCGAGGTGAAGCGGCGCATCCTGCTCGGCACCTACGTGCTCTCCGCGGGCTACTACGACGCCTACTACCGCAAGGCCGCGCAGGTGCGCACGCTGATCCGGCGCGACTTCGAGCGCGCGTTCGAGAGCTGCGACGTGATCGCGTCGCCGACCACGCCCGGACCCGCCTGGCCGCTCGGCGAGCGCGTCGACGATCCGCTGCAGATGTACCTGGCCGACGTGTTCACCGTGACCGCGAACCTCGCCGGCCTGCCGGCGGTGTCGCTGCCGTGCGGGCTCGCCGCGGGCCGGCTCCCGGTCGGCCTGCAGCTGATCGGCCGGCCGCTCGACGAGGCCACGGTGCTGCGGGCGGGCGACGCATTTCAGCGTCACACGCACTTCCACGAGCTGGCCCCGGAGGACTCCGCGAGTTGAGACGGGCGCTCCAGGTCGCGTTCGCGCTGCTGGCGCTGCTCGTGATCGCGGCGGGCGTCGCCCTGTACCTGTTCGACGTCGAGAAGCTGCGCGATCCGCTGCAGGCCCAGGCAAGCCGAGCGCTCGGGCGCGACGTGTCGCTGGGCGCGATCTCGCTGTCGCTGTTTCCCCTGCCCGCGGTGAGCCTGGCCGACGTGCGCGTGGGCGGGCCGAAGGCGGCGGATCCCCCGTTCGCGACGGTCGAGGAGCTGCGCCTGCGCGTGGCGGTCCTGCCGCTGATCGCAGGCCAGGTGGTGCTGCGCTCGCTCGAGATCGAATCGCCGGTCGTGCACATCCCGTTCGACAAGCAGGGCAAGCCGATCCTGCCCGGCGCGAGCGACGCCAAGGCGAAGCGGGCCGCGCCCGGGGCCGGGCAACCAGAGGAAGGCGGCGCGGTGGCGGCCGACGGCCTCGCGCTCGCGATGGACCGGATCTCGATCGAGAACGCGCGCGTCGAGGCCGGGCCGTGGCTGATCGAGAACGCGAACGTCGACGGCCAGCTCGCGCTCGACGGCTCGGGCGAGTTCCGCGTCGCGCTCGACCTTCCGGGCCTGGCCGAGCTGCGCAACACCGAGCTGCGTGTCGCGGGCCTGACCGGCCCCGCGCCGGAGATCGCCGCGCACGGTGATTTCTTCGCGGACCTCGCGCCGCTCGCCAAGCGCTTCGCGCTCGCGCAGGAGATCTCGGGCCGGGCGCGCGGCGAGTACGAGGTCGAGCTCGCCGGCGGCGAGCTGCGCGCCGCCAAGACGAACGTCGACGTGCCCGACCTGCTCGTGCGCTCGGGCGACCTGGTCGTGTCGGGCCCGGCGCGCACGCACGCGGTGCTCGGCGAGAGCTACTCGATCGACCTCTCCGACACGCGCGTCGAGCAGACGGGCCTGTTCGCCAAGCCCAAGCGCACGCCGCTCTCCGTGACCGGCGCGCTGGGCTCGAAGCCCGACCTCTCGGCGGTGCGCGAGGCGCTGGTGAAGATCGGCACGAACGTGATCCCGCTCGGGCTCGAGCTCGACCGCAAGCCGATGCTCGTCCACGTGCGCACCTCGGCGATCGACCTGGCTTCGCTGCGCGAGCTGCTGCCGCCCGACCGCCCGTCGCTCTCGGGCCGCTTCCACGTCGAGGCGCTCGACGTGCAGCTCGAGCCGCTGCGCGTCGACGGCCGCGCTGCGCTCGACAACGTCGAGACGCGGCTCGAGCACGGGCCGATCCGCGTTTCCGGCGGCGTGCTCGGCAAAGGCCGGGTGATCGAGCTCGAGAAGGGCACGGCCGTGCTCGGCGAGCAGACGATCGGCCTGGACGCGAGCTACGACCTGACGACCGGCGCGATCCGCGCGAGCTACGACACCGCGAACAGCCAGCTCGGGGCATTGATCGCGGCGCTCTCCGGCCGCGGCGAGGTCGACGGCACCCTGACCTCGCGCGGGCAGCTCGAAGCGAAGGCGCCGGACGTGAACGCGCTCAGCGGCGGCGGCAAGATCGACATCCGGCCGGGCCGCATCCAGGGCTTCTCGCTGGTGAAGTCGCTGCTCGGGTCGCTCGCGTCACTTCCCGGTGTCGCCGCGGCCGCGACCGGCAAGGACCTCTCGCGTTACGACGACGAGAGCTTCCAGTACCTGACCGCCGACTACCAGGTCGCGAACGGGCGGGTCTCGACCGAGAATCTCGAGCTCGCCTACCAGAACGCGACCGCCTACCTGCACGGCTCGGTCGGGATGAGCGACCGCACGCTCGACCTGGCCGGGCGCGTGGTGCTGGCGAAGGAGGCGGACGCGGAGATCGCCGGGGAGAAGCGCGCGAAGGAGCGGGTGATCCCGATCGCGCACATCACCGGCACGCTCGACGCGCCGCGCCTGGAGCTCGACCAGAAGACGCTGGCCGCGCTGGCGCTCGCCTACTCGGGCAACGACAAGACGCGCGAGAAGATCGACAAGGCGCTCGGGCCGGGCGCCTCGGAGGCCGTCGAGGAGTTGCTCGGCAACATCCTGGGCGGGCAGAAGAAATAGCGGCGTTCTTCACGGTGCGAATGGCGGGCGACGCGGTCGAGCTGCTCGACCAGCGCCTGCTGCCCGGCGAGGAGCGCTACCTGCGCCTCGCCGGCACCGAGGAGGTCGCGCGCGCGATCGAGACGCTCGCGGTGCGTGGCGCGCCCGCGATCGGCGTGACCGCGGCGATGGCGATCGCGGTCGCGCTCGCTCGGGCCCCCGACGCAGAGCTGCGCGCCACGCTCGAGCGCGACAGCGCGCGGCTCGCGCGCACGCGCCCGACGGCGGTGAACCTGGCCTGGGCGCTCGCGCGCATGGCGGGCGAGCTCCACGCGCGGCTCGACGCCGGCGCGGCTCCCAGCGACGTGCGCCGCCACGCGCGCGCGCTCGCGCAGCGGATCCACGACGACGACGTCGCGAGCTGTCGCGCGATCGGCGACGCCGGCGCGGCGCTCCTGCCGCCGCGCGCGCGCGTGCTCACCCACTGCAACGCCGGCGCGCTCGCCACCGCCGGCTACGGCACCGCGCTCGGCGTGATCCGCAGCGCCGCGCGCGACGGGCGGCTCGCGCACGTGCTGGCGCAGGAGACGCGCCCGTTCCTGCAAGGCGCGCGGCTCACCACCTGGGAGCTGGCGCGTGACGACATTCCGGTGTCGCTCCTGACCGACGGCATGGGCGGGGCGATGATGGCGCGCGGCGAGGTCGACGCGGTGGTCGTGGGCGCGGACCGGATCGCCGCCAACGGCGACGTCGCGAACAAGATCGGGACCTACACGCTGGCGGTGCTGGCGCAGGCGCACGGCGTGCCGTTCTACGTCGCGGCGCCGCTGTCGACGCTGGACCTCGACACGCCCAGCGGCAAGGAGATCCCGATCGAGCAGCGCAGCTCCGAGGAGGTCACGCACATCGCCGGCGTGGCGATCGCGCCGGCCGGCGTGACCGCGCTGCACCCGGCCTTCGATGTGACGCCGGCCACACTCGTGACCGCGATCGTCACGGAGCGCGGCGTCGTGCGCCCGCCCTACGGACCGGCGCTCGCGGCTCAACGGGGCGAGCCCGGAGGCCGATGATTCCGGTGGACGCGATCCCGTCCACAGGGGAAGACTGCCGTTGGAAGTGCTGGTCGTCGAAGACGATCGTGCCCTCGCCCGCAGCCTCGGCCAGGGCCTGGAGCGCGCGGGGTACACCGTGCGCCAGGTGCACGACGGCATCGCCGCGCTCGAGGCGGTCGGCAAGGCCGCGCCCGATCTGATCCTGATCGATCTGCTGCTGCCGCGGAAGGACGGGCAGACCGTGATCTCGACGCTCGCCGCGTCCGAGGCGACGAGGAGCATCCCGATCATCGCGATGAGCGGCGTGTTCCGCGGCGCGGATCCGCTGCGCAGCGTCACGGCCGCGGGCGCGCGCGGATTCCTCGAGAAGCCGTTCGAGCTCGCGGTGCTGCTCGACCGCGTCTCGCGCCTGATCGGCCGGCCGATCGCGAACAACAACCAGGCCGCGGTCGACGCGCTCGATCTCTCGGCGACGCCCGGCGCCGAAGTGCTGTGGAGCGCGATGCAGGTCCGCACCACGGGCGCGGTGCACTTCGAGCAGGGCAAGCGGCACAAGGTGGTGGTGCTCGACGAGGGACGGCCGCTGGCCGTGCGCTCCAACCTGGCGCGCGAATCGCTCGGCCGCCGGCTGGTCGAGTCGGGGCGGATCGGCGAGAAGATCTTCGAGGAGGCGCTGCGCCGCTCGAAGGCGACCGGCAAGCGCCAGGGCGAGATCCTGGTGCAGCTGGGCGCGATCACCGACAGCGAGCTGCGCGAGGTGCTCGACGCCCAGGCCGCGGACAAGCTGCTCGACGTGTTCAGCTGGACCGAGGGCCGCGCCTGGACACAGGCCGGTGTACGGGCGATGACGCTGACCTCGGAGCTCGCGGGCTGGACGCCGCGCGCGACCATCCTGCGCGGCGCGCCGCGCGTGAACGCGGCGGTGATCGCCAAGCGCCTCGAGCCGTACCAGTCGAGCGAGCTGGCGCAGGAGAGCCTGCACCTCGAGGAAGGCGAGCGGACCGACGCGGTCGCTGCGCTGTGGCAGGCGCTGGGACGCCCCCAGCGCGTGCGCAACCTGATGAACCCGCACGCGAGCACGCTGTACGCGCTGTGGCTGATCGGGGCGCTCGAGCTGCGCGCCGACAAGGACGACACCCAGAAGTCACTTCCCGGTGTCGGCCCCGCCGCGGCCGTCGCCGAGCTCGAGTCGAAGCTTCGCAGCGCGGCGAGCGCGCACGAGGGCGGGAGCCACTACGAGGTGCTGGGCATCCCGCGCGAGGCGAGCGGCGACGACGTCCGCGCCGCGTTCATGGAGCTCGCCAAGGTCTTCCACCCCGACAAGGTCGGACGGCGCGCGCCCAAGCTCGTCGAGCTCGCGGCGAAGGTCTTCGCGCGCATCTCCGAGGCCAACGACGTGCTCGGCAGCCCGGACTCGCGCGCCGGCTATGACGTGCAGCTGCGCCAGACGCGCGGCGCGGAGGCCGACCGGAACGCGGTCAACAAGATCCTCACGGCGGAGCAGCAATTCCGGCGCGCCGAGGAGTCGGCGCGGCGCAAGGAGTGGGACGCGGCGCTCGACGCCCTGCGCTGGGCGATCGAGCTCGACCCCGACGAGGGCGAATTCCACTCGCTGCGCGGCTGGGTGATGTTCCTGAAGCAGCAGGACCAGGGCGGCGGCGGCGATCCCGAGGCCGCGGTCTCGCTGCTCAAGAAGGGCATCGCGCTCTCGCCCCAGGCGCCGAGCGGCTGGTTCTACCTGGGCCAGGTCCGGAAGGCTTGCGGAGACTCGGCCGAAGCGGAGAGAATGTTCCGCAAGGTGATCGACGTTCGCCCCGACCACGTCGAAGCGCTGCGCGAGGTCCGCCTGATGCAGTTGCGCCGCGCCAAGGGCGACGACACGATTGCCGGCAGGCTGTTCGGAAGGAAGAAGAAGTAGTGGGCGTCGAGAAGACCGAGCGCGTCTGGCACAACGGCAAGCTGATCGCCTGGGACGACGCGAACGTCCACATCCTCACCCACACGCTGCACTACGGCCTCGGCGTCTTCGAGGGCATCCGCTGCTACCGCGCGGACGACGGCCGCAGCAACGTGTTCCGCCTGAAGGAGCACGTCGAGCGGCTCGCGCTCTCGGCCAAGATCGTCGAGATCGACATGCCGTGGTCGCGCGACCAGATCGAGGCCGCGATCCTCGACACGCTGCGCGCGAACCGCATGGCCGAGGGCTACATACGCCCGATCGTGTACCTCGGCGCCGGCGCGATGGGGCTGCTGCCGAAGGACAATCCGACCCACATCGCGATCGTCGTCTGGCCGTGGGGCGCGTACCTGGGCGAGGAGGGCCTCGAGCGCGGCATCCGCGCCAAGGTCTCGTCGTACACGCGCCACCACCCGAACGTGTCGATGACCAAGTCGAAGACCTGCGGCGACTACGTGAACTCGATCCTGGCCAAGCGCGAGGTCACGCGGCAGGGCTACGACGAGGCGATCCTGCTCGACACGAGCGGCCTGGTCGCGGAGTGCAGCGGCGAGAACGTGTTCATCGTGCGGCGCGGCGTGCTGAAGACGCCGCCGCTCGTGTCGGTGCTCGAGGGCATCACGCGCGACGCGGTGATCCGGATCGCGCGCGACAAGGGCATCGAGGTGGTCGAGCAGAGCCTGACGCGCGACGAGGTCTACTGCGCCGACGAGGTCTTCCTGACCGGCACCGCCGCCGAGCTCACGCCCGTGCGCGAAGTCGACGACCGCGCGATCGGCGCCGGCTCCCGCGGCCCCATCACCAAGACCATCCAGGCCACCTTCTTCGACGCCGTCCACGGCCGCGACCGCAAGTACGAGTCGTGGCTGACGTCCGTCTGACTACGCTCGGCTGCGCCTCGCTGCGCGCGCCTGCGGCGCTTGCGGGGCTCGCTCGGGGCGGCCCTCGCTCGCCCGTCGTGCTTCGAGCGCTCAACCAATCGCAAACGTGAAGATTTCGTCGAGCACCCGGTCGCGCTGCGAGTCGGTGAGGCTCTCGTCGACGGGCAGGAGGATGCCGGTGGCGCGCGCGTGCTCGGCGGCGGGCAGGCTCGCGAGCTCGCGCTCGGCGAGCGGCAGGCGCAGGCGGCGCGTCTCGATCCCGCTCTCGAGCAGGAGCTTGGCGAGGTCGTCGGCCGTGGTGCGCGCGAAGCGGGTCAGCCGCAGCAGGTAGTCCGCGTAGGTCGGCAGCGCGCGCTCGGGCGTGGGCGGGACGCGGAACGCGTCGTAGCGCGAGAGCTCCGCCGAGTACGCGCTCGCGATCCGGCGGCGCGCGGCGATGCGGTCCTCCCAGTGCGCGAGCGCGCTGCGCGCGAGCCGCGCGAGGCCGTCGCCGATCCGCTGCTCGGCGAGGCGCGGCGCGAGCGCCTGGGCGAGCGAGTCGGGCAGCGCGAGCAGCGACACCCGGAAGCCCGGCGCGTGCGCGCCGAGCGGGAGCCGGAACACGGTCGCGCACGGGCTCCGGCCGAGGCGCGAGCCCGCGAAGGTCGCGCCGAGACTCTGACAGCCGTCCTCGAACAGCTCGAGCCCGCGCTCCTCGGCCAGGCCGTAGAGCGCGTCGAGCTCGGCCGCCTGGCCGAACGGGTGCGCGACCAGGATCGCGCGCGTGCGCGAGCCGATCGCGGCCGCCGCGGCGCTCGGTCCGAGCGTCAGGCGGTCGGGGTGCACGTCCGCGAACACCGGGCGAAGACCCGCGGCGCGCAGCGCGTCGAGCGCCGCGGCCGAGACGACCCCGGGCACGATCACCTCGTCCTCGGAGCGCAGGCCGAGCTCGCCGCTGAGCGCCAGAAACGCCTCTCCCGGCGAACGCAGCGCGAGCACGCGGTCCGCGCCCAGGTACGACGCGGCCTCGCGCTCGAGCGCGTCGGTGTCGGCGCCGGGCTCGGGCGTCCTCAACAGGATCGAGAGCCGGTCCTCGTCCTCGCGCGGGCTGTCGAACGGCACGAGCCGGCCGGAGACGCCGCCCGCGGGCGCGATCTGGTCGAGGAACTCTCCCACGCACTCGCCGATCGCCTCGACCGTACACTGGAAGGCGTCGCTCGGATCGGAATCATCGCCGTCCGGCAGCTCGCGGCGCAGCACTTCGTGGCCGCGCTGCCGCAGCACGATGCCCGGACAGGCGGGGTGCGAGAAGCGGTCGATCACCTCGAGCAGCCCGAACCGGCAGTTGCCGGCGATCGAAAGCGGCAGATCGGCGCCGCCGCCGAGCAGGACCGCGAGGTCCGGCCGGATGCGATCCTCGAGCCAGCGCGTGACCTCCTCGCCGAGCTTCTGTCCGCTGCGCGCGGGAATGCCCGCGCGCTCGCACACCTCGAGGATCTCGGGACAGAAGTCGCGCTCCGCGCCGCCCTCGATGCCGAGGAACGCCACCACGCGATCGCCGCGCTCGAGCAGCCGCTCCAGCACGCACAGCGCGCGGTAGGTGCCGCCGATCAGCAGGATTCTCGGGTTCGTCGGTTTCATGGCGCTCGGCGGCCGGGAGGAGCAATCCGCGTGCCCGGGACACGAGCGCCAGGCGCCGCCGTGCTGCGACACGCGCGCCGCGCGGTGTCTTGATTCCGGCGCTCTGCGTCAGGGATCGAACACCTGCCCGGGTCCGAACGCCCGCCGCGCGGCCGCGTGCTACGGTTGGGCCGTGAGCCTCGCTGCCCCCCGCAACCCCACTCGCTTGGTGCGCGCCGGCTCCGTCGCGATCGGCGCCGGCTCGCCGATCTCGGTGCAGAGCATGTGCGCGACCCACACCCAGGACGTCGCCGCCACCGTGAAGCAGGCGGAGGCGCTCGCGGGCGCGGGCGCGGCGCTCGTGCGCGTCGCGGTCGACAGCAAGGCCGACGCCGACGCGCTGGCCGAGATCCACGCGCGCACCGCGGTGCCGCTGGTGGTCGACCTGCAGGAGCACTACCGGCTCGCGCCCGCGGTCGCGAAGTCGGTCGCGAAGCTGCGCTACAACCCCGGCCACCTGCACCACCACGAGCGCAGCCGCTCGATCCGCGACAAGGTCGCGTGGATCGCGGAGGTCGCGGGCACGGCCGGCTGCGCGCTGCGCGTGGGCGTGAACTGCGGCTCGGTCGCGCCCGAGTACGACGAGCGCTTCCCGGGCGACTCGATCGGCGCGATGGTCGCGTGCGCGGTCGATCACTGCGCGCTGCTCGACGGCTTCGGCTTCACCAACTTCGTGGTCTCGCTCAAGGACTCCGACCCCGCGAAGGTGGTCGAGGCGAACGAGCGCTTCGCGCGCGAGCGGCCCGACGTGCCGCTGCACCTCGGCGTCACCGAGGCGGGGCTCCTGCCGATGGGCGAGATCAAGACGCGGATCGCGTTCGAGCAGCTGCTCGCGCGCGGCATCGGCGACACGCTGCGTGTCTCGCTCACGCTGCCCAACGACCGCAAGCACGAAGAGGTCACGGTCGGCCTGCGCATCCTGGCCGACGTCGCGGCCGGCCGCTTCCGCTCCGTGCCCGACCTGCCGGGGCTGAACATCATCTCCTGCCCGTCGTGCTCGCGGGTCGAGAACGAGGCCTTCGTCGAGCTGGCCGAGAAGGTGCGCGACCTGACCGCTTACGCGTCCGAGCACGACGTCACGATCGCGGTGATGGGCTGCCGCGTGAACGGGCCGGGCGAGACCGACGACGCGGACCTCGGCCTGTGGTGCGGACCGCGGCACGTGAACCTGAAGCGCGGCGGCGAGAAGCTCGGCGCGTTCGGCTACGACGAGGTGCTCGGTCGGCTCAAGACGGAGCTCGACCGGATGATCGCCGCGCGCGGGCGGCGCGAGGAGGGACGGGCATGAGGATGCTGCACACGATGCTGCGGGTGGGTGATCTGGAGCGCTCGCTCGCGTTCTACACCGGACCGCTGGGCATGAAGCTGCTGCGCAAGCACGACTTCCCCGGCGGCCGCTTCACGCTCGCCTTCGTCGGCTACGGCGAGGAATCGCACCACACCGTGCTCGAGCTGACGCACAACTGGGACACCAAGAGCTACGAGATCGGCACCGGCTACGGCCACGTCGCGCTGGGCGTGGACGACATCTACGGCACCTGCGCGCGCCTGCGCGAGGACGGCGTCCGGATCACGCGCGAGCCCGGCCCGATGCAGCACGGCACGACCGTGATCGCGTTCGTCGAGGACCCGGACGGCTACAAGATCGAGCTGATCGAGAGAGCCTGAGGCTCAGGCCAGCTCCCACCGTCGGGAGCTGATGCTCCGGTAGGCGGCGTGGATCCAGGCGAGGGTCTGCGCGCCGCTGTCGACGCGCCGCTCGGGGCCGCGGCACTCGCGCAGGAAGTCGTTCAGCACCGCGGCGAGCGTGGCGCTCGAGTCGAGCTCGGCCGCGATGATCTCCTCGTGGCCGTCCTCGCGGCGCAGGATGGTCTGCGCGCTGCCGAGCACGATCTCGCCGCGGTCGCCGATGCAGCGCGCGATCGGGCGCTCGCCGTGCTCGTTCCACGACACGCGCAGCACGCCCACCACGCCGCCGTCGTGTGCGGTCTCGACGCGGATCTCGTCCTCGATGTCGGCGGCCTGGCGGCTCTTCGCCTCGAGCACGCGGATGCGGCGCACCGGCCCCGCGAACGCCTCGACGGCGTCGAGCGCGTCGGGACCGAGCTCCATCCACACGCCGCCGCCCGACAGCGCGGGATCGCCGCGCCAGCCCTCGCGGGCGTCGCACTTGCGCGCGAGCGACACCTCGACCGCGCACAGCCGGCCGATCGCGCCCACCGCGATGCGCAGCCGCGCGGACACCACCGCCGACGCGCAGCGCAGGCGGGCGGCCGTGACGGCGCAGCGGTCGGAGCGCTCCGAGAGCTCGGCGATCCGGTCCGCGTCCGCGGGCGTGGTCGCCAGCGGCGGCTCGACCAGGACCTCGACCCCCGCGCGCAGCAGCGGCTCGGCCAGCTCGAGGTGGAGCGAGGGCGGCGTACACAGGACTGCGACGCGCGGCACGACGCCCGCGTCGAGCATCGCGGCCACGCTCGCGAAGCCGCGCGCGGGGATCCCGCGCAGGCGCTCGGGATCGGGATCGACCGCGGCCTCGAGCGCGATCTCCGGGTACTCGGCGAGCAGCTCGAGCCAGTCTCGCGCGGCGCGGCCGGCTCCCACGAGCGCGATGGACTTCACCAGAACGGCAGGCATCGAGGCCTCCTCGCAGTGGAAAGGATTCGGGTGCGGCGCGGGGCGCCGGGATCAGGCGGCCGCGGCGGTCTCGCGCGCGAGCGTCACTTCAGCGTCCCAGCCCACGCGGCGCGGGTACGCCTGCGCCGACGTGCACAGAAGCACGCGCGAGTTCGGGATGCGCGCCGGCAGCCGGCGCGAGAGCTGCCCGAGCAGCGTGATCGGCTCGGCGTGCGCGTCGCGCGAGATGTGCACCGCCTCGACCGCGCTCGCGTCGAAGCCCGGGAACCAGCGGTGGATCGTCTCGAGCGCCTGCTTCTTCAGCACGTCGTCCGGCAGCACGAAGGTGTCGGTGTGCGGTCCGCAGTCGCCGCGCAGGTAGATCAGGTGGCGGCCGTCGAACGACTCGCTGGAGACCACGTTGGTCGCCTCGATCACGTTCTGGAACACGAGCTTCCGGCCGACCAGCGCGGTCTGGTAGTACGCCCCGAGCTTGCGGCGCGACACGACCAGCGCCGTGATGCGGCCCTGGTAGGGCAGGTCCATGTTCGGCAGCTCGTGCGCGAGCCGCGCGCGGGCGAGCTTGGTGAGGTCGCCGGGCGGCAGGGTCGAGATCACCTGGTCGAAGCGCTCCTCCTGGCCGTCGAGCTCGACGCTCGCGTGGGTGCCGAAGGTCTCGACCGCCGTCACGCGCGCGTGCAGGCGGACCTCGCCACCGCGCGACTCGACGGAGCGGCGCAGCCGCTCGCTGAGCCACGACGAGCCGCCGCGCAGGTAGCCGAACACCTCGCGGCGTCCGGTCTGGTAGGCGTTCAGCTGGCGCCAGGCCCAGTAGGCGGGAACCTCGTCGACGTATTCGCCGAAGCGGCTCTCGAGCATCGGGCGCCACCAGGTTTCGTAGACCCGCGCGCCGAACACGCGCGGCAGCCACTCGGAGGCGGGCGTCGCGTCGAGGTGGAGCGCGTAGCGCTTGAGCTGGGTCGCGTAGACCAGGCCCAGCGCCGCGCGCACGCGCTGCTTGCCGCCGAGCCCGAGCAGGCGCAGCAGATCGCGCGCCGCGGTGACCGGGTAGTGCGAGCCGCCGACGGCGACGGCGGAGCGCGTCTCGCGCCAGGCGATCCGGCCGAGCCCGCCCAGCTCGCCGAGCAAGCCACACAGTGCGGTGTCACCATTGCGGATCGCGAGCGAGGTGCCGTCGAGCCGCATGCCCGCGTGCTCGACCGGGGCGCCGAGCTGCCCGAGCCAGGCGGAGCTCTCGAGCACTACCGGCTTGTGGCCGCCCTTCGCCAGGTAATGCGCACAGGCAAGTCCAGCCACCCCACCACCGAGAATCGCGACCCGCATGCAACCACTCCCGCTTGCCCCGAGACGCGACCCGCGACCCCTGCTTCAGTTCCCGTCCGGCGCAATCGGTGCTCGCAAGCGAGATGCCAGTGCGTTCGACATTCCGGGGGGTGAGTGATGCAATGGCCAACGGGTCGTTGGGGCGTTCAGCATCAACCGGCAAAACCCAATCCAACGAACCCAGGCTGCCTCGGATTCTATAGGAAGCAGGCGCCGCCTACGAGAAAATTATTGCCGTGCCCGCTGTGATCGCCGACACCCTTCGCAAAATAAGTTGCCGATTTGGTGGCAGCCCGCGTGCGCTTTGCGGAAGTCGTCTCCACACGGCCCGGCGAAAGTGCGCACCCCGATGCGCAGGTTGTGAGGCAAGTCACCGGATTCGTTGAGCTCGTCTTCGCCCCCCAAAGGCGCCTCGGACGGCCGCTCGGCGAAGCGCGTAGACTGCGGCGAGGAGGATCTCCATGCCGTCCATCGCTCTTCCCGCCGTGAGCCTCGCCGCAGTTCCCGGCCGGCGGCGGGCGACGCTCGAGCTGGCCCGCGAGATCGAGCGCCGCGGCTACGCCGGCATCTACTGCCCGAGCTTCGGCGACGGCCTCGGCCTGTGCGAGGCGCTGGCCTTCGCCACCGAGCGCATCCCGTTCGGCACCAGCATCGCGAACATCTACACCCGCCACGTCGCGGACTACGCGCAGACCGCGTCGCTGATCCACGAGCTCTCCGGCGGCCGCTTCCGCTTCGGCGTCGGCGTCTCGCACGGGCCGGCACTCGACCGGCTGGGCGTGAAGGCCGGGCCGCCGCTCGGGGACATGCGCGCGTTCGTGAACGGCCTGCGCGCGAACGCGCGCGCGGGCGAGCAACCGCCGCTCGTGCTCGCGACGCTGCGCAAGCGCATGATCGCGCTCGCGGCCGAGCTCGCGCAGGGGATGGTGTTCGCGAACGGCGCGCGCTCGCACATGCGCGACTCGCTCTCCGCACTTCCCGACGGCCGCGCGAACGATCCTTCGTTCTTCATCGGGAACATGATCCCGACCTGCATCTCCGACGACATCGCGGCGGCCGCCGCCACGAACCGCAAGACCTTGATCGGCTACGTCTCGATGCCGAACTACCGCAACTACTGGCGCGAGGCCGGCTACGTGGACGAGATGGACGCGATCGAGGCGGCGGTGGTGGCGAAGGACTTCGAGCGCATCCCGTCGCTGATGAGCGACGCGTGGCTCTCCGACGTCACGCTCTACGGCCCAGCCGCGCGCGTGCGCGAGGGGCTCGAGGCCTGGTACGAGGCCGGCATCCGCACCCCGATCCTCGTGCCCTCGTCCGCCGCCGGTAACCAGATGAAGGCGTTCCAGGAGCTCTTCGACTGCTTCGGCTGACCGGCGAGTTCGCGTAGCCAGCCCTAACGACCCTTGCGCTGGATGCCCTGGATCGAGAGATAGTCCTTCGCCTGCTCGGCGTCGGGCGGGTCGGTGCGCAGGCCGTAGGACTCGCGCAGCCAGCCGCCGCCCTGCCCCGCCACGGCGAAGCTCTGCGCCACGGGCAGCATCACGCCGAAGCCGGTGCCGCTGCCCGCCCACTTGGGGTCGGTCACGTCGTCGGCGCTGAAGTGCGAGGTGTAGATACCGACCTCGTACACCGCGCCGTTGCTGCGGCTCGAGATCCAGTACAGCGGCTGCAGGGTCAGCCCGTCGAGCCAGAGCGCCAGGTGCCGGATGCCGTGGTCGATGTCCTTGCGCACGCCGCGCAGCACGATCGCGCGCCGCAGCTCCCAGCGGTCGGAGGCGAGCGAGAGGCCGCTCGGGCCGTAGTTGCGCTTGTCGTCGCTCGGGTAGCCGCGCACCTCGCCGTTCGCGGGCGCGAGCACGTCGCGCGCGCCGTCGAACGTCCAGGTCCACGCGTTGGGGCGGAGCACGAGCCCGACGAAGCCGCGCCGGATCGGCTCGACCGCGCTGATCGCCGGGTTGCCCACGTCGATCATCTGGTCGGAGAGGGTCAGGCCGACCTGGTCGACGGTGTTGCCGCGCGTGTAGCTCGGCAGGTACACGCCCTCGCTCTGCTGGGGCGGCGCGCGCCGCACTTTGCGCGTGCCGGGCAGGTAGACGAAGACGTCGTCGGTCGCGAGGTAGTCGGATTCGGCGGCGATCTTCTGGAACTGGCGCCAGGCCAGGCCGCGCGCGACCTCCGGCGACGAGAACGAGCCGCCCGCCACGAAGCGGTCGTCGCGTCCCTCGCCCGGCGCGCCGGGTACACCGTGAAGTGGCACGAAGAACACGTCGCCCAGGAACTGGATGACTCCGCGCCCGCCGCGCGTCAGCTCGGTGATCCGGAAATCCCCGCGGAAGCCGAGACCCTGGTAGCGGTAGCGGTAGTTCCACGCCCAGCGCAGACCGGCGTCGGGCGCGTCATCGGCGATGCCCGCGGGCGCGAACGGCAGGCCGTCGCCGGTATAGCCGATCAGGTTCCCCGCCGCGTCGACCGAGGCCTTGCCAGCGTTCGCGCGCGTCGCTTCCTCGAAGAATGAGGCCGCGGGATAGCGCCGGTAGCAGGGTCCGATCTCCATCTCCATGCCCTCGAAGAAGAACAGCTCGCGGCGCTCCCAGACCTCTTCCGGCAGCCAGCCGCGCAGGCGGTCCTGCCGGCCGAACGTGACGAGCTCGCCGGGGTGCCACGCGGGCGGCATCACGTCCTCGGCTGGCGGCCCGCTCTCGGACGTCCACTGCACCGCGCGCGCCGCGCACGCGCCCTCGGGCGGAACTTCGAAGCCGCGCGCCTTCGGCGCGAGCGCGAGCAGCAGGGCGAGCAGTCCCGCCGCGGCTATGCTTGGCCTCATCGCTGCAAGTCCCGTCGGCTCGAACACCATCGCGCGCGCGCTGGAGGCGGACGCGCCCGTGCGCCTGCACCTGCGCGACGGCGAGGTGCTGGTCGCGCGCGTGCTCTCGTATGACGCCGACGAGATCCGCTTCACGGTGATCCACTCCTCCCGGCCCGAGCGCTACGGCGTGTGCGATTCGACCGGTTTTCGCCGATCGTGGGACGAGCTCGAGCGCGCGGTTCTTCTGTCAGCTGGCAAGCAACCCTAGCGCCGTCTCGTGCAGGAGCCCGTTGGTCGAGACCAGGCTCCCGGCGTAGATCGTGCGCTCGCCCGCGAGCGAGGTGGCGCGGCCGCCGGCCTCCTCGACCAGGATCTGCAGCGCGGCGATGTCCCACGGCGCCACGATCGGGTCGACCGCGAACTCGCCCGAGCCGTTCGCGACCAGGCAGTGCTGCCAGAAATCGCCGAAGCCGCGCTGGCGGTGGGTGGCCTGCGCGAGCTTCAAGAGGCCGGGCGGGGTGCGCCCGCCTTCGTAGCCGGCCAGGCTCCCGTGGAAGAGCTGGGCGTGCGCGAGCTCGCGGACGCCCGACACGCGCAGGCGTCGCCCGCCCTGCCACGCGCCCTGCCCGCGCGAGGCGTGCCAGCGCGTGACGAGCGCGGGCGCGCTGACCACGCCGGCGGCGAGCTCGCGCTCGACCTCGATCGCGAGCAGCGTCGCGAACACCGGGACGCGGCGCACGAAGTTCGAGGTCGCGTCGATCGGGTCGATGATCAGGCGCGCGCCCGAGCTGCCGGCCTGCTCGCCCTGCTCCTCGCCGAACACGCCGAGCTCGGGGTGGCGCTCCGCCACGAGCTTGCGCGCCGCGCTCTCGATCTCGCGGTCTGCCTCGGTCACGAGGCTGCGGTCGGGCTTCTCCTCGACGCGCAGGTCGACGCGCTGGAACAGGCGCCGCGCGATCTCGTCCGAGCGGTCGGCGATCTCGAACAGGAGCGGCAGCCAATCGGGGGTCGGCACGCGCCGAAGACTACACGAACCCGCCGGATCAGCCGGCCGCGGAGCTGCGAGCGCGCTCGAGCGCGGCCGCGAGCTCGCCGAGCAGGCGCTCGGAGCTGGCGGCGACGGGTCCGATCGGCGCCGCGATCCAGGCCGTCGTGAACGTCGGCCGGCACGGCTCGCAGGGCATGGTC
>Ga0187893_10005559_pt1 | contig 22507 bp, 26 predicted proteins | sample MA1701074metaG_FD_139574 | JGI IMG/M metagenome (GOLD analysis project Ga0187893, IMG submission 139574) | White microbial mat communities from a basaltic lava cave in the Kipuka Kanohina Cave System on the Island of Hawaii, USA - MA170107-4 metaG ...
ATGAGCTTGAGCCCGACGGCGCCCGTGGCGCCGACGATCGCGACCCGGGGCCGGGGGTTCATGGGCGGCGCCAGGCTCCGCTCCTGCCCCCCGACTTCTCGAGGAGCCGGAGGCTGCGGACTTCCATCCCCCGGTCGACCGCCTTGCACATGTCGTAGATGGTGAGCGCGCAGACGGCCGCCGCCGCAAGCGCCTCCAACTCCACTCCCGTCCGGTCGTACGCCTCGGCGCGCGCCACGATCCCGATGCGGCCGGGCGCGCCCAGCCTGAACTCCACCGCGACCTTCGTGAGGGCGATCGGGTGGCAGAGCGGGATGAGCGCGGACGTCTGCTTCGCCGCTCCGATCCCCGCGATCCGCGCGACTTCCAGCACGTTCCCCTTGGCGGCCTTCCCTTTGCGGACGAGCTCGAACGTGGCGCGCTTCATCCGGACCTCGGCCTCCGCGACGGCCACCCGGCGGGTCGCCGGGGACATCATCCGGCAGCTCGGCATGCAGAAGCCGGGGGGCTTCAAGGGATCGTTCTTCCGCCGCAACCTCCGGCTCGCGGCGCACAAGAAGGGTGACGGGCGCGGCTCGCGGCAGGATCTGCTGGCCTGGATCCGCGCGCGGCGGGGCGAGAGCGGCATCGTCTACGCGCTCACGCGCCGCAACGTCGAATCGCTCACCGACTTCCTCGTGCGCGGTGGCGTGCGGGCGGTCCCGTACCATGCCGGACTTGACGACGACGTGCGCTCCCGCCACCAGGATCGCTTCGCGCGGGACGAAGTCGACGTGGTGGTCGCGACCATCGCCTTCGGGATGGGGATCGACAAGTCGAACGTCCGCTACGTGATCCACCGCGAGATGCCCCGCTCGATCGAGAGCTGGTATCAAGAGATCGGGCGCGCGGGACGCGACGGGCTCCCGAGCGACTGCGTGCTGCTGTACTCGTGGGCCGACGTCCTCGCCCATCGACGCTTCCAGGAGCAGATCGCGGAGACCTCGGTGCGCGCGGACGCGCAGCAGAAGAGCGTCGCCATGTTCGAGCTGGCAGAGCGCACGGGCTGCCGTCACCGCAACCTCGTGGCGTACTTCGACGAGACCATCGAGCCCTGCGGCGACGCGTGCGACCAGTGCCGCGGCACGACCGGGGCAGCGATTCTGCGCGCGCCCGCCGTGGCGACGCCGCGCCGGCGATCGTCTCCCGCGGTGCTGGAAGAGCAGCTGCCCGTCGACGACGAGCTCTTCGAACGGCTTCGCGCGCTTCGTCGCGCGCTCGCCGACGCCGAGGGCGTGCCGGCCTACATCGTCTTCAGCGACGCCGTGCTCGTGCGCATGGCCGCGTTGCAGCCGACCGACGAAGCCGGGCTGCTCGCGATCTCCGGCGTGGGGCCCGCCAAGCTCGCACGCTACGGGGCGGCGTTCCTCCGTGTGTTGCGCGGGGGCTCGCCGGACGCTTGATCGTTGCGTCTCTCGCGGGGACCGGGGACGGGTTCTCCGCTTCGCACTCGCTCGCGCCCAGCTCCACGTCTACGAACGAACCCGATGCGCGGCTCGTGAGGCGCTCCGAACCCGCCCCCGGTCCCCGCAACCAACGTCGGGCTCAGCCTCCGGCGAGCCGCCGCACGTACAGGGAAACGCCGTCCTCGAGCGAGAGGAACGGCTTCGCGTAGCCGGCGGCGCGGAGCTTCTCCATGCGCGCTTCGGTGAAGTATTGGTAGCGCGCGCGCAGCTCTTCGGGGGTGTCGATGAAGTCGATCCTGGGCGGCAGGTCGAGCGCGGCGAAGGTGGCGCGGACCAGGTCGAGGAACGTGCGGGCGCGGCCGGTTCCGAGGTTGTAGATGCCGCGCGCGAGCGGGCGCTCCAACGCGAAATGCAGGACGGCGACCACGTCCGAGACGGAAACGAAGTCACGCTGCTGCTCGCCGTCGGCGATGCCGGCGCGGTGGCTGCGAAAGAGGCGTACGCTGCCGCCGGCGCGGATCTGATCGAACGCGTGCAGCACGACGCTCGCCATCTTCCCCTTGTGCCGCTCGCCATGGCCGTAGACGTTGAAGAACTTGAAACCCGACCAGCTCGGCGGCACCGCTCCGCGGGCCGCCTCGTCGAGCACGAACAGGTCGAAGCGCTGCTTCGAATCGCCGTAGGGGTTGAGCGGACGCAGCGGCGGGATGCGCGCCTCGTCGTCGTCGTAGCCGAGGGCGCCGTCCCCGTAGGTGGCGGCCGAGCTGGCATAGACGAAGGGCAGCCCGCGCTCGCGTGCGACGGTCCACAGGGAGCGGGAGTAGTCGACATTGACGCGGTCGAGGTACGCCGTGTCGAGCTCGGTGGTGTCGGTGCAGGCGCCCAGGTGCACGATGCCTCGGAGCGGCGGCCGCTCGCCGGCGAGCCACGCGAACAGCCGCTCGCGGTCGACGATCCGGCCGAAGTCGATCGCCGCGTGCTCCGCACGATCCCGGAAGTACGCGGGGTCGTCGACGGAGATGCAGGCGATGCCGCGCGCGGCGCAGGAGTCGACGAAGCGCGCGCCGATGAAGCCCGCGGCACCGGTGACGAGGAGCGGCGCATCGTGTCGGTCCGTCATCGGCATCTCGCGCGCTTCATCATACCGGCACGGCCGACATGGACAAGGACGTCCGCGCGGCCGTGCCTACCACCCGTGCAGCGTCGGGAGCACCCCGCTCGCGAACAGCCGCAGGCTGCGCTCGGCGTCGGCTGCCGACAGCCCGCCGTAGCCCACGACGACGCTCAGCTCGAAGTCGCCGAGCAGCTGCCGGCGGCGCGCGAGCTTCTCGAGGATCATTGCCGGCGTGCCCCAGGTCTGCACGTCGGTGTAGGCCGTCGCCACGTCCTCGAGCTTGATGAGCTTCAGCACCTCGGCCGCGCCCGCGTAGTGGTCGTAGCCGCGCAGCTGCTTGAAGTGCTCGCTCATGATCTCGTAGTGCTGCATCACCTCGACGTAGTAGTTCGCCATGTGCGTGCGGGCGAGCTGCTCGGCGCGCGCGGCATCGTCGTCGCAGACGAGGAGATCGACGGTGAGCACCGGCGGCGCTTCGCGGCCGTGCCGTTCGCGATAGTGCCCGCGGTAGATCGGCAGCGTCTGCTCCGCGAACATCTCCCACGGCATCTGCGAGAACGCCATGAGCCGCGCGCCGATCTCGGCGGCCTGCCGCACCGATTCGGGCGACATGCCGACGGCGTACAGCCGATCGCGAAAGCCGCGGATCGGCCGGGGCCGGATGGGTGTACGCGCCTGCGGATAGAACGGACCGTCGCCCTCGATGAACCCGGTGTCGAGCGCGTCCAGCACCATGGCGGCTGCCTCGTCGAAGCGCTCGCGGGATTCGCTCATGTCGATGCCGAAGCCCGCGTACTCGCGCCGCGCCAACCCGCGCCCGAAGCCGAGCACCGCACGCCCCTGCGAGAGGTGATCGAGAAACGCGATCTTCTCGGCGACGCGCAGCGGGTCGTTCCAGGGCAGGATCACGGCGCCCGTCGCGAGCTTGATGCGGGTGGTGCGCGCCGCCACGTGGCTCAGGAACTGCGTGTTGTCGGGACAGGCGGCGTAGTCGGTGAAATGGTGCTCGACCGGCCAGAGCTTGTCGAAGCCGAGCGACTCGCCGAGGGCGGCGGTGTGGAGCTCGAAGGCCAAGACCTCCTCGTCCCGCGAGCGGCCCTGGTAGTTCTGGAAGATCATCTGAATGCCACGTCCATTGCTGCGTTCGCTCCCGCGGGCGCCTATAGCACGCGCCCGCACGATGCGGTAAGCCGACGCCATGCGCGCATGGTGCATCGTCCTGCTGCTCCCCCTCGTCGCCGCGTGTGCCCCCTACTACCATCCCGGCTACGGGCACCATCCGGAGTACGGCAACGGCGGTCAGGCACGCCTCCCGCCCGGCCCCTATCGGCAGAGCTGCACCAGTCTGCGGCTCGACGGCTGGCTGCTCAAGGCCGTGTGCCGGCGCACCGACGGATCGTGGCGCAACGCCGCGCTCGATCTCCGTGGCTGCGACCGCTCGGTCGTCAACGACGACGGCCGCCTGCGGTGCGGGCAAGGCGGATCGTCCAACATCCCCCGCGGCAGCTACGCGCGCAGCTGCACCGGCATCAACGTCCGCAACGGCATGCTCCGGTGCGACTGTCGGACGGTCGACGGCCGGTGGCGCCGCAACCAGGTGCGCGTCGATTCGTGCCGGCGCTTCGCCAACGTCAACGGCCAGCTGGCATGCGAATGAGCGTCCCCGAGCACGCGGACTTCTTCTCGGCCGTGGCCGCGCTCGGCGGCATCACGGTCCTCGACGTCGACGGCATGCGCCTGCTCTACCGCATCGAGCGCAACGGCGAAGACTTCTACAACCGGCTCGCCGACCGCATCGGCGACGCCCGCGCGGCCGAGCTGCTGCGACGCAACGGCCGGGAGGAGCGCGGCCACGCGGAGCGCGTGCGCCGTGCACTCGGGGTGAAGCTCGGCCAGCCGTGGGAGCCGGCGGCCGAGGACGTCGCCCCGTACGCGATGCCACTCCCCGACCTCATCCCGGTCGCGGTGCTGCCGGCGATCGTGCAGGGCGAGATCGACGGCGACGCGGGCTACCAGCGCTGGGCCGACCGCGAAGCCGACCCCGAGGTGCAGCGCCTGCTGCGGCAGAACGGCCGCGAGGAGACGGTGCACGGAGAGCGCGTCACCGAAGTGATCGCCATCCTCGAGGGGCGCGCACCGACCGCGTGAGCGGCACGGCGACGAGGCTCAGCCGCGTCGAGGACGGAACTTCGGCAGCACGACCCCGTCCTTCACCTCGTCGAACACGACCTCGACGGCCATGGCGATGTGGAGGTCTTCGTTGCGGCAGTCGACGACGTTGCCATGCAAGCGGATGCCTTCATCCAGCTCGACGATGGCGACGTTGTAGGGCGCGTCCTCCTGGAAGGCGGGGTGCTGCGGGCGATGGATCACGATGAACGAGTAGATGGTCCCGCGCCCCGAGAGCGCAACCCACTCGTGCTCTTCGGCGAGACATTTGGGACACACGTTGCTCGGCGGAAAGCGCAGATGGCTGCAGGTGGCGCAGCGTTGCACGCGCAGCTCGCGCTGCTTGGCGTACTCCCAGTACGGCGCGCCGTCCTCGGTGATGGCCGGCAGCGGCTTCTCGATCACGAACATCGGTCGCCCTCCCCGTTCATGGCCGCCGCAGGATCGCCACGGTGTAGGCCACCGTGGGGGGTGGTTCGTGGGGAGCGCCGCCGTAGCCCGTCACCATCGAGAGCTGCACGTCGGGCACCTGAGTGGTCGACGTGCCCCGCACCTGGCGGACGGATTCCACCACGTGGTTCATCCCGGACAAGTGGCCGTCCGACAAGAGCCCGCCGGCGGTGTTGCACGGCAGGCGGCCGCCTACGGTGAGCTGTCCGGTGCGCGCCAGCTCGCCGATCTCGTCCCAGGCGGCGAAGCCGTACGACACGAGATCGTGCGGCACCCGCGGCGTGAACGCGTCGTAGAGTTGTACGACGCTGATGTCCTTGGGCGTGCACGCCGCCATACGATAGGCCTGCGTGCCCGCGTCGCTGCCCCCGCCGCGGCCGTCGTCGTACGGCCGGATGACCTCGGAGGAGTGCACCTGCCCGAGCCCCGAAACGAGTGCCGGCGTCTGCCGCAGGTCCCGCGCGCGCTCGGCGCTGGTGACGATGAAGGCGCCACCGCCGTCGGTGAAGAGACAGCAGTCGAACAAGCGCAGCGGCTCCGCCACGAGCCGCGAGGCCTGGTGGTCCTCGACCGTCATCGTCTTCTTGCCCATCTGCGCCGTCGGATTGGCGTTGGCATGTCTTCGCCACTGCACCGCGATGTGCGCGTAGTCGAGGCTGGAGATGCCGTGCTCGTACATCTGCCGGCGCGCCAGGTGCGCCATGAACGTGATCGCGCCGATGTCGCCGTAGGGAATCGTCCAGGGCGAGCCGAACAGCATCGGGAAGATGCCCATCGGGTTGGTCTGGGTGCCGAACGTGCAGAGCACGGCCTTGGCGAACCCGGCCTCGAGGGCCATCACCGCCGTCTGGAGCATGCCGATGGGCGTGGCACCGCCCATGTCCATGGTGGAGGAATATGTGGGGGTGATCCCGAGGAGCGCCGCGACGCGCGACGCCCAGCCGTGCTGCTCGCCCATCTGCGCCGGCATGAGGCAGAGCACGCCGTCGATGTCGTCGCGCGCGATGCCGCAGTCGTCGATCGCGCGCTTGGCCGACTCGAGGCAGAACGCCATGGCGCTGACGCCCGGCACCTTGCCGTAGCGCGACAGGCCGATGCCGGCGATCGCGTAGCGATCGCGAAGCCGCTCCGGGCCGCTCACCTCAGGCTCGCGGCAGCGCCAGCGTGGCCGTGCCCGTCACCTTGCGCTCGCCGGTCTGCGTCTCGGTCCAGAGGTCGCAGTCGACGAGCCGCACGGCGCCGTCGTCGTGCACCGCCGTCACGGTGCCGCCGCAGGTGAGCGCGTCGCCCGGCCAGGTGATCTTCGCGAAGCGGGCGCGGAACTTTCGGACCGAGGCCGGCGAGCCGCCGGCGCGCACCAGGAGCTCGCCCAGATAGCCCATCGACAGCATGCCGTGCGCGAACACGCCCGGGTACCCGGCGCTCTTCGCGAACTCGTCGTCGAGGTGGATCGGGTTGGGGTCGCCCGCCGCGGGACCGTAGCGCTTGAGATCGTCCTTGGTGATGGGACCCTTCTGCAACGTGGGGAGCGCGTCACCGACCTTCACCGATGCGACGTCGAGCGGCATCACGCCCTCCTCGAGATGAGCACGTTGCGCGAGAAGAACACGGTGGCGCCGGTGCCGTCCTTGGCTTCGGTTTCGAGCACGACGAAGTCGAGCACGCCGCCGCTGGAGCTCTGCTTCTCGTAGATGTCGGCGATGCGGCCGGTCAGCTCGAGCGTCTCCCCCACTTGCACGGGGCGGCGATACTCGAACTCCTGCTCGCCGTGGACGAGCGTCATGAAGTTCAACCCGAGTTCCTGGAACGTGTCCATCCCGCCCGACATCGCCTGCACCATGAAGGCGACCGGATACGTCGGCGGCGCGACGGCATGCGGCCCGCGGTAGCGGGGATCCTGATCACCCAGGGCGTCGGCGAAGGCGGCGACGTGGTCGGCCGTCACCGTGGCGCTCCCCGTCGAGAGCACCCGTCCGATCATGTCTTTCGATGGCATGGCCGGGCGGGTGTATGCGAAAGCCCGGCCCGTCCTGTCAAGCCGCGGGCCGGGCCTCGTCGAAGGCGTGGCGCATCCGGTCGGCCACGACGATGGCGAACGGAGCCACCGCCACGGCCAGGGCCACGAGGACCCAGGGACGAAAGACTTCGGTCAGATCGAGCGGCATCGTGTGGACCTCCTCGTATAATCGAACGAGCGCTCGATTTATATACGGCCGACGACGAGCTGCGTCAATCCCCTCGCGCCGTGCTCCTACGGCCGATTTCGGCCGCTCTCCGCCGTCAGTCCAGGCCGAGCGTGCGAAGCGCGACCCGGATGACGTGCTCCCGGGTGCGCGCGGCCACGTCCGGATCGTCGAGCCCTCGACCCAGCACCCGCTCGTAGAGGGAGTCGTTCAGGATGTGCCAGTGCACCAGCGCGTCGACCGTCACCATGAAGTGCACGGGATCGATGTCCTTCACCTCGCCCCGCGCCTCGGCGGGCCCGAGCATTCCTTCGACGAGGCCGAGCCAACGGTCGGTCACGCGCCCGTCCGCCGCCGAGCCCCGTACGCCGTCGACGGCGCTGCGGTGCCCGAGATGCAGGAAGGCTCGATGCTGGAGGAAGAAGTCGAAGACGACGCCGACCACCTCGCGCGCCGCCTGGCGCAGGTCGGGACTGCGTCCGAGCGCCTCCATGACCAAGGCGCGCACCCGACCGTGCACGTGCTCCTGAACCTCGTCGTAGAGCGCCGCCTTCGACGGGAAGTAGTGGTAGAGCGTCGAGACGCGGATGCGAGAGCGCCGCGCGATGTCCCGCACCGAAGCGCCCGCCAGGCCGCGGCGCGCGAAGGTCTCGAGCGCGGCCTCGAGCACGCGCTCCCGCGTCTTGTCCCCGCTGCCGCCCGCGGGCCGGCCGGGTCCTCGCACCGCACGCGTCATGCACCGGCACTCTACCGCGTTCGAGCGACGTCCGGTCAAGGAACGCTTCCCCCGGTGTCCGATCTCCGGTTGACCCTCCGACCCCGCGGGTGTTACGCGCCCCGCATGCGTCTTCAAAACCGCGTCGCCATCGTCACCGGGGCCGCACAGGGCATCGGCAAAGCCTACGCGCTGCGTTTCGCGCGCGAAGGTGCGCACGTGGTGGTCGCCGACCTGCGCGAAGACGCGGCGCGCGCCGTCGCCGACGAGTGCGCCACGCTCGGGCCACCCGCCATGGCGGCGCGTGTGGACGTGGCCGACGAGGGCAGCGCCAAGGCGCTCGCGGCCGCGGTGGCGGAGCGGTTCGGACGCATCGACGTCCTCGTGAACAACGCGGCCATCTACTACGACCTCGACCGCACGCAAAACACGCTCGAGTACTTCAACCGCGTCATGGCCGTGAACCTCACCGGCGTCTGGATCGTGAGCCGGGCGGTGGAGCCGTACCTGAAACGCCAGCGCCGCGGAAAGATCATCCACCAGGCGTCGACCGCGGCCTATCTCGCCAACGTCGGCCCCGTGGACACGACCAATCCCGACCTCCCCATGCCCCCGTTCCACTACAGCGTGGCCAAGCAAGGCGTGGTGGGCCTCACCAAGTACATGGCTGGGGCACTCGGGCCATGGGGCATCAACGTCAACGCGATCGCCCCGGGCGTCACGCTGACCGACGCGACGAAGAAGGTGGTGCCCGAGCAGATCCTGGGCGCACTCGTGCAGGCGACGGCGCTGCGCCGCGCACTCGCTCCCGAAGACCTCGCCGGCGTGGCGGTGTTCCTCGCCTCGGACGACTCGGACATGATGACGGGGCAGACGCTGGTCGTCGACGGCGGGATGGTGATGCTCGGATGATCGAGAAGCTCTTCGCCGTCGGGCGCTACGCGCTCGGCGTCAACTGGCACGACGGGCACGAGAGCATCATTCCGCACCGCGTCGTGCGCCGCGCGTGTCCGTGCGACACGTGCGCGGCGCAACCGCTGGACGATGCGCCGCTCCCACCGGCCGCCGAGCAACCCGTCGTGGTCGAGATTCTGGGAGGGCAAAGCGCCTTCGTGCGTTGGGCCGACAAGCACGAAACGGTGCTCTTGCTGAGCGAGCTGCGCGCGCTCTGCCGGTGCGCGCGCTGCGCCGGCGAGCCGGACTATCCGATCTCGGGACGCTAGGCGTTCACTGCACCGGGAGCCCGAGCGCCCGGAGCTCGGAGGCGCGACGTTCTGCATCCTCCGCCAGAAAGTACTCGTCGAGCTGGGGCGGGGGGACGCGCGTACCCGAGAGCATGGCGTGCACCTGCCCGCGATGGTGGATCTGGTGCTGGAAGAGGTGCGCGAGGACGCTGGGCACGCGTTCGGGGTGACGCGCCCCGCCTTCGCGCTCAAGCTCAACCGACGCTCCGAGCGTCGCGTCGGTGAGCGCCTCGCTGTAGGCGAGCAGGCGGCGATCGGACACCTGTTGTGCGGCGGTCAGCTTCGCGAGGTGCTCGTACGGCTCGGGATCGGCGTAGAGTGCGGGACCTCGTCCGCCGCGCTCAAGAGCATCCACGTAATACCAGTCGACGATCAGGATGTGGTTGAGCGTGCGGTGGATCGAGCCGAAGAACCCCAAGCGACCGGCTTTCAGCTCGGCATCGTCTAGCAGCGCACAGGCAGCGTGGAGGCGGTGGTTCGCCCAGGCGTTGTTGCGCGCCATCTCGAGGAAGTGCTGCGCGAGGGAGGCCATGCGCCCCGAGCTTGCACCCGTCCCGCGTCCAGATCCACACCTTTTGACACTCCCTCCGTCTACGCGTCTCCGCCCTCGACGAAGTGTATGACGCGTTCGAGCGCGGAGACCAGGTAGAGGCCGACGATCATGACGTGCGGCGATCCCTCGCGGCGCGCGTAGACGGCACTGCGGGCCGCGTTCAGCTCCCCCAGGTCGAGGCGGGTGCGGCGTGCGGCGCTCGCGAGCGCCACGGTGGCCCGCGGAGGGTCGAGGCCGAAGCGGCCGTCGTCGCTCGGCCGAAAGCGGTCGATCGCCCGCAGCCGCACCAGCGTCTCGACCAGGTCGTCGATCGCCCGCCGTGCCGCCTCATCCATGCGCGCGCTGCCGACGGTCCATCCGTCGGGTCCGCGATCGGCGGCCACCGCGCGCTCGCCGATCGTGACCTCGACGCGGCGCACGCTCGCCGCCTCGATCTTGAAGACGCGAGGGCCGCGCACGGCCGCCTCGCCCCCACGACGCGGGGGAGCCTGCACCACGAGCGTGAGCGCCACGGCCACGGCGGCGAAGAGACCGAGGATCACCAGGCGGCGCACGCTCACCCCCGCCAGCGTCGCCAGCCGACCATGGCGGTGCCGAGCGCCAGCACGAGCAGCGGCTGGACCATCACCAGGGAGACGAGCAGCGCGCGGCTGCGATCTTCGGTCAACACGAGCGTGGAGAGCGGTCGCTGGACCTCGGGTGCCGCCAGGTCGCGCACGCCGGCGAGCGCATCCTCGCGTGCCAGCCACGCCACGCCGTTCAACGCGAGATTCGCGTTGCCGAGCATGTCGTAGTACGCGTCGCTCGCGAAATCGGCGTCGCCGACCACGACCAGGCGGCCCGGAGTCTGGCCGCCGCCGGACTCCTCGACCATCGCCATCACGCTCTGCGGACCCGGACGATCGTGTGCCGCTGGGTCAGGCTCCGCGCCGGCGCGCGCACGCGCGGCGTCGGCCATCGCCCAGGCCGTCTCGCCGGTGCGCGCGATGCTCTCCGCCACGACGCCGGACGGGACGTCCGAGACGTCCACGGTGCGCGCCGACGGCAGGATCACGCCGACGTCGATGGGACTCTCCGCCGATCCGGTGATGGGATTGCCCTGCTTGAAGAACTCGACCACGGCGGCGAGGCCGTCGGTGGCGAGCACGCGCCGCTCGCGGTCCACAATGAGGTCGTCTCCGAGCGTCACCCCGCGCGCCGCGAGGAATGCCGAGAGGTTCGGCAGCGGGGCCGGGTCGAGCAGGAGGAGCACGCCACCGCCGCGCCGCAGAAACGCGTCGACGCGGCCCGTGGCGGCGGCCGAGAAGTCCCGGCGCGGTCCGGCCACGACCAGCACGTCCGCATCCGCCGGGACGTCGCCATCCTCGAGCGACACCGGATCGATCACGTAGTTCTCGGTCTCGAGGGTCGCCAGCAGACGGCAGTAGATCTCGCCCTCGCCCCCGGGCTCGCGTTCGCCGTGTCCGGTGGAGTGCGCGAGTCGGCGCGCGCGGCCTCGGACGACCCGCAGGACGCCCCCGAGCAGCTGCTCTTCCGGCAGCGCCGCCACCACGGCGCGTCGACCCGCGTACTCGACCAGCGCCTGCCCGTACCCGGCGACCCCGAGCCCCCGCGCGCGCTCCGGGTAGCGGTCGAGATCGTAGAGCGCGGGGACCAGGTGCGGCGTCGCGACCGCGAGGCGCTTTAGCAGCGCGGCGTACTGGCCGCGATTGCCGCGGTCGTAGAAGACCGTGATCGCGAGCGGCTCGGTCAGCTCGTCCAGTACCTGCCGCGTCAGCGGAGAGAGCGTGAGCGCGCGCGTCGCGGTGAGATCGATGCGGCGGTTGGTCCGGTCGGCCACTACCTGGAGACAGGCGGCGGCAAGCAGCACCAGGGACACCTGCAGCGCGAGCTGGAGCCAGCTCCGCAGTGCGCGACCGCCCGGCATCAGCGCACCCCCCGCCAGCGGCGCGATTCGAGCGCCAGGAGCGTGAAGACGAGACACACGGTCGTGAACAGGCCGAAGTACACGACGTCGCGCGTGTCGATGCCGCCTTCGGCGAACACGGCCGTGCGGTCGAACAACGAGAGCGGCGCCAGCCAGCGCATCCACCCCTCGCTCACCGCCGCCTCGTTCCACGTGAGCACCCAGAAGAACAGCAGCACCCCGTACGTCGCCGCCGCGGCCACCAGCTGGCTGTCGGTGAGCGAGGAAATGAAGAGGCCGCACGCGACGCATGCCGCCGTCAGCAGCACGAGCCCCAGGTATCCCGCGACGATGGGGCCGGGATCGAGCGCGTGGATGCCGGAGAGGACCAGCGGGTGGGCGAGCGTCAGCGCGAGCATCAGGCTGGTCACCAGGAAGCAGGCGAGGAACTTTCCGACGACGATGCCGACGTCGCCGATGGGATACGTCCACAACAGCTCGAGCGTCCCCAGCTTTCGCTCCTCGGCCACCAGCCGCATGGTCAGCATCGGGACCAGCACGATCAGCAAGCGGCGGATGTCGAGGAACTGGTAGAGCCAGAACCCGCGCACGAGGTTCTCGCCCCCGAAGAGCACGAACCAGTGCAGGTTCGTGTAGAAGAGGTAGCCCGTGATGACGAGGAACACCGCGGCCAGCGCGTAGAAGACCGGCGAGGTGAAGTAGAGCAGCAGCTCCTTCTGCAAGACGCTGAGCACGATCAGTCCTCCCGGCGCTCCGCGACCAGGCGCAGGAAGATCTCCTCGAGGGCCAGGGGTTCTTCGCGCAGCTCGCGCAGCCGACCGCCCGCGGCCAGCACCGCATCGGCCACCGCACGGACCAGGTCGTCGTCGCCGCCGCCGTCGACCGAGAGCAGGTCGTCCCGAACGGTCACGGTCACGACACCCGCGACGCGCTCGACCGCCGTCGCCACCGCCGCCACCGCACCGTCGACGCGCACGAGCACCCGACGGCGCCTGCCGAGGCGCGCGGCGAGCTCCGCCGGGGTGCCCTCGCCCACCAGGCGACCCCCCGCGATCACCACGACGCGCTCGCAGAGCGCCTCGACCTCGGAGAGGATGTGGCTCGAGAAGAGCACGGTCCGCGCCCCTCGCAACGTCCCGACGAGCTCGCGGATCTCCACGACCTGGCTCGGATCGAGTCCGATCGTGGGCTCGTCGAGGATCAGGATCGGCGGATCGCCGCAGAGGGCCTGCGCGAGTCCGACGCGCTGGCGATAGCCCTTGGACAACGTGCCGACGCGCCGGCGGGCCACCGCGCCGAGCGCGCACTGCTCGAGCACCGACCCGACCGCCTCCTCGCGTGCCGCACGCGCGAGGCGCTTGGCGCGCGCCACGAAACGCAGGAACTCCAACACGGTCAGCTCGGGGTAGAACGGCGCGTTCTCGGGAAAGTAGCCCACGGCGCGACGACACACCTCGGGGTCGCGCATCGGATCGCGTCCGGTGATCCGGACGTCCCCGGTGGTCGGCGGGAAGATGCCCGCCAGCATGCGCAACGTCGTCGTCTTCCCCGCCCCGTTGGGGCCGAGAAAGCCGACGATCTCGCCGGGTGCTAGGCGGAAGCTGACGTCGCGCACGGCTTCGACCGCGCCGAATCGCTTGCAGACGGCACGGAGCGCGATCGCGGGTTCGACCGGGGCGGTCACGCGCCCGGCTCCCGTCCGATCTCGTCGAGGAGCTCCGGCGTGAGCTCGTCCGCGCGGCGGAGCACCCGCACGCAGCCGGTGAAGTCGTTGTCGAAGGTGAGATCGCTCGGCACCGCGACCACGGGCATACCGGCTGCCAGGCCGGCACGCACGCCGCGTTCGGTATCCTCCACGACGAGCGCCTCGCGCGGGGCGACCGCGAGTCGCTCGGCGGCCGCTCGATAGGCGTCCGGCTCGGGCTTCGGGCGTCGATAGTCGTCTCGGGTGATGAGCGCATCGAAGGCGTGATCGAGCCCGAGGTGGCGCAGCGTGGGCTCGACCTCCGCGCGCACGCTGTTGGTGACGATCGCGAGCTTCACGCGCCCCGCGAGCCCGGCGAGCATGGCCCGAATCCCGGGACACGTTTCCACGGCCTGAGGGATGAGCGCACGGTAGGCCGCCGTTCGTCGTTGCTTCAACTCGTCCGGAGCCACCGGCAGCGCGTAGCGGCGGCAGACCCATTCGGCACCGCCGGCCGTCCGTATGAAATGCCGGCGGTACTCCTCCAGCCCGACGTCCACGCCGAACGGTGCCAGCGCCTGGCGGTACGCCGCCCACTGCAGGCGCTCGGTGTCCACCAACGTTCCGTCGAAATCGAAGAGCACGGCCCGGATCATCCCGTCACACCGTCCAGGCGCGCAGCGCCTGCTGCGCGTTTCGCCAGCGCGTGTACCCGTCGCCGAACGCGGCCTGCAACGATCCGTCGGGCTCGACCCGGCGCGCCGACGTCATGGCAGCGACTGCGTCGGCCACGCTCCCGTGCAACCCGGCGGCGACCGCGCCGAGGACGGCGCACCCGAGGCTGGCACTCTCCGGGACGCTCGCCACCTCGACGGGCCTCCCGAGGACGGTGGCGACGAGACCGGGCAGCGCCCGCACGCGCGTCATGCCGCCGCTCAGTCGCAACACCGCCGGCTCCCCCGCGATCGCGACGATCTGCTCCCAGTTGCCACGCACCGCATAGGCGATGCTGTCGAGAAACGCGCGCAGCACCGGTCCGCGCTGCGGACGATCGAGGTCGAGCAGCGGGAAGCGGAACAACAATCCCGCGGGGTGGAATGGATTCATGTGCGCCAGGTCGAACACGACCGGGCCGAGGTGGCAGACGACTTGCTGTGGCTCGGGAGGCACGTCCGCGAGCGCCTGCTCCGCGGCGGCGTGCGCCGCGGCATCGGTGGCGCCGAAGAACAGCTCGAGCAGCCAGCGGTACGCGCCACCCGTGTCGCCGGCATTGCTCTCCAGCACCCAGAGCTCGGGCAGGACGAACGCGCTCGTCCAGAGCGAGCCTGCGGGATCGAGCACGGGCCGGTCGGTGACCACCTGGAGCGGCATGGTCGTTCCCATGACCGCACCCGCGGCGCCGGTCTGCCAGGTACCGCTGCCCAGCAACGCCATCTCGGTGTCCGCGCCGCCGACGAAGACCGGCGTGCCCGCGTCGAGCCCGGTGGCGCGCGCGGCGGCGTCGGTGACGCGTCCCGCAACCGTCCCCGCATCGTGGAGAGGGGGCAGCATCGCACGGACCATCGAGACCGCGTCCAGCATCTCGCCGCTCCACGAGCGCGCTCGCACGTCGTACAACAGCGACTCGCTGGCGCTCGAGTGCTCGGCGGTGCGCTCGCCGGACAATCGGTACGTGATCCAGTCGTTCAGCATGAGCACGGAGGCCAACCGGTCGGCCGCGGGCTGCGTGCGAAACCACAGGTATCGCGCGGCCGGAAAGATGTAGGGCGGCGCGTGGCCCGTGATGGCATGGAGCCGCGCCCCGCCGACGCGCTGCTCGAGATCCATGCCCTCCAGCACCGCCCGGGCGTCGATGTTGGGGCCGGCGTAGAGGACCGCGCCGTCGCGATCGAGGAAGACGCAGCCTTCGCGTTGGCTGGTGGCGATGACACCGCGGACGCGTGCGTCGCTCGGCAACGCCGCCACCGTTCGATGTGTGCAGCGCGCCAGGACTGCCCAGAAGGCGTCGGCGGCGAGGTCGCAGCCGCGCACGAGCGGCAGCGTCGGGTGCTCGAAGAGGCGATAGGCGAACGGCTCCTGCGCGCTGGCGAGCACGCGGCCCCGCGCGTCGAACGCCATGCAGCGTCCGGACCCCGTGCCGGCGTCGAGCGTGACGATGCAATCCAGCGGCACAGGGACGCCGTTTCATCACAGCATGCCCACCACGATCAACGACCGTTCGCTTCTAAGGATCCTCGGCGAGCGTCACGGTCGGGAAGCCGCGCGGGACGAGGCCGCCGGTCGCGGCCCATTCGGCCGGATGGGCGCTCATCGACCAGGTGGTGAGGTCGAGCGGGCCCGTGAAGGACACCGTTGCGTCCGGGTCTGCCGTGATCTGCGACGGAAACTCCGACGCGTCCGGCTCGGTCTCGTCCAACGTCAGCCCGGCGCTCCGGAAATGGAAGTTGATCTGCTCTCCCGCCTGGAGGTCCCAGATGGTCGGGGTTTCCGTGTAGGGGACGCCGTCCGGTGTGAGCATGCCGAAGTACGGGAGCGCCGGGGAGCTCACGGCACGGTATTCGTGGGCCAGGAACGGATTGTCGCCGAAGAAGGGCTCCCAGCTCCACGTCGTCGACCCGGGCAGGCTGTCGTCCGCGTAGAGCGACCAGTCGAGCACGGTGTCGACGTCCACGTCGCTCGACGTGGGGCCGATCGTCCAGCGGAGATGCATGTCGTCCCACGAGTGCTCGCTGTGGGGCATGAACGTCTCGTGCATCCAGCGCCCCAGCACGACGTCCAGCGCCTCGTTCAGAATCGTCATGTCGAGGACGACGTGGCTCGCATCCGCCTCGACCAGCGTGAAGTCGCACGCCCAGATCTGGATCGGATAGTTGAACCACGGCATCGGGTTGGTGCGCTTCCATTCCTCGTACAGCCAGAGCCGCCACGCGGTTTCGAAGTCCTCCTCGTGGCTGGCCCACCAGGTGGCGAAGGCACCGGCGTCGGCGTCGCTGATGCCGACGATCTTGCGAGCCGCCGCGCGATCGAGGGTCAGGCGCGCGTCGAGGAAGTTCTCCCAGCCGTAGTATCCCCAGTACTCGGGCAGCCGGTAGATCGCCTCGCGGGCGCGCGTCCCGTACTGCATGTGTCCCGCGAACGTGGCCGTGCCGCCGACGACGCCCGTGTCGAGTCCGCCCATGAGATCGCGCGGCAGAAAGCCCTGCGCGCCTGCACCGACGGTGTCGATGGTGATCTCGGGGAGCGCGCGCGCCGTCACCTTGAGGCGCATGCCGGACGCGGTGAGCGAGAACGGCTCCGGATCCTCGACGCCGAAGTAGTCCGTAGACCGGTACCGTACGGGGAAGGTCAGGCTGTCGACGCGGACGTAGTCGTTCTCGTCGTACTGTGCCCAGCGGTCGGCGACCATCGTGACGTCGAAGAGGTTGTAGAAATCGAACCGCACGCTGCGGCCGCCGGGACCGGGTGCGAGCGGTGGCGTCGGATCGAGCGCCGCGGTCGGGAACGGCGGAACGGTGCGCTCGGTGTCGACACGGCCGACGCGGGCGGGACGCTTCGGCTTCTTGAACAACGGGCGTGCCGCGAAGCCCGGCAGCACCTTGAAGGTCACGTAGGGTAGTCCCCAGGGCAGCAGCCCCTCGGGATGCGCCGCGTCGGCCAGGCGCATCCACGCGCGCGGTTGCGCTGCCTGCGACGCGGCAGCCATGTCCATGGGTCCGGTGAAGGTCACGTGCGTAGGACCGACGTCGATCTGGCCGGGGAAGGTCGTACCGGCCGGCTCCTGGTATCGCAGCGCCATCTCCATCTGGCCCTTGGCGGCGACGTCGTCGATGTCGAGCGTCAGCGTCTCGCCGGCGCGCAGGTTCCAGGCGGTGGGAACGTATTCGTAGCCGGGACTTTTCCGCTTGTAGCGCTTGTCGGCGTACGGAAGGCCGGGCGTCTCCCAGAGCGATTCGTTCAGGTACTCGACCGCCAGGTTGGGCACGTCCGCAAGCGACGGCTCGAAGGTCCATTTCGTCTGGCCCCCGGTCTGCGTGAGCGCGTAGTCCTCCACGCAGTCGAGGTCGAGGTCGGAGTCCGTGGGACCGATGCGCACGTCGAGCGTCATGTCGCTCATGGCCGAGCTTTCGAACGGCGACTGGAGCGCTTCGCGGATCCAGCGCGACCACAGGATGTCGCTCGCCATCGCCACCCAGTCGAGCACCAGCGTGACCTGGTCGGTCCCCACGTCGTAGCTCGCCTGCGTCACGTCGACACGCCACATCTGCATCGGCGTATTGAAGGCGAACCGCACGTCGAGACGGCCCAGGCCTCCGACGTGGACGTCACCGCCCTCGTCGTTGAGCCACCACCACCAGGCCTGCTCGAGGTCCTCTTCGTTGGCAGCGAACCAGGCGGCGAAGCCGTCGACCTGAGCGTTACTCAGGCCGAGCACCTTGCGGGCCCCCGCGCGGTCCATCGTGAGGGTGAGCACCGCTTCGTTCTCCCATCCGTGGTACCCGAACTGTTGCGGGATGCTGAGCGCGTTGGCGCGCGCACGGGTGATGAACTGCATGGTCGCCTGCAGGTGCGCGTTCCCGCCCACCGGCGGCGTGCCGAGGCCGCCCATCAAATCGTACGGTAGGAGGCCCATCGGCATCGGTGCAGGGGAGCGCGTGCCCCCGATCGTGTCGATGGTGAGCTCGGGCAGGTCACGGGCCGTGACGGACATGCGCGCCGGCGCATACAGGGTCGTCGTCGCCCCCATACCGGGGACGAGCCGCGGCCCGTCGACGAAGGTCGATTCGTGCGTCACCGGATGCGTGAAGCTCCGCACCTGCACGAACCCGACCTCCGCGCGCTGCGCCCAGGCGTCCTCCACCAGCGGCGCGTCGAAGAAGCTGTACCAGCGCGTGTCCACCGTGCGCGCGGCGTGGGCCGGAGCGGCCGCGATCACGGCACCGAGCAGCAACGGCAAGAGCGTCCGGGTCATTTCATCCCTCCGCATGGCCGAGGCGGCCAGCGCACGGGCGACGCTTCTCAAATAAAGCGCCGGGGTGACCGTCGTCAACGAGAATCTCGGCGCCGTGTGACTACCGCCGCTCCAGGACCGCAGGATTGGCGATCCAGCGCGGACGCTCGCCCCGGAGATGGCTCTCGATCGAGTCCACCACCTGTTCGCTGTGGTGCCGCACCACGTCGACCGTTGCGCCGCCCACGTGCGGCGTCACGATCACGTTCGGCAGCTCGAGGAACCGGTTGCCCGGCTGTAGCGGCTCGACCGCCAGCACGTCGAGCGCGGCGCCGCCGAGCCGGCCGCTGCGCAGCAGCTCGTAGAGCGCGTCCTCGTCGGTCAGCGCGGCGCGCGCGGTGTTGACGACGAGCGCGCCGGGCTTCATCAGCTCGAGCTTCGCCCGCGAGAGCAGACCCTGCGTGTCGGGCGTCACCGGGGCGTGCAGCGACACGACGTCGGCCGTACGCAGCAGGTCGTCGAGGCCGACGCTCTCGACTCCGGTCGGAAACGTCGCGAGGTACGGATCGTACGCGAGCACGCGCGCCTTGAACGCCAGCAGACGCGCCGCCACCTCGCGCCCGACGGCGCCGAGCCCGACCAACCCGACCGTGAGCCCGCCCAGCTCGCGACCCATGAAGCGGTTGTAGAGTGCCAGGAAGTCCCCCGCACCTTCGATGCGGCTGGCGCCCCCCCGGTAGTACGCCTCGATCTCGTGCAGATGGCGCACGAGAGAGAGCAGGAACGCCACCGTCAGGTCGGCGACGGCGTCGGCGTTGCGGCCCGGCGCGTGAAAGACGGGGATGCCACGCCGGGTGGCCGCGTCGAGGTCGACGTTCGTGGGCTCGCCGCGGCAACAGCCGATCATGCGCAGCGCGCACGTGTCGATCACCTCCGCCTGCACGAAGTCCGCCTCGACGATCAACACGTCCGCCCCCACGTCCGTGATGTGCCGGGCGAACGCCGCGGCGTCGAAATGGATGTGGTGTCGATCCTTCCAGTCCTCGTGCACGACCGTCATGTGCCGCTCGAGCCGCGCGCGCGCGTCGGGGTGGAACGAGGCCGTGATCAACGCGCGCATCGCGGTCCGCCTATCGGGCCATGCGCTCGAGGAGCGCCCGCGCGAGGTCGGACACGTGCGCCCGCAGCGCATCGCGCAGCTTCGGTTCGCGCAAGCTGCCGCCCAGCACGGCTTGGTAGGGCGCGCTGTCGAGGACGTAGATCATCAGCACGGAGTGCAGCGAGAGCATGAAGAAGCGCGCGCTCGCGTCGTCGAGCTTGGCGCGCCGGGTCCAGTCCATGAAATGCCCCCAGGCAGGCGCGAGCACGTCACGCTCGAGTCCCTGGTCGAGCGCCTCGACCTCGACGATGCGACGGAGCAGCAGGCGCGGGACGTTCGGCTGCGCGGCGAAGAAATCGATCAGCTCGCGCATGATCCTGTCGACGACGTCGCCGCTGCCCTCGCGCACGCCGTCGAGGAGCGGCGCCACCGTCCGTTCCAGATGCGCCATGATGCGCTCGAAGACCCGGCGGAACACCGCGACGTACAACGTCTCCTTCGACGCCCAGTGATAGTGCAGGCTCGAGATGTTGACGCCGGCGCTGGCGGCGATCTCCCGCGTGGACGCGCCCTCGAAGCCGCGCCGGGCGAAGATCTCCTCCGCCGCGTCGAGGATCCGCTCCTTCGTGGATCGGGGAGCCTCCCCGTCCGATTCGACCAGTGGCTTGGTGGGCACCGAGCGCGGATGCTTAGAGCGGACGCGCCTGGGCGGTCAAGCGCGGCCTCAGCCCTATTGGACCAGTCGTTCGCGGATGGCGAAACGCACCAGCTCGGCCGTGTTGTGGAGGTCGAGCTTCTCCATCAGGTGCTTGCGGTGCGTCTCGATCGTGTTGACGCTCAGCGAGAGTGCGGTGGCGATCTCTTTGTTGGTCTTGCCCTCGGCGATCAGCTGCAGGACTTCGCGTTCCCGGTCCGTCAGCTTGCCGAGCGGGTCGTCGATGTCGGCGACGGGCCGGTCGCCCAAGTAGCCGCTCAGCACCACGCTCGACACGGCGGGGCTGAAGAACGAGCCGCCCGCCCCCACGGCTTTCACGGCCTTGATGAGATCGAGGTCTTCGGAGTCCTTCAACAGATAGCCGCGCGCCCCGGCCTTCAAGCTCTGGCGGACGTACACGTCGTCGGCGTGCATGGTCAGCATGAGCACGCGCACGTTCGGGAGCCGCTTGGTGAGCTGGCGGGTGGCCTCGATCCCGTTCAGCTCGGGCAAGGCGACGTCCATCACGACGACGTGCGGCTGGGTGCGCTGCGCCATCTCGACGCCGGCGCGCCCGTCACCCGCCTCGCCGACGATCTCGATCTGATCGTCCGAGGAGAGAATGCGCCGCAGGCCGTGCCGCACGACGGTGTGATCGTCAACCAGCAGTACGCGGAGCTTCTCCATCGCTTCCAGGCTCCTTTACCGCCACGGTGGCCGTGCGTTCGTTGAGTAGACGTTCGAGCGCCGTCGCGCGCGCCTCGTGGTGCCGGAGCGCCGCCAGCTCGCGCACCATGACGGCGAGCTTACGGTCGGCGGCGCGGCGGACCGCGATCAGCGCCCGCTCGTGTTCCTGCTGCTTCGCCTCCAGGGCGGCGTTCGCCGCCGCCAGCCGGCGTTCGAGTCGGCGCACGGCCATGGCGAGATCCGCCTTGGTGACGACCTTCGCGTTGTGCGTGCGGTTCGCCATGCTCAGTAGAATCGCTCCTCTCCCGCCGGACGGGTCTTCCATCGCCGGTGCACCCACAGCCACTGTTCTGGATGTTGCCGCACCATGTCCTCAAACACGAGCGAGCACTGTTCCGTCGTCCGGAGCACGTCGGCCTCGAAGTCGCCCGTGTGCTCCGCCTGCATCAACGGGAGGACGTAGACGACGTGGCGGGCCGAGGCGCCCTGCCGCACGATGAACACCGGGACGATGGGCGCCCCGCTGCGCAGCGCGATGCGCGCGATGCCGGAGTTGGTGCTGGCCGGCAGTCCAAAGAACGGCACGAACACGCCCAGGCCGCGCGTCGAGTTCTGGTCGAACGGGAGCACCAGGAGACCGCGGTCGCGCATCGTGCGCAGCACGCCCGTCGCGGCGCGCGCCTTGCGCACGAGCGTGGTCCCCGCGCGAGCGCGGACGTCATTCAGCCAGCGATCGATCAGCGGGTTGGCGATGGTGCGATGGACCATCGACACGGGATGGCCGCGCCGGCCGTGCGCGTAGACCAGGAGCTCCCAGTTGCCGAAATGGCCGCTCAAGATGAGCCCACCGGTGGCGCGCTCGCGTCCGATGGCTTCCTGCCACCAGGCCTCGTCGTCGAAGCGCACCATCTCGCGCAGCTGCGCGTCGGTGAACGTGGGAAGGCGCACGATTTCGACCGCGGTGCGCCCGAGGTTCTGCAGCGAGCGGCGCAAGATGCGACGGTGCTCGGCCCGGGAGCGCTCCGGCAGCGCGATGGCGAGGTTCCGCATGCCGATGCGCCGGTGCGGCCACGACACGAGGTAGAGCAGCGTGCCCACGAAGGCGCCCATCCGCAGCGCCACACCGAGCGGGAGGACGGTGAGGACCCAGGCTAGGGCACGCACGACGGCGTACTCGACGCGGTGCCGCAATCGGACCGACTCCCTCACGCCCGCCACGCGTTTCGACGCCCGCCGCGGCTCCACACGTGCGGCTGCAACCGGCTCGGCGCCCGCCGCCATGTCTTTGCCTATACGGAAGGGATTTTGCTTTGCAAGGCGGGTGTTTCGAGCACGCGAAGAAGGTTGCCTTCCGAGAATGCGCCGTGGTAGGAGCGCGCGTCCACGCTACGAGGGGGAAGGAGTACTTCCGTGGTTTCACAGGGTAAGGTCAAGTGGTTCAACGGCCAGAAGGGCTACGGCTTCATCACGACGGACGAGGGGCAAGACGTCTTCGTGCACTACTCTGCGATCGACGGCTCGGGGTTCAAGACGCTCGAGCAGGGTCAGCGGGTCGAGTTCGAGATCACTGAAGGCCAGAAGGGCCTGCAGGCCGA
>Ga0187893_10005560_pt1 | contig 22502 bp, 21 predicted proteins | sample MA1701074metaG_FD_139574 | JGI IMG/M metagenome (GOLD analysis project Ga0187893, IMG submission 139574) | White microbial mat communities from a basaltic lava cave in the Kipuka Kanohina Cave System on the Island of Hawaii, USA - MA170107-4 metaG ...
CGTGGAGCGCCCGTCCAACGCGATGATTTCGTCTCCCGACTGGATCCCCGCCCGCTCCGCCGGCGTATCCGGCAAGGGCGCGATGACGGTGATCCACCCGTTGCGGACATCGATTTGAATGCCCAGCCCGCCGTACTCCCCGCTCGTCTGCTCGGTGAGGGCGTGGAAGTCGTCCGGCTTCAGGAACGTCGAGTAGGGATCGCGCAGCTGATCGAGGAGTCCGTCGATCGCCATCTGGTACAGCTGGCGCTCGTCGAGCGAATCGACGTAGAAGTCGGCGACGCGCGACAGCACGTCGTCGAACAGGCGCGCCTGTTGATAGACGCTGCCTTGCGGGCTGGAGTCGCGCTGCAGCAACCAGCCGCCGGTCACCAGCGCCACCCCGGCCATGGCCGAAACGAGCATCCACTTGCGATTCATACGACTCCCCGTATTGTCGGCGCGGCGACCGCCTGCAACGCCCGCCAGGCTGCCTCCAGCACCGTCTTCTTCGCTGCCGTCGCATCGAGGTGAACGACACCCGGTCCGGACGCGGCCCGGTACGCCGCCAGCACCCGGTCGTGAAAGGCGTCGCCCTCCCGCTCGAACCGATCCTGCAGTTTTCGGGCCCGGCGCTGCCGCTCCCGCCCGACCTCCACCGGCACGTCCAGCACCAGGGTGAGCTCGGCCACCAGACCACCCGTCGCCAATCGCAGCGCCGCATCTACATCTTGGGGATCCAGCCCCCGTCCCGCCACCTGGTAGGCCCGGGTCGACAAGTCAAAGCGGTCTGCCAGCACGACTTGCCCGGCTTCCAGGGCCGGCCGGATCACCCGCGACACCAGATCGGCGCGGGCCGCGAGAATCAGGAACAGCTCCGCCGCGGCCGACAACTCGTGCTGGGAGCGCAGCGCCACTTTGCGCGCGGCTTCCGCGACCGGCGTCCCGCCGGGCTCCCGAACCATCAGCAGGCGCTGCCCGTCCGCCAACAGCCGGGCACCCAGCGCGCGCACGAGGGTCGACTTCCCGGCACCCTCGGGCCCCTCCACCACCACGAAGGTCCCCAGCACGGTCAGGTCAGGGTGATGATCGGGCTGGCCGAGCCCTTTTGGATGCCTTCGTAGATGCGCGCGTTCACCTTGGCCATCAGCTTCTCGAAATTCGCCTGCGCCGCGGCCATCTGCTGATACACCGAGCTCACCTGGATGCTCTGGACGGCGGCGTCGTACTGGTCCGTCTGCTCCACGGTGGGCTCCTTGCCGGTGCGAGCCACCGCCTCGATTTCGTTGGCCAGCCGCTCCATGTCACCGAGCAACCGCTGACACTCGGCGTCTTCCTTCAAGCGCTCGCTGGCCCGCTTGAGGGACTTGTACTCCTCGGTCTGACCGATCAGGCGGCCCAGATCATGCGCTTTTTCGTCGATCACACGTCCTCCGCTGCGCGCGCCAGCGCGTACCGCGGCCGGCCGAAGAGATCCTGATGAATGTCGACCCGCCGCCAGCCGGCGGTCAACGCCAGTGCTCGCACCGCTCCCGCGCGTCGTTCGTCGATCTCGAGCGCCAGCAATCCGCCGGGCTCGAGCACGGTCCCGGCCGTCTGCAGCAGAACCCGGGTCGCCGCCAACCCGTCGGGCCCGCTGGCCAGCGCGAGGCTCGGCTCGAAGTCCCGAACCCCAAGATCCAGCTCCGCCCACTCCGTGTCTGTGAGGTAGGGCGGGTTCGCGACGATCACGCGGCAGCGCTCCCCGGTCAGCGGCTCGAGCAGATTGCCCACGCGGACCTCGATCGGGGTCCGCGGCTGATTCCGAGTCACGTTCTCCCGCGCCAATTCCGCGGCAGCCGGAGAGATGTCGGTGGCGATCACCCGGTCGAACGCTCCCTCGACGGCGAGGGCGATCGCGATGCATCCGCTCCCGGTCCCGATGTCCGCCGCCACGCCACCCGTCCCCCGTCCCCCGTCCCGCGTCGCTTCTCGGAGCACCAGCTCGACCAAGCCCTCGGTTTCCGGCCGCGGGATCAACACCCGGCGATCGAGGGCGAGCGACACGGTGCGAAACGCGGCCCCGCCCGCCGCATAGGCGAACGGTTCCCCGTCCGCGCGCCGGCGCACCGCGCCCCAAAACCGGTTCCGGGTCTCCGCCGGCGCGGAGCGATCGCGGTGGAGCCAGGCAGCTCCGGGCGTCAGGCCAGTGCAGGCTCCCCACAGGGCCGCGGCCTCGCGGCGCGGCTCGCGGATGCCGACACGGGCCAGCATCTCCGCCGCACGATCCAGTTCCGTGGCCAGGACGGTTTCAGGCACTGAGGCGCTCCTGTTCTCCGGCCAGGCGCAGGGCGGCGATCAGGTCGTCGAGATGTCCATCCAGCACGTCGGACAGGTCGTGCGCCGTGTAGCCGATGCGGTGATCGGTCACGCGGTTCTGAGGAAAGTTGTACGTCCGGACCTTGGCGGACCGATCGCCCGTCCCCACCTGGGCCCGCCGCGCCCGCGCGCGCTCGGCTTCCTGCTGGGCGATCATGCGATCCAGCAACCGCGAGCGCAGGATCTCCATGGCCTTGATCTTGTTTTGCAGCTGCGATTTCTGATCCTGGCACTGCACCACGAGTCCGGTCGGGACATGCGTGATGCGGACGGCGCTGTCGGTGGTGTTGACGCTCTGACCGCCCGGTCCGGAGGAGCGGAACACGTCGATCCGGAGCTCCTTCTCTTCGATCTTGAGGTCGACTTCTTCGGCCTCGGGGAGGACGGCCACGGTCGCGGCGGACGTGTGGATCCGCCCCTGGGCTTCGGTTTCCGGCACGCGTTGAACGCGGTGCACGCCCGACTCGTAGCGCAGCGTGCCGTAGGCCTTGGGGCCGCGTGCGGCGAAGATGGCTTCCTTGATGCCGCCCAGCACCCCCTCGCTCAACGCCAGGACCTCCACTTTCCAGCTGCGTCGCTCGCAGAAACGGGTGTACATGCGCAGCAGGTCGGCGGCGAACAAAGCCGCTTCATCGCCGCCCGTGCCGGCGCGGATCTCCACGATGGCATCGCGGTCGTCGAGGGGGTCGGGCGGGACGAGCAGCTCGGCGAGCTGGCGCTCAAGCCGTTCGACCTCCGGCCGCAGCCGCTCCAGGTCGTGGCGCGCCAGCTGGGACAGCTCCGCATCGCGATCGGCGACCAGCTCACGCGCCTGCCCCAGCTCGCCCTGCAGGCGGGACAGCCGGTCGTGGGCCTGCCGAATGGATTCGAGCCGAGCGTGCTCGCGGCCCAGCTGCTTCAGCTGGGCCGGTTGACGCGCGGTCTCGGGGTCAGCCAACAGTCGGGCGACCTCCTCCGCCCGCGCGAGCGCCTGGCGGAGTCGGGCCTCCATGGACGTTAGCTCGCGGCTTTCTCCGTGCGGTACTTCTGGCGGAAGCGCTCCACGCGGCCGGCGGTATCGACCAGCTTCTGCTTGCCGGTGAAATACGGGTGACAGCGCGCGCAAATCTCGACGTGGATCGCCGCCATCGTCGAGCGGGTCTCGAACGTATTGCCGCACGCGCATTGGACGGTCGTGCGGCGGTACTGGGGGTGAATGCCGGGTTTCAAGAGCGTCATCCTCGGTGAACGAATCCGGTTGTGTCGAAGTCTGGAAATATAATTCCCACAGCGACTTGGCGGTAGGCGATTCGAACCCCTGCGCCCGCGGGCTCGGTCGCCGTGCCGGTTTGTCCGGGTCAGGTTCGGCTCAGGCTCGGGCCCGGAGCGGCATCTGGCCAAGCCACCTCGGAACGCGCAATTACCATGTCGGGTTCCTGTCCATCGAGCGGACGCGACCATCATGTGCCGCCTTGCATCCCCTGATGGGACAGGGCATATCACCACCACCCCTGCACGGGAGTGAATCGTGGAACGGCGTGATTTCGTTCAACTCACCGGCGCGGCCCTGGGCGCCTTGTCGCTGCCGCCATGGGGCCGGCGCGTCGCGGATTTCTCCGGATCGCTGACACCGATTCCGGCCGCCGACAAGAAGGCCCTGGCGGACGTCGCCTTGAACACCGGCAAGTCGCGCGGCGCGACCTACGTGGACGTCCGCATCGGTCGCTATCTGAACCAGTTCATCAGCTGTCGCGACACCAAGATTCAGAATATCACCAACACCGAATCCTACGGATGCGGCATCCGCGTCATCGCCAACGGCACCTGGGGCTTCGCGGCCACGAACGACGTCACCCCCGACAGCGTGGCCCGGGCCGCCACCCGCGCGGTGGCCATCGCGCGGGCCAATAGCCGGCTGCAGACGGAGCCGGTGCGGCTCGCGCCCGAGACCGGGCATGGAGAGGTGGCGTGGCGGACGCCGATCAAGAAGAACGCGTTCGACGTTCCGATTTCCGAGAAGGCGGACTTGCTGTTGGCGGCCAGCAACGCGGCGTTGCAGAACGGCGCCAACTTCGTCAATTCGCTGCTGTTCCTGGTCAACGAGCAGAAGTACTTCGCCTCGAGCGACGGCAGCTACATCGATCAGGACGTCCATCGCATCTGGCCGGTTTTCAACGTGACGTCCGTGAACACCGAGACCGGCAAATTCGAAACCCGCAATTCCCTGAGCGCGCCGCGCGGCATGGGGTACGAGTACCTGGACGCCGCAGCCGGCGACAAGGTCGCCGGGCCGGGTGGCGCCGGGACCGTCACGTATCGCGACTCGTACGACATGGTCGAGGATGCCAAAGCGGCGGCGGCCCAGGCGAAAGCCAAGCACACGGCCAAGTCGGTCGAAGCCGGCAAATACGATCTGGTGCTCGATCCGACCAACCTCTGGCTCACGATTCACGAGTCCGTGGGACATCCCACGGAGCTGGACCGGGTGCTGGGGTACGAAGCGAACTACGCCGGGACGAGCTTCGTCACGCTCGACAAGTGGCAGAGTCGCACCTTCAACTACGGCAGTCCGATCGTCAACCTGTTCGCCGACAAGACGCAGCCGGGATCGCTCGGCGCGGTGGGCTACGACGATGAAGGAGTGAAGTGCAAGCGCTGGGATCTCGTCAAGAACGGGGTGCTGGTCAACTATCAGGCGATCCGCGACCAGGTCCACGTAATCGACCAGAACGCCTCCCACGGCTGCTGCTACTCCGACAGCTGGAGCAATATCCAGTTCCAGCGCATGCCCAACGTCTCGCTCGAGCCCGGGACGGCCCAGCTCACGCCGGAGCAGATGATCGGCGGCGTCGAGAAGGGGATCTACATCGTGGGGGACAGCTCGTACTCGATCGATCAGCAGCGCTACAATTTCCAGTTCTCCGGACAGCTGTTCTACGAGATCCAGGGCGGCAAGATCACGGGCCAGCTGCGCGACGTGGCCTACCAGTCGAACACGCAGGAATTCTGGAACTCGTGCCAGCAGATCTGCGACCAGCGCGACTACCGGCTGGGCGGCTCGTTCTTCGACGGCAAGGGCCAGCCGGGGCAGGTCAGCGCGGTGTCCCACGGCAGCTCGACCACCCGGTTCAACGGTGTCAACGTGATCAATACGGCGAGGAAACTCTAACATGGCACCGCTCACCCCCGAGCAAGCGCGCGCGCTGATGGAGAAGGCTCTCCGCCTCTCCAAGGCGGACGCCTGCGAAGTGAATCTCAACGCCAATGCCGGCGGCAACATCCGCTACGCCCGCAATACCGTCAGCACCGCGGGCGCGACCGAGGATTTGCAGATGGTGGTGCAGTCGAATTTCGGCAAGCGGTCGGGCACCGTCACGGTCAATGAATTCGACGACGCCACGATCGAGCGCGCGGTGCGACGATCCGAAGAGCTGGCCCGGCTGGCGCCCGAGGACGAGGAGTTCATGCCGCCCCTGGGCCAGCAAACGTACGTGCCCGTGCAGGCGTACTTCGACAACGTCGCGAACATCACGCCGGAGTACCGGCTCCAGGTCGCGTCGAACAGCATCACGCCCGCCAAGGCCAAGGAGTGCACGGCGGCCGGGTTCCTGCAGGACGGCGCGCAGTGGCAGGCGATGATGAATTCCGCCGGGCTGTTCGCCTACCACCGCCAAACGAGCGCCAGCTTTTCGGTGACGGTCCGCGCCAATGACGGGACGGGATCGGGCTACGCGACGCGCGAGGCGAACGACCTGACGAAGTTCGACCCCGATTCTGCCTCCCGGATCGCGCTCGAGAAGGCGGCCGCGAGCCGCAACCCGCAGGCCATCGAGCCCGGCAAATACACGGTGATTCTCGAGCCGGAGGCCGGCATCAACCTGCTGGGCAACCTGATCTTCAACCTGAACGCCCGGAACGCCGACGAAGGTCGCAGCTTCATGGCCAAGGCGGGCGGCGGCTCGAAGCTGGGCGAGAAGCTCGTCGACGAGCGCGTGCACATCTGGTCGGATCCGGCCCACGTCGACATTCCGACCTCTCCGTGGCAGGGCGACGGCCGGGCCTTCGAGCGCACCGACTGGATCGCCGGCGGCGTCGCGCGGAACCTGTTCTACTCCCGCTATTGGGCGCAGAAACAGGGCGTCCAGGCGGTCCCGTTCCCTCCCAACCTGATCATGGACGGGGGGACGGCGACGACCGAAGACCTGATTCGCGATACCAGCCGCGGCGTTCTCGTGAGCCGAACCTGGTACATCCGCTCGGTGGACCCGCAGACGGTGCTGGTCACCGGGCTGACGCGCGATGGCACGTTCTTCATCGAGAACGGCCGAATCAAACACGCGATCAAGAACTTCCGGTTCAACGAGAGCCCGGTGATCATGCTCAACAACCTCGACGCGCTGGGTCGGCAACAGCGCGTGTCGGGCTCCGACGCCGGCATCACGAGCCTCATGCCCGTGTTGCGGATCCGGGACTTCACGTTCACGAGCCTGTCGGACGCGGTGTGACGGCGGTGTCGGGTATCAGGTGTCGGGTGTCGGGAACGCCCGTGGTAGATTCCTGACACCCGACACCCGGCACCCGACACCTCGATGAACCGCGCGCAGTTCCTCAGCTCGCTCTCGGCTATCGCCCTCGCTCCCTGGGCCGAGGCGCGCGCCCTGGCGCTGGGTCGGCGGCGCGCCGACTTCGTGTTCACCCGCCTCCAGTACGCCTCCGGCGACTGGGATGTGGACCAGCGCATGCCCGCCAACCTGCTCAATTCGTTGATCGAGTACACGACGGTGAGCGTGGCCACGCGCGAGCGCGTCGTCCCCCTGGCGAGCTCGGCTGTGTTGGACACGCCGTTCGCCTACCTCGCGGGCCATCGTCTGGTGCAGTTTTCGAGAGCCGAACGGGACATCTTCGAACGCTTCGTGACGAACGGCGGATTCGTGTTCGTGGACGATTGCAATCACGACATCGACGGACTGTTCGCCAAGTCGTTCGAAGCGCAGATGGCGGCGCTGTTCGGGGCCGGCGCGCTGCGCAAGCTGCCCAACGATCACGAGCTGTATCGGGCGTTTTTCTCCTTCCCCAAGGGTCCGCCGAGCACGGCCTTCGAGCTGAACGGATGGGGAGACGATCTGGTGCACGACTACCTGCAGGCGATCGTCGTGAACGGCCGCGTCGCCGTGCTGTACAGCAACAAGGACTACGGGTGCGAGTGGGACTACGACTTCCGCAACAAGCGATTCCTGGCCGAGGACAACACGAAATTCGGCGTCAACATCGTGCTGTACGCCATGACCGCGTGAGGCGCGCCTGACCACCGGGATCCAGAACGAGACCGATCTCGCCGCACTGCGCGCCCGGCTCGGCGCCCTGCGCGCCGAAATCGGCCGCGTCATCGTCGGGCAGGAGCAGGCGATCGAGGAGCTGCTGCTCACCTTCCTGGCCGGCGGCCACAGCCTGTTGGAAGGCGTGCCGGGGCTCGCCAAGACCCTGATGATCCGCACCCTGGCCGAGGCCGTGGAGCTGACGTTCCGGCGCATTCAGTTCACCCCCGACCTGATGCCGACCGACATCGTCGGCACCGAGATCCTGGAGGAGGAGCACGCGACCGGGCGCCGCTTCTTCAAGTTCGTGCACGGGCCCGTGTTCGCGCACATCGTCCTGGCCGACGAGATCAATCGCACGCCGCCGAAGACCCAAGCCGCGCTCCTGGAGGCGATGCAGGAATACACGGTGACCTACGCCGGGACGACCTACCCGTTGCCGCGTCCCTTCTTCGTGTTGGCGACGCAGAACCCGATCGAGCAGACCGGGACCTACCCGCTGCCCGAGGCGCAGCTGGACCGCTTCCTCCTGTACATCCGTATCGGCTACCCTGCGGCGCAGCAGGAGCTCGAGATCCTGCGGCGCACGACCGGACGGGAGACACCGGAAGCGCGCGCGGCGCTCAGTGGCGCCGACCTGCTCCAGGCGCAGGCGCTGACGCGCGAAGTCCACGTATCGGATGACTTGCTGGACTACGTCACGCGGCTGGTCCGCGCGACGCGGCCCGAGCAGACCGGCGTGCCGTTCGTGAAGGAGTGGACGCGCTGGGGCGCCGGCCCGCGCGCCGGCCAGGCACTCGTGCTGGCCGCGAAGGCCCGGGCCGTGGTGCGCGACCGGCTGGCGGTCACGCTCGACGACCTCCGGGCCGTCACCCCGCCGGTCTTGCGGCATCGCGTGCTCGTCAATTTCCGGGCGGAGGCCGAGGGCATCGGCGCCGATGAGGTCACGCGGCAGCTGCTCCAGGCCGTGCCGGAGCCCCGGAGCCCGCTCGCCTAGCACCAGCCGTGCCGGACACGACGCATCGGTTCGTCGACCCGAAATCCCTCGCCGCCCTCGGCGACCTCACGCTGGCGGCCCGCACCGTGGTGGACGGGTTCATGTTCGGCGTCCACCACAGCCGGATCCCGGGCGCCGGGCTCGAGTTCAGCCAGTATCGCAGCTACCAGCCCGGGGATGACCCGCGCCGCCTCGATTGGAAGCTGTTCGCCCGCTCGGACCGCTACTTCCTGCGCGACGCCGAGACCGACACCAGCCTGACGGTGCGATTCGTCCTGGACGCCAGTGCGTCGATGGCTCAGGAAGAGAACGGGCTGACCAAATTCGACTACGCCCGCCTCGTCGTGGCGGCGCTCGCCTGGCTCGCGCACCGCCAGGGTGACGCGGTCGGTCTCTCCACGGTGGTCGATGGGGACGTCACTGTCCTCCAACCCGAACGGCCGCCGCAGCATCTGCAGCGGTTGTTGAATGCGCTCGAGCGGTTGCGCCCGGCGGGCCGGTGGCCGGAATGGAAGCGCGTGCAGGGGTTGTTCACCGCCGGCGGCCAGCGCGGCATCGTCGTGATCGTGACCGATCTCCACGAGCGGCAGGACGAAATCCGCACCCTGGCGGCCAAGTTGACCGCCCTGCGGCACGACGTGCTGGTGCTGCACATCATCGGCGGCATCGAGCGCGAGTTTCGCTACCACGGCATCGTGACGTTCGAGGAGCTGGAGACCGGACGCCGGATCGAGGTCGACACCGATGCGGTCCGCGCGTCCTACCGCTCGGCGCTCGAGCACGAGCTGGCCGACCTCCGGCGTTCCCTCGAAGCGGTCGGGGTCGACTACGCCCGGTTCTCGCTCGACCAGCCGCTCGACCTGGCGTTACGCCATTACCTCGTCGGACGAACCCGGCGCCGCTGATCATGCTCGGCCTGCTGTCTCCCATCTGGCTCGCCGGCCTCGGCTCGCTCTTCGTGCCCATCGCCCTCCATCTGTGGAGCCGGCGCGGGGGGCACCCGGTCCGGGTCGGGAGCATCCGGCTCCTGGCCGGATCGCCACCGGCCACGCGCCGGAGCTGGACCATCCAGGACCCGTGGCTCCTCGCCCTCCGCTGCGCGACGCTCGCGGCCCTCGCGGCCGCACTGGCCGGGCCCTATTGGGTGCCGCAGGCGCGAACGCCGGCCACCCACACGCTCGCGCTCGTGGCCGGGAACGTCCGGGATCGGGATGCGCTGGTCGATTCCCTGCGCGGCGCCGGAGTTTCCGTGTCTCTGCTGGACACCACGGCCACACCCCGGGCCACGCCGAACCTGTGGACCGCGCTGAAACGAGCCGACCGCCAGGCCCCTCCCGGCACGCGGTTCGTCGTATTCGCGCCAGACCTGTTGCGCCATTTTCGCGGTACGCGACCGGCGCTTCAGTCCCGGGTCGAGTGGCAGGCGCGACCGGCCACGACGCCGCCTGCGGCGGTGACGCCGTCGCCGGCAGCCCGCGTCGTTGTGGTGTTCGCGGATCCGGCGCGGCTGGACGATGCCCGGTACGTGCGGGCGGCGCTCGAGGCCGCGGGATCGGCTACCGGGATCCCCGCGATCGTTTCGGTGCGGCCGGCCGCCTCCATCGCACGCGGCGCCGCAGTGGGAGCGCGGGCTGATTGGCTCGTGTGGCTCTCCGAGCGCGCGCTTCCGGAGGCGATCCGCGAGCAGGTTCGGCGCGGGGCCGTGCTCCTGAGCGACGCGGGCGCCGCTGCGCCGCGACGGCACCGCTCGCGCATCGTGACCGGCGCGCAACCGAGCGACACCTGGCTGCGGGTGACGGCAGATCCGGGGAACACCGGCGCCGCGGTCTGGGCGGACGGTACCGGCACCCCCCTGCTCACGGTCAGCCACGAAGACCGCGGCACCCATTATCGGTTTCACAGCCGGTTCTTCCCCGGGTGGGGTGACTTCGTGCTGCGCCCCGCCTTCCCCCTCGCCATGGCTCGTCTGTGGGCGGCAACCGATTCGATCGCCGCAGCTCCGGATGAGCGACGCGTCACGATCCGGCAGATCATCCCGGCTCAGGAGCCCCGCCCGCGAGCGGCGGACTGGTCCGGCACCTCGCGCCGGTCGCTCTTCATGGCGCTCTGGGTGTTGGCAGCGCTGTTGTTCCTCTTCGAGCGCTGGGTGTCCCGGTGAATCTCCTCGACCTCTTGCTGCGGCGCTGGCGCCAGCAGTGGATGCTGAGTCTTGGCCTCGCGTGTGGAGCCACGCTGCTGCTCGCGACCGTCCTCGCCAGCCGGACCCGAACCGGTGGAAGCGCACCTCACCCGTTCGTCATCGGGCTCGCCACCGCCATGGGACTCGCGCTCGTCCTGGTGGCGCGGCGGCGACGGGTCGACGGGCTGGTGATCGCCCGGCACCTGAACCGGTCGGTTCCGGCTCTGGAAGAAAGCACCGACCTCCTGATCCGACCCGCGGCCGAGCTGTCGCCGGTGCAGCAGGTGCAGCGCGCCCGCGTCGAACGGACGATGCGGAGCCTGGTCCCGCCACCACGGCTGCCGAGTCGTGGACTCCGTCTCGCCGCGGGCTTCGCCGGCGGAGCCGTCCTCGTCTCGCTCGGCATCCTCGCCCTGGCCCCACGAGGCGGTGAGGCAGCGCGGTCCCCGGCCGGCTCAGGCGCCACCCCGGGACCGCGCGGCCGCGGCGACGCCCCCCGGGTGACCGGGATTCACATCACGATCCTCCCGCCGTCGTATACCGGGAAGCGCGCCCGCCGGACGGACAGATGGGACCTGGAGGTCGAACAGGGAGCGCGCGTGACGTGGCGCGTGCGCCTGGATCGGCCGGTTCCGGCGGACGTGGCACAGGTCGTCACGACCGCGGGAGATACCGTCCGGGGCACCCTTCGGAGCGACGTGGAGTTCGAGGCATCCCTGACCGTCGAACACACTCTGCTCTACCAGGTGTGGCCGGCATCCGAGTACCACCGGCTCACGATGATCCCGGATGCGGCCCCGACGATTACCGTAATCCGGCCCGAGCCCCGGACGGCAATCCCGTTCGGCGCGAATCCCGAGGTCCCACTCGAGGTTCTCGCGCGCGACGACTACGGCATTGGCGGCGCCCACATCGTCGCCACCCTGACCACGGGTGCCGGCGAAGGCGTGAGATTCCGCGAGCAGCTGCTGGAGTTCGACACGCGGTCCGCCCGCGGCGGGGCCGGTCACGGGGTGATCCTGCGGCGAGCGCTGCATCCGGCCGAGTTCGCGATGCAGCCCGGCGACGAGCTGTACTTCTTCGTCCAGGTCCGCGACAATCGCGTCCCCGAGCCCAACGAGACGCGTTCCGAGACGTTTTTCATCGCGCTGGCCGACACCGCTCACGTCGTGCTCGCGGATTGGAGCGGGCTCGCCGCGAGCGCCGTTCCCGAGTACCTCCGCAGCCAGCGGCAGATCATCATCGATACCGAGACGCTGCTGGCGCAGGCGGCGAGCCTTCCTGCGCAAACGGTGCGCGACCGCTCCAACGACATCGGCATCGATCAGCACGTGTTGCGGGAGCGCTATGGAGAGATCATCGGACAGGAGGACGTCGAGGCCGGGATCGAGCCTGTGACCGAGCACGAGCACGACACCGAGGAGAGCGCGACGCTGCTCGCGCAATCGGTCAAGGACACGCTGCGGGCGGCGGTCGCGCACATGTGGGAGGCCGAGCTGCGGTTGCGGACCAACGAGCCGCGGGCCGCGTTGCCGTTCGAGTATCGCGCGCTCGAGCTGTTGAAGGCGGCGCAGCAGGCGTCGCGCGTGTACGTGAAGCGGGTGGGGTTCGAGCCGCCGCCCCTCGAGCCCGATCGCACGCGTTTGACGGGCAATCTCAGCGCGGTCGGCCACCCGACCAGCCGGCGCGACCGCACCGACACCGCTTCGCTGCCATCGATCCGCGCCGCCCTCGACCTGGTGCAACGCTCCCGTACGCGGGAGCGGCCCCCGTCCGGGCCGGCGGCGGTGGACGCGCTGCGGCGCGCCGGGCAGGAAATCGCCCAGTTGGCTGTCTCCCAGACAGGCGCGCACCTGGAAACACTCGCCGTGCTCCGATCGCTGATCGACTCGCTGCGCGCGGATCGACCCGTTGCCTGTAGCGACTGTTGGCTTCGTCTCGAACGCGGCTTGTGGCGGGCCCTGCCTGCGGCCGATCCGGAGCGGGACGGCCGGGAGCGGAGCACGGGCATCACGCGGGACTACTTCGATCGATTGCTGCGGGAGCCACCTCGATGAGGTTGCTTCGGAGCATCGCCCACGTCGTGGCCTGGCTCGCGCTCTTGGGCATCGCGCTGCGGCCGAGCTGGCGCCGTTCCCTGCCCGCCGACGAGGCCGTGCTCGTCACGCCCGGCGCCGATGCTCCGGTGGTTCGCCGCCTGGTCGATTCCCTGGGCGCCGCCCGCGTGTTCCCGGATCCCGCCGACCTCCCGGCCGGCGGCGCCACGCTGCGGCGGCTACACGTCGCGGGCTGGGGTCTCGAACCGGAACAATGGTCAGATCTCGAAGCGCGAGGATTCAGCGTCGTCGCGCATCCCACCCCGCTGCCGGCGGGTTTCGCGCGGGTGGCGTGGAGCTCCGATCCAGTCCTGGGAGAGGGATTACAGATCGAAGGTCGGACCAGCGGCCTGGCCCGGGGAACGACCGTGTCGCTCGTCGATCCCGCTGGGGAGCTGGACTCGACTCGAGTCGGGAACGACGGAACCTTCCGCATCGACGCCCGACCGAGCGGGACGGGACGGCAGCTCTACGTGCTCCAGGCGGGCGCGGCCCGTGAGACGCTGGCCGTCGACGTGAGGCCTCCACCCCAACGCCGGCTTCTGATCCTCACCGCGGCACCGACGTTCGAGACGGGCGCGCTGCGGGACTGGCTGGCGCGTCGCGGCGGCGCGATCGCGATCCGGACGGCGGTGAGCCGGGAGCGCTACCGGACCGAGTTCGTCAATCGGGACCGGGTCGCGCTCACCCCGCTCCGCGACCGCCTGCTGTCCCAGTTCGACGTCGTCCAAATCGACGGACGATCGCTCGCCGGTCTGACGGCGGCGGAACGCGCCGCGTTGCGCCGCTCCGTCACCGAGCAGGGGCTCGGGGTGCTGGTCATTCCCGATACGGCGTTGTTCGATCGCGCCATGCGCTTTTCGGAGCGGGATTTCTTCGCGGATTTCGATCTGCGTCCGATCGGCGATCTCGAAGCGCGCAGCATCCGGCCCACCTGGGCGACGCTCGGGACGGCGTCCGTGGGCCCGGTGTCGTCCCCTCCGTACACGCTCGCGGATCGATTCGGCGTCCTCGCCTTGATGGGTGACGGCGTCGGCGGAACGGCGGCCCAGGTCACGACGCGCGGGGCGGGCCGTGTCGGCATCAGTCTCGTGAACGGCTCGGCGCGCTGGTTGCGCACCGGTCGACGCGACCTCTATTCAGGCTATTGGTCGACTCTGGTCGCGGCCGTGGCGACGGGCGGCGCCCCCTCGCCGACGCGTCCCCTGATCGCGACCGCCGGCCCCTGGCTCGTGCACCGTCCAGTAGAGATCGGCGTGCGCGAGCCGGACACGGTCCGGATGGTGCTGGTGCGACCGCCGTCCGGAATGGTGGACTCGGTGTTCCTTGCATCCGATCCGCTCCGGCCGGACGAGCGGCGGGGCATGTACTGGCCCCGGGAGATCGGATGGCACGACGTGGGTGCCGCCTCGTTCTACGTCCAGCCCGGTACGGCCTGGTGGGCGCGGCAGGCTGCCCAGCGCTTGGACGCCATGGAACGCCACGCCAGCGGCCGGACCGAAGCGCAGCCGGTGCACCAAACGACATCGGTTCCGATCCCGCTCGGGTGGTTATTCGGGTTGTTCGTGCTCGGCGCGGCGGTGGTGTGGTCGGGCCGTCGGCCGGCGTCGTCCTTGAGCGGAACCACAACAGGCATCGCGAGTTGACTGGTGAGCCGCTGCCCCGGGGCGAATTGACACCGAAGGCCCCTCATCATAAGCTTGCCGCATCACAACGCGTTCTCGCGAGGGGAGTTCGAGCGTGTCGGTCGAAGCTACCCTGCAAAAAGTCCCCCTGTTCAGCCAGCTCGGCCCCACCGATTTGCAACGGGTGCTCGAGGTGGCCCGGGAACGCGCCTACCCCAAGAACTCAGTCATCCTGTTCGAGGACGATCCGGGCGACGCCCTGTACATCGTCAAGCAGGGTCAGGTCAAGGTCGTCCTGATCGGTGAGGACGGCCGCGAGGTGATCCTCTCGGTGTTAGGCGAGGGCGATTTCTTCGGCGAGATGGCGCTGATCGACGACGAGCCGCGCTCGGCCCACGTCATCGCCATGGGTGACTCGTCGTTGCTCGTCCTGCGTCGCGAAGACTTCCAGGGCCTGCTGATGCAGACGCCCGCGATCGCGCTCGCCATGTTGCGCGAGCTGACCCGGCGCTTGCGGCGCGTGGACGAAAAAGTCGGCAGCCTGGTGCTGCTGGACGTCAACGGCCGCGTCGCGCGGTTGTTGCTCGACATGGCCGAGGAAGCGGGTGGGGAGCGGATCACGCGGCGGCTCACCCATCACACCATCGCGCAGATGATCGGCTCCAGTCGCGAGACAGTCAGCCGCACGATGCGCGAGCTCGTGGACAAGGGGCTGATCGAAGTGTCCCGACGCGACATTGTGATCCGTGACCGGTCCGCGCTGGAATCCGCGGCCGGACGATCCTGACCGGGTGAGCGAGGTCACGCGCCACCGGTGAGCGGCCGACTTGTCCTACCTTGCAGATTTTCCGTAACTTAGCTCAGGAATCGGCGTGCCTGAACGCATGGCCTACACGGTGACCTTTTGGGGAACGCGGGGCTCGATCCCGACCCCCGGGGCTCACACCGCGCGCTACGGCGGGAACACGTCGTGTGTCGCGCTGGAGGGCCCCGGCGGGCAGCTCGTGATTCTCGATGCGGGCACCGGCATCCGCGGCCTGGGCACGACGCTGGTGGAGCGACAGAACGGAGCCGTGCAGGCGGAGATCCTGCTGTCGCACACGCATTGGGACCACATTCAGGGGTTGCCGTACTTCAAGCCGTTTTTTGCGGCGGGCAACGCGGTGCGGATCTGGGGCTCGAAGCAGGGGACGACCTCCCTCGACGCGATCCTGCACCTGCAGATGGATCCGGCGGTGTTTCCGGTCCCGCTGACGGCGGTCGCGGCGACGCTGACCGTCCAGGAAGTCGGGGCCGGGGGCGAGTTCACAGTCGGGCCGTTTCGGGCCCGCGCGATGCAGCTGCGGCATCCCGGCACGACCCTGGCGTATCGGCTGGTGCCGACGGTGGGCGGCCGCAACGTGGCGTACGTGACGGACAATGAGCTCGGCCCGGGCGGCAGCTACGAGACGCCGGCCACGTGGCGCCGGGATCTGCTGCAATTCCTCTCGGGCGTGGACCTGTTGATCCACGACGCGATGTACACGCCGGCGGAGCTCGAGACGCACCGGGGCTGGGGCCACTCGTCGTACGAGGAAGCGGTGGACCTGGCGGCGGAAGCGGGGGTGAAACGGCTGGTGATGTTCCATCACGAGCCCGAGCACGACGACGGCGCCCTGGATGCGGTGTTGGCCGCGGCGCGTCGTTCCGCGGCGCAGCGTGGCTCGCTGGAAGTGATTGCGGCACAGGAAGGCATGCAACTGTCTCTTTAGATCGAGGGGTCGGCTATGCGTTGGCGTTCACTCGTGGTGCTGTCGGGTCTCACGCTCACTGCCGCCCTGGCCACGCTCGTGGCGCAGGGAGGGCAGGATACGCGACCGGGAATCGCCGTGTTCGCGTTCTCGAACGGTGGCTCGTACGGGCAGCAAAAGGAAGACTACGACGCCCTGGAGCGCGGCATGGCGGGAATGTTGATCTCCGAGCTGGCCGCGAATCCCGCGCTGCGGGTAGTCGAGCGCGAGAACATCCAGCGGCTCGTCGACGAGCAGAACCTCGGGGCGTCGGGGCGCGTGGACGCGCAGTCGGCCGCCCGCATCGGGAAGCTCGTGGGCGCGCGCTACGCCATCATGGGATCGTTCATCGACCTGTACGGCGACTTCCGCGTCGACGTGCGCGTGGTCAACGTCGAGACATCGGAGATCATCAAGACCGAAAAGGCCACGATGCAGCGCGAGCACCTGTTCGACCTGGTGCGCAATCTCTCGACCGCGCTGAACAAGGACCTCAATCTGCCCGCCCTGCCCCGGCAAGTGTCGGAGCAGCGCATGAACCGCCATGTCCCCACGGAGGCGCTGACGTATTACAGCCGGGCGCTCCTGTACCAGGATCGCGGGCAGCGCGACCGGGCCATCGAGTACTATAACCGGGCGCTGAGCGTGTTCCCGCAGTACACCGAAGCCTCGGAAGGGCTGCGACGGTTGCAGGGCTGACGACGAATCCAATCACCCGTCTCGGCGGCTGGATGGCGCGCTGGCTCTCCCTGCTGGGAGCGCTGGCGCGCTTCAGCTTTGGTGGCGCCCGCGCCGCGCTGCGGCTGCCGCGCGCCGGGCAGGACGTGGTGGCCCGCGTCACGCTGAATCAGATCCGTTTCACCGCCGTCCACGCGATCGGCCTGGTCGTCCTACTCTCGGGGATTCTGTCGTTCCTCGTGATCTCGCAAGCGGTGCGCGAGCTGGGGCAGTTCGGCGCCACCGAATTGATCGGCACGCTGATGGTGATCGTCATCGTGCGCGAGCTCGGGCCGCTGTTCACGGCCCTGGCCCTCGTGGGCCGTTCGGGAACCGCGATCGCTGCCGAGCTCGCCACCAACACCGTCATGGGAGAAGTCCGGGCGCTGCAAGGCATGGGGATCGATCCGCGGCAGTATCTCGTTCTCCCCCGCTTCATCGGCGCCCTGGCCAGCATGTTCGCCCTGCTCGTGCTGTTCGACGTCGTCGCCATTGCGGCCGGATTCGCGGCCGCCGCCATCAACGGCATGACGGGCAGCCGCTACGCCGAGATCGTGCTCCGATCCCTGACCGCGCGGGACGTGCTGCTGACGGTCGCCAAGGCGCTCGCGCTTGGCGTGATCGTCGGCGTCGTGCCGAGCTATTTCGGCCTCTCGGTCCGGCGCGCCGCCACCGACGTGCCGGTCGCGGTGAGTCGCGCCACGGTCGCCTCGATCGTCGGCGTCTTCTTGTGTTCCGCGTCCTTCGTGTTGTTAGGCTGATCGCGTGACGGCGCCGCTCGTCTTCGAGGACGTGCCCCTCAACCAGCGGGCCCGAACCGCCTGTACGCTGGCGGTGCCCGCGCATCGCACCGTCGCGGTGCTCGGCGACGAAGCGAGCGGGGTCGACCGCCTGGGGGGGTACGTCCTGGGACTCGAAGCGCCCCCGGCCGGACGCGTCCTCGTTTTCGATACGGATGTGGCCAGCCTGTCCGAGGACGATCGCTTGGCCTTCCGGCGCCGCGTGGGCTACCTTCCCGCGGGCGACGGCCTGTTGCAGAATCTCACGCTGCGGGACAACATCGCCCTGCCCTTGCGATTCGGCAGCACCGGGAGCCCACGCGAGATCGACGGACGCGTCAACATCATGGTGGCCGCGTTGCGCCTGGGGGGTGCGGCCGATTGGCGTCCCGCGCAGGCCAACGAAGAAGAGTGCCGCCGGGCAGCCCTCGCGCGCGCCGTGGCCTTCGATCCGGGCTTGCTGGTGCTGGAGCAACCATTCGACGGCGTCACGGCGCGGGTCGCCGGCGAGCTGCTCGAGGTCGCGCGCGGCGGCGAAACCGCCGCGGGCGCCCGGCGGGCGATTCTCATCACCGGCCAGGAGATCCCGATCGTGGTGCAGCGGCGCTGCGACCGCGTCTATCGACTGACGCGCGCCGGCTCGCTCGAGCTGGAAACGGTCTGACCCGGGGACGCTGTGGACACCACCCGTCAGGACTTCATCGTCGGCCTGTTCATCGTCGGCGCGATCGCCGTCGTGGTCGGCGCCCTGCTCGCGACCAGCGGCTGGGGGGAGCGGCGCTACGATCTCTATCTGCGCACCGCCAGCGCGGAGGGCCTCACCACCGACAGCAAAGTGCTGCTCCAGGGGCTCGAAGTCGGCCGTGTCGCCAGTGTGTCGCCGCGGGTCGACTCGATGACCCGCACCATCACGTTCGTCGCCAAGCTCTCCCTCATTGGACGGTTCAAGAGCGGCGCGACGCTGCAGCTGCCCACCGGGACCCGGGGACAGCTCGAGCCGGCCAGTCAGATCTCCCAGACGGTGCTGATCCGGCTGGTGCTGCCCGACTCGAACGCGCGCACCGGCCGCCTGCTCGCCGTGGGCGATACGATCGATTCCGATCGGAAGGCGTCGGTGGTCGAGCAGGTGGCGGAAGTCGCCCAGCACCTGTCGAAGGAAGTGGAAGACGTGTTACACCAGACCAACGAGACGCTGCAGCACGTCGATGGCATCCTCGCCACCGCCAACGGCATGCTCCAGGACGTCCGGCCCAGCATCGATTCGACCCTCGCCAATGTATCGGCGACCATGAACCGGGTCACCAAGCTGGTGCAGCGACTCGACCCGGGGCTGGCCGATTCGGTCTCGACCGCCCTGGCCCTGTCCAACCGCGTGCTGCGGCGGGTCGACTCGCTGGCGGCCCGGGCGAGCGAGATGACCGAGGAGAACCGGACCGACGTCCGGACTGCGGTAGCCAACCTCACCCAGCTCACGCGCCAGCTGAACCATCTCGCGGAAGAGATCTCGCGTCGTCCCTACCGGGCCCTCACCGGGGTCAAACCGCTGCCCGCCGCGAGCGACACGACCTCCCCGCGGGCCGGGACAGCGGACAGCACGCGACCGTGAACTACGTGCTCCTGCATTCGGAGCTCTGGTCGCCGGCGCCGCTCGCTCCGGTGCTCGAAGCCGCCCGCGTGGACACCCGCGGCCTCCGCGCCGCGCGCGAGCTCGTGCCCAACGACCAGCCTACCGTCTTTCTCCTCGACCCCGACAGCCGCGGCGTGTTTCCGCTGGACGCGCTGCGCGCCTTCGTGGATGCCGGGGGGGCCGTCGTCGCCGTGGGCGGCCCCGGGGAGACCGACGTGCCCGAGAGCCTGCCGCCCGAGCTGTTGAGCGGATTCGTGCCCGAGCCGGTGGGTCCGCGCCAGCTGCTCGTGGCGATCCGGGCCGGGTACAGGGAAGCGGCGGCGCGCGCGGAGACCGGGCGGGCCCGGGCCGAAGCGGCGCTGCGCAGCCGGGAGATCGGCGAGTTGACCCGGATCGGCGTGGCCCTGGGCACGGAGCGCGACCTGAAGACCCTGCTCGACCTCATCCTCACCCAGGCCCGGCGCGTCACGCAGTCCGACGCGGGCAGTCTCTACCTGGTCGAAACCAACGAACACGGCGTGAAGCGGCTGCGGTTTCGACTGGCGCAGACGTTTTCCAAGCCTGACGCGCCGTTCGTCGAGTTCACCATCCCGCTCGACCGGACCAGCCTAGCCGGCTATACGGCCACCACCGGCGATCCGCTCGTAATCGACGACGCCTATTTCCTGCCGCCCGACGTCGAGTACACCATCAATCGCTCCTTCGACGAGCGCTACGGCTATCGGACCAAGTCGATGCTGGTGATCCCGATGAAGGATCACAAGGAAGACATCATCGGGGTACTGCAGCTGATCAACCGCAAGCGCGATTTCGAGGCGCTGTTGAGCGACCCGGACGACGTGGCGCGGCAGGTCGTGCCGTTCTCGAAGCGGACCGTGGAGCTCGTGACCGCGCTCGCGGGACAGGCGGCCGTGGCCATCGAGAACAGCCAGCTCTACGAGCGCATCGAGAACATGTTCGCGGGCTTCGTCGATGCCGCGGTGCAGGCCATCGAGCAGCGCGACCCGACGACCTTCGGGCACTCGGGGCGCGTGGCCGGATACACGGTGAACCTGGCGCAGATCGTGGACCGGGCCGACGACGGGCAGTACCGGAACGTCACGTTCAGTCCCGGGCAGATCCGCGAGATTCGCTACGCCGCCCTGCTGCACGATTTCGGGAAGGTCGGCGTCCGCGAGCAGGTCCTCGTGAAAGCCAAGAAGCTCTACCCGCCCGACCTCGAGCTGATCAAGCAGCGGCATGCCTTTATTCGCCGCACGCTGGAAAGCGAGCATTGGCGCCGGCGTGCCGAGTTCCTGGAAACCAAGGGCCGCGAGGGCTACGACGAGGTGCTCGCGGCGCTCCAGGCCAGCCATGCCCAGCAGGTGGCCGAGCTGGACCGGTTCCTCGCGGTGGTGCTCAAGGCGAATGAGCCGACGCTGCTCCCCGAAGGCAGCTTCGAGGACCTGCAGGGGATGGCGGCACGGACCTATGAGGGACTAACCGGGGACCAGCTGCCGCTGCTCACCGGGGATGAAGTGCGCTTCCTCATGATCCGCAAAGGGAGCCTGGACAACGCCGAGCGGGAAGAGATCGAGAGCCACGTCACGCACACCTACAAGTTTCTCCAGGAGATCCCCTGGACGCGCGAGCTGCAGCAGATCCCCATCATCGCGTTCGGGCACCACGAAAAGCTCGATGGGACGGGATACCCGCGGAGAATCTCCGGGGACGCGATCCCGATTCAGACGCGCATGATGACGATCAGCGACATCTATGACGCGCTCACGGCGCAGGACCGCCCCTACAAGCCGGCCGTGGCCAAAGACCGGGCCCTCGATATTCTCACCCGCGAATTCGTGAACCGCGGCCAGCTGGACGGTGAGCTGTTCCGGCTGTTCGTCGAGGGCAAGGTGTTCGAGACGGCGGGAGCCGGAACCGCCTAAACAGGCGTCGCTCGGCTATCTATCTGATGGATCCCGAAAGGCATCGCAGGCGTCGGGACGCCCGCTCGAATACCCGCGGCGGAACCAGGCCGCCCGCTGCGCCGAGGAGCCGTGGGTGAAGTTGTCGGGATTCACGGAGCCGGTCGCCATACGCTGCAACCGGTCGTCGCCGACCGCGGCCGCGGCATTGAGCCCCTCCTCGACGTCGCCCACGTCCAGGATCCCTTGCCGGTCGGCGGCGTGGGCCCACACGCCCGCGTAGCAGTCGGCTTGCAGCTCCATGCGAACCGAAAGCTCGTTGCCGCTCGCGGGGCGCGACTGCTGCAGGCGCCGCACCCGCTGTTCGGTGCCCAGCAGCGTCTGCACGTGATGGCCGATTTCGTGCGCCAGCACGTAGGCCTGGGCGAAGTCCCCCGGAGCCCCGTAGCGATCCTTCAGCTCCTGGTAGAACCCCAGATCGATGTACACCTTCTGATCGCCGGGACAGTAGAACGGGCCCGTGGCGGTTTCCGCGTAGCCGCACGCCGAGCGGACCCCATCGCGAAACAACACCAGCCGGGCGCTGTAATACTCGGCGCCCATCGACGGCACGGTTTGCGCCCACATCGACTGGGCCGAGTCGAGCACGAACGAGACGAAGTAGACCAGCGTGTCTTCGGCGGGCGTCGACTCGCGCGTCGCTCCGGCCGTCGGGGCTCCCCCCCCGGCCGCCGCGTTCGGATCGAGCAGCTGAAAGAAATTCCGCTTGAACACCAGACTGAGGACGACCAGCACGATGATGCCGCCCAGACCCAGCCGCAGGCCGCCGCCGCCGAACCCGCGAAATCCACCGCCGCCGCCCCCTGCACCGCGCCGGTCCTCGACGTTCTGACTGACGCCGCCCGGGGTCCACTTCATGGCGATCCTCCGAAAGTCGGCCCGTCCGGCCAAAACCGACCGGCCAGTCCTGCCGTGCGGGCGTCAGCGGGAAGCGCCACCCGGTTCAGGTGACGGATCGGGACGACGCCGCGCACCGCGTTGGTCGCGAACAGACTCTTCCCCATCAGCTGCGCCGGCCCGCACTCGCGCTCGATCCCCGCGACGAGCTCCATCACCCGCGCCCGAGCGATGCCGGGTAGAATGCCCAGCCGGAGCGGCGGAGTCGCCAGCCGGTCCTC
>Ga0187893_10005562_pt1 | contig 22494 bp, 20 predicted proteins | sample MA1701074metaG_FD_139574 | JGI IMG/M metagenome (GOLD analysis project Ga0187893, IMG submission 139574) | White microbial mat communities from a basaltic lava cave in the Kipuka Kanohina Cave System on the Island of Hawaii, USA - MA170107-4 metaG ...
CGCAATGAACGGCGATCAGCTTCAACCCGGCGAGTACTCGGTATCCACTTCCAACCGGAACTTTGAAGGGCGTCAAGGCAAGGGTGGGCGCACATTCCTGGCGAGTCCGCTGACTGCCGCTGCCAGCGCGGTTACAGGCGTTGTGACCGACGTGAGGACAATGCTATGAGTAACTTCGCCCGGTTTACTTCGTGCCTGGTTCCACTGGCGGTCGACAACGTCGACACCGACCAAATCATTCCTGCGCGATTCCTGAAAACCACGACCAAGGAAGGTTTGGACAAGCAGCTTTTCTGCGACTGGCGTTACGATCCTCAGGGCAACCCGAAACCCGACTTCATTCTGAACACGCCTCGCGCGCAAGGCGCGCAAGTGCTGCTGGCGGGCAACAACTTCGGTTGCGGATCTTCGCGCGAGCACGCTCCCTGGGCATTGTTGCAGTTCGGATTTCGTGCCGTGATTTCGACTTCATTTGCCGATATCTTCAAGAGCAACTCGCTCAAGAATGGACTTCTTCCAATCGTAGTGAACAAGGACCTTCATGCAAAGCTCTTCAAGGCTGCTGCTAATCCGCAGGCTACAGTGAGTATTGATCTCGCCACGCAGACATTGACGCTCGAGGATGGAACCAAGGTCGAATTCCCGGTAGACCCGTTTTCGAAACATTGTCTGTTGGAAGGGATCGACGAACTGGGTTATATCCAGCAGCACGAAGCCCAGATCGCGGCGTATGAGAAAGGGCGCGTTTCGGCCCTGAACACGCTCGCAACCGGAAACTGAAAAACTCGGATTTTTGGTGTGCGTTAGGATCGGTGACGTGGCGGAACACGATGTCGGTCAGTTTGTCCAGTTTGGCCTCCAGCCGATCCATTCTTTCTCGTGATCGGTCCATGTTCTGTTGCAATCGATCCGCATTCTCTTGCAAGTGAATCTGGTTGCTCACCAAGACATCCAATGTGTGGGTAATTCGGCCGAGCGAGTCTAACACAACCCCAGTATTGGCCTCGATCCGAGCCATCGACTCCCTAAGAGTGCTCATCCCGGCATCCGGCGGGCGACTGCCTCAAGCATTATCTATTGAAATCGCTTCGAACCCCTACGATTCCATTGTACGGTGGAGTCGCTCTCTACCCACCGGTCTTCACCATCCCCCGGTACGGAACCCGAATATCGAGTGCTTTCCATTTCTTCGGCGAAGACCACCCAAGACACCAATGGATGGCATTGACTGTCAAACGCTGCATAGATTCAACCTGAAAGTCCTCGGGATGGCCTAACGTCGTAAAGAACGTGCCGCCCCCATATCCGTTCTTCCAAGTCCAAGCGACCGGGTTCTCCTCGGCGGGCTTGTTCGGATTCACTGCTCTCCCCACAAGGAGACGCTCGGCGTCTGCTGGCGGCCACTTGGGCAATACGCGATAAAGCCATGACCGTACGTGGAACGATGGGGCCACGCCAGAAAGGATCGGATGCCTCGCGGCTCCGGGAATCACCGCGACATCGGTGCTCGCCTCGTGGCCGAAATGCGTGTGACCATCGCCTCCCCATCCAGGCGGCGTGCCGAATGCTTCCGATCCCCAACGGTTCCAGTGAAACAAGGGATGATCGTTCGAATAGTTGAAGGCGTGAGACGATGTTCGGAAACCCATCATCGGCTTACCTGACTTCATGTACGCCTCGATGTGCGCCACCTGATCAGCGGGAAGCTTACGCCATCGTAAGTAGAACACGGCAAGATCCGCCGTCCTCAGCACTTCGAGACCGGGAATGTTTGTCTCGCTGTTCTGATTCGGGTGTGACTTGATCACCGTACATCGCACGCCGTAGTCTTTCTCGAGCCCGGCGGCGATGAGAGGTAACGTGTGCTCGCCGCTATATTCGTGATCGCCACACACGAAGACAACATGCTTTTTTGAAGCGCCGTGCAAAGTGGCGGCGGAGGCAGCGGCTAAAAGTTCGCGGCGTGTCATGCGATCAAACCCCCATCAAGGTTTTCAAATGCCGTTCGGCGGCGGCGCCCAGACCGTTGAGATTGTAGCCTCCCTCGAGAACACTCACCAGGCGGCCCTTGGCGTGCTTGCCGGCGATATCCATCATGAGCTTCGTGAGATTGGAAAAGTCCTCGTCAGTGAGCTGAAAGCGGCCGAGCGGATCGCCCACGCGCGAGTCGAATCCCGCCGAGATCAGGATGAGATCGGGCTTGAATGCATCCGCGGCAGGCGCCAGCTTCTGCCGGAACGCGCCTACGATCTCCGCTTCGCCTGCACCGGCCGGAAAGGGACAGTTCAGGATCTTTCCTTTTCCCTTCCCTGCCCCGGTTTCATCGTAGGCGCCAGTCCCTGGATACCAAGGATATTGATGCGTACTGAAAAAGAAAACGCTGCCATCTTCATAGAACGTGTCCTGCGTACCATTGCCGTGGTGCACGTCCCAGTCAACGATCAGCGCGCGCTGGATTCCATGTTTCTTCTGGGCGTACCGCGCCGCAATCGCGATGTTGTTGAAGATGCAGAATCCCATACCGCGATTGGGAGTTGCGTGATGCCCTGGAGGCCGGACCACGCAGAAGGCATTGCGGGCCTTGCCTGTCATGACTGTGTCCACCGCGTTACAAACACCGCCCACCGCACGCAACGCGACTTCGAGCGATTTCGGGCCGATGTTGGTGTCGCCAGTACTCAGCATCTCGTGACCGACCTCGATGTCGCGTTTGACTAGCTTGATATACGCGGTGCTATGACACAGCGCAATCTCGTCATCGGTGGCTGTATGCGGATCGATTCTCAGCGTCTTATCAGATAGGCCGGATTTTTCGATAGCATCGCGAACCGCATCGAAGCGCTCGGGACGCTCGGGGTGGCCATGTCCGGTAAAGTGCTGCTTGTAGGCCGCGTCCATCAGCAGAGCAGTCTTGTTCATACTGTACTTCTGTCATAGCATGTGTCGGATCAGGTCAGGCGGGAGATGAACTGAACTTTTCCGTCGGCCGCTTCCCGCGCCAGTTGCGCACGCTTATTCAGAAAACTCTTATAGGTCCGGTAGCCCACCGTTGCCAAAACCGCGACAATCACCCAGGTCCAGGTCAACAGGCGCATGCTCGAGACTGTGAGCTCCAGCTTTTGGCTGGCGTAATGCGGAAAAACGTAACCCGTCAACAGAACGGGCAAGATCGAATTGACGGCGCCTTCAGTGTATCGATAGTAATTCTTGACCAGCTCATCGTCTTGCTTGGACATCAACTGTTCTGTCGTTACAGCGCAGCTACTCAGAATCTGCTTGACGGGGGGGAAGCGGCCATACAAGAAGTCGATGAAAAGCAAGTGGCTCGCCTGACTGACGAGAACACCCAGAACGATGCTAAACGCGATTACCATGCTGATGTTGTTGGTGAAGCTCGCGAGGTTGTTTTCGAGCGAGCGCGCATCGGTTTCCTGATTCGAAAGAGACTCCAGCCGTGCGGAAGCTTCGTCTACAAACTCTTTTTGCGCCAGCAAAGGCTCCAGTTGGCGCAGTGTCTCCTGGCCGATTTTCTCTTGACCGGCGTCGAGCGGCCTTGCCTGTTTGGCCAGCAGGCGTACTTTCTCCCGGTAGGCCTCCGCTTCCGCGCTCAGAATAGCAATCCGCTGGCGGCCTTTTATCCAGCCTTCTTCACCTTGCTGAGCAAGTGGCCGTTGGCAGGGCTGTCCTTGAGCATTCAGGATTGGGCAGAATCCCTCTTTATGTTCCCGCACTTGTTTTTCCGTTGCCCTTCTCTGATCCCGAATCTCCTTGAGACGGTCGGCGGGTAGGATCGAGATTTCACTTACCAGGCTTAGGACCATCAGCATTGGGATGGAGAGTGCGAAGCCCGGACCAAGGTCCGTTACGGCTTTGCCGAGATTGGCGTTGTCAAGGACCTTCTGGAGCACTTCATTGAATGAGATGGCCATGTGCGCGATTCTCCCTCTTCCGGCCTCCTACGGTACTTGAATCCAAACGGGCGCGGTGAGCACTTCATCTTTTTTGTCGTTGAGATGCGGGTTTTGTGTCAGGCGGAGATACACAAACGTCGAATTATGGCTGGTGGTGAAGCTCAACTCTCCACTATGGTTCCGGCTTTGAAGGCCGAAGTCTTTCACTACGGCGGAATCGGCCAGTTCGGGATTTCCCGTCACAATCTTCACGCTGTATTTCGCGGCAGTTTCATTCACATCTTCCACTTTGTATTGAATCTTGAGATCGCGGCTGGCAGCGTGAATCTCACTTCCCATCACAGCGTCATTCACGCCGAACCATACTCGCACGTTCCTGTCGGTGGAGGCGTAGCAGCGGCGGGCGTGGATGGCTTCGAGAAGATGCGTTTGAGACAGTTCTTCGACGAGACATCCTGTGCGGGCGCCGGTCAAGTTACCCCAAGTACGATGGTGGTTGTCCTGATCCGCGGTAGGCGCCAGGCGAAATCCACGCGTCAAGTAGAACTTGTAGTGGGACTCACCTTTGACCTTGGCTTGTAGACCGGTCTCGGTGGAAAGGCCCGGTCCGTTGATAACCTCAATTGTTCTTAACCACTGTGCGGAGGCTTCCTGAAGCTTCTTGGCGCTTCCGTTGAATTGGTTCAAGCCGTAGGAACTGCTGGTTGGATTGTCGAAAGGGTGATTGAATTGCAGAAACTGAGTGTCCGGGTGATTGGGCAAGAAATCCTCATAGAGCTGACGGTAAGCACCGGGCGGGACTTCGTCTTCGTCGATAACCACGCCGATTCCGAAAATGTTGCTGTGATTACCGCCACTCTCGATCGTTGAGAATTCCTGCCCGAATAATGCGACAAAGGAGCCCGCTTGGGTCTTGGCGGCCGCAGTCGCCTTCAGGGAGGCATAGAGAGTGGGGTCTGATCCGATCGTCTTACCACCTTGAGGATCCTTCGGGAAGATCTGGCGCGTATGATGGTGCTCGGTGATGCCCATGAAGGCGAGGCCCCTCTGTTTGGCGGAATTATATGCCTCTGGCGGAAAGCCGCTGCCATCGGAAAAGGCGGTGTGGGCATGCAGATTCCCGAACACGACTTGAAACTGCTCCACAAAGGGCGGATCCGTATCAGCTCCCAGCCACGCGGCGGTGGCCAGCAGGATCGCAGCCGGTGCGATCAGCATGGGCTGCCATCGTTGATTCAACGTCATCGGTAAATTGGTTCCAGTTTCTCCCGAATGTATTGGCGGCACCTTGTGAAACTATGCTTCGGGCTGACCGGCGTATAGTGATGATCGATCGTGATCCAGCCGCGGAACCGGTTCTTCTTGAGCACGCGATGCAGAACGCGAAAATCGATCTCACCATCCCCCAGATCCTGATTGCAGAGCATAAACGTGGCGTTGTGCGTGCCAGCTTTGTCCACCTTTCCGTTGGGGAGAGTGACGTCTTTGGAAGCGTAGACATACTTGGCATCCACGTAGTCCATCGAAACCAAACGGTTCCCATACTTCTCGAACAGGTAGGGAATATTGCAGCCGCCCAGGTACAAATGGACGGTATCGGGCGACCAGCCGAACTTCTTCGGATCCGTCAGCTTCAGCATCAGCTCGACTTCATCCTGGCTTTCGACGAGCTGGCCTTGCGAATGATTGTGCTGCCCGGCTTTGATCCCGTAAGTGGCGGCAAGATCGCCGATTCGATTCCAGAAGCCACACGCAATTCGCATATGTTCGCGCATCAATACTTTGTTAGGCCGGCGAGGGCTGAAGACAGTCAGCAGATCGGAACCGAAACTCTTCAGGAATTGGCAGGCCTTGTGTGCATTTGCCTCGATGGCCGAGTGTTGGGCGGGCTCATCGGCAGCGCCTCCAAAGGAAAGAGTCGCGAGGCGCAGATTCCGCTTGCTTAACTCTTTCTCCAGGCGGGCAGCGGGCATCCCGTATCGATCGAGCGTTTGCGGCCATCCGTTGAGACGAAATCCATCGAGTCCTACATCTTTGATGACGTCGAGCATATCCGTGAACTGAGCCGAACCATCCTCGCGCCATTGAGTCGAGGTCCACAGAAATGAGCTGCATCCCCAGAGAATGTTGCGGTCGTCCGCGCCGCCAAGCCGATCGAGACAAGCGCCGAGCGAGGCGGCTATGGTTCGGAGGAAATCGCGTCGTTGCATGGGGACAGTCTATCTAACCGGCCTCGATGGAACAATGCCCCAATGTAATATCATGAATCAGAAGGCGGAGTATTCGTGCGCTTTTTCCTCTTCTGTGCTGTGGCCATGGCTGCCCCGGTTGACTTCAATCGTGACATCCGGCCGATCCTTTCCGACAACTGTTTCCAATGCCATGGTCCGGATGAGAAGGCGCGCATGGTTGGACTCAGGGTGGACACGAAGGAAGGCGCTCTCTCCGCGATCGTCCCGGGCGACCCTTCGGCATCGAAACTATTCCAACGCATCACCCACTCGACCAAAGCGCTGCGTATGCCGCCGGTTGGCTCCGGCCGCACGTTGACCGAGCGCCAACTCGATTTCATCAAACGATGGATAGCGGAAGGCGCACGTTGGAATACTCATTGGTCCTATGTGCCGCCCCAACAGCCGGCCCTTCCTGCCGTGAAGCTCAAGACTTGGCCCCGAAATCCGATCGATCATTTCGTACTGGCTCGGCTGGAACAGGAAGGACTCAAGCCGTCTCCCGAGACGGACAGAGTAACCCTTTTAAGGCGTGTCACGCTCGATCTGACGGGACTGCCGCCTACAACCGGGGACGTCCGCGAATTCCTGAGTGACAAGTCGCCCGGCGCCTATGAGAGGGTGGTTGACCGGCTGCTCCAGTCGCCACGTTACGGCGAGAAGATGGCGATGCTCTGGCTCGACCTTTCCCGCTACGCAGACACTCACGGCTATCACATCGACTCGCATCGCGACATGTGGCCATGGCGCGATTGGGTCATCCGCTCGTTCAACGAGAACAAACGGTTCGATGCCTTCCTGACCGAGCAACTAGCGGGCGACCTCTTGCCAAATGCCACGCCGGAACAAAAACTGGCGACCGGGTTCAATCGCAATCACATGATCAACTTCGAAGGCGGCGCCATTGCCGAGGAGTACTTGAACGAGTACCTGGTGGATCGCGTCGAGACGACTTCGAATGTCTTCATGGGCATGACGATGGGATGCGCGCGCTGTCACGATCACAAGTACGATCCCATCTCGCAGCGCGACTTCTACCGCTTCTACGCTTTCTTCAACGGGGTTGAAGAAGAAGGATTGGATGGAAGGCGGGGCAACGCAAAGCCGTTCCTGACAGTTTCCTCGCAGGGTCAGATTGCCGAAATCGAAAGCCTGGAAAAGGACATCAAGGCTGCGACGAAACAACTGGCAGCCAAGGACGTGGACCAGGCACAACAGACGTGGGAGAAGACAGTGGAGCCGGCGGCTTCCGTGCAGAGTCATCTGGCGAACGGGCTGCTCGCCCATTATGAGTTCGATGGATCGTTCGCCGATTCCTCGGGGCGGTATCTTCACGCGCGAAGTGCCGGAAATGAACCTGGTTTCATCGGTGGCTTCGTGGGAAAGGCTGTGAGCCTGAATGTGGAGGATCGCCTGGCGTTTCCCGCACGGCTGCTGGACTTCACCAAGCCATTCACGCTGGCGTTCCACATCCGGCCCACACATGAGCGAACCTTCCGTTGGTTCGAAAAGCCGGACGCCGGAATCGAAATGTCGAGCGAAGGATCGCGTTATGTTCCTTACTACAAGCGGGGTGCGCCCGTGCATCTGGTGTTAGGAGGAGTCAAGCTCAAGACGCGCGAACCCGTCTTGTTCGCGGCGTGGAACCATGTGACGCTGATGTACCTAGGTTCCGGCGGTGCGGCTGGTTTCCGGCTGTTTTTGAACGGGAAGGCCTCTGCTCTCGAGGTCCTGGCGGAAGGAAAACTCCCGGCGATGAACGGCGCCGATCCGCTCGCGATCCGCGATCTCCAAGGGCAGCTTGACGATCTTCGTTTCTATTCACGCGTTCTCGAACCGGCTGAGATCGATTCGCTGGCCTTGCATTTACCTGCGGCCCGTACGGTCGAGATCGAGCTTGCCAAGCGAAGCCGGGACGAGAAGGATCGGCTGCGCGCCTATTTCCTGGCTCATTGGGCGCAGGAACCGTATCGGTCCCAGTATGCCGAGCTCAAGAAAATGGAGACGCTGCGCGAGTTTCTGGCCAACACTGTTCCGACCTCGATGGTGATGGCGGAAGCGGAGAAGCCACGCGATACGTTCCTGTTGGGACGCGGCGACTATCGTAACAAGGCAGAGAAAGTGTCAGCAGCAGTCCCTTCCGCGCTTCCCCCTTTGCCGCCAGGAGCGCCGGAGAACCGGCTGGGACTTTCACGCTGGCTCACGGACCCGTCGCATCCTCTAACCGCACGCGTGACCATCAACCGTTTCTGGCAAACGTATTTCGGTAACGGCATCGTTAAGACCTCCGAGGATTTCGGATCGCAAGGCGAGGCGCCAAGCCATCCTGAGCTGCTGGACTGGCTCGCGACCGAGTTCATCCGCAGCGGTTGGGACGTGCAAGCGATGCAGAAGATGATCGTCACCTCAGCTACGTATCGGCAAGCGTCGAAGGCACCGGCGGAGCTGCGAGAGCGCGATCCGGAGAACCGGCTGCTGGCGCGGATGTCGCGATTCCGCATGCCCGCCGAGATGGTTCGCGACAACGCGCTGTTCACCGGTGGACTTCTCAACCAGGAGATAGGTGGGCGATCCGTGTTCCCGTATCAGCCGCCGGCGCTGTGGGACGAGATGGCCTTCGGACGGGAGTTCACCGCGCAGCGATATGTGCAGTCGACTGGCAAGGATTTGTACCGCCGCTCGATGTACACGTTCTGGAAGCGCACGGTGCCTCCGGCGGCTCTTTCGACCTTCGACGCACCCGACCGCGAAAAATGCACGTCACGCCGCCCGGTGACTAACACCCCTCTGCAGGCTCTCGTGCTGTGGAACGACCCCACCTATGTCGAGGCGGCGCGCAACCTGGCTCAGCGTATGCTCCGCGAAAGCGGACCACGCATCGACGATCGGATTAGTTATGCGTACCGTGAGGTAGTATCGCGCCCGCCATCGAAGACGGAGTTGGCCGTGGTGAAAGAGTTTGCCGGACAACAGATGGCGGCGTACTCATCGAATCGTGAGGCCGCGTTGAAGTTGTTGAGGGTTGGGGATTCGAAGTTCGATTCTTCGCTCAACCCCGCTGAACTGGCTGCCTGGACCAACGTCGCTTCGATGATTTTGAACCTCGATGAGGCCATAACCAAGGAGTAGCCGCGTGACCTTACAGAAAGAATTGGAACTTTCCATCACCCGGCGCCACTTCTTTTCGCGCTCGGCCCGTGGCCTCGGAGCTACGGCTCTCGCGTCCCTGCTCAATGCATCCACGCTTGCTCACGGCCAAGGCAGAGCCAAGCGCATTATCTTCCTGCATCAATCTGGCGGACCGTCGCAGCTCGACTTATTCGACCCCAAACCCAAACTGAAAGCGATGTTCGGGACGGAGTTGCCCGGGTCCATCCGCATGGGTCAGCGCATCACCGGGATGACATCCGGACAGAGCTCATTACCTGTCGCGCCGTCGTTGTTCCAATTCGCTCAGCATGGCAAGTCCGGCGCGTGGCTCAGCGAATTGATCCCGCGCACCGCCAGGATCGTGGATGACATCACAATCGTGAGGTCCATCCATACCGACGCGATCAATCACGATCCTGCGATCACGTTCATTCACTCCGGGTCCCAGCAGCCAGGACGGCCGTCGCTTGGCTCCTGGGTGAGTTACGGCTTGGGCAGCGAGAATCAGAATCTGCCGGCGTTTGTCGTGCTCATCTCGCTATCAAATACTCCCCTCAATGACCAGCCCCTGTTCTCGCGTTTGTGGGGAGCGGGCTTCCTGCCGTCGAGCTACCAGGGAATCCGCTTCCGATCCGGCGCCGATCCGGTGCTGTATCTGCGTGACCCCGAAGGCATCGATCGCTCCACACGCCGCATGATGCTCGACGGCCTCGAGAAACTGAATCGCCTGCGGCATGAAGACTACGGCGATCCGGAAATCGAAACTCGCATCGCCCAGTTCGAGATGGCCTATCGAATGCAGGCCTCTGTCCCGGATCTAATGGATCTTTCGAGCGAACCAGAAGCCACCTTTGAGCTTTACGGCGAAGATGCACGCAAACCTGGAACCTACGCCGCCAACTGTCTCCTTGCCCGGCGCCTCGCCGAGCGTGGTGTGCGCTTCGTACAGCTCTATCATCGCGGCTGGGACCAGCACAACGAATTACCCCGCCACATCGCGATGCAATGCAAAGGCACGGACCAGGCTTCGGCCGCGCTGATCACCGACCTTAAGCAACGCGGTCTCCTGGATGACACGCTGGTGATCTGGGGGGGCGAGTTCGGCCGCACCGTCTACTGCCAGGGTCGCCTCACCGAAACCAATTACGGCCGCGATCACCATCCGCGCAACTTCGCCTGGTGGCTCGCCGGCGGCGGCATCAAGCCCGGTTTGGTTCTCGGTGAAACCGACGACTTCTCCTACAACATTACGGCCGACGCGGTTCACGTCCACGACATGCAAGCTACGATTCTGCATTGTTTAGGGCTCGATCACACGAAGCTGACGTACAAGTTCCAGGGGCGTTGGTTCCGGTTGACGGATATTCATGGGAATCTGGTAAAGCAGATTCTGGTTTAGTTCTCACCGCTAGACTCCTTGGGAAATTCATCGCGGAGCGTCGCGGACGCCCAATCGCGGAGAGCTGGAACACCCACGGTCGCTGAATGCCAATGATGCTCCAATCCAGCCCGAAGTAAGCGTGAACGATGCGATTCCGCTACGAAATGATATCGGGCCACGGCAACTCGCGCTGCCGCGCGCGCAGGGCTTCCGAAAGGCGTCCCGCTGCTTCGCCAATGACCGCCAGATGGTAGAGCAATGCGGCGCGTAGAACCGGGTCGGCTTCTACCTCCGCTGCGGGACGGCCTTGGCAAATCCTTTCGATCTCTTCACACGCCTGCGCAATGTCGTCCAGAAATGCAGCGCCACGACGCATACAGCACTTGCGCATCGCGAAACACAAAGGGCCGCGCGCGAGGCTTTAGACCGCGCTTGGAGACGAGGTCCACGCTTCGTCCGAGCAGCGTTTGCAGTTCTTTCTCAAGACTACCGAACTCCCAGAGCCCTACCGGAGCTCCCTCCTCGAACTCAACCAGCAGATCGATGTCGCTGTCCGGGCGCATTTCACCCCTGGCTAGCGAGCCGAATACGGACAACTCACGGACGTGATATCGCCGGCAGATCTCAGCGATCGGTTCCAGCGGCAGATCGATTCCTGACTTGGGAGTCATTTCGCTGTTCTTTCTACTTTAGCGCCGCGAAGCGACACAGTGGCCAATTCGTTCAAGTCCAGCCGGCCGGTATAGATGGCCATTCCCAGCGCCGCATGAATGTTGAGGCGCTGCAGCTCGCGGATCTCTTCGATGGTGGTGATCCCTCCCGCGGCCGTCAATTCCAGTGTTGTGGCCGATCGCAGGCGCCGGAACCAATTGAGGTCTGTGCCTTGCATGAGGCCCTCCTTGTCCACGTAGGTGCACAGGAACCCGCCACAGTATGGCTCAAGTTCGCTGAGGACTTGCTCCGCGGTCAGGTTGATCGACTCACGCCAGCCTCTAATCACGATGCGTCCGTCCTTGGAGTCGACCGCGATCAGGAGCTTGTCTTTGCCGATGGCATCCGCCACCGCCTGCAGGAAGTCGCGAGCGATGCCGTTCGAGGTGAAGGACGACGTTCCAACGATGACCTTGTGCGCCCCCTGTTCGACTAGCTTCTTTGCCCGCTCGACAGTACGGACGCCTCCACCAATGCGGCATACGGCACGCGACGCGAGGAACTCGACAATCCCGTCATTGGTCCCGGTACCGATCGCGGCGTCGAGGTCGATCACTTGAATTTCAGGGAAGGCGGCGAAACGGGCGAGCATCTGTTCCGGCGAATCGCCTTCGAGCGCCTTCTCGCGGCCCTGAACAAGCTGGACGACTTTGCCGCCCATGAGATCGATGCAGGGAATAATCATACGGCGGGTCTGACGGGGATGCCGTGCTTGTGCAGGAATTCTTTCAGATCGGCGACGGTGTAGGTTCCGTAGTGGAAGATGGAGGCGGCTAGCGCGGCGTCAGCCTCGCCCTCGGTAAGAACCTTCAGGAAATGCTCCGGTTTGCCGGCGCCGCCGGAGGCGATGACCGGAATCCTGGTTGCGCGAGAGACGAAGCGGGTGAGCTCCCAGTCGAAGCCGTCCTGAACGCCATCCGTGTCCATGGACGTGAGAAGGATTTCGCCGGCTCCGAGTGCTTCGCCGCGGGCCGCCCACTCGACGGCATCGATTTCTTCGTCGACCCGGCCTCCTTTGGTGTAAACGTTCCAACCGCCGCGAGGCCGGCGTCGCGCGTCGATCGCGAGGACTACTGCTTGCGCGCCAAATTCCTTGCTGAGCTCGGTGATGAGTTGGGGCCTGCGGACGGCCGCTGTGTTAACGCTGATCTTGTCGGCCCCGGCCAGGATGATCTTGCGTGCGTCCTTCACCGTCCGAATGCCGCCCCCGACGGTCAACGGAATGAACACCCGGCGAGCGGTTCTGAACACGACGTCCACCATCGTATTGCGCTCATCCGAAGACGCGGTGATGTCCAAAAACACCACCTCGTCCGCGCCCTGGTCGTTGTAGCGCTGGGCCAGTTCGACCGGGTCACCCGCGTCTCGCAGGTTGACGAAGTTCACCCCCTTCACCACACGACCGGCGGTGACGTCGAGGCACGGGATGATACGCTTGGCGAGCATTGTATAAGGCCTGAGTGGTTACAGCCGGGCGAAGTTCTTGACGATGCGCAAGCCCAGAGGCCCGGATTTCTCCGGATGGAACTGCACACCGAACACATTATCCCGTTCCAGCACAGCCGTGTAGGGCACCGTATAGGTACAGGTTGCCGCGGTCGCGTCATTTATGGGCACGTAGTAGCTGTGCGCGAAGTAAAGGTACGGGTGCGGGCCCAGATCTCCAAGCAAGGCGGATTCCGTGCGCGGTTCGATCTCGTTCCACCCCATGTGCGGAATGCGGGCGCCAGGGGTAAATCGGCGCACGGTTTCCTGGAAGAGTCCGAGCCCTTTCAGCTCGGGCGCTTCCTCGCTGGCGCTGAACAAGGCCTGCATACCCAGGCAGATTCCAAGAAACGGGACGCCCGCTTCGATGCGGTCAAGCAAAACGGACCGGACGCGCATGGCATCGAGCGATCGGAGCATCTGGCCGAAGTGTCCGACGCCTGGAAGGATGATTCGGGTGGCTTGGCGGAGTCCTTCGGTATCATCGACAAGTTTGTACGGAGCGCCGATTTCAGCGAGCGTGTTCTGGACTGAGCGTAGGTTGCCGGCGCCATAGTCGAAGATGGAGATCATGTGGAACCTCCGTTATGAAGCCACGAATGGACACGAAGGCACACGAATTCAGGAGGCATCATAGAAGGCCCTTGGTGGATGGAAGTTGATCCTTTAGGCGTGGATCTTTTGAGCAAGCGTACTTCATGGCTCGCGCGAAGCATTTGAAAATCGCCTCGATCTTATGGTGATTCGACCGGCCATATAGCACCTTGGCATGGAGGTTGGCGCCCGCATGGCTGACGAAGCCGGAGAAGAAGTCCTCCACCAGCTCCGCTTGCAGATCGCCGACGAGACGCACGCGAACCAGGTCCTTGTAAACGAGCGCCGCACGCCCACCCAGATCGACCGCAACGACAGCGAGTGTCTCGTCCATCGGCAGCACGAAGTAGCCCGCGCGGTTTACGCCTTTGCGATCACCGAGCGCTTTCGAAAAGAGTTGACCAAGGACGATGCCGGTATCCTCGACCGTATGATGCTGGTCGACATCGAGATCGCCTTGTGCGTTCAGTGTCAGGTCGAATCCGCCGTGCTTGGAGAACAGCTCGAGCATGTGATCCAGGAAGCGGATGCCGGTACGGACATGGTAAAGGCCGCGACCTTCGATCTTAAGAGAGCCCGTGATCTGGGTCTCCTTGGTGATACGGTCTATCGATGCGGTTCTCATCGGTTGTCCACCACGGAAGGGAGCTGGTTGATGTCTTCGATGATGGCCACGGCATGCTGCTGTTCGAACAGAGCGAGAAGACGGGTACGATCGTGAACGGCGGGCGCGGCAACACCGATGAACGGAACACCGGCTGCGCTCGCGCTTCGCGCATCGTCGACGGTGTCGCCCACATACCAAAGTTCCCGATCAGGGAATCCGTCCTTGATTTTGAGGAGACCCTCAGGATCCGGCTTGCCGTTGGTAACGTCTTCGTCGCCGATCAGCGGCAGAAAAGGAACGTCGGGAGCGAAACGGCGGAGAGTCATTTGAGCTTCCTCGCGGCTGCGGCCAGTGAAGAGGGCGAGCTGATACCGGCGAGTCAGTTGAGAGAGTAGGCCACCTCGAGGAATCCAGCGCTCGCGGCTCATGAGGCCGTCGGGCATGCCGTCGATGATGTTGCCATAGAAGATCCGGTTGAACTCTTCGCTGACGCGGTCATACGGGACTCGCACGCCCAAGTCGGCGGCGATCTTTTGGCTGAGGAGGAAATCGTTGTTGTAGCCTCCCTGATTCTTGTATTCCTGGACGAGGTCCCGTGTGATTTTGCGGCCGGTGAAGAGCTCAACGGTGCGGCAGATAGTTTCGCGGTAAGATTCGCTCACTTCGACCAACACTCCGTCCATGTCGAAGACGATGATTTCGTTCACAACCCGGAGGCTTGCGCTAGTTTGGCTCACAGAAGTTTCTCCAGCTCCTCGAGGAAGCGGTTGGCCTGCCGTGTTGTCCCTGCCGTTACGCGGATACAGCCAGCTACCTCATAGGAACGGTCGCGCACGAGCACGCCACGTTCCCGGAGTTTGTCGCGAATTTCAATCGAGCGTGATCCCACGCGAAACAAGACGAAGTTCCCCTGACTGCAAAAGAAGGAAACTCCGAGCCGCTCGAATCCGCGGTAAAGAATCTCCCGCGCCTCGAGCGCTTCCTTGACATAGTTCCGGACGTACTCGGTGTCCTCCACCGCCGCGCAAACGGCTTGCGCGGCAAGCGTGTTGACGCTGTATGGCGATTGCGCCTTATGCAGAAAGGCAACGTTGGCCGCCTGTGAGAAGAGACATCCGACGCGCATCGCAGCCATACCATACACCTTTGAGAATGTTCGACTCACGAACAGATTTGGATAGGCCGCGAGCAGCGGCAGCGCGGTGACGCCTGAGAATTCGTAATAAGCCTCATCGATCAGAATGGCGGCTCGCGGCGCGGCTTCGAGAATCTTCTCGATTCCGGAAAGGCAGATGCCGGCGCCTGTTGGGTTGTTCGGGTTCGAGATGAGAATAGCGCGCGTCGACGGAGCGATGGAGGCGAGCAATTCCTCGAGAGGGAAAGAGAGGTCGTGTTCGCGATAAGAGAGCTCCCGAATCTCGGCACCTGCCACTTCTGAATAGAATCGGTACATGGCATACGAAGGGTGCAAGATGATTACTTGCTCGCCATCATCGATATAAGTATTCACGAGCACCTGGATCGCCTCGTCGGTGCCATTGGTCAGGATGAACTCGCTGGCGTCGACTCCAAAGAATCGGGCAAGGACTGGCTTGGTCTCGACATACTCGGGATAAACGCTGAGGGCTTCGCTCGAGAGGCGGCTCTTGAGAAACGCGACGACGCGAGGTGAAGCGCCGACGGTGTTCTCGTTGAAGTCGAGACGGAGCTTGCCGGCGCGGCCGGCGGTGGGCGGCGAGTAGGGAGCCATCTTCAAGACGGCGGATCGAGGTGTGAGCGGGCTAGCCATGCGTGCGAACCTCTACGGATCGGGCGTGGGCTTCGAGTCCTTCGGCGCGGGCAAGAGTGGTGATGGCTGGCGCCAGTTTCCTCAGAGCTCCTGCCGCGAGCTGCTGCACGGAAATCACTTTGACGTAATCCGCCGCGGAGAGACCGCCTCGAAGCCGCGCCATGCCGCTCGTGGGCAACACATGATTCGGTCCTGAGGCATAATCGCCAGCCGCCTCGGGGCTGTGCGATCCGATAAACACGCTGCCCGCGTGGCGGATGGCCGGCAGTAGTTTCGCGCTGGGAATGCTCAGATGCTCAGGAGCGAAGCGGTTGGAAAGATCAACAGCCTGATCGAGCGAATCGACGACGACGATCGCGCTGTTGCGATCGATTGCGACGCGAGCTATGGGAGCCGTTGTGAGCGTCGCCAGTTGCCGCTCGATCTCCCGAGCAACCGCAACAGCCAGACGCTTCGAAGCGGTTAGCAGCACAGCGCAGGCATCGGTATCGTGCTCAGCCTGGGCGAGCATATCGGCAGCCAGCCACGACGGATTCGCCTCATCGGCGATGATCAGAATCTCCGTCGGACCCGCCACGAAATCGATACCCACCTCACCAGCGAGAATCTTTTTCGCCGCCGCCACCCAAATGCTGCCCGGGCCGACGATGCGGTCAGCTTTGGGAACAGTTTTCGTGCCGAAGGCAAAGGCTGCAATGGCGTGCGCGCCGCCCATGCGGTACATCCGATCCACTCTGAGGTAACTCGCCGTGCCGAGCATCGCATCGGCCGGCCGCGGAGAAGCGGCGCAGATCAGCGGCACGCCGGCGACCTGGGCGGGGATCAAGGTCATCATCAGGGTAGAAGGAAGTGGATAGCGGCCGCTGGGGATATAGGCGCCTACGCAGTCCAAAGGCCGGACGATCTGCGACAGTTTCAGTCCGGGAGATAGAGCCAGAGATCTGCCTTGCGGAAGCTGGAGCTTAGCGAAAGCCCGAATGTTGCGCGAGGCAGTTCGCAGCGCGGAGCGAAGCGAAGCCGGAAGGGCGCGGTAGGCGGCGTCGAGCCGCGCTTGGGATACAGTAAGAGAGGACCCTTCGAGCCCATCGAATTTGCGGGCATAGTCGCGGACAGCGTTGTCTCCGCGGCGGCGCACATCGTCGAGGATCGGGCGGACAGCGGCCTCGGCTTCGGCCATGCGGGCTTCGCGGCAGCCGAGGAGCCTGCCGATGTTACGCGATTCGAGGATCCGGATCATGGCTGCTACATCACGATCTTGTTCAAGGGATACTCGACGATTCCCTGGGCGCCGGCCTGTTTCAGCCGCGGGATGATTACGCGCACGGTAGTCTCATCCAGAATGGTGTTGACGGCGAGCCACTCTTCGTCGCTCAAGTGGGAGATGGTAGGGTTCTTCAGCGCCGGCAGAACTCCGAGCACGGACTGCAAGTCCTGCTTGCGAACGTTGAGCATGAGTCCGACTTTGCCGAGCGCGTTGATCGCTCCATCGAGCAGCAGGCGAATATCCTCGAGCTTCTGTCGTTTTAACGCGTCGTTCCACGAAACCACATTGGCGATCAGTTGCGTGTTCGATTCGAGGACGGTCTCGACGATCCGGAGCTTGTTGGCGCGCAGCGAGGAACCGGTTTCCGTCACCTCAACGATCGCATCGGCCAACACCGGGGGCTTCACCTCGGTCGCTCCCCACGAGAATTCGACCTTGGCAGTGACGCCGTGCTGCGCCAGATAACGCTCCGTCGCGCCGACGAGCTCAGTCGCAATGATCTTGCCTTGCAGATCCTTGACGCTTTGTACCGGGCTCGATTCTGGTACGGCCAGCACCCAGCGCACACGTCCGAAACTCTGTTTCGCGTAGATCAGGTCCGCGACAACATGCACGTTCGCATCGTTCTCCATCACCCAGTCGCGACCGGTAAGACCGGCGTCGAGAACGCCGTCTTCGACATATCGCGCCATTTCCTGAGCGCGGATCAGCATGCATTCGATTTCCGGGTCGTCAATGCCGGGGAAGTAAGAGCGGGTGGACACAGTGATATTAAAGCCGGCGCGCCGGAACAGATCTACAGTGGCGTTTTCGAGCGACCCTTTGGGGATGCCGAGTTTCAGCTTGTTCATGATTCAGCCTCCGTAGACCGCCTTGGGATCGTATGTCCTGGTGTCGACCTCAGACCATGAGCCGTTCTTGTATCTACGGAAGAAGCAGCTTTCATAACCTTCGTGGCAGACGCCGGGCCCGAGAGATTCCACGGCGATCACGAGAGCGTCGCAGTCGCAATCGGTACGGATCTCCTTGACGAGGAGACGATGCCCCGAAGTCTCTCCTTTCATCCAAAGTTTGCTGCGAGACCGGCTGTAAAAGGTGACCGCGCCGGTTTCGAGCGTCTTGCGCCACGCGTCTTCATTCATAAAGCCGACCATGAGGACGCGATTGGTCTTCCAGTCCTGTATGACCGCGGCAATGAGACCGTCTAGTTTCTTGAAGTCGAGTTCCATAGACTTGTGCAAAAAAGAAAACCCGCCGGGCATCTCGTGCGCGGCGGGCCGTCTGAGTTCTGATTCCGGTTGGTTATGAGCCGGCCCGCCGCATCCCGTGGGGATGATGGCGGTGATGGTGGCGGATTGCCGGCCGGGAAAGCATGAAGAAGTAGTATATCAGATCCGAAGAATCAAGCGGTCCCAAGGATCTGATCCACCGCCTATGCTGCCTTGCGTTACTCAGAATTCGTAGCGCAGGCCGAACTGGATCTGGCGGGCCGGCCGCGCGGACGTGATCCGGCCGAAGTTCGCGTTGTCTACGTTGCTATTCGGCGCGTTAAACAGCGGATGGTTGAACATGTTGAAAAACTCCGCGCGGAACTGCAGCCTGTGCCCTTCGATCAGCGCAAAATTCTTTTGCACGGAAACATCGAAGTTCTTGGTGCCCGGATCGTCCAGCACGCCACGGCCGGAGTTGCCGAAGGTGAACTGTGGCGGCGACAGAAAGGCAGAGGTATTGAAAAAACGCTCCGGCGTCGGGTTGTCGAGCTTCCAGGGGACGCCGGTTGCGTTCCCGCGCATCCGGCCACCGGCTCGATCGCAGTTGCAGACATCGGTTTGCGTGCGCACCGTGTCGGACAACCCCGTCTGCAGGATCGTGATGCCAGCCACTTGCCAGCCGCCCGTGATATGCTGGACCACCCTCGAAGCTCCGGAGGCAACCGGCTTGCTGCGCCCGAACGGCAGCTCATAGATGTAACTCACAACCAGGCGCTGGCGCGCGTCGTGGGCCGAGCGACCCCGATCGGCGCGGATATTGTAATCGTCTTGGGCGTTGTCGGACGAGTTCCCGCCTCCGCCGAAGGAAGCGGAGCCATCGTCGATGGACTTGCCGAAAGTATACGAGCTTAAGAACGTCAAACCGCTTCGGAAGCGCTTATCGGCCTTCAACTGCAAGGCATGATAGATCGAGCTCATGCGGGCCTCACGCACGAAGAATGTGGAGATGCCTTGAAAAGGACGTCTCGGCTGGATTGCGCCCGGGCCGGGCTGGGTATGATTGGGGAGGCCGCTGCGGGCCAACTTGGTCCCCTTGGTCCCAACGTAGGCCGCCTCGACCATCAGGTCGCTGGCAAGCTGTCGCTGCACAGTCCAATCCCATTGCTGGATGTAGGCGTCACGCCGGTTGTACTGAATGGCACGCACCGAGATGATCGGCGTCGGCTGAATGGCGCCCAGCAAGAAGCCGTTCTCAAACGTCAGATCCGGCGTAGGGAATAGCGCTGTGAACGTCTCATTGATAATGCGCGGCGGGTTCTGGGCATTGAAACTGAAGAGTTGGCCGCGGGCCAGGGCATAGAAGATGCCGTAGCCGGATCGAATCACGGTGTGGTTGCCGCCAAATGGACGCCAGGCGAAGCCGAAACGCGGCGCCCAGTTGTTGGAGTCCTGCTCGTAGGTCGCCTTGTTGTACTTGTAGCCGGTCACTGGCCCAACGTCTCCTGGATTGACGACCACCGCCCGGCCCGAGCCGTAAATCCAGTCGACATTCGAGTTACGCCCGTATTTGTCGGCCAGCGGCGTGTTGACTTCGTACCGGATGCCGATGTTGATCGTCAACCGCGGTGTAGCTTTCCAGTCGTCCTGGAAAAAACCGCCCAGGTATGTGGAGCGCATGTCCACTCGCGTGGAACCCACTTGGCGCTGCGTACGTGATGAGTAGCCGAGCATGTAGTCGGCGAATTCGTGGCCGGTCGCTGTTGCATTGGCAGCGCTGCGTGTGAAGCGCCCATCGAAGTCGAAGGTGCCCCGGCCGTGGCTATTCTGTACGCCGTTCATCTCGATGCGATGGACCTGCGCGCCAAACTTGAAGGCATGCGTGCCACGAACGATCGAGAGCGTATCGCCGAGCATGTAGACGTTCTCCCAGCGGAACGTCGGGAACGGGTTAGTCGGATCGCTGACGCCGGCGTAGTTGGGGATAATGCTTACACCGGGAAAGCCGAAATCGAGGGGATCCTTGGAAGCGCCGCCGATTCCGAGCTTGTTGGCGATGTCATCTTGATTTGTGCGAGCGCTCATCAGCGAATTACGGAAGCGGTTGAATCCCAGGCGCAGCTCATTGATCACGCGGGGCGAAACAAGGTGTGTGTCGTTGAGGCTGACAAGCTGAGGACGGCTGGCGTCGAAGGTGCCGAGCACCGGAAGTGTCGCCGGGTTAAAGGCCTCGAGGTTGCCGTAGCCGTAGCGCACAAAAACCTGGTTGTGCCGCAACAGCTCGTGGTCGACGCGGACTCCGAAGGCGTTGTCGTCATTCCGCCGGCTAGTAGTGTTGACGAAGTTCAGCCGTGGGTCGGCCGTATTCGGCTCGGGATAGAATTCGTTCAGTCCCGCGGCCACTTTTGACATTCGATTCGACGGGATGCGGTTGTTGGGAAACTGCTGAGCCGTTCCCGCCGAGGCGCTGTAGGTCAACACGTCGAAGATAGGCCGCTGGCCGGTGAAGTCGCCAGACTTCAGTTCCCTGGTGGGAACGAGCGACCGGATGGTAGAAGCCTGGCGGACTCGCAGACTCTCGTAGTCGGCGAAGAAAAACGTCTTGTTCTTGCGAATGGGTCCGCCGAAGGTCGCGCCAAACTGGTTCCGCACGAACGGCGTCTTGGGCCCCGGCGGCGCGAAGAAATTCCGCGCGTCGAGCCGCGCGTTGCGCAGGAATTCGTACAGAGAGCCGTGGAACTGGTTGGTGCCGTTCTTGGAAACCAGGTTGATTTGTGCATTGCCGGCGAAGCCGAACTCGGCCGAATAAGTGGTGGTCTGCACCTTGAATTCCTGGACGGCGTCGATGTTAGGACGAATGACCGCACCGCCGCTGAAGCGGTTGTAGTTTGGTACTCCGTCCACCAGGTAGCCGTTGTAGTCGCCGCGGCCGCCATTGACGGCCAGGCCGTCGCCTCCCACAGCGCCGGTGTTGACCCCGGGACTGAGCTGCGCCAACTGGAGAAAGTTGCGGCCGTTCAGCGGCAGGGTCAGAACCTTCCTGGTATCGATCACGTCCCCCATGGAGGCATTTTCGGTTTGCAGCAACGGGGCCACGCTCGTGACGGTGACCTCTTGCGTCACCGTTCCCACCTCCAGGGGGATGTTCAGCCGGATCTGCTGATCCACTTGCAGCACGATTCCAGTAAAGGTCGCGCGGCGGAACCCATCTTTCTCAACGGTCACGGTGTAAGATCCAACAGGGAGGAAGTTCGCCAGATAACCGCCCTGCTCGTCCGTCAGAAGCTCGCGCTTTTGCCCCATGTTTTCATTAGCGATGCGGATGCGTGCCTGCGGCACTGCGCCGCCCGTCTGGTCCGAAACAATTCCGAGAATCGTCCCGGTTACGGTTTGTCCCAGGGCCATACTGGAACAGAGCGCCACGATGGAGATCAAGACTAGATTCATGCCTTTGGACGTCCTAAGCCGCTGCCAGTATACACCAACCTACCTCGCTTCGAGCCGTTCCAGGTACGGGGTTCCAAGCACGAAGTCCAATTGAAAAGTCCTGCGCGTTCCCATAGACTGTTGGCTTCCGCGCCATGACCACCAGAATCGCAATTCTCGCCATCCTCTCCGCAGTTCCAGCTCTTTCTCAGACGGCCTCTTTCCATCGCGATGCGTTCGTGATGGACGGCCATATCCATGTGATGACCCGACAATTGTTGCAGGGACTCGACCTCGGCCAGCGTTATCCTGACGGCCACTTCGACCTACCGCGGGCCCGCGCGGGCGGACTCGACGCCATGTTCTTCTCCGTCTATACGCCGGAACCCTATTACCCCGGCAGATACGAGGTGAAGAATACGTTTCGCGTAGTCGAATTGGCTTTGGACCAAATCGAGAAGAACAAGGACGTCCTGGAGCTGGCTCTGACCGCCTCCGACATTCAGCGCATCAATCGCAGCGGAAAAATGGCGGCTTTCCTGGACATAGAAGGCGGGTTCGATCTGGACGGCGACTTATACCTGCTGCGGGCGCTTCATCGTCTCGGGTTACGCTCTCTGCAACTCACGGCGCACAACCAAACCAACGGCTTCGTCGATTCCTGCTGCGATGCCAGCCGCTGGGGAGGGCTCAACGCGCACGGGCGCGCCGTGGTTGCCGAGATGAACCGGCTCGGC
>Ga0187893_10005563_pt1 | contig 22492 bp, 21 predicted proteins | sample MA1701074metaG_FD_139574 | JGI IMG/M metagenome (GOLD analysis project Ga0187893, IMG submission 139574) | White microbial mat communities from a basaltic lava cave in the Kipuka Kanohina Cave System on the Island of Hawaii, USA - MA170107-4 metaG ...
AAACGAACGGCACCATCCATCCCCGGCGCACCGAGAGCGCGCCGCGAGCCAGCGAACCAGGCCGTGATCGCCGCGGGTCCTCGAACGCGCGCGCCGAGCGAAATTGAATTTCCTATCCCTCGCCGCGAGCCAGCGAACCAGGCCGTGATCGCCGCGGGTCCTCGAACGCGCGCGCCGAGCGAAATTGAATTTCCTCGAACGCGAACCAGGCCGTGATCGCCGCGGGTCCTCGAACGCGCGCGCCGAGCGAAATTGAATTTCCTCGAACGCGCGCGCCGAGCGAAATTGAATTTCCTATCCCTTGATCGCCGCGGGTCCTCGAACGCGCGCGCCGAGCGAAATTGAATTTCCTCGAACGCGCGCGCCGAGCGAAATTGAATTTCCTATCCCTTGGCGAAGCTCGCGGCGAGCATGCGCAGCGAGTCCCTCCGCGCGCGGGAGCTCGAAGTGCTGACGCTCCTCGCGCGCGGCCGAAGCAACAAGGAAATTGCGATCCAGCTGCACATCAGCGAAACGACGGTGAAGTCGCATCTGCGCAGCCTTTTCGCCAAGCTAGACGTGCTGAGCCGCACGGAGGCGATTACGGTCGCCAGCAGGCGCGGCCTGGTGCAGCTCTAGTTGCGCTGGAAACCTCAATGAATACCGCCGAGAACGCCAGGCATTGAACCAACCAGAGATAGTCAGGTTCACGTGCCCACGATCCGCCTGCTGCAACGCGCCCGGCGTTGATCGGCGCATGGAAGGTCGACCAATTCAGAGATTCGCTAGCCGAGAAAATAGCGCGGAATCCAGCTCGCAAGACCGGGGATGAATATCACCAGCAACAGCACCAGGGTTTCCGCCAGCATGAACCACCAGACGTGGCGGTTGACCTCGGCGTAGCTGCACTGGGCGATGCTCGTCGTCACGAACAGCAGCGGCGCGGTCGGCGGCGACACCGCGCCGATCTGGTTGCACATCACCATCTCCAGTCCCATCTGGAACGGGTCGATGCCGTACTGTTTGCTGATCTGGATCGCCACCGGCGCGAACACGAGCAGGATCGCCAGCGAATCGACGAAGGTGCCAAGAACGATCATCACGGCTGCCATGAGCAGCAGCACCAGCGTCGGGTTCTGCGACATCGACGTCACAAACGACACCGCCGACGCGTTGAACTCCAGATAAGCCAGCAGCCAGCCGGAGGCCCCCGCCACGGCAATGATGCCGGACACCATGGTCGTGGTGACCGCGGATTCCACGAAGATGCCGACCAGGTCGCGCAGCTTGATCTTGCGGTAGACGAAGAAGCCGACGACGAAGGCATACAGGCAGGCGACCACGCCGGCTCGGTAGCGGTGAAGATGCCGCTCAGGATGCCGCCCACGATGAGGACGGGAGCAAGCAGCGCCGGCCAGACATCCAGCGTCGAGCGCCAGAACGCGCGCAGGCGGAACTTGCCGTGCACCACGCGCAGTTCCGGGTAGTCCGGGTGGTAGGTGTAGATCTTGACCGCCGCCATCAGGAACAGGCCGACCAGGATGCCGGGGATGATCCCGCCCAGGAACAGCCCGCCGATGGAAACCTGCGCGATGGCGCCGTAGACCACCATGGTCATGCTAGGCGGAATGATCGCGCCGATGGTGCCCGCGCAGGCGATCAGCGCCGCGGCAAAGCCCGCCTTGTAGCCGGCCTTCTTCATGGTCGGAATGACGATGGAGGAGATCGCCGACGCATCCGCCGTCGACGACCCGGAAATGCCCGCGAACACCATGCTCGCCACCACGGCCGCATGGGCGAGCCCGGCGCGCAGGTGGCCGACCAGCACGCGCGAGAACTCGACCAGCTGCTGGCTGATGCCCCCCGCCGACATCAGCGCGCCGGCCAGGATGAAGTAAGGCAGCGCGAGCAGCGTGAAGGAATCCAGCTGCGCGAACATCTTCTGCACGAACAGCGGCAGCACGATGCCGGGCACCGCGGCGACCCCGACGTAGCCGGCGAGCGCGATCGCCAGCAGGATCGGCACGCCGATGATCATCGTCCCGAGCATGAGGGCCAGCAGGAACCAGATCATGCCGCCGCGTCTTCCTTGAGAAAAATTCTTCTGAACTGGCGCTGAGAGTTCTTGAAACTGCGTCGGCCCCGAGGACGACCGTGCAATCGCCGTTGAGATGGAGCGCCAGCCCGGACTGGAAGCTCGATTACTGCAACTTCGAACGGCTGACGCCGGAAGAGATCGGGCGGCGGCGCGCGGAGTTCGACAAAGGAAAGACGCAGGCCAAGAATGCGTTGCACGAGGCAGGGATTGCTCGGCCCCATGCGCGCGATGACATCGCGTGACGTAAGGAAACGTTCGATGAAAGTCAAAACCCGCATCACTAAGTGCATTGTTGCCGGACTGCTGCTATTGGTTACGACGGGATGCGCTACCTACAGAACCATATCGGAGGCCGATTCGGGGAGCGCAAAGATATTCAGCGGCACACGCCTCGATATCAGGGCGATTGGCGGTGAGGTAACCCAGACAAAAAAATTCAAAGCTTCTCCGCCGTCAAATCCGGCAATCGATCTTCCGTTTAGTTTCCTGTTGGATGTTGTAATGCTGCCGTTGACATTCTCAGCAGCACTCTACGAGTTCATTTTCGAATGAACACAATGCTCTGTCATTGGTCGACAGCGACTAACGCCGCGTTGACCTCGGACCCTCGGGTCGCCGCGCGCCCCCCAGCCGATTAACGCGAACGATGGACCAGCCGCTGCCGCTGCCCGCCGCTCTCGATGCTTCGGCCCGCCTGGGCCGCATGCGCCAGCGGCTCGAGCGCCAGGGCCTGTGGCTTCCTCAGCAAGCGGCCGGCCGGCGCTGGGCGATCGGCTGCGTGTCGCTGGAGATCACCCAGCGCTGCAATTTGGACTGCACGCTGTGTTATCTGTCCGACGATGCCGAGTCGGTGCGCGACCCGCCGCTGGCCGAGGTCCTGCGCCGCGTCGACCTGATCGCCGCGCATTACGGGCCGAATACTGACGTGCAAATCTCGGGCGGCGAGCCAACGCTGCGCCGCCGCGACGAGCTGCTCGCGATCGTGCACCACGCGCGCGCGTGCGGCCTGCGCGCGTCGCTCTTCACCAACGGCATCCGCGCGACGCGCGAACTGCTGGCAATGCTGGCCGAAGTCGGCCTCAGCGATGTCGCCTTCCACGTTGACATGACCCAGCAGCGCGCCGGCTACGACAGCGAGGAGGCGCTGAACGCCCTGCGGCTGCGCTACATCGAGGCCGCGCGCGGTCTGCCGCTGGCGGTGTTCTTCAACACCTCGGTGTTCGAGGGCAACCTGCACGAGCTGCCGCTGCTCGCGCGCTTCTTCGCGCGCCACAGCGACGTGGTGAGCCTGGCCTCGTTCCAGCTGCAGGCCGACACCGGCCGCGGCGTGCTGCGCGAGCGCGCCGCGTCAGTGACGCAAGCGAGCGTGATGGCGGCGCTCCGCTCCGGCGCGGGTTGCGAGCTCAGCTTCGACACGCTGATTGGCGGGCACCCGAGCTGCAACCGCTACGCGTTCGCCTGGGTCATCAACGGACGAATGTACGACCTGGGCGGCGATGCGCGCGACCAGGCGCTGGTCGCGCGCGTGATGCGCGAGACGGCGCAGGTGAGCGTGCCGCGCACCAACCGCGCCGCCGCCGCGCGCGCGATGGCCGCGGCGCTGTTGGCGCGCCCGGCGCTGTGGCCCGGCCTTGCGCGCTACGGCGCTCGGCTGCTGTGGCGGGCGTGGCGCGACCTGTGGGCGGCGCGCGGGCGCATCGGCAAAGTGTCATTCTTCCTGCACAACTTCATGGACGCCTGCCAACTCGACCCTCAGCGCATCGATGCGTGCGTCTTCGCGGTCATGACCGCCGACGGACCGATGTCGATGTGTGCCTTCAATGCCGAGCGTGATGGGCACCTGACCCGGCCGCTTCGACTCACCGACGGCAGCGTCTGGCAGCCGTTGCGCCAGATACCGGTGAAGCGACTGAAGGGTCGCGGGCGGCACGCGGCCGTTGCGGCACGGTCCCTGCACGCGACATGATTCGCAACGCCTGCGCCCGCTTATTGCTCGTCGCCGGGGCGCTGCAGCTTGGTGCCTGCGCGACGCTCGTGTCGCCGCCAACGGTGCCCTTGCCGTCCGACGCCGCCGCGGCCGAGGTAGCGTGGGCGCGCGTGTTGCAACGCTTCGTCAATGCGCGCGGCGAGGTCGACTTCGTCGCGCTCGCGCGCGATCGCGGCGACCTTGACGCCGTGGTCGCGTACGTCGCGGCCACCGCGCTCGAGTCGATCCCCGAAGGCGCGCCGCGGCTCGCGCATCACATCAACGCCTACAACGCGCTGTCGATGTACAACGTGATCGACAGCGGCCTGTCGCCGACGCATGCCGGCTTCGCCAAGTTGCGCTTCTTCGTACTGCGCAGATTCGTCATCGGCGGGCGCGCGATGTCCCTCTACAGCTACGAGAACGATGTGATCCGGCGCCTTGGCGAAGCGCGCGTGCACTTCGCGCTGAACTGCATGGCGCGCTCCTGCCCGGTATTGCCGCGCCAGCCATTCCGTGCTGCGACGCTCGATGCCGACCTGACGCGCGAAGCACTCGCCTTTTTCGCGCGGCCGGACAACCTGCGCGTCGACCATGGAGCGCGCGTCGTCTGGCTGAACGAGGTGATGCGCTTCTATACCGAGGACTTCACTGCCGCCGCCGCGCCGAGTCTGCTCGACTACGCCGCGCGCTACACCGGCCAGCCGCTGCCGCGTGACTACAAAGTACGTTTCACGCCCTACGACTGGAGCGTCGTGCACGTCACACCGCGCTGAACGGCGGTGCTATTCGCGAAAGCGAAGGCCCGAGCCCCCACACCACGAGCGAGGCGTTCGCGACGCAAGCCGCGCATAGGGACGAAGCAAGTTCAGGCCCACAATCCGCGCTTTGCAGCGACGTGAGTCCAAAGAGACTCAAGCCCGAAATTGGAGTGGACGCAACTGCAGTTCTGGGAGCTATTCCTGCGCGGTGCCGCAGCGGCGCTGCTGTTGTTTCACGCGATCAATTTGCTGCGGCCGGCGCCGCATAAACTCGCCCGCGTCACGCTCGCCGCGTTCACCGTCTCCGTTCTCGCGTATCTGTTCTGCTCGCTGCCGCCTGAGCTGGCGGTTGCGATGCCGTTGCGGCTGGCGATGCTCGCACTGTGTGTGTTGGGGGCGCCGCTGCTGTGGTTGGCGACGCGGGCGCTGTTCGAGGACGACTTTCGTATCCGGCCGGCGACCATTGCGGTGGTGATCGCAGCGCTCGTCTTCATCCTGCCGAGCCACACCGAGACGGTACGCGTAGCGCTCGCCAGCGAGCAGTACCAGGCGCTGCGTTTCGTGCAACAGGTGGTATTGATCGGGTTTGGGTTTGCTGCCCTTTGGGTTGTGCTGAAAGAGTGGCGAGCGGATCTGGTCGAGGCGCGCCGCATCGCACGCAATTGGATCGCGCTGCTTCTGGGCGTTTACGCCGTCCTAGTGTTGCTCGTAGAACTGGCGATCGAAGGTCGTCCGATCGGGCGGCTGCTGCCGACACTGCACGTCGCCGGCATCGGACTCGTCGCGCTGGGCCTCGCGGTGTTGCTGGCCAATCGACGGCTGGAAAACGTGCTCGCGCCCGAGCCTGCGGCACAGCCGCCGCCGGATCCGCAAGCCGCGTCGCGGTCGAAGGTCATCGATGCACGACTGAAGGAACGACTGTTACGCGCGATGATGACCGACCGCGTCTACCGTTCCGAGGATCTCAATCTCCCCAACCTCGCGCTCCAGCTCGGCGTTACCGCGGCGGCACTTCGGCGATTGATCAACGAAGGACTCGGCTACCGCAACTTCAACGACTTCCTGCACCACTACCGGATCGAAGAAGCAGCGTCGCGCCTCGCCGCGGAGGAACTGCCGATCCTCACCATCGCGCTGGAAGCGGGCTACGGCTCGATCGGCCCATTTAACCGCGCATTCAAGTTGCGCCTGGGCGTCACGCCGACGGAATTCCGCGCCGCGACCCGGCTGAAAGTGGCCCGGTTGCGATCGAAAAACACAAACTAACCAGACTTCGCAAGAAATCGGCGCGCGATTGCCACAAATCGGCAAGCCGCAGCGCGCCGCGTCGCCCACGATGCGCCGCTCCGATGGTGCTGTTAAGGAGTTGCGATGAAAGAACCCGATTTGACGGTGGTGTGGCTTGCCATTCTGACCGCCGATTTTCTGCGTTACGCCGTTACCGCGACTGCGGTTTACCTGTTGTTGTGGAAGCTGTTTGCTGAACGTCTGCGCCCCCGCCGAATTCTCGAAGGCGATCCCGAGCCGGGGCAGATCCGGCGCGAGGTCGCCTACTCGCTCGTGACCGTACTGATCTTCGCGAGCAGCGGGTTCGGGATCTTTCTCCTCAAGGAAGCTGGACTCACACAGATCTACTCCGAGGTCTCGCAGCACGGATTCCTGTATTGGGCGCTCAGCGTCGCACTCGCCATCGTGCTGCACGATGCCTACTTCTACTGGACGCATCGCCTGCTGCATCAAAAGTGGTGGTTCCGGCACGTGCACCGGGTGCATCACCACTCGACCCGTCCTACGCCCTGGGCTGCCTACGCATTCCATCCGGTCGAGGCCGTGATTCAGGCGGGGTTCTTAACGCTTCTCGTGCTGGCCGTGCCGCTGCACCCCGCGGCGATGTTCGCCTTCCTGATTCACATGATCGTGCGCAACTGCATTGGCCACTCCGGCGTCGAGGTCATGCCATGGCGGGTGGCGACCCGGGGTTCGTTGCGCTGGATCACAACGGTGACGCACCACCACTTTCATCACGCACGCAATCGCGGCAACTTCGGTTTGTACTTCACGTGGTGGGACCGGCTCTGCGGTACGGAAGACGCGACATATCGAATGCACGGCGACGTGCGCTTCGGATCGGGTGCAACCGCGAAGGAGCAGCCATGACACATCGGCTCCGTGCGTTGCTGTCGGCCCTCGTGTTCCTGTCGGCGTCGGCGTCGGCCGCGCCACCGACCGCTTATGACGAATGGTGGACACCCGGCTTCAATGCGCGCGTCCGCATCGAGCCATGCGGCGACAACCTGTGCGGCACCATCGTGTGGGCGTGGGACGAGAACCCTCAAGACATTGTCGACAAACAGCCTCTGGTTGGCCAGCGCATCATCGTCGGGATGCGCGCGGAGGGGCCGTCGCGCTGGAACGGCGGGCGCATCTACAACCCGGAGGATGGCCGCAGCTATCAAGCGTCACTGACTCTGAAGTCCGCGAACAACCTGCTGGTCGAAGGCTGTGTGATGTTCTTCTGCAAGTCGCAGGTGTGGCGGCGAGCTGACCGCCCGTCTTGTCCGCCGGTGGCGAGGTAAGGTCCGGCCGGCGGGCTATGCGTTCGCGGTGAGGCAGCTGCTGGGGTCGATGCACGGCACATGCAAGGCTTTGCTTTGGATACCATCGCACGCGGGACCGTTGCGGAAGGAAAGGATCGATGAGGACTTCGGTTGCAATTCTCGGGTTGGTCTCCCAATTTGCAAGCATTTCATCGTGCGTGCAGCCGCAGATGAGGACTTCGGTTGCAATTCTCGGGTTGGTCTCCGGCCTCCTCATCGCTGCCCCTGCGGGCGCACAGTCGCTGGCGAGCCTCAGCAACCGCGATGCCGTCACCGGCCTTAAAGACGCGCTGATTCAGGGTTCCGGAAAGGCAGTGAGCCAACTCGGGGCAGCCGACGGCTTTCTCGGCAACGCGAAAGTGAAGATCCCGCTGCCCGACTCGATCAAGCGCGTCGAGGGCGGGTTGCGATTGGTCGGGATGGGCAAGCAGGCCGACGAGCTGGTTGTCAGCATGAACCGCGCCGCGGAGATGGCGGTGAAGGAAGCGACGCCGATCCTCGTCGACTCGGTCAAGAAGATGAGCGTGCAGGACGCGAAGGGTGTCCTTACCGGTGGTGACGACGCGGCCACGCAGTACTTCCGCCGCACCACCTCCGCACAACTGTCGCAGCGCTTCCTGCCGGTCGTGAAGAAGATGACCGCCAAGGTCCGGCTGGCCGAGCAGTACAACAATCTTGCCGGGCAGGCCGTGAGCCTCGGCTTGGTGAAGCAGGAAGACGCGAACATCGACAACTACGTGACGGGCAGGGCGCTCGATGGGCTCTACCTCGTGATCGCCGAGCAGGAGCGCGCTATCCGCAAGGACCCGGTCGGCGCCGCGACCGGGATGGCGCGGAAGGTGTTCGGGATGATCGGGCGTTGATCCATGCCGCGTGCATCCTTCGCAACGCAGCGATGTCGGTTCTCGCTGCCGAGCCGCTGCGCCATGTCACCGCGCTGTCCAGGTCGTCGCAGATGCCGGCGCACCCTGGGAAGGTATCGGCAACAAAGTACTCGCTGCGCGTGATCAGCGTGCCGATCCCGATCGCTCTCGCGGCCGCGAGCCCGTTCGGCGAGTCCTCGACCGCCATCGCGTCACGCGCGGCGATGTCCAAGCGCTCGAGCGCAAAGCGATAAGCCATCGGGTCCGGTTTTTTTATCGGGGCGTCGTCAGCGCAAACGATCGCCGCGAAGCGCTGCCAACCTGTACCGAACAGGTTTGAAAGCAGCGCCTCCACGTTCGGCCGGCTGGTCGTGGTCGCAATGGCGAGTGCGATGCGGGCGCTTGCGCATTCGTCCATCAGCCGTTGCACACCCGGCCGAATGCAGATGCCACCCGCCGCAACAATCTCCGCGTAAAGCTGGTTCTTGCGCCGGTGCACCGAGCGTGCGAGCCGATTGCGCTCCGCCGCCGATGCTGGCGCTTGCGCGCGCCCCTCCATGTCCCGGATCAAGCGCTCGAAGCCGCCGGTCACGCGCAACAAGCGACCATAGGTCGGCACGTCCCATTGCCACGGTACGCCAAGTCCAGTGAACGCCTGGTTGAAGGCGACGCGGTGCCCGTCGCGCTCGGTCTCCGCGATCGTGTCGTCAACGTCCCAGATCAATGCGCGCAGCGGCAGCGCTCGACAATCAGTTGCTCGAGCGCACGAGTCGTCGCCCTTCGCTGCACTCGGCCTCGACCAGACCGGCCAGCTTCTCCGCAGTCAGTCCAAAGTGCTCGAACACCAGCGGCCCCGGCGCCGACTCGCCGAACTGGTCGACGCCCAGCGCTGCGCAGCAGCCGTATTGCGCCCACCAGCGCGTGATACCGGCTTCGACGCCGATGCGCGGAATCCCGCGACCGAGAACACCATCGCGGGACGCCTTGTCCTGACGGTCGAAGACCGTGGACGACGGAATCGACACCACTCGCACCGGGGTGCTGCGGGCATCGAGCAGCCTCTGCGCCGCCATGGCTAGCGACACCTCGGACCCGGTGGCAAGAATGACCGCCACGGCGCTCTTGCGCTCGCTTAGCACGTAGCCGCCGCGGCGGATGCCGAGTACCTGCTCGGGGCTGCGCTCCTGGGCAGGCAGGTTCTGCCGTGACAGCAACAGCGCGCTGGGTCGATCGCGTTGCGCGAGCGACTGCGTCCACGCGACCGCGGTTTCGGCAGCATCGCAAGGCCGCCAGACATCGAGGTTTGGAATCAGACGCAGGCTCGCCGCGTGTTCAACCGGCTGGTGCGTTGGACCGTCCTCTCCCAGGCCGATCGAGTCGTGGGTGAAGACATGAATCACGCGCCGCTTCATGAGCGCCGCCATTCGAATCGCGTTGCGGCTGTAGTCGCTGAACGTGAGGAAGGTGCCGCCGTACGGAATGAAGCCACCGTGCAGCGCGAGGCCATTCATCACCGCGGCCATGCCGAACTCGCGCACGCCGTAGTTGATGTGGCGCCCGCCCTTCTTGCCGCCGCGCACCGCACCGCAGCCAGGAAAGTCGGTCAGGTTCGACCCCGTCAGGTCGGCGCTCCCGCCGAGCAGTTCCGGCACCTTTGGCGCCAGCATCGCCAACACCTTCTGCGACGCCTTGCGCGTTGCCAGCGCTTCGCGCGACTGCCCGAACTCGGCCATCGCGGAGAGCATCGTCTCCTCGAAGTCGCGCGGCAGCTCGCCGGCCATCCGGCGGTCGAACTCCGCGGCAAGTGCCGGATGCACGGCACGGTAGGCGGTGAAGCGTTCCTTCCACTCCGCTTCACGCTCGGCACCGAGTGCCTTCGCGCTCCAGCGTGACGCGATCTCCGCCGGGATCTCGAACGGCGCATGCGGCCAGTTGATCGCCTCGCGCGTGTGGCGGACGTCGTCGGCGCCCAGCGGCTCGCCGTGCGCTTTGGCGGTGCCGGCGCGACCGGCTGAGCCCTTGCCGATCATCGTGCGGCAGACGATCAGCGTGGGCTTGTCGGAGGAAATCCTGGCTTGTGCAATCGCTTGACCCACCGCGACCACATCGTGTCCATCGAGTGGGCCAAGCACATTCCATCCGTACGCGCGGAAGCGCGCGGGCGTGTCGTCGATGAACCAGCCCTGCACCGCGCCGTCGATTGAGATGCCGTTGTCGTCGTAGAGCGCGATCAGCTTGTTGAGCTCCCACACGCCGGCCAGTGCGCCGGCCTCGTGGCTGACGCCCTCCATCAGGCAGCCGTCGCCCAGGAAGACGTAGGTGCGGTGGTTGACGATCTCGTGCCCGGGCCGGTTGAACTCGTCGGCAAGCAGCTTTTCGGCGAGTGCAAACCCGACGGCATTCGCGATGCCTTGTGCCAGCGGGCCGGTGGTGGTTTCAATGCCGGGTGTCAAACCCACCTCGGGGTGGCCCGGGGTCTTGCTGTGCAGCTGGCGGAAGCGTTTGATTTCGGCCATCGGCAGGTCGTAGCCCGTCAGATACAGCAGTGCGTAGAGCAGCATCGACGCATGGCCGTTGCTCAGCACGAAGCGATCGCGGTCGGCCCACTTCGGATTCGCCGGGTTATGGTGCAGGTGGCCGTGCCACAGCGCCACCGCCATCTCGGCCATTCCCATCGGCGCTCCGGGGTGGCCGGAGTTTGCCTGCTGCACGGCATCCATCGCGAGCGCACGCAGCGCGTTCGCCATCTCGTTGCGCTGGCCGTTGTCGGTGCGCACGACCTTCTCAGTGGAACTGGAGCTCATCGTCATCCTCATGTACTCAGAGCGCTCCGAGCCCGCGCTGCCGTCGCTCCATCATTCGCCAGATGAAGGGCGTGAAGATCAGCTGCATCGCAAGTTCCATCTTTCCGCCCGGCACGACGATCGTGTTGGCGCGCGACATCCACGAGTTGTGGATCATGTTCAGCAGGTACGGAAAGTCGATGCCCTTCGGGTTCGCGAAGCGGATCACGCAGATGCTTTCGTCGGCCGACGGGATTCCGCGTGCGATGAAGGGATTGCTGGTGTCCACGCAAGGCACGCGCTGGAAGTTCACATGCGTGTGCTTGAACTGCGGGCAGATGTAGTGCACGAAGTCGGGCATGCGGCGCAGGATCGTGTCGGTCACCGCCTCGGTCGAATAGCCGCGTTGCTTCTTGTCGCGCCAGATTTTCTGGATCCACTCGAGGTTGATCACCGGCACCACGCCGATCAGCAGATCGGGGTGGCGTGCGATGTTGACTTCCGGCGTGACGACCGCGCCGTGCAGACCTTCGTAGAACAACAGGTCGGTATCGCGCGACACGTCTTCCCAGGGCGTGAAGGTGCCCGGCTCCTGGCGGTACGGCGCGGCTTCTTCGTCGTCGTGAAGGTACTTGCGGCGCCGGCCGGTGCCTGATTCGCTGTAGCTGCGGAACAGCTGTTCGAGTTCCGCGAACAGATTGTTCTCAGGGCCGAAGTGACTGAAGTGGCGGTTGCCGGCTTTCTCCGCTTGGGCCTGGCGGAGCTTCATCTCCTTGCGGTCGTAACGGTGAAAGCTGTCGCCTTCGATGATCGCGGCCGTGACGTTCTCGCGCCGGAAGATGTTCTCGAACGTGCGCGTCACTGACGTCGTGCCGGCGCCGGACGAGCCGGTGATCGCGATGATGGGATGTCGTTCGGACATTGGTTCCTTCAGTCGCGGAACAGCCCGCGCTCGGCGAACAGCGGGGTGCCGGCGTCCTTCGTGGCGGGCTCGTGGTGGTAGCGCTCTATGCGCTCGACCTCGTTCTTCGACCCGAACACGAGACCGATGCGTTGATGCAGCGCGCTGGGCTTGACGCCGAGAATCGGCTGCCGGCCCGTACTGGCGCGGCCGCCCGCCTGCTCCATGATGAAGCCGATCGGGTTCGCTTCGTACAGCAGGCGAAGCCGCCCGTTTTTGCCGGAATCCTTGCTGTCGCGTGGGTACATGAAGACGCCGCCGCGCATCAGGATTCGGTGGACTTCGGCCACCATCGACGCGATCCAGCGCATGTTGAAGTCCGTGCCGCGTGGTCCCGTGCTGCCGGCCAGGCATTCGTCGACGTAGCGCTTGATCGGGGGTTCCCAGAAGCGGCTGTTCGAGCTGTTGATCGCGAACTCGCGGGTGTCCTCCGGGACCGTCAGCTTGGGATGGGTCAGCATGAACTCGCCCAGGTTCGGGTCGAGCGTGAAGCCGGCGACACCATTGCCCACGCTGAGAATCAGTATGGTGGTCGGGCCGTACAGCGCATAGCCCGCGGCAACTTGCGCGGCTCCGGGCTGGAGGAAGTCGGCTTCGGTCACGTCGCGACCGCTTGATGCCACGTCCTCGGAGGCGCGCAGTATCGAGAAGATGCTGCCGATCGAGACATTGACATCGATGTTCGAAGAGCCGTCGAGTGGATCAAAAACCAGCAGGTATTTACCGCGCGGGTAGGCCGGCGGGATCTGCCGCGGCAGATCCATTTCCTCGGACGCCATCCCTGCCAGGTGCCCGCCCCACTCGTTCATGCGGATGAAGACCTCGTTCGCGAGCACGTCGAGTTTCTTCTGAGCTTCGCCCTGAACATTGATCGCGCCATCGGAGGGACGGCCCAGCATGTCTCCCAGTTCGCCGAAAGCCACAGCGCGTGCAATCGCCTTGCAAGCGAGCGCCACGTCGAGGATCAGCCCATTCAGTTCGCCGCTCGCTTGCGGGAAGCGCCTGCGCTCCTCGATCAGGTATTGCACCAACGTGGATCGGTGAGTCAGCGACACTGCGCCTCCTGGTTCTGGAAAAGGCGGCTCGCGCGGATGTCGGCGGCCGTCAAGGTGGTCAGGTCGTCGCGGCTCAGCGCCCGCTCGCGCTCGGCGAACAAGCGGCTGGCTTGGCGTAGCCGCGCGCGATCGAGCGCGTTGCGCACGCTGCGGGCGTTGGCGAAATGCGGCTGCTGCACGCGCAAGGCGACATACTCGGCGAACGTGGCTTTGGCGTCGTCGCTGAAGCGGTAGTTCATCGATCCCAGCATCTTGTCGGCGATGCGCAGCAGCTCGTCTTCGCTGTAGTCGGGAAAGTCGAGATGGTGCGCAATGCGCGAGCTCATCCCCGGGTTGGACTTGAAGAAGGTGTCCATGCGGTCCTTGTAGCCGGCGACGATCACGACGATGTCGTCGCGCTGGTTCTCCATCACCTGCAGCAGGATCTCGATCGCCTCCTGCCCGTAGTCGCGTTCGTTCTCGGGGCGGTAGAGGTAGTACGCCTCGTCGATGAAGAGCACGCCGCCCATCGCCTTCTTCAGCACTTCCTTCGTCTTCGGCGCGGTGTGGCCGATGTACTGGCCGACGAGGTCGTCGCGCGTCACCGCGACCAGGTGGCCTTTGCGCACATAGCCGAGGCGGTGCAGGATCTCGGCCATGCGCATCGCCACTGTGGTCTTGCCGGTGCCTGGGTTGCCGGTGAAGCTCATGTGCAGCGACGGCGACTGCGCGGCAAGGCCGAGGTTGCCGCGCAATTTGTCGATTACCAGCAGCGCCGCGATGTCGCGGATGCGCGTCTTCACCGGCGCCAGGCCGATGAGGTCGCGGTCGAGCTCGTCCATCACCGCCTCGACCTGGCTTTGCGCCAGCACTTCGGCCACGGTGCGTGGCGGTTCGCTCTTGACGGGGTGGACGAGTTGAGCGTTCATGGCCGGCGTTGCTCAGTACCGCTCGCCTTCGGGTCGGTCGGTGGCGTACGACGAAATGCGATAGCGAATCTGGCGCCCGTCGGTCTCCTGCCGCGCGAGTCCGAAGCCGGGCTCCTTCTTCGGCCGGTTCACGATGTACGACATGCGCGGCGTCTCCCAGCCCCGCGTCGAGTCAAATGCCGTGACGCGGATGTAGTGGTTGGGAAAGGTCTTGCGGCAGGTGTTGATCTCCCACAGGATTCCCGCCGGGTCCGTCAGGTCGAACATCGGGTTGCCGTACATCTCCCAGTAGGTGTTGCGCGGATGCGGGTCGTCGGTGTATTCGATGCCGACCGCCCAGTGGTTCTGCAGCGCGTATTCGATCTGCTTCGTGATCTGCCCATCGGAGAGGTCGGGCAGGTACGAGAACTGCCCCTGCGTGAGGCGGGTGCCGTGGTTGGTCATCATGGTTCAGGTCTCCTGCCGGGCCGCCCCAAGGGAGGCCTGCGCCCCCTCGGGGGGCAGCGAACGAATGTGAGCGCGGGGGTCCACGATCTCTCCTCAGGCGGCGGTGGCGGTGGGCACGAAGTCCGCGGTGTCGGTCGATTCGTAGTTGAAGCTGATCTCACCCCAGGTATCGAGCGCCGCCTTCAGCGGCGCGCACCACTTGGCCGCCTCCTTCAGGATCTGCGGCCCCTCGTTCCAGATGTCGCGGCCTTCGTTGCGCGCCAGCACCATCGCCTCCAGTGCGACGCGGTTGGCTGTCGCGCCGGCCTGGATGCCTTGCGGGTGGCCGATCGTTCCGCCGCCGAACTGCAGCACCACGTCTTCGCCGAGGTAGGTCAGCAACTGATGCATCTGGCCGGCGTGGATACCGCCGGAGGCCACCGGCATCACCTTGTTCAGCGACGCCCAATCCTGCTCGAAGAACAGGCCGTGCTCGAGCGACTGCGGCGTGTGCGTGTCGCGCAAGGTGTCGTAGAAGCCTTTGACCATCAGCGGGTCGCCTTCGAGCTTGCCGACCACCGTGCCGGCGTGGATGTGATCAACGCCGGCCATGCGCATCCACTTGCAGATGACGCGGAAGTTCATGCCGTGGTTCTTCTGCCGCGAGTAGGTCGAGTTTCCGGCGCGGTGCAGGTGCAGGATCATGTCGTTCTTGCGCGCCCATTTGGCCATCGACTGGATCGCGGTGTAGCCGATGACGAGGTCGATCATCACGATCACGCTGCCGAGGCCTTTGGCGAGCTCGGCGCGCTCGTACATCTCTTCCATCGTGCCGGCGGTGACGTTCAGGTAATGGCCCTTGATCTCGCCGGTCGCGGCGGACGCGCGGTTCACTGCCTCCATGCAATAGAGGAAACGATCGCGCCAATGCATGAAGGGCTGCGAGTTGATGTTCTCGTCATCCTTCATGAAGTCGAGCCCGCCTTTCAGCCCCTCGTACACGACACGACCATAGTTGCGGCCCGACAGGCCGAGCTTCGGCTTGGTGGTCGCACCGAGCAGCGGGCGGCCGAACTTGTCGAGCCGCTCGCGCTCGACCACGATCCCGGTGGCCGGGCCCTGGAAAGTCTTCAGATAGGCGACCGGGATGCGCATGTCCTCGAGCCGCAGCGCCTTCACCGCCTTGAAGCCGAACACGTTGCCGATGATCGACGCGGTAAGGTTGGCGATCGAACCCGGCTCAAACAGGTCGAGGTCGTAGGCGATGTACGCGAAATACTGCTGTTCGGTCTTCGTCCCGGGTCCGGTGTTGGGCACCGCATCGACGCGATAAGCCTTGGCGCGGTACAGCTCGCAAGCCGTCAGGCGGTCGGTCCAGACCACAGTCCACGTGGCGGTTGACGACTCGCCGGCGACCGCGGCGGCGCATTCCTCGGCATCGACACCCTCTTGCGGCGTGATGCGAAACATCGCGACCACGTCGGTGATCTTGACCTCGTAGTCGGGCTGCCAGTAGCCCATCTGCTTGTACTTCAGCACGCCGGCCGCGTAGCGCTTTTTGGCGTCGGTGATCACGCCTTCATCAACGGGTTTGTTCACGAGGGCTTCCTTGATTCGAAGCGGTGGATCGGCGGAATCTACGGAGTGAGCGGCCTAAGGTAAATTCAAACTAAGTTGGCTTTCAGTTAAGCGAAGCTGAATGAAGAACGTCACTTTCCGACAGCTACGGGTCTTCACCGAGGTCGCGCGCAAGCTGAGCTTCGTGCGCGCCGCCGAGGCGCTGCACTTGACCCCGCCGGCGGTAACGATGCAGATCAAGGAACTGGAGTCGGCCGTCGGGCTGCCGCTCTTCGACCGGCAGGGCCGCAGCATCTCGCTGACGACGACGGGCGAGTACTTCCTTGTCTATGCCAAGCGGTTGGTCTCAATGCTGAAGGACGCCGAGGACGCGATGGCGCGCTTCAAGCGGATGGAGACCGGCGTGCTCAACATCGGCCTTGTCAGCACCGCGCAGTACTTCCTGCCCCGCCTGCTGGCGCGCTTTCGCGAGGAGCACCCGGGTGTCGAGGTTCGTCTGCAGGTCATGAGCAACCGCGAACAACTGGTCGCATTGCTCCACGCCAATGAGGTCGACCTCGCAGTAATGGGTCGCCCGCCGAGAGAGATGGCCGCGCGCGCCGAACCCTTCGCCGCACACCCGCTGGTCTTCGCCGCCCCGCCCGGGCATCCGCTCCTCACCGCAGAGCACGTGTCGATCGAGGCGCTGATCGCTCACCCGTTCATCGTGCGCGAGGCCGGGTCGGGCACGCGCAAGGCGATGGAGGATTTTTTCCGCGAGCACCACGCGAATCCGCACATCACGATGGAGATGTCGGGCAACGAAACGATCAAGCAGGCAGTGATGGCCGGCATGGGCGTCTCCTTCCTGTCGCTGCACACGATCGGGCTGGAACTGCGCAACAACATGCTCGGCGTGATCGAGGTAGAGAACACGCCGGTGATGCGCACCTGGAACCTGGTGCGGCTGCAATCGAAGCTGCTATCGCCGGCCGCCGAAGCTTTTCGCTACTTCATCATCGAGCACGGCGAGGCGTATCTGCTGGAGCATGACGACGCGCTGCTGGCTCATGCACCCCGGCAGGCGTGAACGGCCGATGCCGCATGAAGCCGCGGGTATCGTTCGCCGCCGGCGCACCAACGACAAGGCAAGCTCAGCGTGCTTACAGGAGACATCCGCGGCCAGATCGATCGCATCTGGGATGCGTTCTGGTCGGGCGGGATCGCCAATCCGCTCGAAGTCATCGAACAGATCACCTACCTGCTGTTTCTGCGGCGGCTGGATGAACTGCACACCGTCGAGGAACTGAAGGCCACCCGGCTGAAGAAGCCGATCGCGCGGCGGATCTTCCCCGCGGGCAAGGACGACAAAGGCTGGCCGTACGAGCACCTGCGCTGGTCGGTGTTCAGGAACGCCGAGCCGCGCGACATGTACGCGGTGGTGAGCGAGCGGGTGTTTCCGTGGCTGCGTGCGATGGGCGGAGACGATTCCACATACGCGCACCACATGAAGGACGCGCGCTTCACGATTCCGACGCCGGCGCTGTTGGCCAAGGTGGTCGCTATGCTCGACCGCGTGCCGATGGAAGATCGCGACACCGACGCGTACTGGCAGGGGATCACGGTTCCCATGCTGGATCGGATGCGCAAGCGGTTGCGCGCGCTGGTGAAGCTGATTGACAAGACACAGCGGCCGCCGGTTTACACGGAGTTTCCGGATCAGCTGGGCGAGGGTGCAGAGATCGTGCTACCGGGCTTTGCCGGCGGAACGGACATCGAGCGCTTCCGCGAGAAGGCGCGACACTTCCTGAAGCAGCACGAAGCACACCTCACCATCCAGAAGCTGCGACGCAATCAGCCGCTGACGGCTTCTGATGTGCGGGAGCTGGAGCGAATGCTGCTGGATGCCGGGGTGGGCACCGCCGAGGACATCGAGCGCGCGCAAGCGGAAAGCGAAGGGCTCGGGTTGTTTGTTCGCGCTCTGGTCGGGCTCGATCGCGAGGCGGCGAAGCAGGCGCTGAACGCGTTTCTTCTCGGCAAAACGCTGAACGCCGATCAGATCGAAGTCGTGACGATGGTGATCGATCACCTGACCGCGAACGGCGCAATGAAGCCCGAGCTGTTGTACGAGTCGCCGTATACGGACTTCGATTCGCGCGGGGTGGACGGCGTGTTCCCGTCAGCGCAGGTAACCGAACTGATCGCGGTGCTGGAGGATGTGCGGAAGCGGGCGGCGGCGTGACGGCACGATGTGTGTGATCGCGGCGCCGGAGCGCGGCGCACGGCGGGTCGATCCAGACTCAGGACGCTTTCGCTTGCTCGTGTCGCGTGACGCCGACGTGCTGACCGTGGGCAACGCGCAGACGCTGCGCGGGGCGCTGCTCTGACGCACAGTCAGCGCAAAGTCAGCCGAAGATTCGCGCCGCATTCCCGTCGCCGCGGTTTAAAAAGAACGCCTTGCCAAGGCGGACGTTGCACACTGTCCACGCTGGCGCGTGCCGCTGTTGTGCGTGCCGCGCTCCGGCCACATCGGCGCGCCCTCAACTTCGATGGAGAACAACAGGATGAACTGCAATCGCCGCGACATTTTCCTGCAGATCGAACCCGTTGCCGACTACAGCCCGCTGGCGCCCATCCTGTGCGCGCGGCGCTACGGCCGCGACTGTCAGGTCAACGAAGGCCATGAGCTTGGCCGCATTCCGGCTGAAGAGATTCTCGCGGCGCGGGTCGATGCGCTGGTTTATCGCGAATACCACGACGCCGACTACACCCAGCCGGTCACCGCGCCGCTGGTTCCTGCCGACGCCACCGAACCGCCATGGCACCGTCGCGTCCCGGGCTGCGTTATCTGGGCGCGACCTGGTGAACGGATCTACATCCACGTCCGCAACGCCGATCCGCACGACTGCCACAGCTTGCACGTTCACGGCCTGCACTACGGGATCGACTCCGATGGCGCGTGGCCGCGCGGCTTGGCGGCGCGCGACGGCCGGCGCAGCGACGAGATTCTGCCGGGGCAAACGTGGACCTATGTGTTCGACATCGATGACAAGACGATCGGCGCATGGCCGTTTCACGATCACGTGCGCCACGTGCAGTTCAATATCGATCGCGGGCTGTTCGGCGCGATCATCGTGCGCGATCCTCACGCGCCGCGCGTCGATCACGAAGTGCCGCTGTTCTTTCACGCAATGGCGCAGGCGGGCGGGCATTGCCAGTTTGAAAGCCCGACACTCGCGTCCGGCGCGAAGTTCGAATTCACGTTCGCCGACGCCGGTGAGATGTGCGACTACATCTGCCGCATCCACGGCGCCAGCATGGCGGGGCGCATCCGCGTTATCGACGGCGCGCCGCAGGTCGATCAACACATCCGGATCGAAGACAACAAGTTCGTGCCGGCCGACCATACGGTCACCAAGGGCACGAAGGTCATCTGGACCAACCACGGGCAGAACGCCCACATCGTGTTCGCCGGCGGCGGCGGCAAGGCGACCTTCTGCTTGAACGGCCGCGCCTTCGTCGGCAACACGCCGATCATCGAAGGCAATGCGGGCGACACGATGCGCTGGTATCTGTTCAACCTGGATGTGGGCAGCATCTGGCACAACTTCCATCCGCACGCCGCGCGCTGGCAGTTGCCGGTGCCGCCCGGCGGCGCCAGCGACGTGCACGCGCTGAGCCCGGTCGAATCGTTCGTAATCGACACCGTGGTGCCGTGTGCATTGCGGCTGCCGTGCGAGCTCGAGGATTTGCAGCGTTGCCCACCGAAGGACGCGTGCCTGGTCACGCTGTGCGGCGACTTCCTGTTCCACTGCCACATCGAAGAACACATGATGACCGGGCTGGCCGGTCTGGTGCGCGCGCGGCAGAAGGTGTGGGTCACCGAGCACGCGCTGAAAAAATCCGAGGTGGTGCTGCCGCTCAATTGTTGCGTCGACGAATGTGCACCGGTCGACTTGAAGCGTTGCCTGCCGCATCGACGGCCGCAGCCGCCGATTCGCGACGGCGGCGGGCACGGCCACGGCGGAACGATCGGGCACGCCTCTACGCCGCTGGCGCCCGAGCACATCGTGATGATCGAGCGGCACGCGCATGCACTTGGCGACGCCGGCGGGCACGACCACGGAACGATTCCGATGACCGTGCCGGCACAAACCGCGCTCGATCCGACAGAAGCTCCGAAAAAAGGCTGGTGGGAACTGTTGCCCTGCGAGGCGCCGGTGTTGGCGGTACACGCAGCGCTGCTGCACACGGGCAAGGTCCTGTTCTTCGCCGGTTCGGGCAATGACGAGCAGTTCACCACCGGGTTGCGCTCCGCGGTGTACGACTATCAAAACGGCACGTTCACCATGCCGCACACGCCGATCGATTTGTTCTGCGCGGGGCAGACTTTTCTGCCTGACGGCAGGCTCATGGTCGCAGGCGGCACGAAGGACTACGCGTTCACCGGCCTGCAGACGGCACTGCTGTTCGACCCGATCACCGAACAGTGGACGTTCGTGCAGTCGATGAAGTGGGGCCGCTGGTATCCGACGCTGCTTACGCTCGGCGACGGCCGTGCCCTTGCTGCCTCGGGCGGCGGCAACAGCGAAAACGAGATCTATGCGCAGCCCAGCGGTTGGACCGTCGCCGGACCGCAGTTCGGCTGGACGCTTTATCCGCATCTGCATCTACTGAAGGACGGTCGCGTCTTCTATTCCGGCATGGGCTTCGGCGGATCGGGCCTGCGCCCGGGATTTCTCAATCCGGCTACCGGTGCCTTCTCGCAAATGCCGCCGGCCGCGTTGCCGGCGACGTTCAATCTCTCGATGCTGAACCAGGGCGCCACGGTCCTGCTGCCACCTGTGCAGGCGCAGAAAGTGATGGTGATGGGCGGCGGCGATCCAAGCATCATGGACGTGCATATCGTCGACACCGATGCCGCAACCGTGAAGTACGTCGCCGCGCCGTCGATGATGCGAGCCCGCGTGCACGTGAACTCGGTGATCCTGCCCGATCGCACCGTGGTCGCCACCGGCGGCAGCGCTCGTTCAGAGATAGCCGCCACGGCGTCGCTGGAAGCGGAAATCTTCGATCCCGCCACCAACACCTGGACCACAGGCGCCGCGGCGCGCGTGCCGCGGATGTACCACTCGATCGCGCTGCTGCTGCCCGACGGCCGCGTGCTGACCGCCGGCGGCAATCCTCGCCGCCGCGACGACGAGTTGCGGCTCGAGGTCTATCACCCACCGTACCTGTTCCGCGGTCCGCGCCCCTGCATCGAACGCGCGCCCGGCGTGGTGCAACTCGATCAATCATTCGACATCCACACGCCGCATGCGGCCGACATCAAATGGATCAGCTTGATCCGGCCGATGGCGACCACGCATTCATACGACAGCGAGCAGCGGCTGGTCGATATCCCGTTCCGCCGGCGCGGCGTGTGCAAGCTCGTTGCCCGGACGCCGGCCAATCCGAACCTGGTGCCGCCCGGCTACTACATGCTGTTCCTCGTGGACCGCAAGGGCGTGCCGTCGATTGCCAACTGGGTGCGCGTCTTGCCGGCCGCCGTGCGCGGCAAAGGTCTGAAGCGCGGCGACATCATCGTTGGCACCGCCGGCAAGCTGGTGCGCGTCGATCCGCAGACGCTGGCGATGGACGTCATCACGCAAGGCGGCGCGCTCGGCAACGCCGAGGGCATCGCATTCGATACGCACGGCCATATCGTCGTTGTCACCGACGGCGGCGAAGTGATGCATGTCGTGCCGGAAACCGGCGCCCAGCATGTCGCGCATTCGAGCGGCAAGGTCTACCAGGACATCGCGGTGCGGCCCGATGGCGATTACCTCGTCGTCAACCTGCCGTCGGCGACACCGAGCGGCTTGTTCGTGATTGAGCATGACAGCGGCACCGCCACGCAGTTCAACACCGGCACGAACTTTGGCGACGGGCCGACCGGAGTCGTCATCGGCGCCGACGGCCATTACTACGTCGCCGAGCTTGGCGCCCGCGCCGTGATTCGGGTGAACCAGACGACCGGGTCGGAGACCGTGGTCTCCCAAGGCGGGCACTTTATGAGCCCGAGCGGAATCGCGTTATCGGGCGACGGTCATCTGCTGGTCGTCGACCACGGCGCCGATGCGGTCATCCACGTCGATCCGGCCAATGGCCATCAACACGTGATGTCCGCCGGCAATCAATTGAAGGCGCCGGTCGATATCGCGGTCGATGCAAACAAGAAGGTGCTGGTCGTCGATCTGGTCGGCGACAAGCTGATCCGCATCGAGCCGTCGAACGGTGCGCAGACCATCATCGCGCAGGGCGGACTGCTGGCCGGGATCCGCAGCGTGGCGGTGTTTGGGGTGTAGAACGAACAGCGCGAGTCTGGCCTGCCGTGCGCTACCCGCGCACGGCAGCAATCCGCCGCAACACCTGTTGCACCAGATCGCTCTGCATGTCCCGATACAGCAGCGCTTCTTCGGCCTCCTTGGCGAGGATCTGTGACTCGTTGAAAGCGACGTCGCGCGCGAGCGTGATCTGCGTCGGGGCGATGATCTCT
>Ga0187893_10005564_pt1 | contig 22491 bp, 21 predicted proteins | sample MA1701074metaG_FD_139574 | JGI IMG/M metagenome (GOLD analysis project Ga0187893, IMG submission 139574) | White microbial mat communities from a basaltic lava cave in the Kipuka Kanohina Cave System on the Island of Hawaii, USA - MA170107-4 metaG ...
AGCAAGGATTTCAGCCCGCTTGATCTCCAAATTCTGTTCTATACCCATCTAAGCCCTCCATAATCGGAAAGATAACCTCAAGATGGGATTTATTGTGCCTCAGTCTCACTTTTAATTGCACCCCTGGGCATGACTCAGACATTCTCCTGCTTGCGAAAGTCACGCGACAGATGTTAATTAACTTGGTCGGGCTTGCCAACAGCAGGCTCACAGGAGTTGAAACAGGAAAGGATTTACCGGATGCGAAACGCTGCCCTCTTATTGCTTTGCGCGCTCGCGCTCGCAGGCTGCAACGGAACGAATACGAATACGAACACAAGTGCGACTGCAAACTCGAATACTGATTCGACAATTCCTGTTGCTTCCAAAGACCCGATCAAATCTGAAACGCCGCCCGATCCCAATTTCAAACTCTGCAATCCGTACCTGCCGCTCGCGCCGGGGTCTGAAGCCCTCTACTCGATCATCTATTCGAGCAAGCTTACGGCTGATGCCAGAGTCGTCGTCGACCTCAAGGAAGAAAACGGACAAAAGGTTTTTGTCGAACGCACTCAGATAATCGATAAGAGCGGCGGGTACGAAAAGAACGAAGTCGAAGTCAAAAAGTACGCGTGCGACGGCGAGCGTGTGCGCCTCGTTCATTTCAACACGGAGAACTGGGTGCAGAACGTCCTGAATCGCTCGCAGTGGAAGTTTCGCACAGACGCAGTGGCGATGCCCAAACCCGCCGAGATCGAGCGCAAGGGCTTCACATGGTCTTACAGTTTTATGCTATCGATTCAGAGAGGCAACGACCCGCCCGTGAATGTGCCTGAGCCGATATTCATCTTCTTCGAAACCGCGGGCGAGGAAGAAGTCGTCGTCCCTGCGGGCAGGTTCAAAGCGTTGAAAGTCATTCGCAAGGTCGGTAAAAGCGAAGTGATAGATTATTATGCGCGTGGACTGGGCCTTGTGCGGCGACAGGCCGCAGAAGGCACCTCGTGGGAATTGAAAGAATACGCGGGCATCAAGCCGATGGAATGAGATGAGTCAGGTAGCGCAATGCTGTCAGATTGCGCGCCCTAAAAGTACGAGATTTGAAAACGCGCAAGCTCGTCTTGCGCCACTTTCCTGAGGAGATCGGATGGAGATAGTCAATCCCCCGGAACTCGGACAACCTAAGGGGTATAACAACGGAATCATCGCTGATGCCGGACATCTGCTCTTCATCGCCGGACAGATCGGATGGGACAGGGAGCAGAGGATCGTGAGCGATAATTTCGCCGAACAGTTCGCTCAAGCTCTCTCAAACATTTTGATCGTCGTGCGCAAGGCCGGAGGGGATGCGGCAAATATCACACGCCTGTTGATATTCGTGACCGACAAGAGCGAATACCTCGCCGAGGTGAAAGATGTGGGCGCGGCTTATCGCGAGATCATGGGCCGTCACTTTCCCGTGATGACTCTGGTCGAAGTCAAATCGTTGCTCGAAGAGCGGGCGAAAGTCGAGATAGAAGCGATGGCAGTTTTGTAACAGGTTTTATGACAACCGATCAACGACACCGAATCCTACCCGCGAGCTTTCTCTACGAAGAACACGGCGCAGTCGCAGTAATAACCTTCAACCGCGCTGATCGCCTCAACTCGCTCACCTTCGAAGTCTATCGCGAGCTTACGGACACGCTCGCCAAGCTCGAACATCATTCCAACATAAGATCGGTAGTCATAACGGGGCAGGGACGCGGGTTTTGTTCGGGCGGCGATGTTGAAGACATAATCGGCGAACTGTTCAAACGCGACATCGACGGGCTTTTGAAATTCACTCGTATGACGTGCGAGTTGATTCGCAACATCCGGGCGTTGTCGAAACCCGTCATCGCCTCGCTCAACGGGACGGTTGCGGGCGCGGGCGCGGTCATAGCTCTGGCTTCGGATCTGAGAATAGCTGCTGAGACGGCCAAGATCGCTTTTCTGTTCGTCAAAGTCGGTCTGGCAGGCGCGGATATGGGCGCGGCATTCCTGCTGCCGAGAGTCGTGGGACTCGGCAAAGCCACCGAGATGCTCTACACGGGCGATTTCATAAGCGCGGATGAAGCCGCAAGAATCGGTCTTTATAACAAAGTAGTTCCCGCACAGGAGCTTGAAGCGGAGACTATGCGATGGGCCGAAAGGCTGGCCGCAGGGCCAGCGTTCGGACTCGCGATGACGAAGGCGGCGCTCAATCGCGAGATGGGCCTCACCCTGGAAGCGGCTCTGGAAGCCGAAGCCGAGGCTCAGGCTCTTTGCATGCTCAACCCGGATTTTCGGGAAGCTTATGAAGCGTTCGTGGAAAAACGCGCGCCGGAATTTAATAAGAAGAAGTCAGGAGTCAGGAGTCAGGAGTCAGAATGAAAGCGGCTACGCTCAAGAGCGGCTACATTATTTATTCTGTCTTCTGTCTTCTGACTCCTGACTCATGAGGAGCAATAATGCCCTTTGGTTTGCCCGAAGAAAATCAGCAACTCACCTACGGCGGCTATCTCAAGGTCAGGGAATTGACCTCGCTTCAGCAGTTGATGACCGATCCGCCGCAGCACGACGAAACGCTTTTCATCATCATTCATCAGGTCTATGAACTCTGGTTCAAGCAACTGCTCCACGAAATCGACACGATCATCGATAGATTGAATCACGATGATGCGCTTTCGGCACACCGGCTGCTGCGCCGCTGCATAGAAATTCAGCGCCTGCTGGTCAATCAGGTCGCCGTGCTTGAGACGATGACGCCGATGGATTTTCTTGCCTTTCGCGATCATCTCAACCCGGCGAGCGGGTTTCAATCCTGGCAGTTCCGCGAACTCGAATTCGTTTCGGGACTCAAAGACCGGCGCTATCTGAAAAATTACAAAGAAGGGTCCAAAGAGCGCACGCGACTCGAAGCGCGGCTCGATAGTGAGTCCATCGGCGATGCGTTTTACCTTATGCTCCGTCGTCGCGGATTCGATCTTCCGGCGGGCGATGACGACGAGTCGAGCCAGAGACGAGTCAATGAGTTGATGCGCATCTACGAGGCATCGAGCGAGCATTACGATTTGTTCTTGCTGGCCGAAAGCCTCATCGAATACGATGAGACGTTCGCGCTCTGGCGGCTGCATCACATCAAGATGGTCGAGCGCATGATAGGCGGCAAGACCGGCACGGGCGGCAGCGAAGGCGCGACCTATCTGAAAAAGACCGTAGATAGAAAATTCTTCCCCGAACTGTGGGAACTCAGAACCAATCTGAGCAGAAGATAATCAATTGCCCCCTGTCCGTTGTCCTTTGTACGACTGCAAACAATCGACAAAGGACGAATGACAAAGGACAAAAAAGGAGACTTATGGACGAGCTTTTGGGGTGGCGCAAAGAATTTCCAATTCTCGATAACACGGTTTATCTCATTTCTCATTCGCTGGGCGCGATGCCGCGTCGCACGCGCGACCGCTTGCAGGAGTACGCCGATATGTGGGCCACTCGCGGGATTCGCTCGTGGGACGAGGGCTGGTGGATGATGCCCACGAAGGTAGGCGACCTGATAGGAAAAATCATCGGCGCTCCAGAGGGCGAAGTCGTGATGCACCCGAACGTGTCGGTCTGCCAGTCGATCATTTTGAGCAGCCTCGATTTTTCCACCCGGCGCAATAAGATCGTCTCCGAGAGCTTTAACTTTCCGTCGAACCTCTACATCTATCACGCGATTGAACGCTTAGGCGCGCGACTCGTCACCGTGCCTTCCGAAGACGGCATCACCGTGCCTCTTGATCGAATGCTTGAAGCCATAGATGAAGAGACTAGATTGGTGTCTATCTCGCATGTGATCTTTCGGAGTTCTTACATTCAGGATATCAAAGCGATCACTCGTCGCGCTCACGAAGTCGGCGCGATGGTCATCGCCGATATCTATCAATCGGCGGGAACCGTGCCGATTGATGTGCGCGAGATCGGTCTGGATTTTGCGACGGGCGGCTCGGTCAAATGGCTGTGTGGCGGGCCGGGCGCAGGCTATCTCTATGTGAGGCGCGATCTGTGGGATAAGCTCCAACCCGCCTACACCGGGTGGCTTGCGCATAGCAATCCGTTCGCGTTCGAGACAGGGCCGATAGATTATGCCGATAACATTTATCGTTTTCTCAACGGCTCGCCAAACATCCCCGGAATGTACGCCGCGATGTCGGGCTACGAGATAATCAATGAAGTCGGCGTAGAAAAGATCAGAGAGAAATCCGTTCGGCAGACTAGCCGATTGATAGAGATTGCCGAAGAAGCGGGATTCAGGGTCAACTGTCCGCGCAATGCGGAAGAGCGAGGCGGGACTGTAGTGATCGATTTAGAGCATGGGCAACAGGTGACGACGGAATTACTCAGAAGAGATTTTCTCGTCGACTTCCGTCCGGGCGCAGGCATTCGCATCGCGCCGCATTTCTATTCGAAGGATGAAGAGCTTGAACTCGTGATTCGGGAAATCAAACAGATTCTCGAATCAAAAGCCTACGAGCAGCACTCCGCGGCTCAGGCGCATTGAAGTTATTGGTCAATGTTCCGACCGGAGAAAACCTGTTGGCTGAAACTGTGGAGAAAGCCGAGCCTGAGCGGGTCGAACTCAAACGCGACCTCACGAAACTCGAAAGCTACGCCACTATAATCGGCATGCTCGTCGGCGCGGGCATCTTCGTCGTCACGGGCGAAGCCGGAGCGCAGGCTGGCCCTTCCGTTCCCCTCGCTTATCTCCTCCTCGCTCCTGTCATACTCACGACCGCAGTCGCTTATTCCATCTTTATGTCGACTCCGCTCGGCATTCGTCCCGGCGGCGCGTACATTCACATATCACGCACCTTGCAGGGCTACTACACGGGCTTCATATCGCTGTGGCTCAAGTGGCTCGCTTACATCGGCGCGCTCGTCATACTTTCCACATCGCTTGGCCGCTATCTGAAATTCTTCTACCCCGCGATGGATCAACAGATCGCCGATCTTCTGCCCGGAGGCGCGTCGCTTCTCGCGGCTTATCCTGCGGCTCCGAGTCTCGGCGAAGCTGTGATTGCAACAACCGCGCTGCTCTTTTTTTTCTTCTTCAATCTGATCGGCGTGAAGTTCTACGGCTGGCTTCAGAAGGTTATGTTCATCGTGTTGTCTGCGGCCATAGTGATACTCGTCGTGCCGGGTCTGTTCGCTATAGAGTGGAAAAACTTCTCGCCGCTTTTTCCTCACGGCTTCTGGGCAACGACGACCGAATCGGGCGACAGAGGGTTTCTCGCCATACTGCCGTCGCTGTTTTTCGCCTATGCCGGATTCGAAAGCCTGGCTCAAACAGCGGGCGAGACTAAAGACGCGCGGCGGTCGCTTCCGAAAATTTTCATTCACGGCGTTCTGATCTCGATGCTGATTTTCTTTTCGATGTCGCTCGTCGCCTTCGGCACTGTGCCTTATGACGAACTGGCTCGATCAAGTCATGCGATGTCAGACGCGGCGGCGCGATTCCTTCCGTCGTGGGGCGGCGCGGTCGTCACCATCGGCGCGCTGATGGCTTTCACCACGAGCCTCAACGCCACGCTCTTCGTGCCTGCGCGAATTCTTTATGTCTTCGGCGAAGACCGCGTGCTTCCTCAATGGCTTTCAAGCGTCAGCCGACGCTTTCGCACTCCGTGGGTGAGCCTCATTGTCAACACCGTGATCGCTCTCGCGCTGCTATGGACTAGAAGCTTCGATTATGTGCTCAACATCGCGCTGGTCTCGATGTTCCTGATTTACGGACTTCACAGCTTTGCGTTGGTCGCGCTCCCGTTCATCCGGCCCGCGCTCTATAAAACCGCCGAAGTGAAACTTCGACCCGCGCTGATAGTCGTGTTCGGACTCATTTCGTTTGCTTCGATGCTGTATCTCACCATCGTCACCATAGCGCGCGACATCAGCAGGCAAAACAACCTGCCTGCCCAAGAGCGAGGCATGACGCTTTGGCAATTACTTTTGATCTGGGTCGCGGTCGGGACCGCGCTTTATGGGCTTGCGCGATGGGAAGGCCGCCGGAGCGGATTCGATTACAAAGCGCAACTGACGAAAGATTGGTCGGAAGATTGATCCTATGAGCGAGCGGTGATAGATTCAACGCTCGAACGGCAGCAGCTTATATCGGGTTTCATTTGAATGTGCGCGTGCAGAATATTCTTCACCGCAGAGGCGCAGAGAACGCTGAGACAACGCAGAGAAGGGAGACGAGCGAATTCTCTGCGCCCGCTCTGTGTCCTCTGCGCCTCTGCGGTGAATCAGATTTTCCTCAAGACGCCTCACCCTCATGTGAAATCCGATCTAAAACCCCATACACACGAAGGAGCAGGAACCTTGAAGAAAATCGCTCGCGCACTCATCAGCGTATCGGATAAAACCGGACTCATAGATTTCGCCCGCAGACTCGCTCGTCATTCGATTGAAATAATCTCGACAGGCGGCACCGCCGCGTCGCTTCGCGACAGCGGACTCGCGGTTCGCGACATCTCTGATCTGACGGGCTTTCCTGAAATACTCGGCGGACGTGTGAAGACTCTTCATCCGAAAGTTCACGGCGGACTTCTCTCCATCCGCGATAACCCGGATCACCGTCGACAGACGGAAGAGAATCATATCGAATACATCGATATGATCGTCGTCAATCTCTATCCGTTTCGTCAGACCGTCGCCCGCGAATCTGTCACCGTAGAAGAAGCCATCGAAAATATAGATATCGGCGGGCCTTCGATGATTCGTTCGGCGGCAAAAAATTTCGAGGATGTCGTCGTGGTCGTAGACCCGTCGGATTACTCGGCGGTTGCAGATGAGATAGACAAAAGCGGCTCGGTTTCGCAGCGAAGTCGATTCATACTCGCGCGCAAGGCTTTCGAGATGACTTCTTCGTATGATGCCGCGATAGCTGATTTTCTCGTCGACTCGATTCTCATCGATGAAGATGAATCGCTCGTCGTGGAAAGAACCTCCGCTTTGCCCAAGCGTCTCACTCTGTTTGCCGCAAAGGAGATGGGCCTGCGCTATGGCGAGAACCCGCATCAGAGGGCGTCGCTTTATCGCGTCGCGGGCTGGGAGGGGGGAACTGCGAGCGCCGAGAAACTTCAGGGCAAGGAACTTTCATTCAACAACCTCATCGATATGGATGCCGCGTGGTCGCTCGTCTCGGAACTCGGCGACACGGCCTCGGTCATAATCAAGCACACGAATCCGTGCGGCGCGGCTACGGCAGCAAGCGTGAAAGAAGCTTTCTCGAAAGCGAAAGCAACTGATCCGGTTTCGGCCTTCGGCGGCATCATCGGATTCAATCGGTTAGTGACTCAGGATGCGGCTCGCGCGATTGCGGAGACTTTCTTCGAAGCCATCATCGCGCCTGATTATGAGAGGGAAGCATTGGAAGTTTTCGCGTCGAAGAAAAATCTCCGTGTTATGCGGATGATCAAGCCTTCGTCTTCCGTATTCGATGTGAGGACGATAAGCGGCGGGCTTCTGGTTCAGGATCGCGACCGGGGCGTGATTGACGAATCGAATCTGAAAGTAGTGACGGCGAGGAAACCGACTGACGAAGAGATGCGCGCTTTGCGATTCGCGTGGATCGTGGCCAAGCACGTCAAATCGAACGCGATAGTTTACGCCCGTGACGGCCAGTTGGTCGGCGTCGGCGCGGGCCAGATGAGTCGCGTAGATTCTGTGAAGATAGGGGCGATGAAAGCCGCGCTTCCGCTCGAAGGCTGCGCCCTTGGATCAGACGCATTTTTTCCATTCCGCGACGGCATCGATGAAGCGGCTCGCACGGGCATCACGGCGGTCATTCAACCCGGCGGCTCGGTTCGCGACGAGGAAGTTATAGCCGCCGCCAATGAGCATAATCTGGCGATGGTGCTGACAGGCATGCGGCACTTCAAACACTGATCCACGAAGAGACACGAAGTTGCACGAAGACAGGCGAACAGGCTATTCGCTTTTATCGGTGTCTCTTCATTCTCCTTCGTTCTCCTTCGGGTGGCTTCGTGTCTCTTCGTGAACCCAGCGAAGGTAATCTTCCGAGCCTCGCTCTATTCTGAGGGCGATGACTTCGGGCGTCGAGTAGCTGTGAAGTTCGCGGATGCGCCGCTCGATCTCAGGGTATCGATCTTCGGTCGTCTTTATGATCATCAACGATTCGCTGTCCTCGGCAACCTTTCCTTCCCAGCGATAGATGGATTCGATCCCCTTGATGATATTGACACAGGCGGCGAGTCTTTCAGAGACAATCGAGTGGGCGATGCGCGCGGCCTCGTCCTTGTTGGGCGCGGTGACGAGTATGACAATTTCTCTGCTCATCGCGGCCTATTATAGACTGACGATGGTGAAGTTTACAGGCTCGAAAAACTTGGGCTGTCTTTACTACCGCAAGAGCCTAGTGATATATTGAAGGCTCTCGAAGCACAAGAAGGTCGCTGATAAAAATATCCGTTTACAGGAGGCTCAAATGCCAGACAACGATGGAACCTCGGCAACTGAAAAACTGACTTATTTTTTGATCGGAGCAGGAATCGGAGCGACTCTCGCTCTGTTGTTCGCTCCGAAATCGGGCCGCGAATTGCGCGGCGACATCGCTGACTATACCCGCAAAGGGGTTGATGCGGCAGGCGAGAGCGCGCGCCGGTTGGGCGAGCGCGCCGGAGAAATTTACGACGTGAGCCGTGACCGCGTAACGGGAGCTTACAGCGCGGCGCGCGAGAAACTCTCTCACAGCGCTGAAGCAGTGAGCGAAGCGGCTGCGCGTCAGAAGGAACAGATAGTCGCAGCAATCGAAGCAGGCAAGCAGGCTTATCGCGAGGAAAAACGGCGCACGGGAGAAGTAGGCCGCGCCGCTGTCGAAGGCGAAGAATCATAATTTCTCCCAATGCTCAGACGCGCAGTTTACAGCAGGGCCGAATTCCGAAATGGCAGCGCGCTGCCATTTCGGCCTGCGCGACTGATGCGCGGGAGAGACGACAGTTGAAAGTCGGGACGCCTGACTTCTTGTAGCGCGATCTGTCCGGTTGCGCCATGCCCTGAAAATATGAGAATTGGGGATCCTGCAAGCTGACAGCTTGCGCCACAGTTTCCGGGGAGGGTTCGTGGATCAAACCTTCAAAGTGGTCATCGAAATCGGCGTTGCGGTCATCGCCTTGAGTTTTTTCTTTCAGGCCATAATGCTCGTGCTCATTTATGCGCGAGTCAGAAAGCTCACAGCCACGGCTGCCTCGATTCAAACGCGCGCCAATCCGCTGCTGGAAAAAGCTGGCCCCATACTCGATCAGGCTCAGGGAACGCTTGCGACCGTTCGCCAGTCGGTCGATAAGATCACTGCTCAGACCAGAGATACTATCGAAATGGTCAGCGTCGAAACTCGCGCCGTCGCTGCCGCCGTGTCGGTTTCTTCGCAGGAGATAGCCGCGCTTGCGCGCCATCAGGCCCAACAGATTTCCGCCGCTATCGATCAGACCACCTCCGCTCTTCAACGCCAGGTCACGGAAATCGACCGACTGCTCTCGCGCACCAACTATCGCATAGAAGAGACGACCATAGAAGTGCAGACCACCGTTTTGGAACCCGTGCGCGAAATATCGGCGCTGCTCGTGGGACTCAAACGAACCATCGACGCGCTCTTAGGGCGCGACCGCAAGCCGATAGATCAGGCGTATCAGGACGAAGAGATGTTCATTTGAAGCCGACTACATCCGCCGGTTGCGCTACCTCCCGACTTAACTCCTGACAATTTGAGAGGAAGAGGTCAGATGTTCGATGTTAGTGGAGAGTAGTCGGCACCTGATGTGCGCTCAACCACTGACATCTGATCTCTGATGTCCGACATCTTTCTCAAGGAAGGCAAGTGACAGACAATGAGCGAGACTCTTGATTTGAAAGCGACGATAAATCTTCCCCGGACCAGCTTCGCGCAGAAAGCCAATCTCTCTCAGCGCGAACCTGAGAGATTAAATCGCTGGCGCGAGATGGGCCTCTACACCCTGATACGCCGCTCGCGTCGAGGGCGACAGATGTTCGTACTTCACGACGGCCCGCCTTATGCCAACTCCGATATTCATATCGGCACGGCGATGAATAAAATTCTCAAAGACATGATCGTAAAGTCGCACGCGATGATGGGCTATGACGCGCCTTACGTTCCGGGATATGACTGTCACGGACTGCCTATTGAAAAATTCGTCGATCAGAACCTCGGCGCGAAAAAAGCGCAGTTGAGCCCGGCCACTTTTCGCCGCATCTGTCGCGAACATGCCGCCGATGCTCTCAAGCGACAGACGCGCGACTTCCAACGTCTCGGCGTGCTGGGCGAATGGGAAGACCCCTATCTCACGATGTCGAACGCTTATGAAGCCGAGACCGCGCGATTGTTCGGGCGATTCGTCGGACGCGGCTATGTTTATAAAGGGCTTCGTCCCGTTTACTGGTGCATACACGATCAGACCGCGCTCGCCGAAGCCGAGGTCGAATACAAACAGCACCGAAGCCCATCGATCTATGTCAAGTTTCCTCTGCCCACGGATCAAGCGCGCGAGCTTGAACGACGCGCCTCGGCTGAAGGCGCGATGGGAGATAAGCCCGTTTTTGTTTTGATCTGGACGACCACTCCGTGGACGCTTCCGGCTAATCTGGCCATAGCCTTCAATCCTAATTTCGATTACGCGGCGATAGATGTCGGTCAGGAAATCTATATAGTCGCCCATGATCTCGTCGATGCGGTTGTCGAAAAGTGCGGCATCGGAGAAGTTCGCGCGCTGATGAAATTTTCAGGCTCCGCAGTCGAAGGACTCCGTGCGCGTCACGCATGGCTTGATCGCCGGTCGCTGCTAGTCGTTGCCGATTACGTCACGCTCGGCGGCGAATCCGACGCCGAGACTGAACTTGACGTAGCCTCTTCAGAGAAGAAAGGCACGGGCAAAGCCGGGACAGGGTGCGTGCATACTGCGCCCGGTCACGGCCACGACGACTTCGTTACGGGTCAGACTTATCGCGAGATGCTCGAACCCCTATACGCCGAACTTCGCCAACGGGGCGCGCTCGCGGGCCAGATGGAAGGCACGGAAGTTTATTGCCCCGTCGATAACGCGGGCCGGTTCACTTCATCGGTCGAACGATTCGCAGGTGCGGAGGTCTTCGAAGCCAACCCGCTGATAGTCGATTTCCTGCGCGAGACGGGCGCGCTCCTGTTCACAGAACAGTACGAGCATCGCTATCCGCATTGCTGGCGTTGTCACAATCCGGTCATATTTCGCGCGACTCCGCAGTGGTTCATCTCGATGGATCGGCGCGATGAAAACGGAGCGTCGTTGCGCGAAGGCGCGATGCGCGAAACCGACAAGGTCGAATGGATACCCGCTTGGGGCCGCGAGCGCATGCGCAACATGTTCACGAATCGCCCCGACTGGTGCGTGTCGCGTCAGAGATTGTGGGGCGTGCCGATACCGGCGTTTTTCTGCGCGGGCTGCAACGAGACGATAGCCGATGAAAAAATAATCAATCACGTCGCCGATATATTCGAACGCGATAGCGCCGACTCGTGGTACGCGCTCGAAGCGGAAGCATTGCTGCCCGACGAATTCAGTTGTCCGAAATGCGGAGGGACGCGCTTCACGAAAGAACTCGACATACTCGACGTGTGGTTCGATTCAGGCTCGTCGTCGCTCGCCGTTCTTGAGCGCGAGAGAAATCTGCCGTGGCCCGCTGATGTCTACATCGAAGGGCCGGATCAGTATCGCGGCTGGTTCAACTCATCTTTGATGGTCGGTCTCGCCGCGCACGATCAGGCTCCTTACAAAACCGTCATCACGCACGGCTGGACGGTGGACGGCGAAGGAAAGGCGATGCACAAATCGACGGGCAACGCCATGTCGCCAAACAAAATAACCGACACATTGGGCGCGGAGATAATCCGACTCTGGGTCGCCTCGTCCGATTACACAGAAGACGTGCGATTGTCGGAGGAGATACTGACTCGCCTCGTCGATGCTTATCGCAAGCTGCGAAACACTGCGCGTTACGCGCTAGGCAACCTGTTCGATTTCGACCCCGACAGTGACCGCGTGCATCAGGAAGATATGTGGGAGATAGACCGCTGGGCGTTGGCTGCGACCGATCAGGTCACGCGCCGCGTCACGGATGCTTATCGCCGATTCGATTACACGACCGTCTATCACACGCTCTACAACTACGCGACCGTTACGCTTTCGGCTGCGTATTTCGATATACTGAAAGATCGGCTCTACACATTCGCGCCGAAATCCGCTGCACGCCGCAGCGCGCAAACCGCGCTTTATGAAATAGCGAGCCGCTTCGCCCGATTGCTTGCGCCCATACTTTCATTCACTGCGGATGAAATATGGGAAAACATACCCGGCAGCAGCGAGCCATCGGTGCATCTGGCAGAATTCCCCGAAGCGGCGGAAGTCGATGGCGATCTCATGGCGAGATGGGAAAAGCTTTTCGATATTCGCTCGATGGTGCAGAAAGCTCTGGAAGAAAAACGCGGCGAAAAGATGATCGGCGCGTCGCTCGAAGCTAAAGTCCGGCTTCGCGCGAGCGGGGAGACGTACTCGCTCGTTGAGCGATATCGCGATCAGTTGGAATCGATCTTCATAGTCTCCGAGGTCGAGCTTCATCAATCCGATATGGAAACCCTGCGAGTCGAAGTCGAACGCGCACGGGGCGCGAAATGCGAGCGATGCTGGAACTGGTCTGAGACCGTAGGCGAGGACGTGCGCTTTCCGACTCTCGACTCTCGCTGCGTGCGACAGATAGAAGAAGGATGGTTGTGAAGCGCGACTGATTTATGACTGAAGAACAGCAAAATTCAAATGACGCAGCAGTCGAGCACGGCGGAAAACTCCGCTATCTGGTCGCCACCGCGTTGGTGCTTGCGCTCGATCAGGGCACCAAATACTGGGCGGCTATAAGATTGCAGACCGGCAGCGATATCGATGTCATCGCGGGCCTTCTGAAACTGACCTACACGGAAAATTCCGGCATCGCCTTCGGAATGCTTGCGGGCATAAACGTGGGATGGCTGCTGATAGCCGTCTCGGTCATTGCTGTCTCGATAGTCGCTTTTTACCTGATTCGCACGCCTTCGCATCACAAGCTGCTTTTGTGGTCGCTCGCTCTCGTTGCCGGAGGAATCGCGGGCAATATGATTGATCGCATTCGCATGGGCCGAGTGATAGACTTCATTCTGGCCTACTACAAAAGTTATGAATGGCCCGTTTTCAACATAGCCGACACTGCAATCACCATCGGCGCGGCGTTGCTTGCAATAGAACTGTTCATCACGCCGCAGGACGAAAAGCCTAAAGATGACGTTGTGATCGAAGGGCCAGCTAATGAGTGATCAGTTTTCAGTTTTCAGTTTCCAGAAAGCTGAGAAAGGAGTGTTATGGGATCGCAAGCATATCAGGATTTATCGGTATGGAAAAAGAGCATAGAGCTTTGTGTTTGTGTCTACGAGTTATGTGCTGACTTTCCCAAAAGCGAGTTATATGGAATTACGGATCAGATGAAGCGAGCATCTGTTTCAATTCCCTCGAACATTGCCGAAGGACAGGCGCGACAACATTCAAAAGAATTTCTCCAGTTCCTTTTCGTCGCTAATGGATCATTGGCAGAACTTGATACCCAACGAATCGTTGCCGAAAGGCTGGGCTTTCTTTCCCGCGATAAGAGTTCCTATCTTGAGTCTCGAATAACAGAAGTCCGCAAAATGCTCTATGCTCTGAGCAGAAGCCTGAAAACTGAAAACTGAAAACTGAAAACTGATGTGGCCTGAGCTATTCAAAATACCCGGAACCGATTTTCCCGTAGCGACCTATGGAGTGCTGGTCGCCTTGGGGTTCGTGCTTGCGCTGTGGCTCATAGCGCGGGTTGCCGAACGAGACGGATTGCCGAAGAATAGGGTTTATGATCTCGGTCTCTATGTGCTTGCGTCTGGATTGATCGGATCGAAACTGCTTCTCGTCATAACCGAGTGGAAGGAGTTGGGAAGCTGGGATCGAATCTTCTCGCTCAACCTTCTGCAATCGGCGGGCGTTTACTACGGCGGATTTTTGATCGCGCTCGCCGTGGGGATGTTCTTGACCATCAGATGGCGACTGCCCTGGCGCAAGGCGGTCGATGCATTCGCGCCCGGAGTCGCTCTCGGTCACGCCATAGGCCGATTGGGATGTTTTTCCGCCGGGTGTTGCTGGGGCAGAGAAACATCCTCGTGGATCGGAGTGACATTCACATCGCGAGCGCACGAGCTTACGGGCGTTCCCATAGACGCGGCGCTCATACCAACGCAATTAATCGAAGCCGCTGCGAACTTTGCGATATTCGGATTGCTGATATGGATTCGCCGCCGTCGCTCATTCGAAGGGCAGGTGATGTTCGCTTACCTGATGCTTTACAGCGTGGCGCGATTCGTCATCGAATTCTGGCGCGGCGATGAACGCGGCGAGTTGTTGGGCCTTTCAACTTCTCAATTCATATCTGCCGTGATGTTTCCCGCGGGACTCGCGCTCTGGATTTATTATCGAAAGCGCGCTGACAAAGAACCATCCCAGCAACAGGAAGTCGCGGCTCAGCCCGCCAGCATAAAGTGAGCGCGGAAATTCTCACACTGACAGTTGACGACGATACGGCGGGCGCGAGGCTCGACGCTTTTCTCGCTTCACGCATCAGCGAGTTGAGCCGCACGCGAATTCAGCGAGCGATAGAAGACGGCGATATTTTAGTGAATGATCGCGCCGCCAAATCGAGCTATCGCCTTCGCACGGGAGACGCGATAGAAATCGATCTCCCTGAACCGCCCGCCGTAGAAATCACGCCCGAACCTATCCTGCTCAATATAGTCTTCGAAGATGATGATCTCATCGTAGTCGATAAGCCCGCCGGAATGGTCGTGCATCCCGGCGCAGGCATAGAATCAGGCACGCTGGCAAACGCGCTGGTTCATCATTTCAACGAGCTTTCAGGCGCGGCTGGCCGCACACGCCCCGGCATCGTTCATCGCATCGATAAAGAAACTTCCGGTTTGCTCGTGGTGGCGAAAAACGATGTCGCTCACGAACGGCTTTCCGATCAGTTTCGTGATCGCCGAGTCTTCAAGATGTATACGGCCCTCGTCTACGGGCGTGTGAAAGAAGGTCGCGGAGAGATAACCGCGCCCATCGGGCGAAGCCCGCGCACACGCACACGCATGGCCGTACTCGCAGCAGGAGCGGGCCGCGCCGCGCACACCATATTCGAAGTGCGTGCGCGATACAGCGAATTCACCCTGCTCGATGTGGAGATAAAGACGGGCCGCACGCATCAGATCAGAGTTCACCTATCTCACAAAGGCTATCCCGTTGTGGGCGACAAAATTTATGGCGCGGGCCGCGAAAATACTGTGCGCGACGTTGGAATGAAAAAGCTCGTCAAAAACCTCAATCGACAGTTCCTTCACTCCTCGCGTCTGGCATTCACGCATCCACGCAGCGGCATCAGGATGGAATTCGCTTCGCCTTTGCCTGCCCAACTATCATCCGTCATCGATGCAGTGGCCGGTGGTCAATAGCCGTTATCGCTTCTCCGAATCTTTGTCCGCCGCGCGCGCCGCATATATACTTCCATAAGAACGAAACCCGGAGGACAAAGCTTGAAAAAGATCGTCGTGATTTTGTTTCTCATACTCGCTCTCATCGTCACCATTCTGCCTTTCTGCTCAAGCGCAGCCGAGCGCGCAGACCTCATCATTCGCGGCGGCACCCTTGTGACGATGGATGCATCATTTCAGGTGATCGAAAACGGCGCAGTCGCTATCCGCGGCGAGCGCATAGTAGCTATCGGCACGGCGACCGATATCGCCGCGAAATACTTCGCCGCGCGCTCAATCGATGCCCGCGGCAAGGTCATCATGCCGGGACTCGTCAACACTCACACGCATGTGCCGATGGTTTTATTTCGCGGCATAGCCGATGACCTGATGTTGATGGAGTGGCTTCAGAAATACATCTTTCCCGCCGAGGCCAAAAACGTAGATGAACAGTTCGTCCGATGGGGTGCGCGACTCGGATGCCTCGAAATGATTCGCGGCGGCACGACCACCTACGTCGATATGTACTACTTCGAAGACGCTATCGCCGAAGAAACCGCCCGCGCGGGAATGCGCGCCATTCTGGGCGAGACCGTAATCGATTTCCCCGTGCCTGACAACAAAACGTGGGACGCGGCGATGGCCTACATGGAAAAATTCGTCGAAAAGTGGAAGGGGCATTCGCTCATCACTCCTGCCATCGCCCCGCACGCGCCTTACACCGTCTCGACTGATCACCTCAAGCAAGCCCACGAATTTTCCGTCCGTCATAAAATCCCGCTCGTGACTCACATACTCGAAGACTACTCCGAAGTCACTCAGATCAAAGATAAATACGGCGCGACTTCCGTAGACTATCTCGAACGCATTGGCTTTCTCGATCATCGAGTCATAGCCGCGCACATGGTCTGGCCTTCGGATGAGGAGATAAAAACTCTGGCCACGCGCGGAGTGGGCGTGGGTCATTGCCCTCAATCGAACATGAAACTCGCGGCGGGCGTCGCGCCCGTGACACGGATGTTGAAAGCGGGCGTCGCCGTCGGTCTTGGCACTGACGGGGCGGCATCGAACAACGATCTTTCGATGTGGGAAGAAATCGATTCGGCGGCCAAGCTGCACAAGCTCGTATCGAAAGACCCGACTGTGCTGAATGCGCGCGAGGCTCTGGCGATGGCGACCATCACAGGCGCGCGGGCTATCGATTTAGACAAGGAAATCGGCTCGATTGAAGCGGGCAAGCGCGCCGATATCATTCTGGTTTCGATGGACGGCGCTCATCAGACTCCGATCTACAATGTCTATTCGCATCTGGTCTACGCCACGAAAGCGTCGGACGTTGAGACGGTCGTCATCAACGGTCGCGTGGTGATGCAAAACCGAAGGGTGATGACGATTAATGAAACTGCGGTGCGAATGAAAGCGAAAGAGTATCGCGATAAAATAAGAAAGAGCCTGTCGGGAAATTGAGATTCTCTCCGCTTACTTCTCGCGAGCATCGGTTTATCTTTTCTCGCGTTGAGCGTAAGGGTGCGCCGCACAGGAGAAGGAAATTGAAACCAGCAACTCGTTTCGCGATTCAAACGGCAGCGGCGATCATCTGCCTGATCTCCGTCGCGCAAATTGCCGAACCGCAGCAGACAGATGAAGCGATAAAAAAAGCTGACGCATTCTACAAAGCCGGTCGTTATCGCGAGGCGATAGAAGCATACAAGGACGCGCTCAAAAGCGACCCGAACAGCGATCAGGCCATAGGCTATATCGCTTACTCTTACCTCAAACTCGGAGAGAAAGCGACTGCGCGGGAATGGATGAAGCGGCGCGTCGAATTACCCAATCAAACTCCTTCGCTCAAATCCCGGACGCTGGCCGAAATAGCTTTCGTCTGCTGGGACGAAACTCACGTCGAACTGACTTTGCGGCGGGCCGAAAACAAACTCGATGCGAAAGCAGCGGCCTCGGCAAAGAAACTGCTCGCGGAAGGAGTCGATAGCGCGCAAAAGGCGGTCGCGCTTGCGCCGCGCTTCGCGAAGGCATTCAATCTGCTCAATCTGCTTTATCGAGAGAGCGCGGCTCTCGAAGCTGAGGCGACCGCAAAGAAAGACGCGCTTGCAAACGCGGATACGGCTTTGCGCCGGATGATGCAGTTGCTTTCGGAGATGCCGGAATTGCAAAGCGCCGCCGATATCTTCACCTCTCCCATAGCCTTCGCTGCCGATAAGCAGGATTCGGAAACGTCTTTCGCGCAAGGCAAAGCGATCAGAGCGTTTCCGCTCACAACCGATTCCGCTGACGACGGGCCGGTGGTCGTTGAAGCTTACATCGACACGAAGGGAAGAGTTATTCTGCCGCGAGTCTTGTCGGGCCGGGGCGCGAAAGCGGCGACTGCGCTCGCCGTCGCTCGTCGCTGGCAGTTCGAGCCTTCCACCTTCGACGGCAAGCCGGTTCAATCGATACATCTGATCGCCTTCATCGAGAATCGACGCTCGACCTCACGGCCTGAAGTATTGCCCGATGATGTGCTTGAGCATTTCAATCGCGGCGCGAGTTTGATGAGAGCGCAACAGTATGATGAAGCTATCGTTGCCTATAAAACGGCGCAGAGCAAATACGGCAAGCCGTCGCACGCCATAGCTTTGGCGCTGGGCAATGCCTGCTATGAAAAGAAAGATTACCCCGCAGCCGTCGAAGCTTATCGTCAGGCCGCAGCCATCAGGCCCGGTGATTCGAAGGCGTACTTCAATCTCGGCGAGGTGTCCTATGCGATGGGGCAGTATGTCGAAGCCGAAGCGGCTTATCGCAAGGTCATCGAGTTGGATCCGGGAACGGTTCCCTCGATGGCTTATCATTTCCTCGGACTCGCGCTCTACAATCAGAAGAGAATCGATGAGGCGATAGTTCAGTATCGCACCGCGATTGAATTTTCGGGCGGCAATTATGCGGAGGCTCGTTACAATCTCGGAATCGCTTTGCTGGCGCGCAATGAACTCAAAGCCGCTGAAGCGGAATTCCGGCAGGCTATAAAAGAGGAAAAGAAGAGTTGGCCGGATGCTCACTTCAATCTCGCCAGCGCGCTCGAAAAACAGCGCCGTTTTCAGGAAGCAGCCGAACAGTATGAAATCTATCTCGGCCTGTCTTCGTCCGCTCAGGATGCCGCAAACATTCGCTCGCGCATAGAATGGCTCAGGAAACAAAAGTGATTGACTCACAAACTCGAAGCGATCCGGTTCTGCTCTACGATGGCGTGTGCGGATTCTGCAATCGGAGCGTGCAGACGATAATCAAACACGACCGCCGCAAAGAGATGCGCTTTGCCGCTTTACAAAGCGAGTATGGCAAGCAGATAGTCTCGCGTCACGCCGAGTTGCACGATATCGATTCGCTCATTCTGGTCGAGCAGATAAGTGGAGAAGAAAAAGTTTTCGCGCATTCGACCGGAGCGTTGCGAGTGGCTCGGTATCTCGGCGGATGGTGGAAAATATTTTTGATCGCTTACATCATCCCGCGACCCGTCAGAGATTTCGTCTATCGTTTGTTTGCGCGTTATCGATACAAATTGTTCGGCAAATACGATTCCTGCCCGATTCCTTCGCCTGAAATCAGAAGCCGGTTTCTCGACAAAGCATAAACAGGCGGCGTCTCACGCGAGACGCCGCCTTGCGTTTGCCGATTCTACTGGCTGATCAAAACGTCGGCCATCGTTACAAGGGTTTTCGCGTTGCTTCTCGTTATGGTCTTGTTGATCTGCGCTTTGACTGCTTTCTGATAGCTCTTGACGGCTTTATCTCTGCCTCGCAGGTCGCCCATCGCTTCGGCTGCTTCGGCTGCTTCCAGTTTTTCAACCAGAGCGAGGGTATCATTTCCAGCCTGTCCGAAAACTGTGATGGTCAGTATTGAAAGCCCGTCGAAAGAAAACAGCGGAGGCTCCTCGCCGCGGGCGGCTTCGATCTCGCTTTCTCCCACAAGTATGGTGTTGCTCGTCCCATCGGTGAGAGCGTCCCACTTCATCTCACTGGCGACGAAAGCGATGAACTCTTTGATCGGATTGCTCAGGGCGCTGTCCATATTCGGGTCATCATAATTTCGTATCTCCGAGATGCTCACGTCGCCGTCATTATTGAAATCGAAGTAGTCGATGCCTGTCCCTCCCTGCATCTCTGTGTACTCTCGAACCTCGGAAGAGGCCGCAGGGTCGAGACCGAGCAGTTTGACGATAGTCTCAGCGGCTTTGGCGCGGATGCGGTTGAACATCTGTTCTCTCGCCTCATCTGCGCCCGGAGTCGGATTGCTTGTCACCAGGCCGGTCTGATTTATCGTCAGCGTAACCGACCCTGTGATGCCGGGATGTTCAGGCTCGGCCACCGCCAGAAAGTCCGCGCCGTCAACATCGCCATCGCCGTCAAAATCGCCGCTGAGACCGAAGCGATAGCCATCCTTCCTGCCGGTCGCAAGTTGCGGGTCGAGCGAGCAGAGCGCCGGGTTCGCTTTGCAGAACTCGGCGAGATCGGCGATTTTATGAGGATAAGAACCCGTCTGCGCAAAGTATTCGTTGGAGGCCACGAGCAATGCATTCAGGTTTGCAGATGCCCGGTCGGCTGCATATTCTTCGCGCTTCTTCTGAATCGCGGGGAGCAGCAGCCCTATGAGTATGGCAATTATCCCGCAGGCCACGAGCAGTTCGATAAGCGTGAAGCCTCGTTCGTTTTTCGCCGTCTGTTTCGTTGTCGCTATATTGTTTTCAAATGTCTTCATGTCAATTCTCCTTCTTTTATGAGCCGCATGAGCGGCTTGTCAGATAGAGTCATACCTTTAGAAAGCTCCTGTCGCTTTCTCGTTATGCAAACCTTTATCTCGAGCGCGCGGTGATGACCGTAGGTGAATACACCTCGACCGGAAATCAACACTCAGCGTGCAGGATGGGTTCGACTGTGATCGTTATTTGTAGATGTTGTCCTGTTCTATGTAGGGCAGGATGAAGGACTTTCGCGAGTTTTTCTTTCTGTTTGCGCTGCGTCTGTCACCGTTTACATCTCCGGCAGCAACAAATACGGACGAAGATTTTCGCGCTTTTTTCAAACCCGCGATGACTGGCCGGTCGGGACTGCCCCCTGTGAATGAAGAGGATCGAGCCTTGCCTGGACTCAGATATGACCTGTCGAATTTTTTTGCTTCTGCCTGTATCGACAGGGTGACGATAGCCATAACAACAAGGATCGAAATTGATATAAGCTTCTTAAATGCGTTCATCTTAAACCTCACTTGATACTTTCTATATTCAAACAACCGCTCGATTCAATTACAGCACGTCGCTGATGCTCTCATCTTTCACACCGCGTTAGACACAGGCTCTCGGAAAAAAGTTTTAATTTTGTCGGACGGCGTTGGAAAATATTTTGGACGAGATAATTATGCGTAGTAAAACGCGCAACCTGAGCGTCCCTTTTATCTGATCGTCACTTCGAGCGTGTAGGCGGCAGTGCCTTTGGTCGCTCTCACGCGGATTCGATAATCGCCCGATTTCGGCAGCGCGCCCGACCAGTCATCAGCCTTCGCGTTTCCTTCGACCGCGTTTCCGTCAGCATCCAGCACTTCGACCGCTGCGTTGTTTCCTTTCGCGGTGACGTGAACGATCATCGTTTGACCGGCGCGAGCGCCGAGCAGGTATTCATCGCTCGATGCGGTCGAGCCTGTCACGACAGCCGACGTGCGACCGCGAGCGAAACGAATTCGCCTGGCTTCGGGTGTGGGCGAATCCTGCTCGATTTTCTTTCGCACGGGCTTTCCGACCGGAACCAGTTTATTGCCCGTGAGTCTGAAAGTCGTGGTCTCGATATACTCAGGACAGCACGCGCCGCCGCGGTCGGTTCCGGCGCGCCCGACTTTCAAGAGACCGTTTTCAATCTTAACCGAATCGATTCCGCCATAGGCGCGATCTCCCACGCCGAGCGTGACTATCTCAGTCGCTTTGCCGCCGCGCATAGAGAAGATTATGCCGTCGGTGAATTGCCCCGTGCCTCCCGTGTTGCACACAGTCACAACTACTGCTTCTTCCGCTCCGTCGGCGGTGAGGTCGCCATAGACGACATCCGTGACCTGAAAGTAGACCAGATCGCTTGAAGGATCGCCCGGGGTGCCGCGCATGTATACCCCATCTTTGGCGCGGAGCTTTTCGTTTTTTTCGAAGCAGGCGGGCGAGTAAGTGAAATTTTTGAAATCAATCTGTCGGATGTCGCCTTGCGCATACGCGAAGTTTGTACACAAGGCGATGAATGCAAGAGAGAGAATGGGTGATGATTTTTTCATGATGGCTTTCCTCAGAGAGTCCTGGAAACTCAATTCTCGCACATAATGTGCGACGAGAAGGTAGCCAGACGTGCAACGTCTGGGACAAGGCATATCATGTCCGCGCTCTCGCGGAGCGCCAGAATATTCTTTCCGCGTCTTCAACGCGGGATCGTTTGATGCACGGTTCCAGAGGTTTCACCTCTGGCTACCCTCTTCGCGCCGCTTCGCGGCAAAAGCAATTTTTAAACTACCTCTCAGAATTGATCGAACCTCGCCGATAGTCTACATCGAAGCATGTGAGGGAAGAAAGCCTCGACTGAAAACTGAAAGTAAACCTCAAGGCTTTGCCGCGCATCCTCTTTTAGGGCGCTGTCTAAAAACGGGGTTGAAGCAGAAAGAAAATATCAGCAAGTGGCATCCTGCTTGCCTGTTATTCAAACAGGTGTGGGGCTGCCCGACCATAAAGCTGATTCGTCAGGCATTTAAGAAATCTCTCGTGAGCAATACTTCGGACATTTTTTCAAAGAAAGGGGTTAGCAAAAAGGCCAAGAACTGATTGAATGTGAGTGTCCAACTACACCTTCAACAGTTAATGGCCTATGACAATTGTCAACAACATCCTC